>Ga0257106_1000828_pt1 | contig 16704 bp, 8 predicted proteins | sample LP_taG_3_FD_190177 | JGI IMG/M metagenome (GOLD analysis project Ga0257106, IMG submission 190177) | Marine microbial communities from Northeast Subartic Pacific Ocean, Canada - LP_J_2011_P26_10m | ecosystem: Environmental > Aquatic > Marine > Oceanic | place: Canada: Northeast Subartic Pacific...
CGCCGGTGAGGATGAGGTTCGCAGCCATCTTCGCGCAGTACAGCTGTGCGGCGAGCAGCGTGCGCGACTCCAGCGCGGGCGTGGCTGGGAACTTCGTGTCCACGCCGTAGCCGATGATGAGCGCCGCGTCGTAAGGTCCGTCGTCGGCGGCGACGGCGACGACGCCGCCCGACGCGTCGAAGGCTCGGATGGATGGTATCTTGGATCCCTCAATCTTCAACTCCGCCGGAGGTGCATCCTTCTCCGCGGACGCGGACGAGGAGACGCCGGCGCCATCCGGGACACCTGTGGGGGCGAACTTGACGGCGAGCGCGACGAGAATCGCGAGCGCGGCGACGATGTACGCCAGGTATGATTTACCACCCGCCTCGGGCTTCTTCTTCGTGCGGCGACTCGCCATCTTGTGAAGCGACGGTCGACACGTGGGAAGAGTTTGACACAGGCAAAATGGGTGAGAGGCGGTATTTCAGGAAAATAGAGCGGGTGTGCATATTTTCTGACATGTTTGTAGTCAGAACAAGCAGTATTTATGATTAGCCAAACCGCAATCAAGTCAGATTTTTTTGAACTGAGAATATTGGCACCACCTCGGGGCAGGCAACTGTACACATCACCGCGCGAAGTCGAACGCACAGTTCGCACCTCGCCCGACGTCGCCTCCCTATTAGAAGGAGCGACTCGATCTCTTCCTAGGTAGTCAGACGCAGAACGCGACAGAGATGTACGGCGGTTACGACGGCAGCGCGACCCAGTTCGCGGGTAATGGGGGTGGCTTCATGGCCACCCCGACCGGCGCCACCGACGCGGCGACCGGCGCGGCCGGCGGGGTGAGTCTCTCTTCCCACCCGCTCTCGTGGCACCGCCCTATGTCGCGATTGAAAGATGTCGTGCGAGAAATCCCGACGGGTCGGCCCCGACGCTCGAGCGCGGCGTCTTCGCACCTGGGCACCCCCCTCGTTTTGTTCAAATCTTCCCTTTCCCGGGCTCCATCCTGACTTTTTCCCACCCTCTCCGCCTCTCCTTCCCGCAGCGCGGCCAGGGTCGCCCCGATTCGCTCGTCCCCGTGACGGTCAAGATGCTCCAGACTGCGATCGCCGCGTCCAACGTGGTGCGTTCACGAACCGATTCTTCCCCCCACGCATCAATCGACGCGCCCCTTCCAATCCCAGATCCAACCAGCGATTTCAAACCCGCACAGCTGTGTTTTTGAACCCAATTGAAGCGAGCACAAACACTGACGATTTTCCGCCAATCGCGCCCCCGCGCCTCCACTCACGTACAGGACGAGGGCCTTCGCGTCAACGGCGAGGAGGTCCACAACATCACCCTCCTCGGCAAGGTCATCGAGGCCACCGACACCGCCACCAACCAGGTGTACACACTCGACGACGGCACCGGCACAGTCGTCGTGAAGCAATGGGTCGACGCGGACGACGCCGACGCGGCGTCAAAGAAGGACGCGGTGACCGTCGGCAAGTACGCGCGCGTCTACGGGCACGTCAAGCAGTTCGGCAGCGACACCTCCGTCGTCGCGTTCAGCGTCAGGCCCGTCGAGGACCACAACGAGGTCACCTACCACTTCCTCGAAGCCGTCTACTGCAACTCGCACAACGCGTCGCGGGCGGATGCCAAGCCGGCCGCCCCAGGCGCCGGCGACGCCGCCGCCGCCGCGGGCACCGCGTACGCCGCGCCTTCCTCCGCGCCCGCCGCCGCGGTCAACGCCGCGGGCGGTAGCTGCGTGGATCAGGCCAAGGCGATCTTCGAGGGTCCCGACGGGCGACGCGACGAGGGCGTGAAGATTGACGTCGTCGCGCAGCAGCTCAACGGGCGGTTCACCGAGGCGCAGGTGCGCGAGGCTGTGGAACACCTCGTGAACGAGGGCCACCTGTACTCCACCATCGACGACGATCACTTCAAGTCCACCAACCTGTGAGTGGTGTGTATCGAGTGCGGTGATCAAGTGCGGTGAGGAGACGGAGGATGGCGAACGGAACGGGGGGATGGCGATCTTTGCTAACAACGTAGCGGCTCACTTTTATCGTTAAACGCGGGTGCGCGACCCATCTGATTGAAAACAAATCGGGGCTTGAGTTTCAGCCCCGGCCGTAAAAGTTGTAAAAGTTACACCCCAACCCATCCCATCCGTCCCGTGCCTTTCACGAGACGGTGTCCCACACGAGCTGACTGGCCCACTCCGCCTGCTCCTGGTACGCCTTGCCAACCTCGAAGGACCACGGGTCCTGCGCCGGCGCGGGCGGCTTCGAGGACGTCACGGCTTCGTGAACGTTATGAGTGTCCGTCTCCCTCTCCTGACTCGCCCACTCCTGGTACGCCTTGCCAACCTCGATGGACCACGGATCCTGCGCCGGCATGGACGATTCACGCGTCCTTTCGAGAACGACACCGCCGACCGCCCCCTTCTCCCGCGTGGCGATGTCCCGAAGGGTCTTGGCCTGGGTCTGCGACGCCGCCTCCCGCCTCGCCTGCTGAAGCTGGTTCCGCAGCGTCTCCTCCTCCCGCCGGAGTGTCACCACCGCGTGCTTGAGCGCCTCGTTCTCCACGCGCAGATCCGCGGGGAGCCACTCCCACCGCTGGAACCTGTGCTCCGCGTGCGAGACGTTGTGAGAGACGTTGTGAGAGACGTCGTGAGAGACGTCGTTGTGATGAGAGGCGTCGACGCGATCGTTGCGAGAGACGTCCTTGCCGGTGAGGTCCTCTTCGAACGTCGGGTCCTCTTCGAACGTGGGGTTCTCGTCGAACGTGGCCTCGTGTGTACGCTCGATGATCGCGCCGTCGCCGGAGGCGCCGTCGCCGTCGCCCAGCGGCGACGGTTTCGCGAGCGAGCCCGATCCGGATCGCTCGCACCGCCGCCTCTTCGAATTCGTGAGGTCGGAGACATCCGACGCGGCCAGGGAGGCGGAGCTCGCGCCCATGCGTTTGGACTGGCGGGACTCGCGCAGGGACGTGACGTGGCAAACCACCGGCCCGCCGACGCACATGCACATGCTGTAGCACTGTCGGGTGGTGGGGGGAAGGGTCGAGAGGTGAGTAGCGGGTTTTTTTTTGGGGGGGAGACTGGTGTCCACAGGCTGACAGGAGAGACCAAAAAAAAATATCCGCTCGTCGATTTGTTCGAAGCTTCGGGGTCGCGCCCTTTGGAACCCGCGGGAGCCGGGTCGCGGGGGAACGCGGATTCGATGGGGGTTGGGGCGCTCACCCTAGGACACTGGGTGAAATCCCTGAAACCCGCCTCGCCGCGCCTGTTGCCGCAGTCGTAGGCGTGGAACCTGGCGCCGCAAGTCCCGCACAGCTTGGCAAAATCGGGGTTCCGCTTCAGCATGCCTCCGCAGCAGTGGCACGATCCTTTCGCAGCCTTGCGCCCCGTGACATCCTCCTTGCTGACCTCCTCCGGCTCGGCGCGTTTGTTCCCAGGCCGAAGCCTCATGTCGTGTCTTAAGGACGGGCTCGTGTTCGCGGGGGACATGGACGTCGACATGTCACCCACGCGTACTTGACGAGTGCCGCACCCCACCCGAGACCCGTTCAACACGTAGCTTACTGCTATTTGGGGCCCACATCGCGTTTTTTAGGTTTACAGCCAGGCAGCTCCAGAGACGAAAAATTCGGAATCTGACAAAGTTTTGCGACTATCTGGCTGTGCGGGCCGCCGTTTGGCCTTTTCTGGAAACTCCAACATCCCGAAAGGTCGCGAGAAACATCTTGAGAAATCCTTAATTACTTTTTTTTTCTCCCCCAAATTGTCACAGGCCATACTGTCACCCAAAATTTAGTGCCACCGACGCGGCTGGGAGAGAACACACCGCGGAGTGGATCTGGAAAGAGACGACGCAGCCTCGGCCGCCGCGTGATTACGTTCAAACTCGTGTTTCATCGTCCTATCTCGTCCGCCTGGGACTCGGCGCGCCGATGGCCGGCAGCGGCGGCAAGTCCAGCAGGCCCCGCACTCGCATGCTCCTCGCGCCAGCGCCAAACTCAACCTCCTCCTCGCCCCCGATCGCACCAACCCCACCCTCGCCGCCCCCATCCGCATCGTCCCCGTACATGCCCCGCATCGCCGCCACCTCCGTCCTCCAGTCATCCACACGGAACGGAGCCGCCGGCGGCGAGTGTAGGAGCCGCGAGACATCCGGCGTCGACGTCCTCGACCGAGTGTGCCCGCCACCAATCGCTCTCGCCGCCGGGGACTCCGGGGGAACCGCGCCGTCCAGCCCCAACGCGCGCACCCCGTGCATCGCCATCCCCACATCATCCCCAGGCACGGGCGGAACCACGTGGACGCCGCTGTCAGTGGAACGACGATGCCCCCCCGCGCCGTGGTCCACCTCGCTCGCGTCCGAGTCCGTCGTCGTGAACCCGCTGATGCCCCCCCCGTGCTCGCTCCCGCCGTCGAACCCGCCGAGTCCATCCCCGTCGTACCCGTCGGACCAGTACCCCTCGTACTGCAGCGCGGGAACGTCCACGTCCCCGGCGCCCAAGATGAACGGGTGCTGGAGCAACGCCTCGGAGTTTGGCCGCGCGGCTGGATCGCGCTGCAGGCACATGAGAACAAACTCGGAGGCGTGCGGTGAGAGCGATTGGGGAACCTTGGGTAACTCCTTGGTGCTGGCGATCTTGAATATGGCCTGGACCTGCCCGCTGCAGTCCCCCCACGGGTGCTTGCCGCTCGCCATCTCGATCACGGTGCACCCCACGCTCCAAACGTCCGCCGCCGGGTGATCTCCGCCGGGTGACCGCCGGATAACCTCGGGCGCCATCCAGTACGCCGATCCCTTGAAGCTCCCGCTGTCCGCCATCTGCTCCACAAGGCTCTTGGCCATCCCGAAGTCCGCGAGCTTGATCCGCCCGCTCTTCTCCACCAAGATGTTCCCGCCCTTGATGTCCCTGTGCACGCACCGCTGCGAGTGCAGGTAGTCCAGCCCGATGAGAATCTGCCGCGTGTACACCTGGATGACGCCCTCCTCGAAGGCGCCGAACCGGGACAGTAAACTCGCGATGCTCCCGCCCGGTACGTACTCCAGGAAGATGTACAGCGCCCGGGGTTCACGTGAGATGCCCACGTACCGCACGATGTTCGGGTGCTGCAGCCTGGACAGCAGTTCAACCTCCTGCTCGAGCTGCTCCGCGGCCTCCGAACCCTTTTCATTATTGTTTTCATTCGCGTTGGTTTTCGCGGCGGCGGCGACCTCCTTGACCGCGAATAGCTCGCCGGTCTCGCTGTTGAGTCCGAGGTAGACGGTACCGAACGATCCGCTCCCGAGGCAGTCGCCTTTGGTCCAACGCCTCGGTTTCATCGGCGCGGGCGCGAGGTAAAAGCCGCTGCGAACCGTCCTTTGATCGTCCGAGTATCCCGAGGAGGCGGCGGAGGTCATCGATCCGCGGCTGCCCGTGCGCCTGTGCCCTGCCCGGGTCCTCTGCGGATCTCTCTCCTGCCCGCCCGCCTCGCGCGGTCCGTTTGTTGAGAGCCTGTGGTCAGCCTGGGTCCCGAGGTTGGAGAGACCGAGGTTGTGGCGCGAGAACTCGGCGCCGTCTCGCGCGGACGTCTCGAGGGATGGCGGGCCTGAGGATCCCGTCCGGCCCGTGGATCCCTTGGGTGAGCGCGCGTGGGGTGGGTCATCGCGGAAGCCCTGGTGCCCCCGCGACTGGTCGAAGCCCGGTGAGCGGGGTACCGAGGGGATGCCGTCGTCCCTGCCGCCGAACGCCTCGCGTGAGCGCGTCCGTCTGTGCCCGGGCCTGCCGCCCCCTGACGCGCGAGGCGATTGCGATTCGGGATTGCTCACCGGGAACGCCTCGAGCGCGGCGGCGGCTAGGCTGGAGGGTCCGGGGCCCGCGGCGTTGGGATCCACGACGGGGTCGCTCGGTGAGGGCGAGCCGGGCCTGGACTTGGACTTCAGCGAGACACCGGTGAGCCTCCTGAACCAGCCCATCGAGCCTCGACGCTCGGGCGAACCGACCACTCAATTCTCGGACGGGTCAGTGCCCTTCGTGAGAGGCGCCCGGACCCGATGTGTGCCCCTTCTCTCTCGCGATGCTGACGCGCGGCGTTCGTGCGCTAGTGATGCGTCATGCCGCCGTCGCGAGGCTTCGAGTCCACGGTCAAGGGCAGCGCCTGGTCGTTGTGACGAGGAGGAGTTCGGCGGTCGCTGAAACACAGCGAGGAGACTCATCTGAATTTTTGTAATGCGCTGACGAATGAGGCGCGGGGGCTGCACTTCGGGCACACGAGGGCGCGCGACCAGGGCGGATCGCGACGCGGGTTCGGGGCGCGTTTCTCAGATGGGTACGATGGGAGATCGAGACCGGGAGACGGAGCCCGTCCGGGGATCGGACGCGCGCGTCTCGGCGCCTCCGAAAGCCTCGGCCCCTCCGAAGCCCGGCGAAAACAGTTTCCAAAACGCAGGAAATCGCCACGTGGCTCGGGCCTCGCGATGCTCGCCCGCGATCCTCACCGCGTGCCTCGTCGTGCTCCTCATCGCCCCAACATCCGTCCTCGCCGTCGCATCGCCCAAGCCCCGGCGCTGGGCGGATATCGTCGAGGTCAAGGCTGGCGAGGCGAGCGAGACGCAGCGCGAGGAGATCCGGTCCTTCTTCTCGTCCCTCGACGCCGACGGCGACGGGCAGGTCCGCGGCGACGAGCTCGGGGCGTACGTCGCGTCCAGCGTCGGGGGTCAGGATTTCGACACCGACGTCGAGGTCCAGGACGCGGTGCGCGCGGTGCAGGAGCGCATCGACGGGCAGGACACCGGCGACGCGATCGACGCCGACGAGCTCATCGTCTCCCTGACACGCACCACCAACCAGATGCTGCGACCGCACAGGGTCTCGCGATGGGTCAAACACGGCCTCAACTTCCCCCAATACGCCGATCGGTTCGACTCGCACGGCATCACCATCCTGGACTTCCCCGCGCTCCTCGCCGACGACGGCGCCGCGCTCAAAGGCGAACTCGGAGTGGACAGCGCCCTGCACAGAGCCAAGCTCACGCGAGCGCTCAAGCGGCAGCTCTTACAACTCGGCCGGTCCCCGGGCGAACCACTCGACGTCCGCGCCGCCGCGATCGGCGAGGACAAGGTCAACGTCAAGTGGAGGCCGCCGAGGTACCACGGTAACCCGCCGGTCCACGCGTACATCGTGCAGGTACGGGAACCCGGGGTACACGAATGGATCAACGCGGGTGACGCCGTGGCGCACGAGGACGACGACGATGAACTTTCGCTCGTCGCAACGGTACACGCGACGCGGGAGATGGCGGCGGCGGCGGCGGCGGCGGGGATGGGGAACGGACGGGTGGTACCGATGAGGTTCAGGGTCGTCGCGTGGGGCGCGCACGGCGGTGGATCCAGTGAAATATCCGCCGCGGTTGACATGAAACCGACGCGGCGAAAGCCGAAGGGCTCGGGGTCGTACGGCGAGCGTTCTTCAAAGGATGGAAACGTGTGGTCCGTTCGGACCGCGATGGGTGTCGGCGGCGGTGGAGATGGAGCCGGTGGGTCGACTACCTTGCTCGGGGGGCTGTACAGCGCGATGGGTACCTTTCTCATCGCGGCGGGAATCGCGACGAGGTTCGCGCTCAACGGGGCGTCGCTGGCGGGGGCGAAGGGTTTGACGTTTTTACTGGCGCGGGCGCGGGGACGGGGGCCCGGGTTGAACGCCGAGGACGGTACGCTCGAGCGCGCGGGTGAGGCCAGCGCGAACGGCGCCGCGGCAACGAACGAGGACCGCGACTCCCCACCGCTCGTACCCGTGTCGCGCGTCACGAACACGAACCCCGCGGGCGCGAACACGAACCTCGCGAGTCCGCAGCCGAGGTACGACCGCGCCAGGGTGCTGGAGTCGGCGATGGCCGCCGCGGTCGCCGCGGGCGTGGCGGACGCGGACGACGAGGCCATCCTGTCGTCCCCGGCGGTTCTCAACAACAACAACGGCGCGCGGTTCCCTAATTCCAACGCGGCGTCGGTGAACGGTTCGTCGTACGCGGCGAGCGACGCGAGCGACGACGTCGACGGAGCTCCCGGAATGGACGCGGCGATTTGCGGTTTATCGAGCGAACCGAAGAAGAAGGGTCGTTGCTGCGTCGTGGGTTGCAAGGCGCGTTGGGACCGGTGGAGTCGCATGGGCGATTTCCGCATGATGTACCAGAAGCACTACTGCGGTTTATGCCAGCGCGCGTACTGCCAGGCGCACACGCGGGTGAGCCCCCACGGCGCCAAAGGCCGATGCGACCCCGAGAGTAAGTGTTACTGCGCCGTGTGCTGGGATACTTTGGATAAATCGACCCGGGAGTCTCTGGAGGCGACGAACAAGCTGCCGGGGCGGCGGGAGCTGACGAGCGGGACCGCCACGCCGGACGCGGGGAAACGGGCGAAGACACGGTGGCGCTCGGTGCTCAACTACAAGCTCCGGACGCCGTCGCGGGCGGAGAATATGAACTTGATGGATCGAGAAGATCTCGAGGAGAACTGAGCAGCTGAGTGACCTTCATTAATAAAACACGTAACGTTAACGTATTCAACGACGCACTATCGTGTCACTGTCATACCGCGTCTGACAAGGCTCAATAGGGCTGAAGGCTGAGGAGTTCGACGTCCACGAGGACGCCGCCGTCGCTTCTCGGAAGGTACTGTCCGAAAACCTTGCGTTTGAAGCACAGCTCGCCCGGCACCACGAATCGCCGTTTCTCTCCCACCTTCATGCCCATCACGCCGCCGAATGATTCGTCCTGGACCTCGTCCTTCACCCCCGCCTGGTAGTTGTACGCCCGTCGCGCGGCGCTCGACGATGCGAACGCGTGTCCATCGCTAGCCGTGTACGCCGTGTACGCCACCTCCACGAACGGCTGGGGAATGTAATGATCGACCGTATCGGTGATGCCCCTCTCCACGTTCCCTTCGCTCTCTCTGTCCACGATGAACGCGACGCCGGACTCGAGCGTTGTCCACCCTTCCGGTAACGCGTTCACGTCGATCGCGTCGACGTCGAGGGAGCGATCGGTCGGGGCGAGGAGGTACGCCGCGAGGTCCGCGGCGTTTGCCGGCTCCGTCTCGAGCGCGAATCCCTTCGTCTGGCTGGCGACGAGCGAGCCGAGGAGGAGGTCTCTTCGACGGCACCCCGGCGATGGCCTGATTGACGATGAGCGAGGCGAGGAGGAGGTCTCTTCGCTGACGGCACCACGGCGTGGTGGTACACCGACGCGGGCGTGGCACGCGACGACGTGCGCCATCTCGAAATGAGAAACTCTTATCCAACAAAATCGGGAAAAGGCGCCGTATTTCACCTTCGCGAATGTTCGTTGACATCCTCATTAAAATTCAGTGTTGTGTTTTATGTAGTATCCTCCTCTTGCATCCTCCTTGCATCCTCCTTTGCTAAGACGAACCCCCGTCTCACTCCACGCCGGGGTTCCCTTCACCCGTCTATTTTACGCATTTGAAACGGATCGGTCGGCTGATCCGTCAGCGGACCCCAACGCTCGTGCCGTGTTCCCTCCATTCAAACCACCATTAATTCCTTTCCTCTCACGACGCCCGATCGTATATATACCCATCCAAACGCACACGTCACACACTAACCGGGCACCGCCATCGACCTCCTTAAACCGATTAAGCGTCGTTGAGGTCCTCGTCCTCGTCGGGCAGCGGCTGCGCGGCGGCGTTGGCGAGCTCCGCCTCGTACTGCGCCTGCTCCGCGGGGTCGATGGTGACCTCGGGTGGCGCGAGGGCCGGGGACTCCACGAACTGGAGCGTGGGGTCACCCGCGAGCTTGCGCGCGAGGTACAGGAACGGCTTCTCGAAGTTGTAGTTGGACTTGGCGGAGAGTTCGTAGTACTGCAGGTTCTTCTTGCGGTGGAAGGTGATCGTCTTGGCGCGAACTTGGCGGTTGCGCACGTCCACCTTGTTACCGCAGAGGACGATGGGGATGTCCTCGCACACGCGGGTGATGTCGCGGTGCCACGTGGGCACGTTCTTGTACGTGGTCCTGGACGTCACGTCGAACATGATGATGGCGCACTGGCCGTGGATGTAGTACCCGTCGCGAAGGCCGCCGAACTTTTCCTGCCCGGCGGTGTCCCAGCAGTCGAAGCGGATGGGACCGCAGTTGGTGTGGAACTCGAGGGGGTGGACCGCCACGCCGACGGTGGCTGTTTGGAGAGGGAAACACATGGGATGATTGGGGAACGCGTCAGTCAGTCACCGCGTCAGTCCATAAGCGTCGCCGTCGAATTGAAAAAGTTGGAACGTCCGAGGGGTTCGATCTAAACGAAACGTTGCACCCGGTGGGTACACGCGCGGCGGTGTGTGTGGTCCGGGCGGGGCACTCACGAAGGTACTTCTTCTCGAACTCGCCGGTCAAGTGACGCTTGACGAAGGTGGTCTTGCCTGGGGAGGTGGCGTGGGTATGGGTGGGGCGGGTCAGGACGTGGATCTGGTGGTAACTCGGCGGCGTCGCGAGCTTGGCGATCGGCGATCTGGGAGGAAAGGGGGACGCGTCCGCTGCGACGTCCGCGGCGCGGTATGGGCGTGGCACTCACCGGTACCACCGTCACCGACGAGGATGAGCTTGAAAGTGGGAGTCTGAGCCATCTTTCTCCTTTCTGTTTGGAACGGGACGGGCGTGGGTCAGCGTGAGGTCGGCGGCGTCTGGGCCTCGCGGCGACGAGGGGAGATCGCTTGAAATCTTTGGGGGGTGGGAAAAAGGCTCGCCGACGGCGGCACGCGTCTCGACGGTCGCGACCGTGAGGCGGCGATCCGACCCGTGATCGACGCGGGAAGAACCGGGACGTTCGTCGAGCTCTCACCTGTTCCTTAGCGAGCTGTGCGCTGAAATGAAGTGAACGTCGAGGCACACGAGGGTTCCTCCAAGGACACTTTAAAAAAGGCCTTCCTTCTTCACGGAGGTTTTTTCGGCGGCGTTCTTCATCCTTCGTGAATGATCACTGCCGTGCACCCTGACGCTGATGAGTTAGCCTTATGTGTGCACGAAATGCCTGTACCAAAATAATAAATTTACCCGCGAGGATTTGAATTTATAAAATATCCCGAGCATCGAGTCTGTTTACTCACTCGGAGCCAATCCAGATCAGCAGAATCTGTCTGTTGGCAAGGCTGGATTCTTCTCCGAGCTCTCGTGAGCCTTGAATCGTGCATTGCTGGCACCAGTCACGCTCTATCCGAGCGGTGCGAGCTCGTCGACGCGGTGAGTGTGTGTCATTCGCTACCGTCGCACGGGTCTCACCCCACGAACGACACGCCCACGAGCCTCAAAACTCGCGCGTGACTTCGTAACCGAGTCCTCCAGCGGCAGGCCGTGAGAGATGAGCGCCTCCGTCGCGAGCGCGTGCCGCGCCGTCGCGGCTAATGTCGCCGCCGCAAGGAGCGCTTCGCAGAGGAGAGGGAGCGTGCGAGGCGGGGGCGACGCCTTTTGCGGCGTGCGCGCTATTGCACCGCGCAAGAATGCGCGCCGCGGGGTGGTGATGAGCTCGATGGACGAGCTCGACGCGGAAGGTGAGCCGCTTGACCGATCGTGAAGACGGCGCGCGGCGCCGTGACCCCCGCGCCGTTGCCCGATTCTCCCCTTTAAAACTTTTGTTTCTTGAATTATATGCGAGCCCCGGACACGCACGCGTTATCGGCGCACATCGCGTCCGTATCGCGCGCGTATCGGCCCGCACATCGCGCATTTCAGACCGAGCGCACCCTCGCTGAACAATCCCCGTCTTTAAATCGACACCGTCGCTGACCACGCACCGTCTCCCCACTCCCCCACACGCACCACAGCCGCTGCGGTCATGGAACAGATCCGCCAGCTGCAAGAGGCGAACGAGAAGCTCAAGACTGACATGGACCTCTTCGCGATGCCCGAGCCGCTTCCCGAGCGACCGGAGGGCGCGCCCGAGCCCGGCTCGACGCAAGGCACGTCCGCGCCCAAGAGCTCCTTCAGCGCGGACGTCCTCGGGATGGAGATGCCCTACCTCGGCGAGGGCGAGACCCGCGTCGGGTTTCAACACTTCGACAAGGTTGAAAACGAAAAGGCGCGCGTCGAGGCCATGCAGGTGGAGCAGGCGGCGAGAGTCACGGGAGTCACGCCGCGGCCCCCGCCAAAGTACGAGAAGACCGAGTGGCCGCTCTCCATCGTCTTCGTGTCATCCGAAGTGACTCCGTGGTCAAAAACCGGTGGACTCGCCGACGTGTGCGGATCGCTGCCGCGTGAGCTCGTCAAGCGCGGGCACCGCGTGATGGTGGTATCGCCTTACTACCAGAGGGGAACGAAGGAGGATCAACACTTCGCGGGTGCCTTCGATACGTGCTCCAACGCCGAGGTTGGCCTCTTCGGCGGCTCCCACGAGGTTGGGTTCATGCACCAAATGTACGACGGGGTTGACTTTGTCTTCGTCAAGCACGACTGCTACGAACGACCGGGTGGCATCTACGTCGACCTGGAAGGCCAGGCGTGGCCCGATAACCAGTTCAGGTACACGCTCCTGTCGCACGCCGCGTGCGAGGCGCCGCTCAAGATCAACTTTGAAGGCAAAGGGACGTACGGTGACGAGGTTGTGTTTGTCGCCAACGACTGGCACGCGGGTCTCGTCCCGCTGGTCATCGCGTCCAAGTACCGCCAATACTGGAACACCTACCACAACGCGCGGACCATCACGGTGATCCACAACATCCTTCACCAAGGCTCCGAGCCCGCGACGACGTTTCCCAACCTCGGCATCCCCGACGACTGGTACTGGTGCCTCGAGTACCAGTACCCCGAGCACATGCGAGCGCACGAGCTGGACCTCGGTTTAGTGGTGAACATCCTGAAGGGCGCGGTGGCCACCTCGGACCGCGTGTTGACCGTCTCCGAGGGATACGCCGAGGAGATTTGCACCCCGCTCGGAGGTAAGGGCCTGGAAACTATCCTCACGGAGCGTAAGCACAGGCTGGACGGCGTGGTGAACGGCATCGATCTGGACGAGTGGAACCCCGCGGAGGATGAATTCTGCGAGTTTCCGTACGACGTGAGTAACCTCGCGGGTAAGCTCATGAACAAGAGGGCGCTGCAGCGTGAGCTCGGCTTCGAGGTCCGCGACGACGTCCCGCTCCTCGGGTTCATCGGACGCCTGGACTGGCAGAAGGGCCCTGACCTGATCCGCGACTCCATCGCCGAGATGATGAACGAGGACGTTCAGCTGGTCATGCTCGGTTCCGGCATCGGCGAGCTCGAGGGTTTCATGCAGTGGGCGGAGAACACGTACAACGACAAGTTCCGCGGGTGGGTCGGGTTCAACGTACCGGTCGCGCACCGCATCACGGCCGGGTGTGACATCCTCCTCATGCCCTCGCGGTTCGAGCCGTGCGGGCTGAACCAGCTCTACGCCATGAGGTACGGGACGTTGCCGATCGCGCACGCCACCGGTGGACTAAGCGACACGATCACGCGGCACAACCCGTTCGCCATGGACGATCCGGAGGTGGCGGTGGCGGCAGCGATCGCGTCCGATGAAGGGCCGGACGGGAACAGGGAGATGGCGGATCTAGGTCCGGGCACCGGGTGGCTGTTCGACACCATGGACACCTGGAGTTTCATGTACTGCGTGTCCAACGCGTGTAAGTTGTTTCGGGAAAACCCGAAGATGTGGCGCGCGATGCAGATCCAGGCGATGTCCCAGGACCTGTCCTGGTACCACGCGGCGCTGAAGTGGGAGAAGATCTTCGAGTGGTCCAAGATCGACCCGCCGCACTGCGAGATCAACCAGCAACACGAGCACCACCACCATCACTGATTCGGGCGGCGGGCGCGTCGTTTGCCGTGGGGGGGGGAAAGAGATTTGTACTTTTGAACGAGATTCCGCTTCGCTTTGTTCTTGCCTTTTAATACACCACACAACACGTTGAGAATTTGTGATACGGTAATACGTCACCGACATCAACGACATCGCCGCGTCTCTAGTGGCTAGCGTCGTCGCCGTCGTCACATCATGCTCCGCGGGGGCTCCATGTTCGCGCTCGGGTGTTCTTTGGACACGATGCGTTGGATGTCCGTCCCGCCCGGGCCCGGCGGCGACATGGCAAAGTTAGCCCGTCTCCCGTATACAATCTCCGCCACCCGCACCAGCATCACCGCGGTCAGCCCCCACACGTCGTGCCCGCCTCGTTGGAACCTGTGCACGCGTATGCGTTTCCCCCGCGTGAACTCCCAGTCCGCGAAGGAGTACCCGTCTGTGGATAGAAACGTTTCGAGCGGGACGTGGAAGCATTGGTCCACCTCGTCTGGGTTCGGTGCCGGTGTGAAGGTATCCGGCACGACCGCGACGACGGGGCGGACGCTGACGTGTCCCTTCGAGAGGAACGGGGGTAACGACGCCAGGACCCTCGCGTCTGTTCGGCGGAGACCGACTTCTTCCGACGCCTCGCGCGTCGCGGCTTCCACGTCGCCCTCGTTCGGGTCGTTCTTCCCGCCGGGCAGGCACACCTCCCCGGCGTGGGTGCTCAGCGATGCCGCGCGCGTGCAGAGCAGCACCTGGACGCGGCCGTCGGGTCCCCGGGAGAGCGGGACGAGCACGGACGCGCGACGCGAGGAGAGCGGCGGCGGATCATCACGACCGCTCGAAGTCTCCCGTGCCCACCATCTCGTCAGCGCCTCGCACGCCTCGTCCATCGGATCCGTGGACGAACTTCCCTTCGATTCCGGTCGAGTCTGAGACGCGCCCATGTGGTCCTGTCTATTGAGTTTATCGAGCTCGCGTTCGGGCTTGGACTCCCTCGGTCGGATGGACTCGCTCGGTGAATTGGGCTCGCTCGCGCGTGGGTACCACGGATCGTTCGGGTAAAAACCGCCGTGTCTCACGCCGGTCAACAAGACGGCGCCGAGTCGCGGTCTGGTGAACCCGATACGGGGTGAATTCGATGAAGACGCCTCCGCGACGTAGGCTGCGAGTGCCCGTCCCCACCCAAACCCCAGGGCTCGACCGGCCATGCACGGGCGGACCCTCTCCGCCGTGTTGGGTTCACTGAGGAAGAAGGCACAGCGTGACGAGGAAGAAGGCACAGCGCTACTCCCTTGTTTTTCCAACAAACAACTCGAAAATATCTTTGTCGCTTTTTGGCGGTCCCGCGCGAACCAATTGCGCGTACAGCTTCCCGCAAAAATGGCAAATAGAAGCCAAAACGCCATTTCCGGGATAAATGCGCACACGGATCGCGATCCATTTTCAGATTGCGCTTCCCGGCAAAATTCAGCCATCCGAGGTTCGCGATTCGTCGATTGGGTGCCAGCTCGACCAAAACCTGGACGATGAGAGACGCTCGACGGTTTATCCGAGGGCATTTGAGGCCCGGTGAGGACCAACTTCCGGGATCGAAAAACCGGAGTCACTCGATCGATATTTTTATCAACCGCGGTTTGGTTTTTGAGCGCAAGCAGTGAGAAAAAGCCGGCTCGACGCGGGTCGTCAATTGGACGCTCGCACGACCGTCGACCGATAGGTGAGAGGTGCTCCAGGCGCCTTCGTTGGTTGACCTTCGAACGCAGTCGACCCCAGCGTCGTCGACCGCGCTCGCCCAGTGGCCCGAGCGCCCACAGCGTCGATCGACGACCGAAAACTCGCGCGCCAAGTTTGCGCCATCGCATCCAACCCGGTCTTCCGAGTCCGGAATCCACCAGCCAGGCGATCCGGGGCGCTCGGATAAGATCTGAGCGAGCGAGGTGAACGATGGCGTCCGCGATGTCACAGGATGTGATTGCCCGCGCCGCCGTGAGGGCTAACCCCGTCGCGGCCGCCGGGTCGCGACGCGGCGCCGCCGCGAGGAGCAACGGCGGCGTCAAGTCCAGCCCCGCCACCAAGAGGGCAGTCGTTAGGTGAGTGCTCCTGAGAAATATGTCCCGAGCCCGGAGGGGCGCGGAGGGGCGCCCGTGCGTGGGACTGGATCGCGGAACGCCCCGCTTTCCGCTCCGATCCGACGCGACGCGTCTTTCCGCGATCGTGGCGCCCCGCCATCGCCCACACGACGTCGCATCCCCGGAGCCGCGCCCGCCAGAGACGCGACCAAACGTCGGATAAGGGATTTGATAAATTAGTGCGCGAGAATTTGCGAGCGCGAACCTCGACCGGAACCTGACGACGCCGCCCCCTCTTTCTCCCCCTTCCCATCTCAACAGGCCCGCGCGTCGTTCGGTGGTGACGCACGCCGACAGCGTGGGGAAGCCCGCGTGGCTCACGGGCGAGAAGGAGCCCGAGCCGGAAGCCCCGGCGGAGACCCCGACCCCGGGAGGACAGGCCCCGCTGCCCACGGGAGGCGCGCCACCGCCCATCCCTTCTTCCATCCCGAAGACCGCGCAGTCGTCCATCCCTTCTTCCATCCCTTCCAAAAGGAGGGTACCGGCGCCGCCCTCGGTGCCGTTCTCGGTGCCGGGAGGGGACGCGCCCGCGGCTGCGCCCGTGGGGACGCCCCCGCCGGCTGACGCCGCCGCCGCGCCTCCCCCTCCGCCGGCGGCACCAGCGGCACCAGCGGCTCCCGCGGCTCCTGCAGCACCCGCGGCACCAGCGGCACCAGCGGCACCGGCGGACCCGTACGCGTCCCTCAACCTGGCGGACCCGTACGCGGCGCTCGAGGCGGCTCCCGCGGCTCCCCCGCCGCCTCCTCCCCAGGCGGCTGCCCCCCCGGCGCCCCCGCCCCCGGCTCCGGCGGCTCCCGCGGCGCC
>Ga0257106_1000830_pt1 | contig 16693 bp, 15 predicted proteins | sample LP_taG_3_FD_190177 | JGI IMG/M metagenome (GOLD analysis project Ga0257106, IMG submission 190177) | Marine microbial communities from Northeast Subartic Pacific Ocean, Canada - LP_J_2011_P26_10m | ecosystem: Environmental > Aquatic > Marine > Oceanic | place: Canada: Northeast Subartic Pacific...
TATCAGGGAAACAATGGCCGTCTGGTTGTGACGCCGCTTACAGATCGCTGTGTTTTGACTTTGCTAACTGCTAAGTTTCTCAATCGCGGCGGGAATCCCCTTGGTCCAGCAGGTAGCTCAATATTCTTGATATCGAATTCACGACTTAGTACTTCTCACAGGCACGGGGAAAACAGAAACGGTCAAGGATCTCAGCAAGAACCTTGCTATGCGGCCTACCTGAGCTTTGTTTCAAGGCCTTGCACGGTCGACAATAGAATGAATCACTGTGGTTGCCGCCGCAGGTATTGCGTGGTCATAAATTGTGCGTTTTGTACGCGTCTTATCCCATGTGGCATGGGCCTCATATGGACGAGCCGGCAACGCAGGTTCAGATGGTATGGACTATAAATCGGTCGGGCGAATATTCTCCGGGCTTTGTCAAGCTGGCGCCTGGGGATGGTGCGTCCGGTGGCGTTCCTTTTATTCGTTTCATCGCGCGCGCCTCCCTCCGCAGCTTCGACGAATTTAATCGTATCAAGATTGAAGTCATATCTGTCGTCGCGATGCAGGTTCTTTCCATTGTCAACGCTTTATCACAACATGCAGAAACATTTAACTTTATGGGCTCATCAATTCGATGTAACGTCAACTGTGGACTCTTCATAACCATGAATCCTGGTTACGCGGGCCGCACAGAGCTTCCCGACAATCTGAAAGCTCTAATGCGCCCGGTCGCTATGATGGTCCCTGACCTTGCGATGATCGCTGAAGTCATGCTGAGCGCAGAGGGCTTCACAGATGCGCGTGTTCTTTCAAAAAAAACAATCACGCTGTATTCACTGATGCAGCAGCAACTCAGCAAACAAGACCACTACGACTATGGGCTCAGGAACTTGAAAGCAGTTCTGAACATGGCGGGCTCTATCAAACGTGCAGACCCTTCAACGAACGAGGAGGCGATCCTAATGCGTGCATTGCGTGACATGAATTTGCCAAAATTCATCAAGGATGACGAACGTCTTTTTCGTCTGCTTCTCGGTGACTTATTTCCATCTCTGGAACTACCAGTATCTGAGATTGGGGACCTTAGCGCTGCTCTTGAAGCAGAATTGAAGAGTGAAGGCCTGCAGACACACCCTTTCCTCTTGTTTAAGATTGGGCAGCTGTACGACTCCAAGCTCACCCGACACTGCAACATGCTTGTCGGGGCGACTCTCTCCGGTAAGAGCACGGCATGGAAAACGTTGGCAAAAGCAAAAACTTCACTCGCAAAGAGTGGAACCGATGGTTATGTTCCTGTCACTTCCTTTGTTATCAACCCGAAATCCATAACACTGACAGAGCTGTATGGAGCGTACGATCTTACGACGTTTGAGTGGGCAGATGGTATTCTATCAACAATTTTCAAATCCTGCGCTGAATCAGATAAACCTGATGAAAAATGGGTTTTGTTTGGTGAGTGTTGTTATTATTTACCGCGTTAAATGAGCTTGTTTATTCGCACAGACGGGCCTGTGGATGCAATGTGGATTGAATCCATGAACAGTGTCATGGACGATAACAAAATCTTGACGCTAATCAATGGGGATCGGATCCCATTAACCTCATCGATGAGCTTGCTTTTTGAAGTTGAAGACCTCAGGGTGGCGTCCCCGGCGACCGTCTCGCGTGCTGGTATGATCTTCGTTGACCAAAGTGAGATGGGGTTTGGATCATTTGTGGAATCGTGGCTTGACCGCGTGTTTGGGAGCCAGGTTGAGATTCGAAATTTTCAGCACGGACTTTACGAGAAGTATGTGCCTAAAATTCTGGATTTCAAGGGAGCTAACTGCGAAGAACCTGTCGCCACCTCTGACTTTAACGCTGTCATGTCCCTTACACAACTCTATGAGACGCTCCATACCAAAGAGAATGGCCTGGATACGGCCATGAACATGCAGGCATACAGCGCGTTGGCAGAGAAATGGTTTGCATTTGCGGTGACCTGGTCTCTCATGGCTGCCGTGGACGAAATTGGTCGCAAAAAGCTAGACGTGCATTTGCGGGATATCGAAGCACAGTTCCCGCCCACTCATACTGTCTACGATTATTATTGCGATCCCAAAAAAGGAGATTTCGAATTGTGGGATAGCACCCTTACGGCATGGCGTCCCCGAAAGGGGGATCCCTTCTTCAAAATGATCGTGCCAACGACAGATACTGTTCGTAATTCATTCCTTTTCAGCACAGTAGTATCGTCTAGGCGCAATTTACTGGTTGTGGGGAGCACTGGAGTCGGTAAGACAGTCCAGGTGGCGAGCCTTCTCTCCAGTTTACCGAAGGCAAACAGTAGCCTGACCATAAACTTCTCCGCTACCACGAAATCAAGCACCCTCCAAGGGATCGTAGAGGGTGCGATGGAAAAGCGCTCGAAAGATAAGCTAGGTCCCACAGGAGGCAAGCAACTGGTGCGTTTGGCAAATTCAGATTCAAGAGTCCTCACTACCCTCAACTCAGGTCGTCTTCATAGATGACTTCAATATGCCGCAAAAGACATCAGCCGAATCCCCCTTCCAGCCTCCTCTTGAGCTGCTTCGGCTTTGGATGGACTACGGAGGTTGGTACGACCGCAGCAAATGCGCGTGGCGTTTTGTATTAGACACGCAGCTCATTTCGGCTATGGCACCGCCATCCGGTGGACGGGCGGTGATTTGTAATCGGACCCAAGCTCGATTCCACCTTGTCAACGCAACGGCACCGGACGATGCTCAACTGACAAGAATATTTGAGTCGATCTTGACGCCCAAACTCCAGGAATTTGACAACGAGATCAAACCTATGGGGCGCCCCTTGGCTCTGGCTACCATAGCACTATATCAGACGGTGATAGACAAGTTCCTCCCAACCCCTGAAAAAAGCCATTACCAGTCATCAAACTCAGTGTAGTGACGCAATCATTGTACTTTCAACTAGAGTCACCAGGTTTAACTTACGTATTGTGCTTCCGTCTGAATCAACGTGTCTTCTCAGTAGTGCCGAATTATCTCACCAAGGCTGACATTTAACAGGCTGCACTGCCTCCCTCACAGGTGACGTTGCCAAGGTGGTTCAAGGTACGCTTCAAGCAGAGAGGCAACGCTTTGACACTTCTCAATCGATACTGCGGCTTTGGGCACACGAGTGTATGCGCGTGTTTGCCGATCGCTTCCTACAAGATAGCGCCGATGACATGGGAAGATTCATTGATATATTGGGTACAAAAATGCGAGATAATTTCGAGGATGCCGAGTGGAGTTCGGTCATGGGAGATGTTGATGACGAGCGCTACGGTCCGATCATCTGCAGTTTCATGGACGAAGGTGCGGAGACGCTCTCATATGAAGAGGTCAGCGACTTTGCGCAACTCAAGCAGCGCTGTGAAGATAAGCTCGAAGACTACAACCTCGAACCTAAGCTGATAAACATGAATCTCGTTCTCTTCAAGGACGCTGTGCGACATGTTTGCAGGATCCACCGTACTCCCGGGGCCTTTTTTGGCAAAGATGGGTCATTTTTGAAGCAGGCCACTTCAAAACGGGGGCAAAGTGACTGTCGGACTTTACGCGCCCAGATTTGCCCTCTTGATTGCACTTGATTTGCAAGTTAAGTATCCTCTTCTGTAGGGGTTTTGATGATGCCTCGCGGAAACACAATGCTCGTGGGCGTAGGAGGTTCTGGACGCCAATCCTTAGCACGTCTCGCGTCATACATTGCTGATATTGGCGTGTTCACAATCGAGATAACAAAGCAATATCGTCTAGCTGAATGGCATGAAGATATAAAGAGTCTTTTTGAAACAACGGGGTTGCTGAACAAATCTACTACGTTTCTGTTCAATGATACACAACTCAAGGAACAGGGCTTCCTCGAAGATATTAATAACATCCTAAACTCTGGTGAGATCCCCAATTTGTATGGCAAGGACGAACTTCCCGGTATATACGACGGGGTTCGCAAGAGGGCGGTCGACGCCGGATCGGAGGGCACACCGGATGAACTCTGGTCTTTTTTTGTTGAATGCATTCGATCTAACCTACATCTAGTCCTAGCGATGTAATAGAACATATCATGGCAGTCAGTGTCAGCGAATGAGCTTTTTTTATCGCCAGATCTTGATCTAGGTCACCCGTTGGGTCAGCGCTGCGTACAAGGTGTCGCTTCTATCCGGGCCTCATCAACAATACGACGATAAACTGGTTTCATCGCTGGCCAGCTGATGCGCTCAGCGCCGTTGGAACTGCATTCCTAGTTGACATGTCCCTGGATTCGGATGAAATGCGCGTTAAAATCTCCTCTATCTTTTCTATCGTCCATATAAGCGCTCAGGACTCGTCAGATCAAATGCTGGTCGAGCTCAAGCGCCACAACTATATCACTCCCACCCACTTTCTAGAGCTCGTGAAGGGCTATCGCCTGATCTTGATGGAAAAGCGTGCTGAGCTTGGTAATGCGAGGGACAAGTTGGCAAACGGACTCGCAAAACTCGTCGAAGCACGCGATGGCGTGCAAGTCATGTCGGTTGAACTAGAAAAAAAGAAGGTCGTGTGTGCACAATCACAAAAGGATTGCGAAAACCTTCTTGTGGAGATTGTTTCGGAGCGACGTGTAGCTGACGAACAGCGCAAGCAGGTAGAGGCCGATTCAGAGAGAATAGGCCCGTCACAGAGTGTATGCATAGTAGCAGAAGGCTCCCACCCGCCCACCCCCCCCGGTCCCACCCCCCGCGTGCGCCACCGACCGGGTACCTTTCTGCGGTACTCTGCAAGGTAGTGACTCATTTTTATCTGCGCGTGAATTTAGGTAAAGAAGAGATCGAATGCAAGGCAATAGCGGATGATGCCGAGGCGGAGTTGAATGTTGCTCTGCCGGCTCTACAGAAAGCAATGACTGAGGTTGAGAAGCTCGATAAGGGCGCTATTTCTGAAGTCAAGGCATACAAAAGCCCCCCCAAGCAGGTGGAAACAGTACTAGCTGCAGTGATGATTCTTTTTAGCAAGCAGACGGACTGGAACACAGCAAAAAAGGTGCTCGGTGAAGCCAATTTCTTGCAGAGTGTCAAAAGCTACGACAAGGACAATGTCAGCACTGCGATCATGAAGAAAATTAAGGGATATGTTTCTCATGCAGATTTCAAGCCAGAGGCGGTTGGTGCGGTGTCAAAGGCCGCCGGGGCCCTCTGCATATGGGTTCATGCGATATATATTTATGCTAATGTTGCAAAAGAGGTGGCCCCCAAGCGAGCTCGGCTGAAGGGAGCACAGGAATCGCTGGCCGGCAAACAAGCTTCGCTAAAGAAGGCCCAGGAAGAACTTGCAGAAGTGACCGCGAAGGTCAATCGACTCAAGCAGAAATATGATGACTCTGTTGGTGAAAAGAACCGACTGCGTGCGGAGGCAGATCAAATGCAATTGTTGCTCGATCGAGCAGACAAGCTTGTCAAAGGTTTGGCAGGGGAAAATGAGCGATGGCAAATAAGCATTGGCCAATTTCAAGGAGAGATAACTCGATGCCTTGGTAATTCACTCGTGGCTGCAGCATTTTTATCATATGCGGGCCCGTTCGACACACTCTACCGGTCCCGTCTTGTCTCCTGCCGGGGTGCTTTTCAAAACTAGAACATGTATTCGGAATTTCCTGTAGGTCAGCGGTTGGCTAGCAGCTGTAAAGGACAAGCAGCTCCCGTATACTGACAGCCTCACATTTGCTGGATTTTGTGCTCGCCCAACTGATGTTAGGCAATGGAACATACAAGGGCTCCCGGCAGATGACTTCAGCACTGAAAACGGAGTAATAACCGTTCGCTGTTCGCGATGGCCGCTCATGATTGATCCGTAATCCGAACCATGCCGTCAGGGACCTTGCTGAGTGTCTTTTAAACTGAACATGTTCGTATATCCCGGTGATGCAGCCAATACACAGGCAAGGTCAAGCCAACAAATGGGTTCGTCGCATGGAAGAGGCGGAGTTGCGCATCGTTGATCTAAAATCCAAGGACATGCTGCGCGAGATTGAAAATGGAATTGTCTATGGGATGCCAGTGTTGCTCCAGGACGTCCTAGAAGAGCTGGACCCTGCTCTCGAGCCAGTTCTTGCCAAGGCCTTGATCAAGGTTGGCAATCGTGAAGTGCTACGATTGGGCGACAAAGAACTTGACTACAATCAAGAATACCCCAGCGTCCGATCTCAGCCATTTGCGCTTTCTTTAGCTCGTTGTCAAGGAACCTCCACGAAAGAATGGGGTGGGGGACGAACCGAAGGTCAACAACAGACACATCATTAACGAATCTTTCGTAGGAGTTCAAGCTGTATATTACGACAAAGCTGGGAAATCCGTGCTCAATCGGTGTTTGCAGTTTGTAAGGGCAAACGTGCTAAAAGACGCATTCCATTCAGGCATTATACGCCAGAAGTTTCGACCAAGACGACTATAATCAATTTTGCGGTGAAGCAGCAGGGCCTCGAATCTCAGCTCCTTGGCATTGTTGTGCAAAAGGAGCAACCGGCACTTGAACGACAAAAGTCGGACCTTACCTTGCGTGTAGCGGCTGGGAAAAAAAAATTGGTCGATCTTGAGGACGAAATTCTTAGACTTCTCTCTGAGACAGAAGGTAGTCTCCTCGACAATGAAAGCCTCGTGGACACGTTGCAGCAGTCCAAGGTCACATCTGATGAAGTCTCCCGCCAGCTCAAGGAAGCTGAGGAGACAGAAGTGCGAATTGATGCCAAGCGTGAGGAATTTCGTCCAGCTGCCATAAGAAGCTCTATCGCATACTTCGTCTTGGATGACATGAGCCGTGTCGATCCCATGTACCAATTTTCTCTTGATGCCTATGTCGATCTATTTAACCAGTCCATGGACGCTAGTCGCAGCAATGCCAAAAATGTTGGCGGGGCAGATAGATGCAAACAGATAAATGCGTGGCACACTCTAGCGGTGTACCAATACACCTGCCGTGGGCTATTTGAACAGCATAAGCTTTTATTTGCATTGCAACTCTGCCTGCGCATCATGACAAGTGAAAATAAGATCCCCAAGCAAGAATTTGACTTCTTCTGTCATGGCGGTGTGGTTGTCGATCGTTCAGAACAGCGTCCGAATCCATGTCCTGAGTGGATCGATGCGGGTACGTGGGACAACATCACGGAACTGGACAATATTCCTGCATTCATGGGCATCGCCTCGGCATTTGAACAGGGGCATCGAGATTGGAGGGCGTGGTTCACCTCTTCGAAGCCAGAAGAGACCCCTCTCCCAGGTGCTGTGCGCATTATTATGATCAGCGCCAATTTGCTGAGCTAATTTTCTCCTTAGGTGACTGGGAGAATAAAGTCACGGAGTTGCAGCGCATGTGTATCATTCGCGCACTCAGGCTAGATCGTGTATTATTTGGCGCCACGCGTTTTGTCAGTTTGAATTTAGGGCCACAGTTCGCAGATCCTCCACCGTTTGACCTGAGGGCGGTGTATGAATCGTCGACGCATCGCACGCCACTTGTATTCGTCCTGTCACCGGGCGTCGATCCAACTGCGCAAGTCAATGGTCTAGCTCGGGAACTGGGTATACGCATCGATATTTGCGCTCTTGGTCAAGGACAGGCGCCCGTGGCGATGAACCTGATCACCGCCGGTCTGAAGGAGGGCTCGTGGGTGTTTCTTGCAAACTGCCACCTCATGCTAAGCTGGATGCCTGAGTTGGAGAAGCGTATCTCCGAGTACTGTGCTCTGACCGAAGATTCACCGAATGCACCGCACTGGGACTTTCGCCTGTGGCTCTCGGCTAGTCCTAGTCCCAATTTCCCGATTGCGATCCTGCAACGAGGTATTAAAATGACCACTGAGCCCCCTCGTGGGCTGCGCGCCAATATGACCCAGCTTTATAATTTGGTCAGCGACGAACAATTTGCACGATGTCAGCAGCGCTTTAAATACAAGAGATTATTGTTTTCGCTATGTTGGTTCCACGCAATCCTACTCGAGCGACGCAAATTCAAGAGCCTCGGTTTCAATGTCCCATACGAGTTCAACGAGTCAGATTTTAGCATCTGCCATGACCTTATCATCGTCTTTTTGGACGAGTACGCAGATCGCACGCCGTTCCTAGACATGGCCTTAGCCGTCTTACGTGTCCGATTCCTCTCAGACTTACATCTGCACCAAAAATGCACTTATCCCAGCCTACATGGCCTGTAGGTTTGATGCCATGCGATACTTAATTGCGGAAGCCAACTACGGGGGTCGTGTCACAGATGCCCTCGATCGACGACTCGTGGGCGTGTACATAAACCAATTTTTTTGCGAGGATGCAATTGACCCACAGATAAATTTCAGCCTGGCACCACAGCAGCAAGACAGTCCGTATCTGATACCTAATGATGGTGATCTCCTTTCCTGCAAAGAGGCCATTAAAAATTTTCCCCAGTCTGATGCCGCGCTTGCGTTCGGCCAGCACGCGAATGCAGACATTTCATCGCAGATTGAGGATTCGAATCGGCTTCTCGAGACGATCGTATCGCTTCAGCCGAAAGCAGTAGTTGAAGGCGCGGAAACAAACGAGTGCAAAATATTGCGAAGCTGTCGCTCGATGCAGGAGCAGGTCCCTCCAATTTTCGAGCTAAAGGCCGTGCGGAAAACAATGGACCCACGCGCAGACCCAGAACCCATGAAGACGGTCATAGGCCGGAGTCGATTACAGCATGCGCCCTTTGACCCAATTGACAGACTCATCTACAGGTGCTCTATCAGGAGGTGGATCGGTATAACAATCTCCTTCTAATGTTGCACCACTCCTTAAAAGACCTCGAGCTTGGTGTGCAGGGATTAGTTGTCGTCACACCCGAGCTCGAGGATGTCATGGAGGCCTTACTCGAATTCAAAGCTGGCTTCCTTGTCGCAGGTGCTTTCATAGTTTCATTCTTATCAATATAGGTGCCCGGTGCTTGGTCAAAGTGTTACCCCAGTCTAAAACCGCTTAGTTCGTGGATGCGGGATCTCGTAAGAGCACACTTCCTTTCCGGAAACCTGAGTTGTGAATGAGCGACAGCCGATTGATTTCACCCGCAACAAGCTGATTCATCTTTGATTCTCGGCTGACTTTAGGTGTCTAGGGTAGATGCGCTTCAAAGGTGGATTGATGAGGCTCTTCCACGATGCTTCTGGCTGCCTGGGTTCACATACCCGACAGGCTTCTTGACTGCATTGCTGCAAACCTCTGCACGGAAAAACGGAATTGCGATCGACACACTCAGCTGGGAGTTTCCCGTCGTGAATACCTCAGCACCCTCGATCACTCAACACGCAAAGGACGGGTCATATTGCCACGGCCTTTTCTTGGAGGGTGCACGGTGGGATCTTGACAATGGCTGCCTGACCGAGCCAACTCCGATGGAGCTGTTCTGCTCCATGCCTGTGATACACTTCAAACCTGTTGAAAACAAGAAGAAATCTTCCAAAGGATTATATTCGTGTCCTCTCTACATGTATCCCCTGAGAACTGGGAGCCGAGAGCGACCATCCTTCGTCATTTCCTGTGACGTGAAGAGTGGCGTACAAACATCTGATTATTGGACGTTATCGCCGGCGTCTCACTAAACAAGATACTTTCTGAGAGAGAATTTCGAATCGTTTGTACATGCCTTTTCCAGGTGTCGGGGAACTGCGATGCTTCTCTCCACAATCTACTGAGTACTCGGAACCGAATCATTCTCCTCGACGGCTTTGCCACAACGTTGCTGATAGTTGCCATAGCAGCGCCCTGCTGGAGAGCCTTGCGACTTCAAAGCACTGCTCGGGCACCCTGGGGGACCAACTAAAAATTGGAATGCAACATTGCCCATACTGAAGGCAGCTCAGGAAATAGCGAGGACCTCCTACTATCAGCGGCCACGTCTAGGTTCCTTCCTAACTTGGCACCGTGAATTTACGGGGGGTGACACCAGGCCGCGACGCCGTCCAAGCGCGCGAGTATGGTGGCCTTACCTGGGCCAAATTGACGCGGGCGCTCCTTAACCGACCCCTCGCGTGTGGGAGAAGGGCCGGGGAGATAGGACTCGGAGGACGCACCAGGTGGCGATGGTGACCGCGCGCTAACATTATTTTTTGAGAGCACATGGTTGCTACTAACAGCAATGGGGGGGGTGGGATCAAGTGGGGAGGGGCTAAATAAAGCATGTGGGGGTGGAGGTGCATGATGTCCGAGTCACGGTGGCTATGGGCATGCCGTCAGAAGACGGCTCCGCTCCGTCTGCGCCTATTAACAAGAGTAGTCTCTCGCGACAGTGGGAGGGCGCTAATCACGCGCCCGCCCCATAACCTGTGAAGAATCTAGGTCCCGTACGTCAACATGCAGGTGGCTTGTGTCTCTAGTAGTGTCCTTATTTTATCTACAGCGAGCGACGGTGGATACATATCCAATTTTAGTGATGTTGTTCCTTCTTTTCTTTCCCACTCACTTAGCCCACTCAAGCGGTTGGAGGTGGGGATCCTCCGATTCCATTAGCCTCCGGGCTAGAGTAGGGAGTCTGCCTAATTATTACCATACCCTAGTCCTAGAGTCAGGGCTGAGGGTAAAAGTTCCTTTATATTTTGGTCCCAGCTACCGGAAACTGGAGTCCTCAGAACCCGCCGACTCTGCTTGCGCCGATACACCAGCGGATTTTGCGACACTGCACATACCCCCCTCCGCCCCCGCTGAAGTGGATGCGCCCGGGCTGCGCCCTCCAAGCGCGGCCCGCTGGCCTCCATTCCAGGCATTCTAATAACCAGTCGAGCCCAGGCAGGGACCAAACTAGAGCGCGCCGAATCTCCCGGTCGAATTTTTCGTAGGCGCAACCCGCCTGTGGCGCTCTTGTGGCCAGGCTGGGAGTGGGCTTCCCTGATCCACAGGGTGGGATTAGCTGGGCTAGATAAGACCAGCACTTGGCTTGAACCAGCGCGCTGGACAGACACCTAGACGAGCCGGGTGATTGCGCTACCGTCTAGATGGCCTTTGGTGAGTCGATTCTTGCATCTCGGAGAGCAAACTAACTTAACCGAACCGAAGCCCGGCTAGCTTCAACCGAATGGCTCCATGATTTTCCGCGCAGGGGTCTTAGTTATATGTCAGGCGTTGCCCTGGGCACCACCCCGAAAAAACCGGTTCATCAGAAGCGCCGCCAGAAGAGCAATACCATAACCAGCAGCTAGACGAGAATGGGTACTCACCTGAAGCATGTGGTATGACATGAAAGCGATTCATTACCAGGTAGTGGTTGTGCTTAGGTCAGTAAACGAAATGAGGTCCATTTATCAGGCACCATCATGAAGTATTTTTCCATAGCTGCTTGGAATCTGTTCCGGTAATTTGGAGGTTGGATGACAGTAGGCTCCGCCTGGCCAGCTATCATACCTACAGACTTGCCCATGCGCTCCATCTTTTTTACGATGTCATATTGTCGCATGTAGTCAATGATCCCAACCACGAGCTGGTGATTTTCATCATCCATCCCAACGAGAATCGAGTAGTCGACAACATTTATGAGAGAGAGGAACAAGGTATCATTGAGCACGGCGTTGTTGAAGTAAGCCTTGGCTTGGTCGTGCAGGGGCAATGGTCGGCCTTCGGTAAACTCGACGAAATTCTCATCCAGAAGTACAGGCTGTGTCTGTGTGACTTTCGCAGATTGGTTCAACTCTCCAGGGGACAATTTTCCTGGTACAATCTTCATATCTCCATTAGAATTGACTCGAGCATATCGTGACCTCGTGCTGCCCTTGAGGTCAAAGGCTCTGGTGATCAATCGCTCGTGAAACAGGTTCTCCATGACGACAACTTGCTCCATGATTCTTTTTCCGTTCACTCTGTTATGCGAGCCAATCTGGTAAACACCGAGGACCTTGACAAGTAGTGTGGAATAACGATGAAAAAATGCCTTGGATAAATATTCAAAATACGCAGGAGCATACTCCAGAAACATTTGTAGCTCGGTTCGAGTTATCTGCTTAACCACGAATCGACCATCTGTACTTTTTAAGAACGTTGCACCTGACTTTCCGCCTTGTGCATTCCAAGGGCGGGCCATTGTCAGAGACCGCAGGAAGCCGAGTTCTTCTTCTTCACCTCTCCCACAATAAGCTTGCCGCACTGCAGCGAATTGAGTCGCCCAATAGGCTTGGCAAACGAATTTACAAAGCGTGTCCCCTTTCTCATCCACGTCCGCAAACCGGTGCTTTATATGCGTTTTGTGTGGGGACAACATTTGCCATTCAAGGTCCGTGGGGCACGCCTGTTTAGCTTCCAAGAGCTTGGGAGGCGTACTCGATCCGTGGAGCACGCCCATTTTACTTGGGCATATTGGGGATGTGTTATCACAGTCGTCACTGCTTGCTGTTCTGGAATTCACATTATTCCGTTCCACCAAATTAGTCGGCCGTCTAAATAAAGCACTCAGGGTTTCTACAGGATCTAGCGTCGGGCGATGGTTGCACGCAGGAGGATTGGCTGTACTATCCTGTTCCAAAAGTGACGCGAGCCCTCCGGCCCATGGGTAGCTATCGACGTTTTCAGGGCAGGACGGTTCGCATGGTGCCACGATAGCGGTTAATCGAAGGGTGCTGCCAATGGCTCTTTCACCTCCCATACTAGATTCGCACGTATAAGTCTTCTGTTGCTCATTAGAATCCATGTAGGTTGCTAAAGCGCGCCTGTAATGCAGTGTGCTCAAGCTATACGCAATGATGGTGGTAGGCTGCTCTTCATGCACTAGTAGCACCTCGCCGCGATCACCGGCCTCCAACCGTGGCCGTCCTCCTTCAAGTTCTCCGAGTGGTACAATCCATGGATCCTCCTCAGGGCTATCTTTGCCCAAAAGCCGAGCGAATGCACTCGAGATCTTGTATCCGCGACGGAGAGTCGCCCCACCAATTGCGCGATCCCGAGCAGCGTCAGCCGTCGGTCGTCGGACTGCGTTCAATCCTGAGTCATGTTCACCTTCCGGCCGCAATGACGATTCACGCAAATCAGAGATGGGAGTATCAAAGGATGGGCGGTCTCCCTTGGCGAGCTCTTTGTTGTGGAAGTCAAGAGCATTGTTGCCCGCTCGAGTCTCACTCGGTGCTAGCCGGAGACTCTCCGGAGATGTGGTTGTCAAGTCATGTTTTGATCCTAGTTCAGGCTCTTCAGGATGTGCATCTTCATGGAATTCATCTCCCTCGTCCTCTTCGACAACTGCATCATCTGCATCCTCATCTAATGCCAGCGATGCGCCTATGGCAGATGATGACACGTACGTGGGCTCTGTAAGGTTCTGCAGTCGTAGCAACTCTGCTAGTACAAAATCCAAATCAATGCTCCCAGGGGAAATGGCACCTGCGTGGCTAGGGTCAGTCCCAGCTCCTGCAGGAGGTCGGACTTGATCCCTGGTGGAATTGAGGAGCTGCCCCAACAGAGAGAATCGCTGATTCCAGTTACTACTCCTGATATAGAGTTCCCGTCTAAACTGAGTTGGAAACTGCATCGTTCTAAGATTGATTTGGCGAGACAGCTTGTCATGTCGAGCGACTTCACCAGCTAGCTCGCTTTGGAGCCATTTGGAGTAGCTTTGCAACTCGTGTGAAATTTGACTCAACTCAGCTAGTACTGCGGCTCGGAGGGAGGCGGCGAATTCTTTGAACTCGGACATAGGAGTCGAGGCATCCAGAACAGCTTCTAATTCAGTATGCTTTATATGAAATGAGTGGAAAAGTGTGATGCCAAGGTTCTGCACCCCAATGTATTGGGAGGCTAGTTCATTGTAGTGAAAGGTACTGTCAAACGGCAGTTGCTTGCGAACGCAAATATCATAGGGCTGGATCCTTTCGTAGTCGAAGCGTGCAACTAAGCTTTGACAGCCATAGTAGAACACGTGTTCGGTCTGTAGACAATGCCGACAGCCACCTGTTCGACAGCAAGCCGCCATATTGTAAAAGCGTACCTCCAAAAACTTCCCAAAAGACATTTTCCATGTATCTTCAGACATGGGAATCAAAGGGGTCACAATTCGCTCGCAGCGCTTGCAGTAACTCCACATGTAAATGGTCCTTTCGTAGTTCGGATTACGTGAATTCTCTACATCCTGACCTAGCATCACATTGCCAGGTATCGGCTGGTCCATTTTGACTACAGTAATCGGAATCCTGCCATCGTTGTGATAAAATATTTGCGTAATATCCAATACTGACTTTTTATCACCGTGGGGAAATTTTAGGTCCACATTAAAGCAAGAGTCAAGAAGAAATTGGCCGAGGCACACATCTTGGGGTGTATAATAGAGGATGCCCTTGACCTCAGCGGAAGCACATTGTGCCCGTTGACTCATCCACACACTGGTAACCAGCAAGCTCTGATGGTCAAATGCGGATGTTACTGGCAGATTCTTAATTACGTGTGTACCGGCACCAGATGAAAACGCCTGGGAATGGATTGCCCCATCCCCAAAGTCAACCGCTAAAGACGAAGATAGGAGTGTGCCATCAACTTCAGTTGATTTTTCCGCCATTTTTGTATTCCTCGTTGCAGTACTTAAAGGTAGCATCGCTCCGGCATCCTTAAAAAAGGAGCATTCAAGGCGCAGATGGTAGGCTATAAATACCGCAAATCGAACCATTTGCTTAATTTGTTTCAGTTTAGATATGTTTGCACCACGCAGTACCAATGTGCATCCAAGAACTTTCGGGGAGCCCGTGAGGTAGACATAGCTAATATACCCATGCCCTCTGACGCGTTTTAGATGGGGGCTATCGCAGCTGGCTGTCCTCCCGATTTCAGTAGATGTAGAAGCTTCAAGTGGAGCGGAAGGATACTTTGCGATTTGAAAACGCTGGCAGCTCCCGAGTGCAGTGTGTCGATACTGGCTCATACTCGTCACGTGGTCCGTGGATGACAAGATGACAGCACCTGTCATACGTGCAATACGCTGCATCAACTTTGGTTTCACACGTTGAATAGCGATAACATCGTGCTCGTGGAGGTATTCCTGAGCCTGGCGCGATATGGAATGACCAACGAAGAGCAAGTGCGGCCTCAATCGAACAATTTTTTCTACGATTATTTCCGTATACTTCTGTTCCTGCTCTATCAGGGTGCTAAAACTCGCAAGCTTAGAATGCGCCCGCTGAAAATCAATTCCACCTGCTAAGAGTAGAATGCGAGGTGTGTAGGCGCCCTTCTTCATCATCTTGTGCACAACATCCTTGCGGAAGACGATCCCGTCAACATATCGACACCCACTCAAAGTTCCTCCCGGTATCAGCTTGATTTTTATATAAGGTCGTATGTCCATGCTATCTGCACGGCGAACATCTGGGTTCACTGTTTTGCACGCCTCCTGAGCGAGATGCAATATTATTGGTGCCCAGTCTTGATCCCCGAGCGACAGTTCAGTCACCATTTTTTCTAATCTATTGGCTGCGCTTGACTTCAATTGTCTAGTATAATAAAGCAGGTCGCTCGCAGACTCTCTGTTCCTGGACGTCGCACTTAAAACAGAAATCGGGGCTACCGTCGAGGAGGTTCCGAGTAACCTCCGACGCAAGCTTGCCTCCACACTATCCACCACGGACCCTGGAGCACCCCAGGAGTCCGATCCACTCCAAGCGTCGGCAGGAGGCAATGGTGCTCGTGGAGACCTGCTTGTATGTGATCCAGCTGGTAAATCTGTAAAGCCTACCTCTTTGTGTTGGCCTTCTTGTGTAAGTTGACTACACGCCGCCTTACTTTGTGTAAGTTGACTTCTGGCAGACATGGCCGCCTTGTTCGCAGCATGGTCTGCATCTTCTTCAAATTCCTGTTGCAGATTCATCTGGTCCAAAGTGGATAGGCTTACGAGGTCATGAGTCGCACGACTCCCTGGCTCCTCAAAGCGGCTACCGATGCTCGGGCTACAGATTTGATACTGATCGGCGACGACGTTAACGTAAGACATTTGCTCCAGCACTGATCGAGGCGCTTCGCTTTCCGCAGCGCGTGGAATGCTATCACCGGGCTTGCAACTTGTGGACGGTCTATATCGCAATGATACAGGTCGCATTCCAGCAAAGGGAAGGGTTGGCATCTTTGAAACTTGGTGATGGCACATTTTACACGCTCGGACCATGCCCACCAAAAGTACGGATCGACCGTCAACAGAATAGGACGAGCAAGAATGGCAGAAGACTTGCCCACATAATCGGCAATGATGCTTCCGACGGAACACATTGAATGGAAGCTCGCATTCGTAGCAGGTTTTGCATAGTCGGTCAGGCATCCAATACTCGCGTGTATACGGCGAGTCTGGGACAGTTTCATCTGATGCGCAAGATTGAGCAGGATCGGGCGTTTTTTCATCGGAATCGCACTCGAAAACATTTGGGAGTAGTTCCGTTGTGACTCGTCTTTTGGGGTCTCCCGGTATCGGGAAGGAAGTCAGCGTTGTGGGATCAGAGTCTTGCTGGGGACTAGCATACGCGCTCAGTAGGGACATGTACCATACGTTTTTTTCACTCTTTGGTCTCGGCGGTTCAGACGTCATTTTTATTGGTGTTACACCTACGATATCAGCTGATAAAATCTTAAGTTTGTTTCCGTCCACTTGGCCTTTCGTATCTCCCACTAGCCTGAGCTAAAGGGGTAAGTAAATTAGGTTGAGCTCAGTTTCAATTAAAGATGCCAGAATGAAGGCCGACGGACCGCGCTTGGATGGCA
>Ga0257106_1000831_pt1 | contig 16649 bp, 5 predicted proteins | sample LP_taG_3_FD_190177 | JGI IMG/M metagenome (GOLD analysis project Ga0257106, IMG submission 190177) | Marine microbial communities from Northeast Subartic Pacific Ocean, Canada - LP_J_2011_P26_10m | ecosystem: Environmental > Aquatic > Marine > Oceanic | place: Canada: Northeast Subartic Pacific...
ATGTGCGACGGATCACATCCTCGCAACCTGTAATCTCTAGCGTAGACGGCGCGGGAGCCATCAATCGTCTCGCCTCGGATGATTTGTTTTTATTCTTCTTCTTTTTCTTTTCTTCTTGGTCAATTTCTCCGCTAATATTTATTACCGTTTCGTTCTCGAGCTCGTCAATACCACCACCTTCTCCGCTACTTCTTCGTTTGCTACGAGATGTCTTCCAAGACAGAGGCGTGAATGGTCTCGAATGCGTCGTCGTCGTCGCGTCGAACGCGCCGCTTTCACCGCCCAGAGACGATTTCGAATGCATCCTCTCGAGATGATGTAGCCACGTACGCACGCGATCTTTGCTCGCTATTTCACTTCTGTCCGTGAAATGCTTTCCTTTTTTCATCCGTTTCTTGGCAAAGTAACACACGACGACGAGTACCGCGACCAACAAAGCGCACGCGACGCTGACTCCAACAATCAACATTTTTTCGCTGTCTTCATCTTTCGCGTCGAAGAGAAACGTAACTTCCTCTTCACCAACGGCACCACCGCTTTCGTTGTTCTCATCGCTTTCACCAATCGTTCCAAACGCCGGCAGAAGCAAAAGTGTCCCTCCCGTCGTCGCGAACGTCTCTCGCGTTCCGCCTTCATCGTCGCTCATCGAACTCGCTCTCAACCTCACGCTTCGCACCGAGACGTCGCTCCCAATCCCGCTCTCGTCCGCAAACGATACCGCGTTAAAACGAGCCAACTTTTCGCTCGCCTCTCGCAACGAATACGACGAAAAAAAAAGAGTAAAATTGCTCGTATTTTTCACATCCTCCGTGGTTGACAAAAAACCAACGTTCGCTCTGTGCGTTTGGTTTTGCACGGAAACCATGACTTCCGTGCTCGACGCGACCGCGATGACGTCCAGGAAATACGATAATTGCGATTGCAACTCGTAACTCCATCCTAAAGCGTTTTCGATGGTCAGGTATCCTCCTCTCGGCGCGAGTTGGAACGCGAATAAAGAACTACTTCTGTTGTCCAACACGAACGGAGGAGGAGAAAGAACGCGCGGTGCGGGGACCACCACCGTCCAAGGCGACCACACGCGACCGTCTCGAACGATCGAAATCGACGCAGAAATATCCTCCGAGTCGTTTTCGTCTCCAAAAGGAAAAGTTCCGTTTGAAGTCGTCGTCATCTTCTCCCTTTTTCGAACAGATACGCGCGTGTGCGCGTATTTGTGCGGATCTCGTTCTTTGCCGCCAAAAGCAAATTCTTCATTACTACGACGCGGAAAACAGAGAAAGAAGACGCTTTGCGAAGAGATTAAGAGAGAAAGACAGACAGAAATCGACGCCAACAAACCTCATTCGTTGGTGAAAGAAAGCGCTTCTTCTTTGTTTTTCTCTCTGGTGTTCTCCTTTTCGTCTTCGTCGTCTTCGAGAGAGAGAAAGATGGCTTTCGAAGATGCCGTTGAAGAGGAAGACAATAACGAGCGAGAAAGAAGAAACGAAGAGGAAGAAGAAGAAGGGATGATGAAGAAGACGACTTTGAACAGCGCGCAGACCAACACCACCACCGCTGAAAAAACTGCCGCTCAAACGGACGAAGACGAAGAAGAAGAATCAGATTCAGAGGAAGAGGAAGAATCTTCCTCCTCGGAAGAGGACGAGGAAGAGTTGGCGAAGTGGCGAAATACGACGTACGAAGTCGGCGATCGCGTCTCCGCGTTCGCCTCGTGGTTTCAAACGAAAGACAAATACTTACCCGCGAGAGTCATTCACGAGACGACGAAGAAAGAAACGCAACGAGTTTTTGGAGGAGGAGGAAAAGGAGGAGACGCGGCGAAGAAGAGCGGTTCCGGCGACGAGGCGTCGGCGACGGTGGTGCAGATGATTAAGCGGTATTACTGCAGCTACGAAGGGTACTCGAAACGGATGGACGCGTGGTTGGATGCGAGTAAGATGCGGCCGTTGAAGGAAGAGGACGACGGGTCGAACGAGCATTTGAGCGAGGAAGAGGAAGAAGAGGAGGAGGAAGAAGAAGCGATGGAGATTTTAGAGGAGCAGACGACGACGAGGAAAAGGAACGAGGGAGCTGAAGAGGAGGAAGAGGAAGGTATCGTAGAAGTGAACAACAATAAAAGTGGCGGAGTCGTCGTGACCGACGCCGGCGAGGAGAACGAAGAAGAAGAAGAAGAAGAAGAAGAACGTGTAGGGACGAAACGAAGGAGGACGGGTGAAAACGCAGAGCCGAGTAATGGTGGTGGTGGTGGTGGTGGTACGAACGCGAGTAAAGGCGCCGACGGTTCGGAGAGTCATCCGCGCGCGTCGAGCAAAGACAAAACGATGAGCAACAGCAATAGTAACAAGAAAGAGAAGATCGGAGGCGGTAGCGGGGACATCGTTACTGTCGCTGCCGTCGTCGCAGGAGAAGATGGCACCGTAGAAGCCACGTCACCGAGTGCTAGGAACAACGGAACGACGAACGCAACCATTTTAGCGACCGCGGCGGCTGGAAACGCCGACGAAGCGACACCAACGGTTATAGTCGAACCACCAAACGAAGTCGTCGATGTCGACGCTGAAAATAACAACAACGATAAGGCAGCAGCGAACGCCGTCGTCGCGAATCAAAAGAAAACGAGTGCAAGTATGAACAATAACAACAACAATAAAACAAAAGGAGGGAAGCCGAAAGAGAAAAAGGGAACGAAGAAGGAGACGCAACAACACCAACACGACGTGGCGGCGGCCATCGTGAAAAATGCAAAAAATGTCGACGTTCTCCAATTGGGAGCGTTTGAAGTGGACTGTTGGTACCGAGCGCCTTATCCAGACGAGTTCACCAGCGATAACAGATTATTCGTTTGTGAATTTTGTTTGAAATATTGCAAAAGACGCAAGACGCTCGTGAAACATAAAAAATGTTGCCCTTTGACGCACCCGCCCGGGAACGAAATTTACAGGCACCCCGCAGAAATCGAAAAGAGAACGATGCGTGGTGAAAATGGGGAAGAAGAGAGAGAAGTTGGAGAGATTGTTCGTCCAGAACTGTCGGTGTTTGAAGTCGACGGCGCGCGAGCGGCGACGTATTGCCAAAACTTATGTCTGTTGGCAAAACTCTTTCTCGATCACAAGACTTTGTATCACGACGTTTCGCAGATGCTTTTCTACGCCTTGTGCGAAAAAGGCGAAGATGAGAAACACAGGGTCGTCGGATACTTCTCTAAAGACAAAAACGGGTCTCAGACGGGACATAATTTGGCATGCATATTGACGTTGCCGCCGTACCAGCGCAAAGGCTACGGTAGATTTCTCATCGCGTTTTCGTACGAGTTGACGAAACGCGAAAGCTGGGTTGGAACGCCAGAGGAACCTTTATCGGATTTAGGATTGATGAGTTACTCCGCGTATTGGGGAGACGTGATCAGCGAGTTGTTGAAATCGCTGGAAATTGGCACAGTGATCACGCTTTCGAAGATTTCCAAGCTCACGCACCTGGCCACGCAAGATGTCATTTTAGTCCTCGAACAAGCGCAAATTTTGAAGCGCAAAAGTAAAGGCGATGGACAACAACAACAACAACAACAACAACAACAACAAGGTACTGTCACAACCGATGCAACGACGACGACGACGAACGCGAATGGAAACGACTCGGCGAACGTGGTCATCGGTCAAGTAGTCGAAGTGACGGCGGAAACCATTGCGAAGCTGGACGAGATTGTGACCCCGGCGGCGAGGCGAGCGAAAGCGTTGGACGTGAACGTTAAGTATTTGAAGTGGGAAGGAACGCCGGTGAGTAACGTCGTGTAAACTACATCATAGATTCTTTGTTTAATAGTATAGTGGTACATTTAATTGATTTCTTTCAAAGTTGTGTGGTCGGTTTTTATTGTCTACTTTTAATCCCACGGCGCGCGACCCGTATTCAAGAACTTCTTCCTGTCGTACACGTCGCAATCTTTTTCTTCAATTTTTTCTGGCTTCAAACCGCGTTCGCCGAGTTCTTTCGATGACATTTTGGACTCTTCGTACACTCTGGACATGAACGATTCTTTCGCGTCCACGCATCCGCAATACGCGGCGTGCACGAGACCAGCCACGTGTTGTTGTTTTTCCTCGTTTTTGCCTTTTTCATCCTTGCCCAACTCACCGCCGTCGTCCTTACCCTTGTTCAAGTGCGACTTAAAGTCGTACGTCACGTAGTTTGGCGCTTGCACTTGCGTCAGAGCTTTGATAATCACCCCATTTTCTCTTTCTTTCGGTGCAATTTCCCACGTCAAAACGCCTTGCTCCGTGTTGTCTTTATCTTCCGGATCTTCTCGTTTCAACCAAGTGCGCAAGACTCGAGCGGCGTCTTTGTTCGCCGGCGTCGCGGCAATCAAACCCGTATTCGTCGCGTGTTGCTCGGTCGCACCGCCAAAGTCACTCAACGTGACCAGCGCGGCGTCGTGATCGAGTAATTCGTGCAACACGTCTTCGCGCATGTCTCTTAAGAACACCGTCGACGCGTCCACAAACATTGCCGCGTATCCGGCATCGACCAACGTTTTGACCGCTTTCACTTTTCTCCACGTCCACAACTGGCGTAATTTCACGCCAAAGTTGGAATCGTACGCCGATTTGTACGAACCTTCGTCGTTCGTGTACTTGCCCAACATGTCTTCCATCTCGTGATCGAAGAAGCACGTGTGTTGGCAACTCTTCGTCACGCGATCTTTGCACTGCTTCACGGATTTTTCGTCCGAAAGAATGAAAGTCAATCGATTGGCGATTTCTGGCGCGTGTCTTTTCGCAGAGTCTAACATAATCTCCGCCAACGGCCAATACGCGGCGTTCGCGATGGTTAAAATTCTCAAGTCTTTATCCGACGGCTTCAAATCGTGCGCCTCCAAGTGGTCGATGAGGTGCGGAATCGGCTCTGGGCCGTTGTACCAATCGTTCTTGTTTCTGTGATGATGATTATCTTCATCATCCTTTTCTTCTTCTTTTCTTTCTTCTCTTTCACCCATCTTTGATGACTTTTCTCTCTCGCCTTCGTATTCTCTCGAGCGCTTGCCTTCTTTCGAGGACGATTCAGACGACGACGACGAATGTTTTGAAGAAGAGGAAGAAGAAGAATCATTCTTCTTCGACGATGATGATTTGCTGCTTTTACTCGTCATCGTCTTCTTCTTCTCCTCCTCCACCTCTTTCTTCTTCTTCGCGATTGCGACTTTAGTCGGTTTCGGCGTCAAATCCTTCCTCGGGTACTTCACCTCTCGCTTCTCGCTCTTGCCGTTCGGGTTCCAGTCGCCGGCTAACGGCTTCGCCGCCCCTAAGTTAGCCACCATCCCGTGTTCTCTCTTATACGAACTCTCCGGTGCTACAACTCGTTCGCTTAAACTTATCGGTAAAAACTCCCCGAGATTTGTTCGCAAGGAGTCGAAGCGCTCGCGCGGTAGACAGACTAAGACCAATAAGAGGAGGACGAAGCCGAATTTCACGCCTACGGCGAAGCCACCGATGGCGGATGGAATGTTGACTTTTGTCCGAGCTTTTGCGATCTTTTTTAGTAAAGAGGACGAGTTTCGGTGTGAATTTGTTCCTTCTTGGTCTTTATTCGCGTTCGTTTCTAAAAGACCCGAGCGTTCGTTCGCCGCATTGTTGATGGATGCCGCTGGGCCGCGTCCCATCATTTTTCCCGTAAAAACTTTTATGTGATGAATCTCTCACGCTCTGCGTACTACTACTAATAAATAACGGAAGGAGAAAAGAGCAACGCTGCTGCTACTACTGCTCTCTCTGTCTCTCTCTCTCTCTCTCTCTTATAAACGCGCACAGAAAAGCAACTCTTCCTCTGCACAACTCTGAAATGAGGAAAGACAAATGTTCTTTGGAGAGAGAAATGTGCCTTTAATCCGTATTAGGGTAATACACCCTAAATAATTGCATGTCAAAAAAAAGTTTGGAAAAGTCTCGTCAAAATTAAAGGAAAGAGAGAGAGAGATGAGCATCGAAAGGAGGTCTCAGTATTCCTCTTCTTTATTCACGTCTTCTTCTTCTTCTCTGCTTTATTACGAAGAGGAGGAAAATATGATCGTCCTCGTGGACCCCGGCGCTGGAGGAGTGAGTTTAGGAGAGACGAAGACTTTGAAGAAGAATCTCATCGTTCGGAATCACGAGAAAAAAAGCGACGAAAATAACGAAAACAATCACAGCAGCTCTGAACAAACGACGGGAGTACTGTCGTTGTTTTTTTCGGACGATGATAAAGACGAGAGTGTTAAGAAGAAGAAGAAGAAGACAAAGAGTAAACGAACGCGGTGGGATTTGGTGACCACCACAACCACCACAAAGAAGAAGAAGAAGATTGAAGATGATGATGACAAAAAACAAAACGAACGACCAAAGCCTTTAGGGTGCACTTTACGCCTGGAATATTGGATGCGCTCGGAAGAAATGACGGCGAAGAAAAGAGAGCACGTGGCGAAATTAGACGAACTTGGAGGGTATTACGGCGTGGAGGACCACATAGAGAAGACGGTGTTTGGAAACGACCCGGAGGTGAACGTCGTGTTGGAAGAGAACATGTTCCCGTACGATTGTCCTCCGGGCGTCTCGCATTGGACGTTGTGGAGCAGAGAAGACATGAAAGGCGAAGAGATTCAAGAGTGGGTCAGCGAGTACTTGACGAAACACAGAAAGGACGTCGTGGAGTGGAATTACGACATGAACGATAACTGTTCGGTGGACGTGCCGCATTATCACGTGTTTTTACGCGTGGAGGACAAAGAGTACGAGGTGAAGGCGCGATCGAAACCGGGGGAGATTTCGTACTCCAGAGATGAGAGAGCGATGAATGAAGGCGCTTCAGAAGGTGGTGGTAGTAAGAGGCATTAGATTAGCCTTTAGGAAATTTATTAGAGCGCGAGGAATACTTTTTAATTCTAAAACTACAAAAACATCTAGTACATAATCTACCTATTATCTACCTATTATTTATCATCGTCGTCGACAAAAACTTTAAAACTGTCTTCGTCGAATTCCGTTTCCGGGACGCCGAAAGTCTCGTACACGATTTTCACCAACGACGCTTGAGATTCTTCGTATTTCTTACCGCCGAGTTCGTCCTCGTAATCGATCAAATCTTCGTCTTCAAAGTCGTCGTCTTTCTCTTCGTCGTCATCCGACTCGATCGAAGCCGAAGAGGAAGAAGAAGAGGAAGAGTTCATAAAACTCTTCGTCATAATCTGATACGTTCTCCCGCCTTGATTGTTACTTCTTCTTCCGGAACTCAACATCAACCCGTCGACTTCGGAGAGTTCTCTCAAAACTCTTTCGCACGCCGCGGTCCATCGCAACCACGCCGGGTTAACTTCCGTGACAGTTTTCGTCTTTTTCCCTCCTGTTCCTCCTCCTCCTCCTCCCCGGGAAGATTTCTTCTTTGTTGGCACTTCAACTTGCCGTTTCCTCGTCGAGTATTTCGGAACGGTTTTTAAACCGGAATAGTACAACGCGATCGGTGTCGCGAGCGTGGCGATGAGAAATTCTGCGCTCACGCCTTCTTCGGTCAATTTAACGTCTTTTCCAACGTACTTGTCGAAATTTTCCAGCAATTTAAACAAGCCACCGGCGGTGACGCCGCTTGGAACTCGTTTCTTGGATACATCATCCGCGACATCAGCGCTATTCATGAATATCGTTCGAAAGTCTTCCTTCCCCTCGTCCCAACTCTTTGCGTCTAAAACGTGTTCAAATCCAGTCTTTTGAAACTCTAGCATCGTCCTTTTCCTGCCGCCTCTTTCTTTGATGAAACGAGCTACAGTTGGCATCAACACGTCCAAAGTCGAACTCATCCACAGCATCTTCATGCCGATTTTCGAATAGCCTCTCGCCAAACACGCTCGCGTTTCCAACATCTTTCTCTCTCGATTCAACTCGTTCAGTAAAGGCGCGTACGCGCGCATGGTCGCGCGAACTTCTTTGGTCGGTTCCATGTTTCGCTTTGCGCTGACGCGAATGGCTCTCAAAATCCTCGCAGGGTCATCTTTAAACGCCACGTGCGGTTTTCCGATCGATCGAACAATGTTATCTCGCAAATCTTCATACCCATCCACGTAGTCGTGCAACAGATTCCTCAATAATTCGTACGCCATGCCATTGACGGTGAAATCGCGCTTGCGCGCGTCTTTCCGTAAATACATTCTCGGCGAACTTTGCCAACTCGGGTCGATGTCATCGTCGTCGTCGTCGTCGTCGTTACCGCCGCCGTCTGCATCTTCCTCGCCTTTCTCATCGCCTTCGGTACAACTGGACACCTCCACGTACGGCCTTCCGTGCGTTGGTTTAAAAGTTCTTACGTGCGCGACTTTAAACCGTCGTCCAACGACCCTCACGCGTTTCCATCCAAACACGTGTTGTATGTCCGCATATTTCGCGTCCGTCATCACGTCAAAGTCCCTCGGTTTCGCGCCTTGCAATAAATCTCTCACCGCGCCGCCGACGATGTACGCTTTGAACCCTCGCCCGGATAACCGTTCGCAAATATCCCACACCTCTCGAGGAATCACTTTTTTTGACCCGGGCGGCAGCGCGGCGTAATACCTCCGGCCTCGAATCAAATGCGGCGACACGCCTAACAGTTTCGCCTCGCGTTCAATCTGCGGCGTGTAGTCTTGATGGTTCATCGTCATCGTCTCCTTCTTCTTCTTCTTCTTCCTATAGGTTCCCCAGTCTCGAGCACGTGTAACTCGCGTCGTCTCGAGCACGTGTAACTCGCGCGCTTCGCTCAGCGGCGTCCGTTGCCGCTCCAATCGTCTCTTTTCCAAGATTTCCTCCGCGCGTATATTAACCCCTTTATTCAACCTTCGTTCGTCTGGTGGTATCTTCTTCTTTGTCTTCTTCTTTGTCTTCTTCTTCTCATCCGTCTCCTTCCTATACGTTTCTATGACTCGTTCTTCGTTGTTATTGTTCTTCTTCTCGTTTATAATACTACTCGCCCCGGAAGCCGCGAACGACGGAAACGTAAACGACGACAAAAACGCTCTTTTCGTCGTCATCGTCGTCGTCGAAAGTTTTGGTCGAAATCGTCCTCGGAACAAAGAAGTCATCGGCGCTGATGATGATGATGATGATGAGACAAATGGTTTCCAATTCTTCGAATCATCATCCTTCGTTCCTCCTCCTTTTCCTCCTCCAAAAGGAAGAAGACCCCTCGAAAACGTCGAATAATACTCGACGACGAACTGGGGAAAGGCCTCCTCGCTTCTCTTCCTCCCGAAAAGAGGAGGAGTGAGCGACAGTCTTCTCCGCATATTCTTTTTATTAAGTAAAAACGACTTTAAAAGTAAGGAACTTCACTTCTTTTTCCCCAACGACTTGGGGCGAGATATGATGACGAGTGTTTCGCACCCCTTCAGAAGAAGAAGAAGACCACCTCAGATTCTCCTTTGTGCGTGGTTGGTTTTACTACTAACGCTCGAGAGAAGGAGCAGATGGGGTGCGAACGGAGACGACACTCGAGAAGAAGACATTTCGTCGACCTTTCATCACCCCGGGAAGGGGCAGCACGTGAGACATTTTTCCTTGAAGCACAGGAAGATTGATTTGACGTTTAAAGAGGAGGAAAAAGGAGAAGATGGTGATTATGATAACGAAGGGTACGACGAGGACTATTTTGGCGATGTGGCAGTCTCCCAGAAGAGAAGACAACGAAGAAGAGCTTTAAAACAAAGTTCCTCCGCTGGGTTAGAACTGAACGGGAAAGCGAGAGATACGGGGTATTTTTACGCCACGTTATTGATTGGTACGCCTGGGCATCAATTTGAAGTCATCGTAGATACGGGGTCGACGTATACGTTCGTGACGTGTTACCCGTGCGCTTCGTGCGGTCAGCACGGATCGAACGCGCCGTACGACGCGGCGAAATCGAGCTCGTACGAACGCGTGCCGTGCGGTTCCGGATGTATTTTTGGCAACTGTCGAGCGAGCGGTTTGTGTGAATACGACGAGAAGTTTTCGGAGGATTCGCAAGTCGGTGGGCACGTGGTGAGTGATGTCATCGACGTCGGAGGGAGTTTAGGGACGCCGAGGATACATTTTGGATGTAACTCGCTCGAGACGAACATGTTGAAGACGCAAAAGGCGAATGGGATGATTGCTTTAGGCAGAGCCGAGGCTGGGTTACACCGACAGTTGAAGAAGAAGGCGTATCCGCCGGGTTCCTACGATGGAACGTTCGGTTTGTGTTTAGGATCGTTCGAAGGCGGAGGCGTTTTGAGTTTAGGTAAGTTGCCGGAACAGCACTACGCGAACTTTGTGACTCGAAAAACGCACACGAGTACGGTAAAGTTAGTCAAAGGGTCGAAATCGCAATATTATAACGTAGAGGTGCATCGGATGTTTGTCAGAAATACAGAGCTCAAAAAACCAAGCGGAGCGGAGTTAATGGAAGCGTTTCGAGCCGGGTACGGGACCGTTCTCGATTCCGGAACGACGTACACGTATTTACACGAAGACGTCTTCATACCGTTCATATCGGAGATTGAAGATAAAGTGGTCAACGATCACGGCGCGAACTTTTTCCGAGTTAGTGGTGGCGATCCAAACTACCCGAACGACGTGTGTTGGAGGAGCTTGAACGAAAATCAACAGTTATCGGAAGATAACGTGAACCATTTGTTCCCGACGTTCAATCTCACTTTTATAGGCGTGAACGAGGAGGAACTTCCCATCCAGTTTTTCCCGGAGAATTATTTGTTCGTGCACCCGAACGAACCGAACGCGTTTTGTGTCGGAGTGTTCGATAATGGACAACAAGGTTCTATAATTGGTGGTATATTTGCTCGGAACACGCTCTTTGAATTCGACGACGAAAGCGCGCAGCAAACGGTGAAAATCTCACCGAAAGTGGATTGCGACGGTTTGCGCGAGGCAATGGATTTCGACATGGCGACGGGCGCTACGCGACATCCCCCTCCACCACCGGCTCCAAGAGCGCCCGAATCACCGGGAACGCCCGGAACTGGGTTCGACAGAGACCGAGCTAAAGAAGCGAGAGAGCAAATCATGTTCAAAGTTATGATTGGTGGCTTTATCATCGTCGGCACGCTCTTCTTCGCGGCGATTGGATTAGCGCGAATGTATTTTTGGAAGTTTAAACGATACAGACAGTTTTCGAAGTGGATGAAATTACGGAATGAAACCGATGAATTCGAGGACGAAGACGACGACGTCTTTTCTGACACCGAAAATGCTTTTGACGACGACGACGTCCCGGACAATAAATCGCCGCGCGAGCGCGCCATAGAAATGGGCGATTTGAGAAACTTGAGCAGCGAAGAAAGAGCGATACTTCATCGAGAAAAAATGGGTAGTAATAATAACAACAACAACAGCCGCAACACCGCGGAAAGAGGTCTTATTGGTAGCCTCGTTGGATCAGTCATAAGCGCGCCGTTCCGTATGTTAGGTTTCGGTGGCAGTAGTGCTGGCGGTCACAACCCCTACTTGAACGCCCAGCCTCGCACGCTCCGCGAACAAACCTTACCGACCACAGACGCGCCGCCCGTCACGGAAGGTGACTTTGGCACCCGCACCGGACGCCTCACCGAAAGCGCCAAACGAAATAATCGCATTGGTAATAACGGCAACGAAAAGGATGAATTCTTCGACGCGCCGTTGAGCTCGCAAACGGATTTAGAAAGCCATCACGCCGGCGTAGACGAAAGCGGCGGGGACATCAAAGCCGTCTGGAAAAGGTTCAATTTGAAGTAGTAGTAGTAAAGATGTATAGCCTGTGTAGCAGTAGTAGAAGATGATGAAGATTAGTAGTGCAATAATAATAAGACGTGGTGGTAGTAGTATATATACGCGCGTATCGTCCTCTACGTTTAAACTTTAATGTAACTTTCATCAAACTTTGCATCAAAGTCTCTCGCGTCTTCAAATAAGTACACCACAATTCACATTTACTCCAAAATTTACCGCACAAGAGAAAAAACAAATCAAAGTCGACGCACGCGCATTCGCGGTCAGAGAAGAGGAATCGAGGGCAGAGTTGTTGAGCGCGCATTGAGAGATTGTGTGTGAGTGTGTGTGTGGTGAACACATCTTCTGAAAGCGGGGTTGAATTTCGTTGTGGGGAAATTCAGAAGAAGAAGAATGGAAGTAAACAGAAGACTATTCTTCGATCAAAACGCGACGATTATCGTCGCATCTTCTCCAACCGTGCGAGAGAGAGTGTGTTCTGGTGGTAATGGTTCTTTCCAGGACCGTTTGAAATCATCCTTACGAGATGGGCACGTCGTCGATAATTTAAGAAACGTTCCGATTCGAAACAATCAAAACGACGGTCAAGTGTCGCACTATTTGTCCAGCGCTCGATTGAACGTGATTGGTTTTAACGAAGGGAAGGTGAAGAGGAAAGAAGAAGTGAACGAGCAAATGAACCAAGTGAGAATACGAACGTTACAGGAGCTGGAGAGTAATGGTAAGGAGAGTTCGCACGGTACGTTCGATTTGGCGTCGATCGAGCGCGACGAAACGTTGTTGGACGTTGTTTTTCGAGAAGAGCGTAACGAAGACGCCGTGTTACACTCGAGAAAGGCGTTTGAGAACCATTACGACGGTTTGCAAGATTCGATCCGATATCATAATTTAAACCCGAGCGATTATCCAGTCGTGGTTATATGCGTCTGCTCGGCAAGCGAGCCTGAACCGCAAAATCAGTTGGAGTTGATGTTGCGCGAGACGATGCAAAACGCACCGTGTTTTGTCAAGCAAAGAGCGGACGTGGACGTCGTTCGGCACTTTGTGGTTTTGCAAGACGCGAAGGAAGGAGGTGGAGAAGGAAACACGAGCAAATTGCAACCTATGGATGACAATGAGGTTGAAATATTCAGAGCGAGAAACGAGACGCACGAGCGAGCGCTTATGGACGTTAAACGGAAATTTTCAGAGCAAAAAGTGAGCGCGTTGACGATAAATTTTAGCGACAGCGAATTTGAAAAAATTGTGTTGAATGCTTTCATGAGGAGGTTGACGGAAAGAGTCATCGCACCGCACATGGAACGATTGTTGTACGGATTAAACGCGATGATTTTCAACACCAGGAAAGGATTTAAGAACCAATTCAAATCGTTTTGGGGGAGGAACGTGGTCGGGACGAGTAGCAGTGGGAGCGGTACGACCGCGGTACCGATTCCTCCGTTAGCGAATTCCTCGCCTTCGCACTCTCGAGAAGGCAGCGATACCAATCTCTCAGCCGTTGGTCCGAGCACTACTTCGTATACGGTCTCTAAGCAAGACGTGTACTCGTCGCAAGAATCACAAATTCGAAAAGCTGCAGATTTAAGCTTATTTTTAGGCGACATCGATAACGCGATCGCGAGTTATAAACTTGTTGGGTCGGATTATAAAGCGGAGAAGAACTGGAAGAGTTGCGCTTTGGCTTACGAAGCGTCTGGAATCGCTTTGACTATAAAGGCGGACGATATTAGAAAGAATAGTAATAATAGCGGGACTTTGGCGAGTCCGATGAAGAGTAGCGGTAGCGGTAGTAATTTAGGCTCTGGAGGAAACGACGAAGCGATGCGTAAAGAAGCGGACGCGGCGTTTGAGTACGCGCTTTCGTGTTACGCGAAAGTCAAAAAACAAAGAGACGAATATCTCACCGCAGCAGCGGGAGGAATCACCCCAGCTTCGTTGGATGTAGATTCGTTCAATTACATAGACGAAATGATGGTTTTGTGTTCTATTCGCAGGGCAGTTTCGCTCATCGCGAGTGGTAAATTTCGTGAAGCGGCGACAACGTTCGCTAAAGAAGCTGCAAACTTTGGCGGTATCGACGATTTGCAATCCGCGCTGTTGCTCGAGCGTGCCTCGAGAAATTTCTTAGAGATTGACGCTTCGAGAACGCTGACGAGGAAAGTGCCAAAATCGCTTCCTTGGATGAGGAAACACGCGTTTCATGCCGCGTTGGCTGGTCATGGATACGCGCGCGTAAACGCGCGACGCGCGGCGGCGAGGTGTTACGCTTTATCTTTAGCATCCTTAGGATATGAAAATACCTGGCACAAGTGTCGAGAGCACTGCTTGTTTTCGCTCGCTCGATTAGCCGCGCACGATGGGAACAACGCAGACGCGGTGCGATATTTTCAACGATTACTCGGGAGTAGCGACGGTCGGAAGAACGAGTTTGGTAGCAACGATCGCATACACGCCAGTCGAACGGAAACCACGCAGAAAACGTATTTGAGAGAATATTTACACGTCGTGTCGAGTTATTTGAACGGAGACAAATCTTCTCATATATCATGTGATGTCGTTTCGGCGCCATTGCCGGAGGTGGACGTGAGCACGGTTTTCGTCTCATTCGTCAACGATGAAGATCAGAACTCTGGGGTGATTGATAAGACGAGGGCGACACCGACGACGTTACCAACAACACCGACGGACCAAAACGTATCGTTGTCTTCTCCGGGACTCGAACGACAGATGTCGAACGGCGCGAGTCCCGGTTTTCTCAAATATACGGCGCGATCAAAGATTGCGTTTGGCGACGTGTCTTGGAAATCTATCGAGGAAAAATCTGGCGTCGTTCCAAACTTACAAGGCGGTGCGAATAACGCTTCCAGCAATTGGCTCGATGGTGGTAGCAGTAAAGTATCAAAGGAACAGCGTTCAGTAACCGCGAAAGATGAAGTCGTTTCCGTCACGGCGAAGCTCTCGAATCCTTTGAGAATACCGATTACTTTGCACAACGTTTCTTTGGAGTGGGAATTTTCGGACCAATCGGATATAAAAGATGTGACAAACGACGCAGTCGCGTGTGAAACCATCGCTCTGCTCGAACTGCAACCAAACGAAAAAAGTGAAATAACTTTACGTGTGACGCCGAAGAAGCCGGGCGTTTTACGTGTCGTTGGCGTAAAGTGGACTTTAGAAAATACGGCGCTCGGCAAAGCTACGTTTGACATTAAAGCGCCTTTGTCTAGGCGGGACACGGCCAAGGAGAAAGCGACCAAGATTCGTAAGATTTGGGTGCGAGATATCCCGGAGGAATCGCGGTTAGTTTTTGACATTGTCGATACCGTGCCAAGACTTGAGGCGTCGTTTGAGAGCAGCGAGGGGAGTTTAGCGAACGCCTCATCAGCTGTGGCGCTCGATGGGTCCATCTCAAAAGTCAACGTGATCATTCGAAACGTGAGCGACGCGACTGCGCGACACGTCCGCATCCGTTTACCTTCCAACGCGTTCACACCGTGCGAGAATGATATGCACGGCGTTGTATGTAATAACAGTAAACAATACGGGAACGTATTCGCTGTCAGTGATTCGATTCAACCGAAAGAACACGTTTGTATATCGTGTTGGTTCCACCCGGCTCGTCTATCGCCGAAAGATTTTGAAGCTTTGGATAGTGCGCTGTTATCGTCGGAAGGTGCGAATGATCCATACTTCGACGACGACGACAACAACGACGATAACACCGACAATGAAAATAGTAACAACGCTCGGATGATGAACTCGGGCAACGCGACGACGCAGGAATCGCGCGCCCTGGTGTGTTATCAACCAGAACCGCCGGCGCCTAAACTTTTGAGGTATCGGTTGGCGAAGCTTTCGAAGCGGTACGTGACGAAGCGATCGATTATGTTAACGATGAAAGTCGTCCCATCTCCTTCATCTGTGAACGAATCGATTTGTACGTTGAGAGCAATCAACTGTTCGAGCACGCAAACGTTCGAACTGACCTCGATTTTCGCCGCCAGGAGAAAGACGACGACGACGAGTCTTTCTCCTCGGGAGGCGGAGGATCCGGCGGTTGAATTTTTGAAAACGACGAAACTATTCTCGAACGCGTGTTTTCGAGGCGATGGAAAACTTTTAAATCCCGGGAAAACGATCGACGTGACGTTCAAGTTGTCTCGCGGTGATATAAATACGAACGGCGATAGTAACGGTAACGATAAAAAGGATCTTATCCTCGACGGTGAGGAGGATAAAAGCGAAGAATACAAATCCATCTCGAGAACTCTGTGCGCTCCAACTTCGCGCAAGATGTGCGTCAGCTTGCAATGGAAAACGCGCTCGGCAGGTGTTGGAGATGGAGCTTTCAACGGCTCTTCTCGATGTTTCGCAACCGATATCTGGAAAGATTCAAACGATTCACCGGCGGAGATGGACGAGGATGAAAACGCTGTTGCTACAAATTTCGAGTTTTATTCGCAAACCAGCGTTTCAGCCGCGGCGAAGATCTCGGATGCGAAAACATTTCCAAACGGCGTGGTTTCGCTTCCTTCGCCTCAAAAGACCAAAATTGTCCCTGTAACAATCACGTGTTTCAACGGAAGCCGTGAACGCGTGGACGTGACGTTCGACGCCACCGATATGAACGAAGACGAAGAAAACAACTCGGCGAGGAACGCGTGGACGACCGCGACTGATATCGCCTCGTCGTTGACGCGACTCGACATCAACAAAGAACAAGAAGACAGTAAAAATAATAGCACCAGTCAGCAGCAGCAGCAGCAGCACCTGAAAAAGGTACTCCTTCGCGAAAAGGGTACACTCTCGCCTTTCGTATGGATCCGCGAAACTCGGAAAACCATCAGACGCGTTCCTCCGGGCGCGTCGGTTACCTTTGACGCCTCGTTATTGGTGTTCAAACCGGGCGCGTTTCGC
>Ga0257106_1000833_pt1 | contig 16626 bp, 7 predicted proteins | sample LP_taG_3_FD_190177 | JGI IMG/M metagenome (GOLD analysis project Ga0257106, IMG submission 190177) | Marine microbial communities from Northeast Subartic Pacific Ocean, Canada - LP_J_2011_P26_10m | ecosystem: Environmental > Aquatic > Marine > Oceanic | place: Canada: Northeast Subartic Pacific...
TCTTCGAACTTTAGAAGGGCCCGTGCTCGCGTGCCTATCCGACGTCGCTTGCGTCGCATCTCTGAGTGTTGCAATCTCAGCGCCGCGACATGCAGCTCCAAAAAACCCTCCTCGCCCTGTGCCTGCACGCCTCCGTCGCGCTGCAGGCGCGCGGCGGCACGCGCGGCGCGAACGCGCTGCAGGCCGCGACCCTCGAGCCGCCGACGCGCGCGTCGCCGACGGCGCCCGTCTTCGACCAGGTCTGCAAGGAGACGGGCATCACGCTGTCGCGCTTCATGATCGAGACGGCCATCGCCAACCCCGAGCTCAGCGAGCTCGAGTCCATCTTCTCGTCCATCGAGACTGCCACGAAGACGATCTCGAACCTCGTGCGCCGGTCGTCGCTCACCGGCCTCACGGGCTACCTCGACGACGGCAACATCAACATCCAGGGCGAGGAGCAGAAGAAGCTCGACGTCATCACGAACGACGTGCTCAAGAACGCGCTGCGCTTCACGGGCCGCATGGGCGTGCTCGCGTCCGAGGAGGAGGACGTGCCCGTCGAGGTCGAGGACGAGTCCGCGGCGCGGTACCAGAAGGAGGTGCTCGTGGAGCAGACCTCGGGCAAGTACGTCGCCGTCTTCGACCCCCTCGACGGGTCGAGCAACGTCGACGCGGGCATCCCGACGGGCACGATCTTCGGCATCTTCGAGGACAACAACGCCGAGTGCGAGGTCGTCGAGGGCTCCGACGTCTCCGACGAGTGCCTCAAGGCCACGCTCCAGGCGGGCCGGAACCTCGTCGCGTCGGGCTACGTGCTCTACTCGTCGGCGACGCACCTCTTCATGACGCTCGGCGCGGGCACGTACGGCTTCACGTACGACGAGCACATCGGCGAGTTCGTGCTCAGCCACCCGGACGTGAAGATCCCCGCGCGGGGCAAGATCTACTCGACGAACGAGGCGAACCGCTGGGAGTGGGACCAGCCCCTCCAGGACTACGTCACGGCCATCCAGAAGGGCGAGGGCGAGTCGCAGACCAAGTACTCGGCGCGCTACATCGGCTCCATGGTCGGCGACGTGCACCGCACGCTGCTCTACGGCGGCATCTTCGGCTACGCCGCGGACACGAAGAACAAGGCGGGCAAGCTCCGCCTCCTCTACGAGGCCGCGCCCATGGCCTTCCTCGTCGAGCAGGCCGGCGGCATCGCGACGACGGGCCGCGACCGCATCATGGACATCGAGCCGTCCAACGTCCACCAGCGCGTGCCCTGCATCCTCGGCTCCGCGGACGACGTCAACGAGCTCAAGTCCTACTACGCCAAGACGGACAAGTCCGCCGACATCTACCAGGGCTAGGGGCCCCGCGCGCGGCGTCGACGCCCGTCGACCCCGCCCCCGACACGTAAGCACGCGCAGACCTCGGCGCCCTCCCCGCGGGACCTTAGCCGTCGTCCGCGAGGAGCGCGCGGAGCGCCGCGCCCGGGCCCTGCCGCCCCATGCGCACGGGGTCGTCGCTCGGGTCCGGGGGCGGCGCGTCCGGGTCGTCGACGGTCACGGCGACGACCTCCACGGGGGTCGCGGGCGCGTCGAGCGGGCCGACCGTCGCCTCCTCGGCGATCTTCTTCGCGAGGTCGAGGCCGTCGTCGAGGAGCCGCCCGAAGACGGGGTGCGCGGCGGGGCTGCTGTCGTCGAAGAAGTCGAGGAAGAGGTTGTGCGCGACGTTGACGAAGAACTGGGACCCGCAGCTGTCGCGCTCGCCGAGGTTGCACATGGCCAGCGTGCCCGCGTGGTTCGAGAGCCGCGGGCACATGGGGAACTCGTCGACGATGGCGCCCCGGCCGTCGCGGGCCACGGGCCGGCCGTCGGTCCACGTCGCGAAGCGGCTCCCCGGCGGCGGGAAGCCCTGGCCGGCCCGGGGGCTGAACGCGTCCCTGGAGTAGGGGCAGCCGAAGACGAGCCCCATCTTGGGCACGACGCGGTGCACGTGAAGGCCGTCGTAGAAGCCGCGCTGGGCCAGGTCCAAAAAGTTCGACGCCGTCAGCGGCATGCGGTCCGCGAAGATCTCCGCGCGGAACGTGCCCAGGGACGTCTCGAAGACCGCCGTCGGGTTCGGCCGCCGACGTCGCGGTTCATCCATTGGCTCATCCATGCCCACGCGCGTAAAGATGCCGCGCGTAAAGATATATTACTTTGATGACGGCGCATCGCAGATAGATGGCGGATCCCGGCGCGGATCCCGCCGGGGTGGGGGCGGGAACAGCGAGGCCCGTGCGCGCGTGCCGCGCCTCGTCCTCCCGCGGCGGTGTCGCCCAACCGCCGCGAAAGCGCGAACCGCCGAAGAAGCGCGGGCGACCGCGGGCGCAGCACGAACCGCCGAAGAAGCGCGGGCGACCGCGGGCGCACCGAGCAACCGTCGACACGCCGCAGACGACCAAGCAAAGGAGTCGCCGCGCGTCGACTTCGCCACCGCCGCCCGCGCGCGAGGCGACGCGGCAGGCGGTTCGGGACGCGGCGGCGTGGCTCGAACAAACGCAGGTCCGCGACCGCGAGCAGCGCCACTATGATGCCAACTATCTCTGCGGGTTGCACCCGAAGAACGTGCTCGACGGACCCCGGACGAGGGCAAAGCCCAATTCGGCTGTTACCTCGCCTCCGGCGCTCGGCGTCGAATCCGCGGCGCCCGCCGCCGAGGCCAGAGTCGCCGCGGCCAACGCAATCATAGATCTGAACTGGAAGGCGATAGAGGACGACGACGTGCCCGCGCGACTCTCGTCGCTGCTCGCCGGCGCCGCCGTCGCGGCCGCCGTCGCGGGCGACGCCGCGGCCGCGGACGACGCCGCCGCCGCCGCCGACGCCGCCGCCGCGAAAGCCGCCGGGGACGCCGCGGCGGCTCTAGCGCCCCCCGCGGCCGCCATCCCCGCGGCCGAGGCCGCCCCCCCAGCGCCGGCGACGCCCCCCTCATTTTCCGGCTGCATCGTTACCGCGCCCTGGGGGAAGGACGAGGAGTATCCCGCGCTCGTCTTGCCGGAAGACGCGTGGCCGGCCCCCAGGGGCAAGGTCGCCATCGCGTGGCTCGAATGGGCCGGCGGCTCGGTGGCAAAGATGAAATCCGACATGAAGACAGGCCACGTGCGCCCCGAGCTCATCGCGGTCGCCGAGGGCGCTACGGGTCCGAGCGCGGAAGAGTGGGTCAACGTCTATCTGCGCGGCTACCTCGCGTGGCTCCCAGCGATCGCCTTGGCCCTCGAGGAACGCAGGGCCGCCCGGACGCTCGCGCACGGGCGCGTCGACGTGCCCCGTGGTCTGTTGGACGTTCCGACGTACGCCGCCCTCGTCTGCAAAGCGCTCTCGCTGGACGTCGCCGCGTCCGCCGCGTGGAGCGCGGGCCTCGCGCGCGTGAAGGCGTCGGGAACCGCAAAGGAGGCGACGGACGCGACTGTGGCGATGCGACACCTCATCGGAAGGGCGGCTCGCGACGACGACGACGTGGACTGCCCGCCGCCGCAGGCGCTCGCGGGCCTCGACGGAGTGCGGCTTTTTGCCGCGTTTGACGAGCGGTGGTGGAAACGGTCCGCGCGGGCGGTCCCCCTAGCGGAGCGGCGGGGTCACGATCGCCTCGTACTTCTCGCGGAGAATACGTACGCGGCGCCTGTGTGCAAATCAAATCTTCAAACCTACTTCAATGTGCGCGTAATCGAATGTTTTGACGCGAGCTCTTCTGCCGTGCTTCGAGAACTCGACGAGAGCAATCGATTCGTCCAAAAATCAGCCAAATCGACTTCGATTTGACCGAGCTCGAGATTTCTGAAGTTTGGCCCCGACGTCCCAGCTCACTGGTTGATTTCCACACAGGCTGGGCGTGGGGCACGCGGATTCGAATCGGACGCTGACGCTCGCAAGCCTCGCGCTCGGGGTAAAACCGCTCGCCACCCAACTCAAAAACCACGCTCCGTCGTCGCGCCCCCGCGCGCTCCAGCGTCTTGCGGCCGTGACGATGTTCGAGAGACTTCGACCAGGAAATCCACGAAAAATCGTCACCGACGCATGTGGTAGGCGCGCTCTTCGTCAACCCGCAGGTCATCTTCCCCGAGCCCAAGATCTGCAAGTGCGCGGGGAGCTGCGCTCGGGCCTGCGTTCTGTCGCACTACAAGGCCCTCGCCCTCGCCCCGGGGTGGGCGCCGCCCGAGGACGAGCGGACGCGCCTCCGCTGCATCGGGACCAGCGATTCGTCCTTTCTGCGGGCCGCTGATCCTGACCACCTAGCGTGCGTGTCGTCGCGGGACGCGGTTGACGCCGTCAATGCGATCCTACGTCTGCGCGGGCCCCGGTGGCGCGGCGGCGTCTGGTCCGCGAGCCGTCTCAGCCGAAAAGACGTCGCGGCCTTGAAAGCGTTGACCACAGTTTGCAACCTCGTGCCAAATCCCGTGGACCGCAGCGGCGTCGCGTCCTACCGGCGGCTGTCGCCCGACGACGCCGCGGCCGTCCTCGGGCACGAGCTCGACGACGACGGACGCTCGCCGACGGCCTGGCTCCGCGACCTCGATTGCCCCCCATCGGGCGTGTCCGACGTCTGGGCGACTGAAATGAAGCTGCTCGGTAGCAGCTTTTCGCCCCTGGCGCTGCTGCGCGCCTATCCGGAGATCTTTGTCCAGAGCTCGCCCAACGCGCTCAGCCGCGGCGCGCCGCGCCCTTTATGGAGCTTCTGCTGCGGTACGGGCGCCGAGCTGCCGGTGCTCAAGCGCGCCGGCGCGCCGCTCCGTCGTATCTCCGCGGTTGACTGTTGGACCCCGGCCCTCGGCACCTACTCGCGCCGCGCCGCGCGGCACTTTCCCGACGTTCCCATCGAGCTGGACGGCGATTTGCTGGCCCCGGCGACGATCGCGTCGTGGACCGACGCCAAGGTCGTCGAGCGGCTGGAACGGGACGGCGTGCCGCTCATTTTTTGCGGCTGGCCGTGCGTGGGATGGGTGGGCTGCGCAGCGTCCTGTGGCCGTGACGACTTTCGAGAGATTTCGGCTGGGGAAACGATGAAAAATCCTTACCGTCGTGCTTGGTAGGCGGGCGCTCGTCGCCAGGCCCACGACGAAGAACATTTCGAGAATCCCTCGAGCGCACTTCTCCTCGACGTCGCGCGCATCGTCCATACCGTCGTCGCCTGGCTCGACAGAACGTGAGGCCCCTCTTTTACGACCGACGTCACCGACCATTCTTTGTTTGCACCGACCGTCCCGATTTCTACGACCGCGCGTCCTAATTTTGCGTATGTACGTACGTTTCTATTTGAAACGGTGCGCGAGATAGCGAGACGCGCATCGGGTCCGGACCGGTTCCCCGTGATATGAATATCCGCCTTTCGGGGGGCGGCATAAGAACCACTCCGTCCACCACTCCGACCGCCGCGCAGACACCGAGGCGAACTCGATTATCGAGGCGCGGGCCTCGCGGCGCTTGGGACTCGGACCGGCTACCGGGGCGAGCCGGGCGGCGGCGGGGCGCGCGCCGGCGCGGCAAAAGCCCATCAGGGTGCTGTTTCCAGCTGGAATTCGGTGCATCATGCTGTTCGGACTGTCGTAAATGGCTCCGGAAAAAAATTCCACCACCGTTTACGCCTGTAGGGCGCGACTTTGGGTCGAGTTCGGGGCGGGAATTTTTTCCGCGGTACATTTTTCGCCCCGCGGACGCTTTTTAGGCGGTCTCGCGTTCGCAATATTCCGAACACCATGATTCACAAATGTCCAGCTGGAGGCGGCACCCTGATGGGCTTTTGCCGCGGCGCCGCGAGCGCGGTCCGGACGTCCGCGGCGACGTCGTCCCGGAGCCGCGCGACGGCGGCCTGCGTCGCGAGGAGCGTGTCGTAGACGGGGCGGAGGTCGTGGCTGACGTTCGTGCGCTTCTCGTCGCCCTTGGCGAGCTGCTCGAGGCGGAAGGACGTGTCGAGCGGGAGCCAGTCGTGGTCGCCCGCCGCGTCGCACGCGGCGACGTAGGCGGCGACGCCCGTGAGGGGCGCGACGTCGCTCGCGCGCGACCGCACGTGGTCGAGGTAGAGGAGGTAGTCCCACTTGTTGTGCTCGTGCGTCTCGTGGTCCTCCTTGTCGATGCCGAAGTCGTCGAGCGTCGTCCGGTCGACGCCGCAGACGAAGCACTCGTACTTCTCCTTCTCCTTGCGCCCGCTGAGCTCCTCCCGCAGGCTCGAGAACGTGTCCAGGATGATGCCCGTGAAGACGTTGATGAGGAGCAGCGTCACGAGGATGAAGAACGCGAGCTGCACGAGGACGCGGCTGAGGTTCGCGCGCCGCCGCATCGCGTCGGTCGGGCTCAGCCTGCGGGGGGGCGCGACCGGTGGCGCGGGCCGGTCCGGCGACGGTCGAACCCTCGCCCGTCTCGGTCGCGTCGACGTCGCCTCGGCCGGGGTTCGGACGGATCGTCGTCGCTCGGCGAGCGCCTTCGACGCGCGCGAGGAACGACGCCGTCGACGTCGCGCGAGCGCGCGCGCGGCGAAGTCGCGCGGACTCGTCTCGTGTCCCGCCCGGGGCTCGGCCCGTCGAAGTGGTCCATGCCCAGCGTCGCCGTAAACATCTGGCCGTCGACGAGGCCCACGTAGACGTCGCGCAGGAGGCAGGTCCAGGGCGACGCGCAGACCGTCTCCTGGCCTGCGCGGGTCCCGGACGCGGGCTCGGGACGTCCCCGCCGAGCTTCGAACGCGCGACCCCGGTCGCGCCGACGCGAACGACGGTCCGGACGGGCGCCGTCCCCCCGTCGCGCGCGCGCCCGTCGACGTCGGGCGGCGCGCGCGGCATCCGCGCGGCGCCCGGCCGGCGCCGTAGTCGTCGTCGTCGACGCCCGCGGGCGCGTGGAGCTGGTGGACGCCGCCGACGGCCCCGTCGTCGTCCGCGGCGTTGAGGTAGAAGTTGACGACGCTCAGGATCGCCGTGAAGACGAGGAGGCTGTAGAGCGCGAGCGCGAGCTGGCGCCAGGGCAGGATGACGGCCTTGAGCAGGTTCTGGAGGTCGTCGCTGATGAGCAGCACGTCGAGCAGGAGGAAGATCCACGCGTACTGCCACGCGAAGCCCGCGCACGCGACGAGCGCGAAGAGCGCCTGGGCAGGACAGGGGTGATTCAACGTCGCTTCAACGTGAGTGTTCCGCGCGCGCGCGTTCCGGGAAAAGCATCCACGCTTCGAGACCGCTCCGAGAGATGATCGCTCGTCCAAAAATCAGCCGAAACGAGCGGAAAACGGCCGAGATATGAGCCTTTGAAGTTGGGAATTTCGCTCTCTCGTCCTGCCCCGAAGAGCGCGTTGCCGCCGACGCCCATGTCGCCCGTGACCGCGTCGTAGAGCGTGATCGCGACGAGCTGCGCGTTCGACCGCGGCGCGTCCCAGCGCCGCCGCAGGACCGCGGGCGCCGCCGCGCCCGCGAGGGCCGCCGTGAGCGCCGCGAGGTGCTCGTCCCAGCCGAAGGCCGCCGCGTAGAGCGCGACGGCGGCGCCGTAGAGGAGCGCGAGGTCAAGGCCCGCGGGCGGCGCGCGCGCGAGGCCCGCGACGTCCTCGGCCTCGGCGGCGACGCCGTCCGCGAGCGCGGCGGCCTCGGCGGCGACGCCGTCCGCGAGCGCGGCGCACTCGGCGGCGACGCCGCCCGCGAGCGCGGCGGCCTCGGCGGCGACGCCGTCCGCGAGCGCGCGCGACTCGTCGACGGGGCTCCGCGCGAGCGCCTTCCCGACCCGCGCCGCCGCCGCGCGCGCGCGCGCGGCGCGCGCCGCGCCGGCGCCCGCGGCGCTCCGCGCGCGGTCGAGGAGCCGCCCGAGCTGCTCGCCCGCGCTCCCGGGCGCCCAGGGCGCGCCGCCGGCCGCGAGCCGCGCGACGTGGCCGTCGACCGTGGGCTTGTACTTGCAGATGAGGCTGAAGAGGAAGAGCGCGACGTAGCCGACGCAGACGGGCGCCGCGAGCGCGACCGTGAGCAGGTTCCGGTAGGGCACGCGCCGCGCGGCGCCGCCGGCGCGGCGCTCCGCGCGGACGGACGACGCGAAGTCGCCGCGGCCCCGGAGGTTCAGCATGACGTGGAGGTTCAGGAGGAGCGCGAGGCAGTAGAGCCGGAGCTTGAGCGACACGTAGTGGTCGTTGACGGCGCCGTACCACCGGCTCTGCCGGCCGATCGCGTGGAGGTACGTCGCCTCCTTCATGATCGCCGCGCCGGCGGAGAAGAGCTCGCGCATGCGCGTCTCCGCGGACGTGAGGTCCACGGACGCCTCGAAGCGCCGCTGCGCCGCGACCGTGAGCGAGCTCGCGAACTCCGGCCGCGCGAAGACGACGCGCTCGACGCGGCCGTGCCAGGACACGTCGACCTCGGCGAGCAGGCTCCGGAAGGGCCCCTCGGCCGCGGAGACGCCGCGGAGCCGCAGCCGCAGGCTCGAGAGCGCGACGATGAGGTCGCCGACGACGTGGTCGATCTCGTGCTCGACGTCGACCTCGTCGCGGTCCGCGAGGAAGTCGTAGGGCGGCGTGCACCGCGGCGGCGGCGACGCGACGTGGCGCGCCGCGCACTCGGCGAGCGCGGCGCCGAGCGCGCGGTCGTCGACCCGGGCCGCGAGGAGCGCGCGCGTGGGGCACGCGGGCTCGCGGCCCTCGACCATCGCGTCGAGGCACGCGACGCACGACCGCCGGAGCGACCACGCGACGGCCTCGCGCCCGCGCGGCCCGCCGAGCGCCGCCGCGTCGCCGCCGCCGCGCGCGGGCGCGCGCGGCGCGGCCGCGAGGGCGCCGAGGTCCGCCGCGAGGAGGCCGCCGAGGATCTCGGGCACCGCGGACCGCGCGAGCGCGTCCTGGTTCTCGACGCGCATGCCGACCATCGCGGCCCGGAGGCAGTCGACGACCTCGCAGACGAGGTGCTTCTCGAGCGCCGTGGTCCGCGCCGGCGGCGGGTGCGCGAGGACCGCGAGCAGGTCCTCGAGCTCCCGGAGCATGCTCACGGCCTTGGTGAGCCCCGTCTGCGCGCGGATGCAGCGCTGCATCGGCGCGTTCTGGCCCGCGAGGAGCCGCGTGAGGAGCCGGACGGTCCAGACGGCGTCGGCGAGCGGCGCGGCCGCGAGGGGCGGCGCGACGCCCGCCTGCGCGCGCCGGTGGTGGCGCTCGAGCGCCTTGGCGACGCCGCGGAGCTCCGCGGCCGCGACCACGAGGACCTCGCCGCGCGCGACGCGCGCGACGAACCACGCCTGCGTCGCGTGGTTCGAGTCGTCGAGGACGGCGCAGCAGAGCCGGAGCGCGGCCCCGCGGAGCCGCGGGTCGCAGGGCCAGAGGCTGAGCACGTCGACGAGCACGCGCGCGCGGCGCGTCTCGACGACGGCGCGCTGCGCGGACCGGTAGAGCCGCTGGTTCGTCGCGAGCGCGGCCGCGCGCTCGAGGTGGAGCCGGTGCTCGCGGATGACGTCGTCGACGAAGAAGGCCGTGCGCACGAACATCTCGAAGTGGGCCACCTTGCCCCGGACGTACGCGGACCGGTAGAAGCGCGCGGCCTTCATGAACTTGAGGAACTTGAAGCCGCGGACGAGGCGGAACGCGGCGCCGCGGACGCCGTGGCCGCCGGAGTCGCCGCCGAGGACGAAGCGCGCGAGGGTGATCGCCTCGAGGACGAGGCACGCGAGGTCCACGTAGCGGATCGGCGCGCGGAAGCAGACGCGCGCGCCCGCCCGGAGGCCGCCCGCGGACGCGGCGTGCGCGGCGACGCGGAGCGCGAGCTCGCCGAGGAAGAGCGCGCAGAGGAACGCGGACAGCCCCAGCTTCTGGGACCGGCGCCGCGGCGCGAGGCCGGGCACGACGTCGACGACGAGCGCGGCGACGATGATCGCGAGGACCGCGGCCTCGACGCGCGGGTCGTTGACGAAGCGGAGCACGCGGTTGCCGCGCTCCGCGGCCGCGCGGCGCTCGCGCTCCGCGGCGAGGGCCGCCGCGCGCTCCTCGTCGGCGACGGCGCGGACGGCCTCCTCGCGCGTCGCCCAGACGACGCGGCGCCGCCGGTCGAGCACCGCCGCGAGCACGTCGAACGTCTCCGCGATCGCCTCGACGTCGCGCCGCGCGGCGCCGCCGGGCCGCGCGGGCGCGGCGCCGCCGAGCCGCGCGGACGCGAAGCCGACGAAGCGCCGCAGGAGCGCCGCCCAGGCGTCGCCGCCCGCGCCGCCGGCCGCGTCCGCCGCGAACGCGGTCACGAGCGCGCGCCGCTCGCCGTCGACGGCCGCGCGCGCGGCGCGGTCGCGCGCGACGAGCGCCGCGTAGGCGCCGCAGGTCGCCGGGGCGCCGCCGCCGGCGCCGCCCCGGGGCGCCTCGCCGGGCGCCGCGGCGCCGCGGAACCGGTCCATGGGCGCCGCGAAGGACGCGTCGACGCGGAGCAGGTCGCCGCTCTGCGGCGACGCGCCGAGCGCCTGGGCAGCACAAGAGAGATCCAACGTCGCTTCAACGTGAGCGTGCCGCGCGCGCGCGTTCCGGAAAAAGCATCCACGCTTCGAGACCGTTCCGAGAGACGATCGCTCGTCCAAAAATCAGCCGAAACGAGTGGAACACGGCCGAGATCGGAGCCTTTGAAGTTGGGCATGTCGCTCTCTTGTGCCGCCCCGCCGAGCGCGAGCGCGAGGACCTCGCGCGCTCGCGCGCGCGCGCGGCCGTCGACGACGCCCGCGGCGTCCGCGCGGCCGAGCGCGTCGGCGAAGCACCGCGCCGACGCCGGGTGGATCATGAGCTGGAGGTCGCGGAGCCGCGCGTCGCGGTACTCGCGCGCGGACAGGAAGCGCCGGAGGAAGCCCTCGAGCGCGGCCGCCGCGAGCGCCGCCGTCGGCGCGGGCGCGGCGGCCGCGGCGCCCGCGCGCAGGTGCGCGGGCCAGCCGTCGAGCGCGGCCGCGAGCGTGCCCGACGCCGTGCGGAACGCCGCGCCGAGGCCGTCGGCGCCGCCGTCGCGGCCGAGCGCCGCGGCCGCGTCGCCGCGCGCGGCGCGCGCGCCGACGGCGGCCTCGAGCCAGGCGAGGCCCCGGCCCCGCGCGTCGCACGCGGCGACGAAGGGCGCCCGCTGCGCCGGCGGCAGCGCGAGCGCGGCGACGCGGAGCACGACGGCCCAGAGCACGTCGTCGTGGAGGTCCAGGAAGTGCGCGTGCTGCTCGCCCGCGTCGAAGTGCGTCGCCGCGAGCACGCGGAGGTACGCGCGGACGACGCAGTCCGGCCCGTAGAGCAGGCCCCAGAGCGTCTGGCGCCAGGGCACGACCGCGACCACCGCGACGGCGTTGGGCACGTTGTGGCAGCCGCAGCCCGCCGCGAGCAGGTTCAGGAGCGCGGCGTGGACGAGCGCCGGCGCGCCCTCGGCCGCGTAGCGGCCGAGGGCCGCGGGCGCGTCCGCGACGGCGACGCGCGCGCGGAGCCGCGGCAGCGCGGCGAGCCGCGCGAGGACGTGCTCGTGGAGCGAGTCCTGGTTCCGCCGGCACACGTCGACGGCCGAGGGGCCCGGGTGCACGAGGACGGCGAGCGCGTTCGCGAGCGCGAAGGCCGCGCCCGCGCGGCCGTGGCGCGACTGGACGCAGGCGTCGACGAGGCCGCGCCGCGTCGCGGGCGCGGGCGCGGCGGCCGCGCCGCCGAGGAGCCGCGTCGACGACCGCCGCGCGAGCGCGCCGCGCGCGGCCGCGCGCGGCGGCGCGGCGACGTGCTCGAGGTGGTCCCGGTGGTCGTCGTCGTCGTCGCCGCCGCCGCCGTCGCCGTCGCCGTCGCCGTCGCCGTCGAGGTGGTCCACGAGCCGGTCGACGAGCGAGCGGAAGACGTCGCGGCCGAGCGACTCCGCGAGCGCGACGTTCGCCCCGAAGCCCGCGGCGACGAGCTTGCCGAGCTGGACGTAGCGGAGCGCGATGGCCCCGACGCCGCCGGCCCCCCGCGGGCCGTGGAGGTCCACGATGGCCGGCACCATGAGCTCCTGGGCCGCCGGGTGCTGCACGAGGAAGCGGCCGATGACGTCCGCGAGGCGGGCGCGGAAGTCGACGAGGCGCCCGAAGGACGCCGCGAAGGTGGCGTCGTCGCCGGCGGGCACGTCGTCGTTGAGGAGGCAGGCCAGGAGCGGCTTCTCGAGGCCGATCTTGAGGAAGATGGCCTGGTGCCGCGCGGCGAGCGCCGCGCCGCCCGACGGCGCGAGCAGGTCCCCGAACGCGCCGAGGATGGCGACGACGCGCGCGTACTGGCCGTCGCCGGCGGCGCCGGCGCGGAGCCAGACCTCGCCGCGGTTCGCGAGCTCGCCGAGCTCGCAGGCCATCGACGCGAGGCGCGGCACCGCGTCCGCGGCGGCGACGGCGCGGCCCGGCGCGCGCGCGGCGAGGTACGCGTGGACGTGCGCGGCCTCGCCCGCGTCGATGAGCACGCAGTGGCGCAGCACGTCGAGGAGCCAGGCCCGCGGGCACCGGAGCCGCTTCCCGAAGGCCAGCACCTCGCGGAGCAGGTCGTCGTCCTCGTGGTGGCTCAGGAACCGGAGCGCGGCGTCCATCTCGCCGTCGCCGACGCCGCAGAGGGCGACGACGTCGCAGCCCGCGACGGCGCCGCCGCCGTCGAAGAGGGCGAGGAACCGCGCGGCGACGCGCGCCGCGTCCGGGGCCCCGCGCGCGGCGGGCGCGACGCGCGCGCCGCGCGCGGGCTTCGCCGCCGCGGCCCGCGGCGGCGCCGCGGCGCCGCCGCCCGCGGGCGCGGCGTCGCGGAGCTCGCGGAAGGCCGTGAGCGCGCTGTGGACGACGCACTGGCCCAGCACGTCCCAGACCGCGCCGAGCACGCGGACGATGCACGTCTTCGCCTCGAGGAGCAGCGCCGCGCCCGGGCCGCCGTCGCGCGCGAGGCCGAGGGTCGGCGGCGGCGCGCCGGCGGCGCGCGGCGGCGCGCTCCGGCTCCGGAGGTCCGTGCCGCCGTCGAGGACGCGGAAGAGGGGCACGAGGAGCGCGCGGAGGTCCGCCGCGTTCGAGTAGAAGCCAAAGTCGACGAGCGCCTCGACGACGTCGAGGATCTTGAGCGTCACGAGCGTCCGGCTCGGCTCGTCGGCGACCATGACCTGGGTCGCGCCGTCGTCGAGGTAGTGCGCGACGAAGACCTTGAGCAGGTGGAACTTGTCCGCGCTGAACGCGACGGCGCCGACGTCCGCGTCCGGGAACGTGACCGCCGGGTCGAAGCGGGCGACGACGTCGAACGCGTCGTCGCGCGCGACGAGGCGCTCCGCGACCCACGCGCGCTGCGGCAGGACGGCCTGGCCGCAGCGCCGCTGGTGCGGGTACTTGACGACGTGGAGGTGCAGGAGGAGCGTCGCGAACGCCGCGCGGAGCCGGCCCGGGAAGCCGCCGTTGACGACGGCCCAGAGGCACATGCCGAAGGTGTACTCGGCCTCGAGGGCCGCGATGGCGTTGTAGGACCGGTCGCGGCAGAGCTCCGCGAGGAGCTCGACCTGGCCGACGTAGTAGGCCGCGAGCTGCCGGAGCCGCATGGCGCGCGCGACGTCGCCGGGGTCCGCGCCGTAGGACCCGACGGCCCGCGCGTAGGCGGCGTCGTCGAGGTAGACGGCGAGGTCCCGGAGCAGGACCCAGCCGTGGCCGTCCGACTCGAGGCCCAGCGCGGCCGGCCCGTGGAAGAGCGCGCCGCCGGCCGCGGCCGCGGCCGCGGCGCCGCGCCCGGGCGCCCAGCCGGCCTCGCTCCGCCACCGGACGTGGATCGGCCGGAAGCCCGCCTCGAGCTGCGCCGCCGCGAGGAAGGGCCGGCCGCTCGCCGGCGGCGCGCGCGCGAGCGGCCACGGCCGCCGCGCCGTATCGCCGCCGACGTCGTTCGACGTCTCGAGGAGGAGCGCGGCCTTGACGCGCGGGTCCGCGACGACCTGGGCGAAGACGAGCTCCTGGATCGCCGGCACGGCGCGGCCGTCGCTCGCGCACGTCGCCGCCAGGAAGCCGAGCAGGTCCGCGCGCGGGCCGTAGGCCGCGACGAAGCCCGCGAAGCGCCGGACCATGGCCGCGTCGACGATGCGCGAGATGAGCCGCACGTTGTTCGACACGAGGCACGTGAGGAGCTCGGGCGCGCCGACGGGCTGGACGATCTGCGAGATGACGACGTCGAGCCAGCCGGGCCCGCCGCCCGGGAGCTTGCCCGCGACGAAGACGTCCTCGTTGCGCGCGTGCGCGAGCACCGCGCGCGTGAGCGCCGCGTACGCGAGGCGGTGCGCGGCGACGAGGTACCCGAAGCGCGGGTCGACGGCCTCGCCCGTCGACGCGTCGAGGTCGAGGCGCACGCCGGCCGCGGGCACCGCGTGGACGAGCGCGACGAGCGCGTCGAGGAGCTTGACCTCGCGCGCGAGCGACTGCGCGTCGCCGTGGGGCGGGCCCTCGAGCGCGAGCGCGGTGGCCGCGCTGCGGCCGTCGCCGTCGAGCGCCTCGCCGCGCACGAGGCAGTAGACGACGTGGACGAGCGCGTACTCGCTCGCGCGGAGCCGCGCGCGCGTGTGGCGCGTCGCGAGCGCCGTCGCGCGCGCCGTCCGCGGCGACGGCGGCGACGCGCCGACGTCGGCGACGAGCCGCGCGTGGCGGCGCACGGCCTCGCGCGCGGCGAGGAGGACCTGGAGCCGGTCCGCCTCGTCGCCGACGGCGACGTGGACCTCCATCGCGCCCATGATCGACGCCCGGGGGCAGAAGACGACGCGCGCCGAGTGCGCCTTGCCCGGCTTGCCGCACCCCGCGCGGAGGCAGAGCGTCGGCCCGCGCGCGCCGCGCGCGCCGCGGATCTCGTGCGTCACGAGGCACGCGTAGCCCGCCGCGGGCACGGCGCCGCCGCGCGACTCCTTGACGGACCGGAGGCCGAAGAGGCTCCGCGCGCGCGCGTCGCGCCCCGCGCCGAGGCTCACGAGCTCGGGCCGCGACGGCTCGGCCGCCGGGTCCGCCGCGTAGCGCACGGCGAGGTAGAGGCCGCTGCACGCGTGGCGGAGCCGGACGCGCGCGCCGTGGAGGAGGGGCCCGCCGCGCGTCGGGTCCTCGAGCTCGAAGAGCCAGAGGCCCTTGCCCGGCGAGTCCTTCTTCCGCGACATGTGGCGCAGGTAGGGCTCGCCGCGGCGCGCGTCGCCGCGCTCGCCCGCGGCCTCCGCCGCGCGCGCGGCGCGCTGCTTCGCCCCGCTGTTCGCCGACGCGACGAGGAGGGAGTCGTCCTCGCGGTGCATGAGGCGGACGTGCTGGCCGACGTCGACCTCGTCGCCGGCGTCGCTCGGCGCGCGCTCCGCGAACTTGCCCAGGAAGAAGCGCGGGTCCGCGTCGAGCGCGAGGTTCGCCTCGAGGCGCCGCCCGCCCCGGGGCGGCTCCGCGGGCAGCGCGGCCCCGCTCCTCCGGAGCGTCGCCGGGTGCGCCGCGTTGAGCGTGAGCGCGGGGACGGTGAACCGCGGCTCGTCGCCGACGTAGACGGGCGTGCCGTCGCCGCGCGCGCGGAAGCCCGGCCGGATGGCGACGGCGCAGGCCGCGCACGCGCGGCGCGGCGGCCGGAGCGAGAGGCGGAACGCGCCGTCCTCGACGTCCGCCGGCTCGTCCTCGCCGCAGAGGAAGTGGCCCGTGAGCACGTGCTGGAGCTGCACGGGCGCGCCGTAGACGACGGGCGTCCGCAGCGCGCCGGCGGCGACGGCGGCGAGCGTCCGCGCGTTCGCCGCGCGCTCGAGCGCCGCGCGGCGCCGCGCGCCGCGCGCCGCGGCCGCCGGCGCGGCCGCGGCGTCCGCGGCCGCGGCCGCGGCGCCGGGCCCGTCGCCGTACTCGTCGGGCGCGCCGCCGGCGACGGCGAGGCCGAGCGCGCCGAGCGCGTCGCGCGCGGCGGCCTCGCCCGCGGCGGCGCGGCCGCGGAGCGCCGCGACGAGCCGCGCCTCCTCGGCCTGCGCGTCGTACGCGAGGCGCGGCGCGACGCGCCAGAGGCTCTGGCGGAAGTCGTCCGGCGCGGCGCGGCCGCGCGTCGTCGTGCGGAAGACGACGTCGCGGCCGAGCGCGTCCGCGCTGAGGTAGGCCCGGTCCGCGCCGCCGTCGTCGCGGATGTAGACGACGTCGCCGACGTGGAGCGGCTCGAGCGCGCGGCCCGCGCCGCCGGGCCCGCCGGACCGCGCGCCCCGCCGCGCGGCGGCGTAGGCGGCGGCCGTGGCCAGCGCCGACGCGTCGGCGGCGAAGGGCGCGGCGGCGGGCGGCGCGGCGGCGCCGGCCGCGCCGGCCGCGCCGGCCTCGCCGGCCTCGCCGGCGGCGCCGGCGGCGCCCGCCTCGCCGGCCACGCCGGCCTCGCCGGGCGGCCGCGACGCCATGCGGCCGGCGGCGGCGGCGGCGAATGCTGCGCGCCCTCGACGGAGGCCGAACCGAGCCTCACCGCAATGCCACAGCGCCAGGCAGTAAGGGCAGCGCGGCCTGCATCGCACAACGGGGCTGCATTGATAATTCAACGTCGGCTGAGCCCGGGCGTGCGCATGTTAATGCGCATGCAGTGTGGGAAACGACCATAGGGATGGACGCGGCCATAGAAATATTAATTACTGTTTTGCGGTCGCCCGGCGGGAGGTCCTCATAGAGGTCCTCCGTCCACCGCGCGCGCGGGGGTCACAACGGACGTCCAACGGACATCCAACGGACGTCCAACGGACGTGGGACAATTCATTTAGAA
>Ga0257106_1000834_pt1 | contig 16618 bp, 11 predicted proteins | sample LP_taG_3_FD_190177 | JGI IMG/M metagenome (GOLD analysis project Ga0257106, IMG submission 190177) | Marine microbial communities from Northeast Subartic Pacific Ocean, Canada - LP_J_2011_P26_10m | ecosystem: Environmental > Aquatic > Marine > Oceanic | place: Canada: Northeast Subartic Pacific...
GCTACCGACGTCCGCGTGGGACTCGTGCCAGGCGCTGGCGGAGCTCGAGGAGTTCGGCAAGCTGCCCAGCGACTTGGTGGAGGCGGCGCCGCGCTTCCGCGAGTGGTACAACCACATCTCGCCCGAGTCCGAGAAGCTGCCGCTCGACTGGGCGCAGCTGGACCGGCCGGACAAGGCGTTCCGGAAGATGCTGGTGGTGAGGTCGCTGCGGCCGGACCGCATGATCGCGTCGCTGTCGCGGTTCATCCGGGGCACGCTGCCCGGGGGCAACGGCTACGTGGACTGCGACAACTCGCTGAACTCCGTGGAGATCCTGCGGCAGTCGTTCGCGGATTCGACGCCGCAGACGCCCATCTACTTCATCCTCTCGCCCGGCGCGAACGTCGTCGCGGATCTAGACGTGATCGCCCTGGAGAACGGCTTCGAGGCGGGCACGTCCTACTTCAACGTGTCCATGGGCCAGGGCCAGGACAAGATCGCGATGTCGTACCTCGAGTCCGCGCACCGGAACGGGTCCTGGGTCATCCTGAACAACATCCACCTCATGCCGCGGTGGTTGTTGGAGCTGGAGAAGAAGCTCGACTCCTTCGGCGACGCGTCGCACCAGAATTTTAGGCTGTTTTTGTCCAGCGACCCGTCGAACGGCATCCCCATCGGCGTTCTAAACCGGTGCATCAAGCTCACGAACGAGCCGCCGGGGGGGCTCAAGGCGAACCTGAAGCGCGCCTTCTGCTTCTTCTCGCGCGAGGCCTTCGAGGAGATGGACTCGAAGACGAAGTCCATCCTCTTCGGGCTGTGCCACTTCCACGCGGTCATGATGGAGCGGAAGATGTACGGGCCCATGGGCTTCAACATGATGTACCCGTTCGCCATCGGCGACCTGCGGGATTCCGCCGTGATCCTGTCGAACTACATGGAGAACAGCGGCGGCGGCAAGATCCCCTGGCAGGACCTCAAGTACCTCTTCGGCGAGATCATGTACGGCGGCCACATCGTCAACGACTTCGACCGGCTGCTCTGCGGCACGTACCTCGACTTCTTCATGAAGGACGAGCTCCTGGACGAGGCGGAGATGTACCCCTACGCCGAGGACGAGAAGGGCACGTCGTTCATGTGCCCCGCGCCGACGTCGTACGAGAAGTATTTAGAGCACATCGACGTCACGCTGACGACGGACACGCCCGTGGCCTTCGGGCTGCACCCCAACGCGGAGATCGACTTCCGGACGACCCAGTCCGAGGTCATGTTCCGCACGCTCGTCGAGCTCCAGCCGCGGACCGCCGGCGGCGACTCCGAGGGCGCGATGTCGCCGACGGAGATCGCGAACGCGAAGCTCGACGACATCATGGACCGCTTCGGCGAGAAGCGCTTCGACGTCGACGACCTGAGCGCGTCGCTCGACGAGAAGGGGCCCTACCAGAACGTGTTCCTCCAGGAGATGGAGGTCATGAACAAATTATTGGGCGAGATCGTCCGGTCTTTGAAGGAGCTCGCGCTCGGCTTCAAGGGCGAGCTCACGATGTCCGACGCCATGGAGGCCGTCATGAACTCGCTCTACATGGACACGGTGCCCGGCAAGTGGGTCAAGTTCTCCTGGCCGTCGCGGAAGGCGCTGAGCGGCTGGCTCACGAACTTCATGGCGCGGCTGACGCAATTGGAAGACTGGAGCAACAACCCCGCGGAGATCCCCAAGTGCACCTTTTTGTCCTACCTCGTCAACCCCCAGTCCTTCCTCACGGCCGTGAACCAGGTCGCGGCGCAGAAGAACCAGTGGGAGCTCGACAAGCTCGTGTCGTTCTCCGACGTGACGCGCTACGCGACGTTCGACAAGGTCGAGGCCGTCAGCCGCGAGGGCGCCTACATCGGGGGCCTCAACATGCAGGGCGCGCGCTGGGACGTGTCCAACGCCGTCATCGACCGCTCCAAGCCCAAGGAGATGTTCTGCGCGATGCCCGTCATGTCCGTCAAGGGCCTCGCCGTCGACAAGGCCGACTTCACGGGCATGTACAACTGCCCCGTCTACAAGACGGAGCAGCGCGGGCCCACCTTCGTCTACTGCGCCAACCTCCGCACGAAGAGCCCCTTCGGCCGCTGGGTCCTCGCGGGCGTCGCGCTCATCCTCGAGCTGACGACCTAGGGGCCGCCGCGCCGCGATCTTCCTGTTCGCGCCCGGCCCCCGTCGTAAGGTGGCTTCTAGAACACTGGTCTTTTTAGCGCAGGTCGAAGGGGCTCGGCGACCGGGCCGACTCCCGCCGGAGGTCGTAGGGCGGCGACTCGCTCCGGGGCAACATCGCGTCCCAGAGGCCGCAGCACGCCGCGGGCGCGCCGCGGCGCCGCGGCGCCGCGCCGCCGCCGCCGCCGTGGGCGCGCCAGGGCGCCTGGCACGGCGAGGACGTCAGGCTCCGGTCGCGCGAGTTCCGGGACCACATGGGCGACTCGAAATCCCTCGCTTCCGCGCGGTTCGACCGCAGGCTGTCGAAGAGGTCCCGGAGCCGCTCGAAGGACGCGGCCGCGCGCGACATGGACCGCGGCACGGCCGCGCGCGCCGCCAGCGCCTGCCGCAGGCCCAGGACCTCGTGCTCGAGCCGCGCCTTGTCGCGCGCGAGCCGCGCGTGGTCCGCCTCGAGCACCTGGGCAGCAAAAGGGTGATTCAATGTCGCTTCAACGTGAGTGTTCCGCGCGCGCGCGTTCCGGAAAAATCATCCACGCTTCGAGGCCGTTCCGAGAGATGATCGCTCGTCCAAAGTTTAGCCAAAACGAGTGGAAAACGGCCGAGATATGAGCCTTTGAAGTTGGGAAGTTCGCTCTCTTTTGCTGCCCTGTCGAGCACCGCGCGGCTCGCGGCCGACGCCGCGGCGAGCGCGTCGCCGACGGCGCCGGCGCCGCACTGCCGCTCGGCGTCGGCCGCGGCCGCGCGCGCCTCGACGCCGTCGCGGAACGCGTAGACGACGTCCCGCGAGCCGGCGACGTCCGCGACGAGGCGGTCGCAGAACTCGGAGACGATCGCGAGGAAGCCCGGCAGCGCCGGCTGCGGCGACGTGCGCGCCGCGCCGTCGAGCGCGCGGCTCCGGCCCTCGGGCGACCGCCCGAGCGAGCTCTCGGGCGTCCGCGAGCGCCGCGACGCGTCGAAGCCGCCGCGGAGCGAGTCGTCGAGGGACCGCGCGTCGACCCGCGAGTGCTCGAGGGACCGCGGCCGGAAGCGGGCGCCGCTCCGCGACCCGTCGAGCGACTCGGTCTCGCGCGGCTCGACGACCGTGACGCGCCGGCCGGAGTTGCTCCCGTCGAGGGACCGCGTGTCCCGCGGCGGCGTCGACAGCGCCGCGGCGCGCTCCGGCGTCATGTGTGCCGCGGTCTTGGGGTGTTGGTGCTCCGGCGTCATGTGTGCCGCGGTCTTGGCGTGTTGTTGCGCTCCGCGACTCGTCCCGAGCCCGCGTCGACGCCGGCGCACGCTGCGGCAAGGCCTCGATTCGCGCAATCGTCCAATCTTCAAGGAAGGCCAACATTAGCGTTGCAATCTTCAAGGAGGGCCAACATTAGCGGCTTTATCGTGCTGCTGAGGCCCGCACAAGGAGCCAACGCTGCCCAGGCCCGCCGGGAAGCCGTCGGGCCATGGCCGTGGGTCCGGCCGTCGCCGACGACGAGGGCTCCGTGGGGTCCGATGCGTCGCGCGGGCGGAAGAAGGGCGGCGCGCCCAAGCCGGCGCCGGGCGGCAAGCGGAACACCGTCGCCGGGGGCCGCGAGTCGCGCGCGTCGACGTCGGCGTCGAAGAAGGCGCGGGGCACGATGCGGCGGGCGACGCGCAAGGTGACGATGATGGCGGGCATGGCCAAGAAGGACGGCGACGCCGGCGGCGACGACGAGCAAGAGGCCGCGAAGAAGAAGAAGAAGGCGTCCGCGCGGAAGCGCGCGTCGACGCGCGCGCCGTACCGCAAGCCCAAGGACGGCGAGTGGGTCGAGGTCTGGTACGACCTGCGGCGCAAGCAGGACGCCCTCGGCCAGCGCTGGCAGCGCTGGCCGCGCAACGAGCCCGGGCGGCGCGCGACGCTCTTCGGGAGCACGCTCTACTCGACGAAGCGCGACCACCTCGCGTCCAACGGCTTCTACGCGCACCGCACGACGCACTGCCTCGGCGACCCCGGCGACCCCATCCCGCCCGAGTGGCTCATGATCCGCCCGAGCCGCTACGAGGAGATCATCATGCGCGCGACGGTCGAGGAGAACTGGCTGCTGGAGATGATGGTCTCGACCGCGGCGCGGGACGCGCGCGATTCGCTTCAAACGCGAGCGTGCCGATCGTTCCGGCGGAAAGGACCCGCGCGTCGAGAGCGCTCCGAGAGATCGTGAATGGACCATGACCGAGCGAGGCGCCTCGAACGTCGCGCGCTCGTCCCCATCGAAGGCTCCTATCTCGGTCGTTTTCCACTCGTTTCGGCTGATTTTTGGACGAGCGATCATCTCTCGGAACGGTCTCGAAGCGTAGATGCTTTTTACGGAACGCGCGCGCGCGGAACACTCACGTTGAAGCGACGGCGCAGGTCGAGCGCCAGCTCAAGAGCCTGTGCCGGAACCGCGGCGCGCTGACCATCTTCCACCGCTTCGACGAGGACGGGTCCGGGGAGCTGGACGGGAGCGAGTTCCGGTCCATGCTCAAGTCCGTCGGCGAGGAGGTCGACGACAAGAAGGTCGAGTGGCCGCCGGGGCGGGAACTCGGAGCGACGCGCCCGACTTCAAAGGGCTCCGCTCTCGGCCGCGTTCGACTCGTTTCGGCTGATTTTGGGACGAGCGATCGTCCCTCGGGACGGTCTCGACGCGTGGACGCTTTTGGGGGAACGCGCGCGCGCGGCACGCGCACGTTGAAGCGACGTCGCATCTCCGCGCAGGTGGCTGCTGGGCGTGCTCGACAAGGACGGCGGCGGGTCCGTCGACTTCGCCGAGTTCGCAAAATTCGTCGGGCGGCCGGACCGCGTCGGCGTGTCCTGCACCTACGAGGACCACAAGCTGCACCTGCTGGACCTGAAGGAGGCGCTGCTGCGGCTCTACGACCCGAAGCGCATCGCGCCCAAGTTCCACCCGCTGTATACGCTACGCAACCTCGCGAAGCGCGAGTCGCTCAAGTTCGAGCCCTGCATCCGCAAGCACCTGAACTTCCTGTGGAAGAAGATCGACACGGACCTGAGCGGGCGCATCGAGCCCGAGGAGTACGTCGTCATGCACTTCCAGATCTGCACGGTCATGCTCGAGCTCGCGTCGCTGCCCGAGAAGCTCGCGCCCGGCGGCAAGATCGACGTCAAGGAGCACCGGAAGCTGGCGCTCGAGGACTGGGAGATCGACCACCAGGGCATGGGGTTTTTGGACTACGGCCGCTTCGCGTCCTGCTGGTTCCAGATCGCGGACCAGTTCACGGAGAAGATCTCGCTCGACGAGTACGACTCCTTCCTGGGGACGATCATCTCCAAGCTCTACCCGCCGCCCGCGGAGGAGGCGAGCCTGGACGAGGCCGCGGGCGCGCGGCCCGAGACCGCCGCGGAGATCGCGGAGCGCGAGGCCGCGGAGGAGGAGGACCGGCGGGCCGAGGAGGCCGCGGAGGAGGAACGGTTGCGCAACGAGGAGCTGGAACGCATCGCCGCGGAGGAGCGCGCGATGCACCGGCGCGCGACGACGCTCCAGACGCTGTACCGCGTGTCGCTGGCCAAGGAAAAACTCAAAATGAAGCGGCTCGAGGCGGAGCTCCTGCGGCGGTCGCTGCCGACGTGCGACCTCACGGAGCTCGACCTCGTGATCGACGAGGACGCGATCCTGCACCCGGCGACGTTCCTGCCGGCCTTCTCGTTCCCCGTCCTGCGGGACCCGACGCCGGAGGTCAGCGACGCCGAGAGCGAGGTGGCGGAGGTCGAGGAGGAGGAGGAGGCGGCGGAGGTCGCGGAGGAGGTCGCGGCGGAGGCGGAGGCGACGGGCCCGTCGGAGGCCGACGTCGCGCGGATGAAGCAGCGCCTCGAGGGCATGCGCCTCAAGCGCGCCATGAAGCGCGTGTCCACGGTCATCTTCAAGAACCTCATCCTGCCGAGCCGCATGCGCGGCGACGGCGACGCGCGCGGCGTCTACTCCGGGCCGCGCGCGTCGCGGTTCACGGGCGGCGGCTGGTCCGACGTGTCCAGCGACACGGACTACGGCTCCGAGGACGAGACCATGCCCGTGAAGCCGCGCCAGCTGCCCTGCGTGAACTGCCGCGGCGTCGTCGCCTGCGCGTGCGAGACGGACAAGTTCCGCGCGCACCACAAGGTCGTCCTCGAGCGGCGGCGCCGCGCGTCCTTCGACGACGCGGACCCCTTCGGCTTCCCGAGGCCCCGCGACGGCGCGCCGGGCATCACGGCGGAGCGCATCGCCGAGCTGGTCGAGGACCGCGCGGCGCTCGAGCACTACCACAGCCGGAACAACGAGGCGACGCAGCAGTTCGCGTCGAGGCTGCGCGGCCTCGAGTCGCGGGACCGCCTCTTGCGCTTCGAGGCGTCCCAGAGCGGCCGGCCCAAGAAGACCAACCGCGGGGCCGTGCTCATGAAGCGCGACGGCGGCGCGCGGGCCCCGCGGCCGTCCGGGAAGCGCGACGTCGATGGAAAAGCGCGGCACCGCCTCAGCGGGCAGGCCAACCGCGCGAATTCGCCGGTCCCGGGCCCGCCGCCGCGCCGGAAGCCGCGGCCGGGCGTCGCGAGCCGCGACGACGGGGCCGACGAGCCGCGCGAGGAGCCGCCGCGGCGGAAGCCGCGGGCGAAGCCGCCGCCGCCCCGCATCGTCGGCGACGTCGTCCACTTCCAGGGGTCCATCGACTCGGCGTCCCTCGAGGACTCGCTGCCCTGGCAGCCGGACAACACGTCCATCGCCTGGGACTACGTCGAGGCCGTGCCCACGGAGCTCAAGGACGCGCTCAAGCTGCAGCAGGCGCGCGCGCGGTCCCGGGACAGCCGCGAGGCCCGCGCGGACCTGCCCGCGGCCGACGCGACCTCGAAGACCGACGACTCCCGCTTCCCGCGGACGCTCGCGCGGACGTCGTCCGCGTCCGCGGCGACGGCGACGCGCTGGGGCTCCATGGCCCGCGACGCGTCGTCGAACTCCCTGTTCTAACGGTCTTGCGCCGGGGGTGCGGGGTCTGTTTGTCCGTCGAGTGGGCGGCGCGGACTTCGAATTCGACGCGGCCTCGGAATGCGTTATACCCCCCCGCCCGCGTTAAGTCCAAGTTAAATAGGCAGCTTCAATGTTTTAGATCACGCCGCCACATCGCATCGACGCACACTCTCATTTTGGCGTCACAGCCGTCTAGCAGCGCGATCCAGTGCCCGCATCTCGCTCGCGCGACTTCGAGAGACCGCCGGAGGGCCTCCGGGAACGCCCGGCGGCGTTGCAACCGCCCGCGACGCCGGTTGCGCGCGTCCGCGCCGCGGCGAACTCGGAGCGAGTTCTGAGAGCGTCACCGCCTGCCGGGTGCCGGCCGGCGCCCGGGACGTCCTCCCGGGCGCCGCAGCGGAGCGGCGGCGTCGGCCGCGGCCCGCCGCGGCCTCCGGCGGCGGCCGGCGCGCCGGCGGGGCGGCCGCATCGGGGGCGCGCGTTTCGGATCCGGACCTATCATTCGGCGCGCGCGCGCGTCGACGCTCGAACCCCCTAGGTCCAAGGACCCCTCGACTCACGATGCGGTACAAGAGCACGCGCGGCGGCGTGAAGGACTGTGGCTTCATCGAGGCCGTGCTCATGGGCCTCGCGCCCGACAAGGGCCTCCTCGTGCCGCACAGCATCCCGGAGGTGTCGGCGGCGACGCTCGAGCAGTGGAAGAAGCTGAGCTTCCCCGAGCTGTCGACGGAGATCATCTCGCTCTACATCGACCCGAAGGAGATCTCCAAGGCCGAGCTCGCGGAGCTCACGCGCAAGGCCTACTCGACGTTCCGGACCGACGAGGTCACGCCCGTCGCGCCGCTCGGCGGCGACTACAAGCTCCTCGAGCTCTTCCACGGCCCGACCTACGCCTTCAAGGACGTGGCGCTCCAGTTCCTCGGCTTCCTCTTCGAGCTCATCCTCCAGAAGGGCTACGCGAACGGCCGGCTCACGATCATCGGCGCGACGTCCGGCGACACGGGCAGCAGCGCCATCGAGGGCATCCGCGGCAAGAAGGGCGTCGACTGCTTCATCCTCTACCCGAACAACCGCACGTCGAAGATCCAGGAGGCGCAGATGTGCTCCGTGCCCGACGAGAACTGCCACGCCATCGCGCTCGAGGACGCGTTCTTCGACGACTGCCAGAAGATCGTCAAGACGCTCTTCGCGGACCAGGCCTTCCACAAGAAGCACTCGCTCGGCGCCGTCAACTCCATCAACTGGGCGCGCATCGTCGCGCAGATCGTCTACTACTTCTACGCGCAGCTCAAGTTCGACGAGCCCTGCCACTTCTCCGTGCCCACGGGCAACTTCGGCGACGTGCTCGCGGGCTGGTACGCGAAGCGGATGGGCTGCCCCTGCAAGAGCCTCGTCGTGGCGACGAACGCGAACGACATCCTCGCGCGCTTCTTCGCCACGGGCACGTACTCGAAGCCGCCGTCCGTCGTCGAGACGGTGACGCCGTCGATGGACATCTCAGTGTCGTCCAACTTCGAGCGCTTCGTCTACCACTGCTGCGGCGACGACGACACAATCCTCAAGGGCCTGATGGACACCTTCGAGGCCACGGGCGCGTTCACGGCGTCGCCGGAGCACTGGGAGAAGTGCAAGGCCGAGATGTACGCGGGCAGCTGCCAGCAGCCGCAGATCCTCGCGACGATCAAGAAGTGGCACGAGAAGACGGACTACGTCCTCGACCCCCACACGGCCGTCGGCGTCTACTGCGCCGAGCAGCTCAAGGCGACGCTCGGCCCCGGGCCCGTCGTCTGCCTCGCGTGCGCGCACCACGGCAAGTTCCCGACGTCCATCGAGAAGGCCATCGGCGCCGCGACGCTCGCGGAGGTGCCCGAGGAGAAGAACCTCACGGACCTCCTCGACCTCCCCAAGCGCAAGAACGTCCTCGCCAACTCCCTCGACGCCGTCGTCGACTTCGTCGAGGCCAAGGTCGGCGGCGGCAAGCCCGCGGCGAAGAAGGCGAAGAAGTAGGCGGCGGCCGCCGAGAGGCCGCGGCCGGCGCGCGAAGCGCCCCCGCGAAGCCCCCCGCCCGCCGACCGCCCGCCGGCGCCCCTGCGTGCCCTACGCCCCCGAGCGCCGTCGCCGGGTTCCCCTCGATAGGAGGGCCTCGTAACCTTCGCCAGGCGCGGCTTCGCCGGCGGCGCCGGCCTCGCCACCTTCGCCAGACGCTAGAATTCCGAGGGCCGCCGGGGGGCGACCTCGCCACCGGCACGGAAACTATACGCATACGTGTACGCGAGCGCTCCGAGTCGGCTCTGTAGTGGGTCCACTTTTGGCGAGTCTGAGAACCGCGCGGCCGACGCGCCGCGGAGCGCCGCGCAACGACCCGCTTCTCGGACGGCGGCGCGGAGGGGTGTCCGCGGCGACGGACGCCGCACAGGACGCGGCGGGGGTCGCGTGGCGGGCGCGGAGCCGTCTGTCAAGGCTGTCTCGGGTGGGGGCATCCCGCAGGGTGTGGGCACGCGCCACGCGGCCGCTGGCTCCTTTTTTATCTCTCGCAAAATACAAGCTTAACACGCTCACCACACACTCACAGACCTCGCACATCAGCCCCAAAACTCTCTCGTGGCCGCCCGGCGTCCCAATCGTGCCCCCCAAAAAAACTCCCCGACTTTACGACTCGTTTTCGCGACGCCCGAGTCAAACCGTTGAACCACGACCGCTTTCGCGCCCGTTCGGCACACCGGGGGGCTTCGCCCGCCGGGGCGCGGTCGTCGTCGCCCCGGGGAGCGCCGGAGAGCGCTTGGCTACATCGGCGACCCCCGGGGGCCTCGCGGCTCCGCTCGTTCGCCGAACCGACTTCGATCTTCAGTCGAGAGAGCGCCGACGGCGGCCTCGGGCTCTGGGCACTACCCCGGGCGCGCGGCCTCGGCCCGGGCGAGGCCGTCCCGCGGTCCGTCGAGGCGGGCGGGCCGGGCGCCGGCCGTCGGGCGCGCGCGTCGCCCGACGTACGCCCGTCGAGGCCGTCGCGGAGGGGGCGCGTCGACGCGTTCGGGAGCTCGCGCGAGACCTTCGTCCGGCAGCATAGCTTTTCTTCCTAGGGTTTGCCATCCCTCCGACCCATCTCGAGAAGGTAAGATGGGTCAATCTTGGTGTAACGCGGAATCAGGTCGTTACTCGGGGTACCTATCTCAAGAAAATGTCGAATGCCGTTCGGATGACGTATGGCTAGGGTATCATTGCCATGTCTTCTATTGCGCGGATGCGTGCGGAGCACGCAGCGGTTGTGAGTACTTCATCTATGATAATGACCCCGATTCACCCAAGTTCCAAAAATGCTATTGGGAGAAGACAAATTCCGTGGATTGTCCCCAAGGGTGGGAGAGCGACTCCTATGACTTCTACTTCCTCCAGGACAGCGGGAAATATTACTCAAGAAACAAATACGGCTCCATCGACATCATCATCCCCGTCGTCATCGCGGCCGTCCTCCTCGTCGCCGCGGTCCTCTGCCTCGTCCGCAAGCGCCGCATCGCCGCCGCGACGCCGGACGAAGTGCCGCAGCTGGACACGGAGGAGCCGATCGAGACCGAGGCGTCCTGAGCGCCGGCCCCAAGAAGGAGCCATCGCCCCCTGAGATTGCCCCGACGACGACCGTCGAAGACCAGGATGAGACCGCGCCTCCGCCATCTCCGTCGCCCGACTCATCATATCGACCTCCGCCCGCGATTCCTCCGCCATCTCCGTCGCCCCACTCCCGAGACCGACATCACCGTGCGTATCGTCCTCTGCCCTCGACTCCTCCGCCACCTCCGTCCGTCCCCGCGCGCCTCGCGGAGGTTTTGGATGTCCCCCACGCCTCCCGCCCGCCCTCCTTCCCCCAGCCCCGCTCCGACGCACGCCCCCCAGTTGTACCCGCCACGCGCGGCTAAGTTTGGGAGGCTCGATGGTGACGTGGACCAGCGTTTTTCGCGAGGCGCGTAGGCGCGACTCCGACTCGAGTCGGAGTCGGAGCCTGAGTCGCGTCTCGAGCTCGAGCGCTCCGAGACGCCGTGGACTCACTCATATTACGCGGCGCGGCCGTCATCGGGCGTCGGCGTCGTTGGCGAGCGCGACGGCCGCGGCGAGCGCGGCGACGCCGAGGGCCGCGCCGGCGACCGTGTCGCTGAGCCAGTGGCTCTCCGTGAGGACGCGGCCCGCGGCCGTGGCCGCGCCGAGCGAGGCGACGCCGCCCGCCGCCGCCGGCGTCCAGCGCCACGGCGGACCCTCGGATGGGTCGTCGTCGCCGGCGAGGAGCGCCGGCGCGAGGACGCAGAGCAGCGCACCGGCCATGTAGACCGCGGTAGCCGTGTGGAGCGACGGGAACGAGTACGTCGCGTGGTGGAGCTGGTCCGGCCTCGCCCGCGCCGTCGCTGCCTTGACTACCTGCGCGAATCCCTGGACGCCCAGGAGGTAGCCCGCGAGGAGCGAGCCGGCGGTCTTCGCGCCCGCGGCGCGCCGGCGCGCGACGAGCGCGGCGGCCGCGGCGGCCGTCGGCGCGCCGAGGCCCGGGCCGACGTTCGAGAGCGCCCGCCCGGTCTCGCTGAAGCGGCCGCAGGCGTCGGCCGCGCAGGCCGCGGCGCGCGCGGCGCCGTCGAGCGCCGGGTGCGCCGCGTGCAGGACCTGTGCACAAATCAACCAGTGAGCTGGGACGTCGGGGCCAAACTTCAGAATTCTCTAGCTCGGTCGAATCGAAGTCGATTCGGCTGATTTCTGGACGAATCGATTGCTCTCAGCGGGTTCTCGAAGCACGGCGGAAGTGCTCGTGTCAAACCATTCGAATACGCGCACATTGAAGTCGGGTTGAAGATTTGATTTGCGCACGGTGCGGGACCGTCACGTCGAGCGCGGTCGCGGCGAAGACCGCCGCGGCCGCGGCGCCGGCGGCGCGCGCGCGCCGCGCGGTGAGCTTCGCGTCGGACGTGGGCGCGGCGAGCGCGGCCGCGCGGCGCGCGAGCGCGAGCGCGACGAGTGCGGCGGCGCGCATCGCCTGCGGCGGGCGGCGGCGTTCGGGGCGCGCGCGCGGCGGCGGGCGGGGCATCCCTCGGGTTGGAGGTCTCCTCGGGTCAAGTTTCAGCGTTGAGGGTATCTTCACGCGGATCAGTGGAAAGAAGGATCGTAATTTTCGTCAGGGGAGCCGGGGGTGCGGTGCGGCGATGGACGCGGGTGCCTTGCCTCCGGGAGCGCTGCGTCGCGGCGCGGTGCTTCGTGGCGTGGACGGCGACGCAGGCGAGTGCCGCCAGCCCGACGCGGATGCCCTCCGCGTTTGTGGACGCGGATGGGCTGCCGCTGGGGGGTGACGCAGTCGTCGGCCGCGGGCTCGGAGGCGGCGACGATCTGCCACTTACCACTCGATGCTCCGCCGGGGGTCTCCAGGACGCGTACGCCTTCCTGGGCAGCGCATCTCAGAGCCGTCCGGCGTACTCGGACGCCCATGCGCAGCCCACATCCGCCTCTTTCATAGCCCGCCGCCCCCCGGTACCGTCTGCGACAACACGGGTAGTTAGCTCTCCTTCTGCCGCCGCTCCTTCTTGAGGATCTTCCGCGCCTTCTTCTTCGCCTCCTTCTTCATCATCTTCTTCGCTCGCTTCTTCTCTTTCTTGCGCTGCTTCTTCGCGTCGGCGTCGTCGGCTTCCGCGGAGCTCGACCGCGCGGCGTCGCCGTCGCCGTCGCGGCCGTCGCGGCCGTCGTCGTCGCGGCCGCCGCCGGCGAGCGCGCGCGCCTTGCGCGCGCGCCACGCGGCGCGCTCCTCGAGCTGCGCGTCCGTCGTCCGTCGCGCCTCGTCGTCGCGCTCGTCGCGCCGCGCGCGAGTCGCGCGGGCGCCGCCGCCGCCGCCGTCGCCGCCGCCGCCGTCGCCGGAGTCGGACCGGTCGCGCTTGCGCTGGTTCCAGCACTGGCGCTCCTCGACTCGTCGATTATGCCCGTCGACGCTGCGGATCGTGTTCGCGAGGTAGGTCTTGTTGGCCGTCGTCAGCTCGCCGTCGAAGACGTCGCCGAGGCGCGACGCGGCGGCATCGACCTCGTCCCGGCGGTCGCCGTAGCGGCGCCGGTGGCCGCTCGCGCGCTCCAGCGCGTCTTGCAGCTCAGACATGCGTTGGCGGCGCGACGTTTGGCGCGTTCACCGCGTCTTCATCATCGCGCGCGCAGGGCTTCACCGTCTCGGCACCATCGCGTCATCGATCGATTGCAGGCGATGGCGCTCGCCTCGCGCGCCTGGCGCGTGGTCGTGCCGCGCGCCGGCGGCGCGCCGCTGAAGCTGGCGGCGGGCTTCGCGCCGCTCGCCGACGGGTCCTGCGTGGCGTCGCGCGGCGGCACGGTCGTCGCCGCGTCGGCGGTCTGGGAGGCCGCCGAGGCGCCCGGCGGCGGCGGCGGCGTGCCGCTGAGCGTCGAGTTCCGCCACGGGTCCGCCGCGAGCGGCCTTCTGCCCGGCACGTTCAACCGGCGCGACCCGCCGCGCGGCGGCGACGCCGAGGTGCTCGCCGCGCGCGTCGTCGACCGCGCGCTGCGGCCGCAGATTTGCGGCGGCTACGAGCGGCTCCACGTCGAGGTGCGGGTGGAGTCGAGCGACGGGGTGCACGACCCCGTCGTCCTCGGCGCCAACGCGGCGTCGGCGGCGCTGGGCCTGAGCGGCGCGCGCTGGGCGGGGCCCGTCGGCGCGGTCCGCGTCGGACGGGAGGGCCGGAGCTGGGCGCTCGACCCGGCGTGGGACGTCGTCGAGCTCGGCGGCGTCGACGTGCTCTGGGCCGGCGACGCCGCCGGCGGCGCGACCTGCGTCGAGGTCGGCGCGTCGGAGCTCGAGGAGGGGCGGCTCGCGGACGCGTTGGCGTTCGCGGCCGGCGAGGCCGCGGCCGTCGCGGAGGCCATCGCCGCGCTCGCGGCCGAGGCCGGGCGCGGCGCGCCGGCGGCGGCGACGGACCCGCTCGACGCCGCGGCGGCCGCCGCCGCGGCGCCCGAGGCCGAGCTTCTGGCCGCGGCCTTCTTCGCCGGCGCCGGCGGCGCGTCGAAGCGGGAGCGAGGCGCGGCGCAGGCCGCGGCGACGCGCGACGCCGTGGGCCGCGTGCTGGCGCGCCTCGGCCGCGACGACGCCGAGGGCGCCGCGCGCGCCGCCGTCGAGGCCGCCATGCGCGACGCGCTCGCGGCCGCCGCGGCCGCCGGCGGGCGCGCGGACGGCCGGAAGCCCGGCGAGCTCCGGGCCCTGGACATGGCCTGCGCCGTGCTGCCGGCGCCCCACGGCAGCGCCGTCTTCGCGCGCGGCGAGACGCGCGTGCGCGCGACGGCGACGCTGGGGCCGCCGCCGGCGAAGCGCGCGCGGCGCCTCGACGACTTGGCGCGCGCGGCGTTCGCCGAGCACGCGCACTGGCGGCGGCCGGAGCCGCGGGACCGGGCCGCGCGCGTCCCCGGGGCCCTGGAGGCGCCGGAGCCCGCGGCGGGCGGCGCCCTGGCCTCGAGCTTCGCGCCGCGCGCGCCGCCGCGGCGCGCGGCGGCCGCGCGCGAGCCGCCGCGCGCGACGCTCGACCTCGCGGAGCGGCGCCTCGTCGTCCACTACGAGTTCCCGAGCTACGCGACGGGCGCCGGCGAGGCGCGCGCGGCGGCGAACCGGCGCGCCGTGGGCCACGGCGCGCTCGCGGAGCGCGCCTTAGCGCCCGTGTTCCCGAGCCGGTCGCGGTTCCCCTACGCGTGCCGCGTCGAGGCCGTGTGCCTCGCGTCGGCGGGGTCGTCGTCCATGGCCACGGTCGCCGCCGCGTCCCTGGCGCTCGCGGACGCGGGCGTGCCCCTCGCGCGCGACGTCGCGGGCGTGTCGGTGGGCTTGGCGCGCGACGGGGACCGTTCGACGCTGCTCCTGGACCTCAACGGCACGGAGGACCACTACGGGAGCATGGACCTCAAGGTCGCGGGCACGGCGCGGGGCGTCACGGCCGTGCAGCTCGACGTCAAGGGCGACCCCGTCGACGTCGCGACGCTCGCGGCGGGGTTGGAGCTCGCGAGGCGCGGCCGGAGCGAGATCCTCGAGGCCATGGCGTGCTGCCCCGACGACGTCGACGACGCCGGCGCCGTGCCTGGCGACGCGCCCTTCGTCGTGTCCGGGCCGCCGGAGGCGCCGGGCCTCTTCGCGAAGTTATTCGGCGGCCGCGGGGCCCCGCCGGCGCCGAAACCGCGGAAGCGGAAGCAGCTCAAGCCCCAGGCGCCGCGGGTCGCCGTCGTGGCCTTCGCGCCGGCGCGCCTCGCCGAGCTGCTCGGGCCCCGGGGCGCGACGCTGCGGACGCTCGAGGCCGCGCACGGCGTCGCCGTCGACGCGCGGTCCGTCGCGGGCGAGGCGACGATCGTCGCGCCGGGGCCCGCGGCGCTCCGCGGGGCGCTCGCGGACGTCGAGGACCTCGTCGCCGAGGTGACGCCGGGCGACGCGCTGTCGGCGACGGTGGTCCAGGTCCGCGAGTACGGCGCGGTGCTCCGCGTGCTCCGGTCCCGCGAGGGGCTCCTCCACTCGTCGGAGTACCGCGGCGCGCCCGACGACCCGGAGGTCCTGAGCGTCGGCGACGTCGTCGACGTCACCTGCGTCGCCGTCGACCCCGTCCTCGGCCACGTCAAGCTGTCCCGGCGGCCCGGCAACCGCGGGCCGCGCGGCAAGCCGCCGCGCCGCGCGGCGCCCGCCAAGGGCGCCAAGCGGCACCGGAAGGGGGCCCCGCCTCGGTGATAAGGCGCGGGCGATATTGGGCGTTGTTGGGGGCGGGCGCGCGGGGGTGTGCCGCGGCGACGCCTAGAGGCGACGCCGAATGAGTCCTCCCCAAAATGACCGAGGAGGCTCGAACTTACGGACCGCGGTTTCGGCCCTCGGGAGCGCCCCCGGGAGGGGGCCGGCGCGGAGGTCTTCCTGAGACCGCGCCGGCCTACTTGCCCTTCTTCTTGCCCATCCAGGCCTTCATCTTCGCGCCGCCCTGGCGGGCCTTGTTCCGCGGGTTCTTCTTGTCTATCACGTAGTAGCGGCCGCGGCGCCGGATGACCTGGCAGGTCTTCGACCGCTTCTTGAGCGCGCCGATGGACGACACGACCTTCATGTTCAGGGCCGTGGACGAGCCCGCCGCCGGGCTCGGGGGCGCCGCCCGGGGCGCGGCGGGCGCGAAGCCGGAGGCGGCGCCAGCGAGCAGAGCGAACGCGAACCACTTCATCTCAGATCGGGTGCGGACGCTGCGCGGGGCTGGGGGCTGCGAGTGGGGATCGCGCGGGCGTCGCGCGGCGCGGGGATTGGCCCGCGGCGTGCGTGCAAGTGGCCGCATTTCGAGGTGCGATTGAAGCGTCTCGGAAGCGGCGTCTCTCGGCTCGATTCGCTCCGTTTTTCACGCGGGCGAGTCCGGCGGACGGGCGCGCGTGGCGCGACAGAAGCCGTGCTAGCGTGCGGTGGGCGGACGCCGCGGTTCACGGCTATTGGGATGCTTGGGACGCTTCTATCGAGGCCTGGAATTGGTCAAGGCACTTGGTTATTACATCCCCG
>Ga0257106_1000835_pt1 | contig 16574 bp, 14 predicted proteins | sample LP_taG_3_FD_190177 | JGI IMG/M metagenome (GOLD analysis project Ga0257106, IMG submission 190177) | Marine microbial communities from Northeast Subartic Pacific Ocean, Canada - LP_J_2011_P26_10m | ecosystem: Environmental > Aquatic > Marine > Oceanic | place: Canada: Northeast Subartic Pacific...
AGGTGAAGTTGATGAAGATAATTTTAGAAAAGCCTTATACGAACCTGTTCATGGCTCAGCACCAGATATTGCTGGTCAAGGCATTGCCAACCCAATCGCGTGTATTTTGAGTTTTGCAATGTGCTTAAAATATTCATTTGAAATGAATGATGAGGCAGATAAAATTAATGATGCAGTAAATAATGTTTTAACTGCTGGTTATAAAACTAAAGATTTAATTGGGAACAATGAACAGAATCTATCTACTCAACAAATGGGTGATAAAATTATTGAAGCATTTAACAGCATAGGATCATAATGACTTTAAAAATTGGTATTGTTGGTGCAACAGGCAATGTTGGCAGAGAAATGCTTTCTATACTTGCTGAAAAAGGTTTTAAATCTGAAAATATATTTCCAATTGCTTCAAGTAGAAGTGAAGGAATGAAAGTGTCTTTTGGTGAAAGTGAGATAGTTGTTTCTTCTTTAGAAAAATTTAATCCTAAGGAAATTCAAATTGCCTTATTTTCAGCTGGTGGTGAAATATCTAAAGAATGGGCACCTAAGTTTGCTAACGCAGGTTGTATAGTTATTGATAATTCGAGTCATTTTAGAATGGATCCGGATGTTCCACTTATAGTTCCCGAGGTAAATGCTGATGCGTTATCTGGATATAAGAAAAAAAATATAATTGCTAACCCTAATTGCTCTACTGCTCAGTTATTAGTAGCTTTAAAACCGCTACACGACATTAACACTATTAAAAGAGTTATTGTGTCTACATACCAATCTGTTTCAGGTGCGGGTAAAGAAGGTATGGATGAATTATTTAATCAGTCGAGAAAATTTTTTGCTAATGATGTTTTAGATAATGTAAAATTTACAAAACGAATTGCATTTAATGTTATTCCCCACATTGATAAATTTATGGATGATGGGTACACGAAAGAAGAATTAAAGATGCAACAAGAGTGTCATAAGATGCTTGATGCAAATATAAAATTTTCAGCTACCTGTGTGCGAGTACCAGTATTTATTGGTCACTCTGAAGCAGTCACTATTGAATTTGAAAACAAAATGACAGTTGCTGATGCACATGCGGCATTAAAAGCAGCGCCAGGATGCTCAGTGCTTGATGATAGAAAAGATGGTGGATATGTAACACCGATCGAGTGTGCTGGAAATGATGATACTTATGTATCAAGAGTTAGAGAAGATACAGCCTTTGAAAATGGACTTTCTATTTGGGTGGTATCTGATAATTTAAGAAAAGGTGCAGCACTAAATGCTGTTCAAATACTAGAGCTATTGAAAGAAAAACATTTAAATTAATGGAAGATATTCTTCACCGACCAAGACGTAGTGTACTTTATGTACCCGGATCAAATGAGAAGGCTCAAAGTAAGATATCTAGCTTAGAAGTTGATGCATTAATTTATGACTTAGAAGATGCAGTAGCACCTGCTGCCAAAGATCATGCTCGATCAATTATCATTGATCTTGTAAACTCGAACCAGCATACACAAAAAGAACAAGTGGTTAGGATTAATTCTGATGATACTGAGTTTGGCAAAAAAGATTATGAGATATTAGAAAAATGTGAACCCGATGCCATTCTTGTTCCAAAAGTTAATCATCCTGATGATATTTTAAAATATGTACCTTACTTACAAAATAAAAAAACTATGATTTGGGCTATGATGGAAACGCCACATGCAATTATTAATGCATATGATATTGCCGCTTGTTCAAAAAAACTAAATTGTTTTGTAATGGGCACTAATGATTTATCTAAAGAATTAGATTTAAACAATGTAATGAGACGAACTGGACTTGAGACAAGCATATTAACTTGTTTAATTGCTGCAAAGGCAAATAAAATTTCTCTTATTGATGGTGTATACAATGCTATTAAAGATGCCGATGGTTTTGAAGAAGAATGTCAATATGGTAGTGGTCTTGGTCTTGATGGCAAAACACTAATTCATCCAGCACAAATCGAACCTTGTAATCGAATTTATTCACCAAGTGACGAAGAAATTGCTGAGGCAGAAAAAATGGTTTTAGCTTATGAAAAAGCAAGAAAAGAAAATCCAGAAGTTGGTGTTATCGTTATTGATGGGAAACAAGTTGAAGAATTGCACGTTAATGGAGCAAAAAAATTATTAGCTTTTAAGAAATTATTAGGAAAATAGATTAATGACAAATAAATCAAAAAATAATATTGGAAATTTTTTTGAAGATTTTTCAATTAATCAGACTATAGAACATTCTACCCCAAGAACAATTACTCACGGTGATAGCTCTCTTTATACTGCCCTTTACGGTACAAGATTTGCCTTACATTCTTCTAATGAATTTGCCAAAGAACTTAAATTAGACCAATCACCAATTGATGATTTTCTCTTGTTTAACATAGCGTTTGGCAAGACTGTGCCAGATATCTCATTAAATGCCTTAGCTAATTTAGGTTATGCAGATTGTAAATTTTTAAAACCCGTATACCCAGGAGATACTATAAAATCTGTATCGCATGTTATTGGTTTGAAAGAAAATTCAAATGGTGAAACAGGCGTAGTTTATGTCAATTCAATTAGTACAAATCAAAATAATGAAGTTGTATTAGATTTCAAACGATGGGTAATGATCAAGAAGAAAGTCAAAGGAGTAGATAATACAGAAACTGTTCTACCAACTTTACCAACTGAACTATCTAAAGATGAAGTGAAAGATATTGCATTGTCTTATAATTTTGATGTAACTAACTTTAATTTTACAGACTCAGGCTCTACCTCTAACTTTGAAGATTATAATATTGGGGAAAAAATAGATCATATCGATGGCATTACAGTTGAAGAAGCTGAACACATGTTGGCAACCAAACTTTATCAAAATACTGCCAAGGTTCACTTTAATCACTATTATGAAAAAGACGGTAAGTTTGGGAAACGTATTGTTTATGGTGGACACGTGATTAGTCTTGCTAGATCGTTGTCGTACAATGGCTTAGCCAATGCTTTTAAAATCATTGCTATTAATGGTGGTACACACGCATCTCCATGCTTTGCAGGTAAGACAGTTTTTGCCTGGAGCGAGATTATTGATGTCATGGAAATTAGTGACAGTATTGGTGCAATTAGAATTAAAACTAATGGAATCGGTGATGCTCCAGCATCTGAATTTCAACATCAAAACGAAGATGGTAAATTCAACCAAAATGTCTTGTTAAGTCTAGATTATTGGGCCTTGATTCCGAAGAAAAAGTAATACATAACGTATAAGGATACATGTATAATGTAAATTATACATTAAATCGGATACTTTTATGAATAACCCACTTTCACCACACCTTCAAATTTACCGGTGGCAGATAACTTCTGTTCTATCAATTTTACATAGAATTACAGGTATTGTTTTATCTTTGGGAACTATAATATTATCAGTCTGGCTACTTTGTCTCGGGTTAGGTGAATACTATTTTGATTTTTTTAACTATCTAATTTCTAACTTTATTGGACGAACTATTATGATTGGTTACACGTGGTCAGTCTGTTTTCATACACTGAACGGCATTAGACATTTAGGCTGGGATTATGGTTTTGGTTTGGATTTATCGATTGTCAAAGTGACAGGATGGACGGTAATTGTTGGTTCATTAGTAATGACTATTATAATATGGTTTTTATCAGTTTTATGAGTAATTCCGGCAGAAAAACATGGTTATTTCAAAAATATAGTTCAATAGCGCTAATACCTCTCGTATCCTATTTTTTGGTTAAAATTCTACAATTATCATCAATGACCTATGAGCAAATTGTTTCAGAAACAAGTTCACTTTGGTTCCTTGTTTTGGTGTTGATTTTTGCGGTAATTGGCTTACTTCATATGAGGTTAGGGCTACATGAAGTAATCGAAGATTATGTTCATAGTGACCTAGTAAAGAAACTATCTTTTATTGCTATTAACTTATTTGTTGCAGCTATTTTAGGAGTAGTTTCATTGTCAGTAATATTAATATGTATTAAATAAGAATGTCATACGAAATAGAATACCATGATGATTATGATGTAGTAGTAGTTGGCGCTGGTGGCGCTGGCTTAAGAGCTACAGTGGGTGCTGTAGAAAATGGATACAAGACTGCATGTATCTCAAAAGTATTTCCAACCAGAAGTCATACAGTTGCAGCCCAAGGTGGTATTTCAGCAGCTCTTGGTAATATGGGTGAAGATGACTGGCGTTGGCATATGTATGACACCGTTAAAGGCTCTGACTGGTTAGGAGATCAAGATGCGATTGAGTATTTATGCAAGAATGCTCCTAAAGCAGTTTTAGAGTTAGAAAATTATGGTGTTCCATTTAGTAGAACTGAGGACGGAAAGATTTACCAAAGAGCTTTTGGTGGAATGACCAAAAATTATGGTGAAGGTTCAGCTCAGCGTACATGCGCAGCTGCAGATAGAACTGGTCACGCTATTATTCATACTCTTTACGGTCAGTCTTTGAAGCATGGTTGCGATTATTATATTGAGTATTTTGTTTTAGACCTTCTTATGGTTGATGGTGCATGTTGCGGTGTAGTTGCTTGGTGTCTTGAAGATGGCAAGTTGCATGTGTTTAAATCTAAAAAAACTATTTTAGCAACTGGTGGCTACGGACGTGTTTATTTTTCAGCTACTTCAGCACACACTTGTACTGGAGATGGTAATGCCATGGTTTTAAGAGCAGGCCTACCATTACAAGATATGGAATTTGTTCAATTTCACCCAACTGGTATTTATGGAGTTGGTTGTTTAATTACAGAAGGTGCTAGAGGTGAAGGTGGTTATTTAGTTAATAGTGAGGGTGAGAGATTCATGGAACGCTACGCGCCCTCAGCTAAAGATCTTGCTTCTAGAGATGTTGTTTCAAGATCAATCACTAAAGAAATTATCGCAGGTAGAGGTGTTGGCAATGAAAAAGACCATGTCTATTTACATCTAGACCATTTGGATTCTAAAGTTTTAGAAGAGCGTTTACCTGGTATATCTGAGTCAGCTAAAATTTTTGCTGACGTTGATGTGACCAAGCAACCAATTCCTATCATTCCAACGGTGCATTATAATATGGGTGGTATTCCAACTAATTTCCATGGTGAGGTGATGACATCTATAGATGGTGATGAAGTACCTGTTGAAGGTTTGATGGCAGCTGGTGAAGCGGCATGCGTTAGTGTACATGGAGCTAATCGTCTTGGTTCAAATTCACTTATTGACTTAGTAGTGTTTGGTAAAGCAGCTTCTGATCGCATTAATGATACAGTTAAAAAAGGTGAGCCAAACAAAGATATTCCTCAGAGTGTGATTGATGAAGTAGTTAATCGATTTGATACTACTAGACATTCAAATGGCTCTAACCCTACTGCAGAACTTCGAGGCAAGATGCAAAAAGTAATGCAAAACCATTGCGCAGTATTCAGAGATGAAGAAATTATGTCTGAAGGTAAAAAATTAATTGAAGATATTTGGTTACAATCATCAGATATTAATGTGAAAGATAAATCTTTGATCTGGAACACAGATCTTCTGGAAACATTAGAGTTTCAAAACTTAATTTCACAAGCAGTAGTGACGATGTCTTCTGCTTACAATAGAAAAGAAAGTCGTGGGGCACATGCAAGGGACGATTTTCAAGACCGTGATGATAAAAATTGGATGGTACATACACTTGCTTGGGCACATAATAATAACTGCACGTTAGATTATCGACCAGTACATACTTATACATTATCAAATGAGGTAAAGTATATTGAGCCTAAAGCGAGAGTTTACTAATGGTACAGTTTAATCTTCCAGATAACTCAAAGCTTGTTGAAGGAGAATATTATAAATCTGCAACTGAGTCAGATAATATTAAGAACTTTAGAGTCTATCGCTGGTCACCAGATGATGAAAAAAATCCACGCGTTGATACCTATGAAGTTGATATGGATAATTGTGGACCGATGGTCCTTGACGCTGTAATGAAAATTAAGAGTGATATTGATCCTTCTTTAACATTTAGAAGATCATGTCGTGAAGGTATTTGTGGTTCGTGCGCTATGAACATAGATGGCACTAATACTCTTGCTTGCACAAAACCGATTAAAGATTGTAAAGGTGAGGTAGCTATTTACCCATTACCGCATATGCCAGTAATTAAAGACTTGGTAACTAATCTGAAAAATCTTTATAAGCAATTAACCTCAATTAAGCCATGGCTTCATATATCAGAAAAACAAACACAAGATGGTATTGAAAATATTCAGACTAAAAGTGATCGTGCTAAACTTGATGGTTTATACGAGTGCATTCTATGTGCATGTTGTTCCACGTCATGCCCAAGCTATTGGTGGAATAGTGATAAATACTTAGGACCTGCAGTATTACTCCAATCATATCGCTGGCTACAAGATAGTCGAGATGAAGCTAGGAGTGAGAGGTTAAGAGAATTAGATGATACTTTTAAGGTGTATAGATGCCATACCATTATGAATTGTACCCAAGCGTGTCCCAAAGGCCTAAATCCAGCTAAAGCAATTGCTGGAATTAAGACTATGATAGCTGAAAATCGAACTTAAAATAATATAAGTCTAATATGTGACTTCATTATTTTTTTCTTAAATCAATTTTAGAATATTAGATGAATAATATTTGTGCAAAAATTGAGAAGAAAGTTAGTATAATAAGAACTGAATAAAATTGTAATATCTTCATATATTTCCTAGTTTTTTTATAAGAGCACTAAATTTATTATCGGGGAAGAATTATAGGTTAGTGCTCTTATTGAGATTACTATAATTAATATTACAAATGATTTTTCAATTCACTATGAATTGATTGCCAGTTTGTCAGTTCTATAAATATGAATAGGTATTTGTTAATTAAAATTTTTTCTGAATTTTAATAATAAAACTTCCCCCATGCCAACTGGGTTCAATATATTGTACTTGATGATTGCTTTCGGCCCAGAATGGAAACTCTTTGCAGATTGGACCACTTCTTCCTGTAATAACTTCAATTTTTTTAATGCGGTTTAAATAAGCCTCACTTATGAATTCTTGGCACTTTTGATAGGCATCTTCTAGAGTATAATCATGTAAGTCTAATTTAAGCATTGTTAAGTCTGTCTTTGTCTTTATAACAAATATAATTTACAATAATTAATATTAATTTTTATATACTATGAAAAAAATCAATCATTTTATTAATGGTGAAGAGTATATCAGTAAGTCAAACAGATTTGGAGATGTATTTAACCCAGCTTTGGGTGAGAAAATAGCTGAAGTTAGTTTCGCCAATGGCAAAGATGTTGAGGCTGCAATTACATCTGCTAAATCTGCATTTAGTTCTTGGTCTAAAACTCCACCACTTACTAGATCTAGAATTATGTTTAAGTTTAAAGAGCTATTAATCCGAGATATGGATATGTTGGCTGCGCAAGTAACTGAAGAGCATGGCAAAGTTTTAAGTGATGCAGTTGGCTCAGTAACAAGGGGCATGGAAGTTGTAGAATTCATGTGTGGCGTCCCACATTTAATTAAGGGTGAGTTTTCTGAAAATGTTGGTACCAATATTGATAGTTGGAGCATGCGGCAACCTTTAGGCATCTGTGTTGGTATAACTCCTTTTAACTTTCCAGCGATGGTTCCAATGTGGATGTTTGTTGTGGCTATTGCTTGTGGTAATTGTTTTATTTTAAAACCATCTGAAAAAGATCCATCTCTATTAATTATATTAGGTAATTTACTAAAAGAAGCTGGATTACCTGATGGTGTTTTCAATGTAGTAAATGGTGACAAAGAAGCAGTCGATAACCTAATAGTGCATCCAGATGTTTCTGCAGTAAGCTTTGTTGGCTCCACTCCAATTGCTGAGTATATTTATCATACTTCATCTAAACATAACAAAAGAGTTCAAGCACTTGGTGGTGCAAAAAATCATATGATTATTATGCCTGATGCTGACTTAGATCAAGTTGCAGATGGTTTAATGGGGGCTGGGTACGGCTCTGCTGGTGAAAGGTGTATGGCTCTTTCAGTTGCTGTAGCCGTTGGTGGGATTGGCGATGCATTAATTGAAAAATTACAACCACGTGTTCAAGCATTAAAGGTAGGCCCTGGAAATGATCCCGAGGTAGAAATGGGGCCACTAATTAGTGCGGCACATTTAGCCAAAGTAAAAGGTTATGTTGATTCAGGTATAAAAGATGGAGCATCATTACTTGTTGATGGTAGAGACATTTCATTGCAAGGATATGAAAATGGGTATTTTTTAGGCGGATGTTTATTTGATAATGTCACTAGCGATATGCAGATATATAAAGAAGAAATTTTTGGACCAGTATTATCAGTAGTTCGATCAGATAATTTTGATTCAGCTTTAAAATTAGTGAATGATCATGAGTTTGGTAATGGCGTTACCATATATACTCGAGATGGTGACACAGCTCGTGCATTCAGCAATCAATGTCAAATTGGAATGGTTGGCATAAATGTACCGATACCAGTACCTATGGCTTTTCATAGCTTTGGAGGTTGGAAAAGATCATTGTTTGGAGATCATGCTATGCATGGAATGGAGGGAATTAGGTTCTTCACTAAACTAAAAACTGTTACTTCTAGATGGCCTAATGGTATTAGAAGCGGTGCTGAGTTCATAATGCCCACAATGAAATAGAAGATCTTAAATAATTTATTCTTCCCTTGATTTTCATCTTTTTGTAGGTAATTTACGGCTATATAACACTTACATTTTATGAAAAAATCTAAAATTTCACTTATTGGTTCTGGTCAAATTGGAGGCACACTTGCTCATCTTATAGCAATGAAAGAACTGGGCGATGTGGTTTTATTTGATGTTGCTGAAGGTATAGCCAAAGGAAAAGCACTAGATTTATCTCAATCAACTGCTGTAGACGGTCTAGATGTTCAAATATCTGGAACTAATAATTACGATGACACTAAAGACTCAGATGTAATTATAATTACTGCAGGCGTCCCAAGAAAACCTGGAATGACAAGAGACGATTTATTGGGCACAAATTTAAATATAATTAAACAAGTAGCTGAAGGTATCAAAGACACTTCTCCAAATGCATTTGTAATATGCATTACAAATCCATTAGATGTTATTGTTATGGCATTGCAAAAATATTCTGGTCTCCCAAAAAACAAAGTAATCGGAATGGCCGGTATATTAGATACTTCAAGATTTAAATATTTTATCTCACAGGAACTAAATGTTCCAATTAAAGAAGTTGAGTCTTTTGTGCTTGGTGGACATGGAGATACTATGGTTCCTGTTCCAAATAGAACTACTGTATCTGGAAGACCACTAATGGATTTTGTTAAAGAAGGCAAAATATCTTCCGCAAGATTAGACGAGATTATTGATCGAACAAGAAAAGGTGGGGCAGAAGTTGTTAAGTTACTTCAAACTGGCTCAGCATTTTATGGTCCGGCAGCTTCTGGTGTAGAAATGGCTGAATCATATCTTAAAGATCTCAATAAAACATTGCCTTGTGCAGCCTATCTAGATGGTCAATATGGTATTGAAGATTTATATGTCGGTGTCCCAGTTGTAATTGGAGCTAACGGTATTCAAGAAGTTGTAGAATTAGATCTTGATGAGGAAGAAAAAAAACATTTTGATATTTCAATCGATGCAGTTAAAGAACTATTTGACGCCGCTAAAAATATTGATCCAACTCTTAAATAATTTATGAATATTCACGAATACCAAGCAAAAGAACTATTTAAATTATATGATATCCCTGTATCTACAGGCTCAGTTGCTTATAGTTCTAATGAGATAGAAACTGCAGTAAATAATGTGAGTGGACCTACTTGGGTTGTTAAGGCTCAAATTCATGCTGGCGGTAGAGGCAAAGGTGGTGGTGTTAAGGTTGTCAGTTCAGCTGGTGAAGCAATTCTAGAGGCAAAAAAAATGTTTGGAATGAATTTAATTACACCTCAAACTGGTCCTGAAGGAAAACTAGTTCAAAGATTATATATTGAAAATGGTTCTGATATTGAAAAAGAACTTTATTTATCCTGCTTAGTAGATCGTTCAACTAGCAAGGTAGCATTTATTGTATCCAAAATGGGTGGCATGGATATTGAGAAGGTTGCCGAAGAAACGCCTGATGAAATTACTACTATTTTTATCGAACCAAGTACAGGTGTTACAAATGAAAACATAAAAACTATTGCAAATAGCTTAGGATTATCAGGGTCTTTAGAAGATCAATTAGATGGTTTAATAAAAAACTTATATAGATTTTTTGTCGAAAAAGATGCAAGTCTACTTGAAATAAATCCACTAATTATCACTGATACAAAAAAATTAATATGTCTAGATGCTAAAGTTAATTTTGATGATAACGCACTCTATCGCCATCCTGAAATTGAAGAGCTTAGAGATCCTAATGAAGAAGATAAGTATGAATTAGAAGCAGCAAAATATGATTTAGCATATATTAAATTAGATGGAAGTATTGGCTGCATGGTTAATGGTGCCGGTCTTGCAATGGCAAGCTTAGATATAATAAAATTATATGGAGGTGAACCAGCAAATTTCCTTGATGTTGGCGGCGGTGCAAGCAAAGAAAAAGTTACTAGTGCCTTTAAAATTATTTTATCAGATCCAGGAGTTAAGGGTATTTTAGTCAATATATTTGGTGGCATTATGCGCTGTGATATTATTGCTGATGGTATTGTTGCAGCAGCTAAAGAGCTGCAAATCAATGTTCCATTGGTTGTAAGACTTGAAGGTACAAATGTTGAAGAGGGTAAAGAGATTCTAAATAACTCTGGCATCGACATAGTTTCAGCGACTGATTTAGATGATGCGGCTAAAAAAATTGTGGAGCTTGTATAATGTCAATTATTGTTAATAAAGACACTAAAGTTATATGTCAGGGCTTTACGGGTTCTCAGGGTACCTTTCATTCTGAGCAAGCTTTAAAATATGGAACTAAGTTAGTTGGAGGAGTTACTCCAAAAAAAGGTGGTACCATACACTTAGATTTACCTGTGTTTAATACAGTTCAAGAAGCTAAAGATATAACTCAGGCTAATGCGTCAGTAATTTATGTTCCACCACCTTATGCTGCAAATGCAATATTAGAGGCAATAGACAGTGAAATAGAATTAATTGTTTGTATTACAGAAGGTATTCCAGTTATGGATATGATGAATGTTAAAGACAAATTAAAAAATTCTAAGTCAAGATTGTTAGGACCTAACTGCCCAGGAATAATAACACCCGACGAATGTAAGATCGGAATTATGCCAGCCCATATACATAAAAAAGGAAATGTTGGAATTGTATCTAGGTCAGGCACTTTAACTTATGAAGCAGTATTCCAAACTACGATGGCTGGCATGGGTCAATCTACTTGTGTTGGTATTGGCGGTGACCCAATAAATGGAACAAACTTTATTGATTGCTTAGAGCTCTTTCTAAAAGATGATGAGACAGAGTCAATTATTATGATTGGAGAAATTGGTGGATCTGCTGAAGAAGAGGCCGCTGAATTCCTAAAAAAAGAAAAAGTAAAAAAGCCCACTGTTGGTTTTATAGCAGGTACATCGGCACCCCCTGGACGTAGAATGGGTCATGCCGGGGCTATTGTTGCTGGTGGCAAAGGTGGAGCTGAAGATAAGATTGAAGCCATGCGTAGTGCAGGAGTACATATATCAAATTCACCAGCAGGACTCGGCTCGACTTTAGTTGAAGTATTAAAGAATTAATTATTTGCTACAGGTTTAATTCAACCTAAAATGAAATATATTAAATATATAAATGTCTAAGTTACCTAATAACGAAATCTTTGAAAAAACCTCTTTTTTGCATGGAACCAATAGTGCTTTCATTGAACAAATGTATGAAAAATATTTAGATAACCCCATTAGTGTACCCACAGATTGGCAAACTTTTTTTTCTGGGATAACTGATCAAACTGAAGATAATAATAGAAATGCTAGCTGGTCAGAATACGGCAAGATAAAACCTAAAAATGGTGATTTAGTTTCAGCCATCGATGGAAACTGGCCAGAAGAAATAAAATCATATGAGAATGAATTAAAAACTTCCAGATCAACTGATGTCAGTGAAGTCACTTCAAGAAACGCAACCCTATACTCTATTCGCGCAATTATGATGATAAGAGCATATAGAATTAGAGGACACTTAAAAGCGAATCTAGACCCTTTAGGGTTAGTAGAAAAAAATGAGCATTCTGAACTTAAACCAGAAACATATGGTTTTACTCTAGAAGACATGGATCGTGAAATATTCTTAGATAATGTATTAGGCTTAGAATTTGCAACTTTAAAAGAAATCTTAGAAATATTAAATCGAACTTACTGTTCCACGGTTGGTATTGAATATATGCATATTAGCGATCCTGCAGAAAAAAGTTGGTTGCAACAAAGAATTGAAGGAAAAGATAAGGAGATTACTTTTACAGATTTAGGTAAAGAATTTATTCTAAAAAAATTAATTGAGGCAGAAGGCTTTGAAAAATATTTGCATAAAAAATTTGTTGGCACAAAACGATTTGGTTTAGATGGAGCTGAAACTATCATTCCTGCAATGGAACAGATTATAAAAAAAGGTGGACAATTAGGAGTTACAGAAATTGTTATTGGAATGCCACATAGAGGTAGATTAGGAATTTTAGCCACTGTTATGGGTAAAGCTTATCAAGAAATCTTTCATGAATTTGCTGGTGGCTCCATTATGCCAGAAGATGTTGCTGGATCAGGTGATGTTAAATATCATTTAGGAACTTCTTCCGATAGAGTGTTTGACGATAATAAAGTTCACATTTCTTTAACTGCCAATCCATCTCACTTAGAAGCTGTAGATCCAGTTGTCTTAGGTAGAGTAAGAGCTAAGCAGGCTCACTTAAGAACTGATAAGGGAAAAACTATTCAAGAGTCATTTAACGCTGTTATGCCCATACTATTGCATGGTGATGCAGCCTTTGCGGGACAAGGAATTGTAGCTGAATGCTTTGCATTATCTGGATTAAGAGGTCATAAAACCGGTGGTACAATTCATATTATTGTTAATAATCAAATTGGATTCACAACTAGCCCAAGCTTTGCAAGATCCTCTCCTTACCCATCTGATGTCGCTAAATTTATTAATGCACCTATTTTGCATGTTAATGGTGATGATTGCGAAGCAGTAATTTATGCCGCAAGAGTAGCGACAGAATTCAGACAGAAATTTAATAAAGATGTTGTGATTGATGTTTTTTGTTATAGACGCTTTGGTCATAATGAAGGAGATGATCCAACATTTACACAACCTTTAATGTATAAAAAAATTAAATCTCATAAATCAGTTGCAGATACTTATGCTGATAAAGTTGTAGGTGAAAAACTTTTTGATAATAACAAGGTTTTAAAAATGAAATCTGATTTTGTTCAACATTTAGACAGCGAATTTGAGTCTGCAAAATCATTTAAACCAAATAAAGCAGATTGGCTAGATGGTTTTTGGTCAAATATGAAATCATCAAGAGGAAGCAAGCGTAAAATATCAACTGCAATTACTAAAATTGATTTTAATAATATTGGCTCTAAAATTACTTCTTATCCAGAGAGTCTTAATATTCACAAAACTCTTGCAAGAATATTTAGTAATAGAAAAAATATGATTACAACCGGTAAGGGCATCGATTGGGCTACGGCCGAAGCATTGGCTTTTGGATCTCTTTTAGAGGAGGGCTATCCGGTAAGATTAGTAGGTCAAGATAGTATTAGAGGAACGTTTAGTCATAGACACTCAGCTCTTGTAGATCAAGAAACAGAGGAAAGGTATATCCCTTTAAATAATATTAGTGATCAGCAAGCAAGATATGAGGGCATAGATAGTTTTTTATCAGAGGCAGCAATTTTAGGGTATGAGTATGGATATTCATTAGATTACCCAGGTGCATTAGTACTATGGGAGGCACAATTTGGTGATTTTGCAAATGGTGCTCAAGTACAAATAGATCAATTTATAGCTCCAGGTGAAGCAAAGTGGTTAAGAATGAGTGGCTTAGTTTTATTATTGCCTCATGGTTATGAAGGTCAAGGACCTGAACATTCTTCTGCAAGAATAGAACGATACCTTCAACTTTGTGCAGAGGAAAATATGATTGTTGCAAATTGTACAACGCCTGCTAATTATTTTCATATTTTGAGACGACAATTATTAAGAGACTTTAGAAAGCCTTTAATTATGTTTACACCAAAATCATTGTTAAGACATAAACAATGCACCTCTAAAATAGATGATTTTACTAATGATACTTTTCATAGAGTGCTACTAGATGACGGTGAGACAAAGCATGATGAACAATTTTTAAATGAAGATAATAAAATTAAAAAAGTAATTATCTGTTCGGGTAAAGTTTATTATGACCTTTCATCTGAAAGAGATAATTCTAAAAAATTAGATATTTATATTATTAGACTAGAACAACTTTATCCTTTTCCCGCTAAAGCTTTAACCCCCATAATTTCTAGATTTAAAGATGCAGATTTTATTTGGTGTCAAGAAGAGCCTAAAAATATGGGTCCCTGGAATACTATGGAAAGGTATATTGATTGGTGTCTCAAAAAGGCTGGATGCCAGAAAACTAAGGTAAAATATGTAGGAAGATCTCCAGCAGCATCAACTGCCACAGGCTTAATGAGTAAGCATCAAAAGCAGCAAAAAATGTTGATTGACTCGGCTTTAAGCGTATAAAGACATATAATAAAAAAATGAGCATAGATATAAAAGTACCATCACTAGGAGAATCTGTTACTGAGGCAACTATTGCTCGCTGGTACAAAAATGTGGGTGATTCTGTTACTATCGATGAACCATTATTAGAATTAGAGACAGATAAAGTAACTTTAGAAGTTCCCGCACCTGCAACTGGTCAACTCAGTGATATAAAAGTAAATGATGGTGATACTGTAGAAGTTGGAACTACATTAGGCTCAATTATTGAAGGAGTTGCTGTAGCGGTAGAAAAAAAAGTTGAAGCTCCAATTAAAAAAGAGATTATTATAGAAAATCCAATAACTGAGGTTTCTGAGCCCAAAGAAGTTCCTAAAATTGAAATTAATAAAGTATCTGAAGTATCTAGTGAATTGTCTCCGGCGGTAAGAAAAATTATTGCTGAGAATAATATTAATATAAATGAAATTTCACCTTCTGGAAAAAACGGCAGAATTACAAAAGAAGATGCGCTAAATTCTATATCAAATCAACCTTCAAAATCTGAGTCTAATACAAGTCCAATATCTGTTAGAAATGACAAATTAACAGAGCGAGTAACGATGTCTCGTTTAAGAAAAACTATTGCCAAAAGATTAAAGGATGCGCAAAACACTGCTGCAATCTTAACTACTTTTAACGAAGTAGATATGACAGAACTTATTAAAGTCAGAAGTGAATATAAAGAATTCTTTGAAAAGAAACACGGGGTAAAACTTGGATTTATGTCTTTCTTTGTTAAAGCATGTATTACAGCATTAAAAGAAATACCTGAGGTAAATGCAGAAATTGAAAACGACGATATTATTTATAAAAATTATTATAATATTGGTGTTGCAGTTGGTACCGATCAAGGCTTAGTTGTTCCAGTTGTTAGAAATGCTGACCAATTAATTGTAGCTGATATTGAAAAAGAAATATCTAATCTTGGTAAAAAAGCTAGAGATGGAAAACTAAGTATTGGTGATATGCAGGATGGTACCTTCACAATATCTAATGGTGGTGTATATGGCTCATTGATGTCCACACCGATAATTAATCCCCCACAAGCTGGGGTTTTAGGGATGCACAAAATTCAGGAAAGACCTATCGCAATTGATGGTGAGGTTGTAGTTAGACCTATGATGTACTTGGCATTATCATACGATCATAGATTAATTGATGGAAAAGCAGCGGTAACTTTTCTTGTTAGAGTTAAGGAAAGCCTGGAAGATCCAAGAAGAATTTTACTTAGCGTTTAATTATGGAAGAATTTGACCTCATTATAATTGGTAGTGGCCCCGGAGGCTATGTGTGTGCAATAAGAGCTGCACAGCTTGGTCTAAAAGTATGCTGCGTGGAAAAACGTAAAACTTTAGGTGGCACCTGTCTGAATATTGGCTGTATTCCCTCAAAATCATTATTACATGCCTCACAAATATATAGTGATACCAAAAGTTATGCTGACATAGGAATCAATATAGACAATGTTAAACTTGATTTATCAAAGATGATGTCTTCTAAGGATGAGTCTGTCAAAGGCTTAACAGACGGTATTCAATTTTTATTTAAAAAAAATAAAATAACCCATATTCAAGGCTTTGGAAAAATAACAGGTAAAAATGAAGTAACAATATTAAATGATGATGCTGACCAAATAATAAATGGTAAAAATATTGTTATAGCAACGGGCTCTGAAGTTTCAGTTCCAGATGACGTTATAATTGATGAAAAAGATATTCTTAGTTCGACTGGAGCATTGAGTTTAGATAAAGTTCCGGAAAAACTAGTTATAATTGGAGCGGGATATATTGGATTAGAAATGGGTTC
>Ga0257106_1000837_pt1 | contig 16553 bp, 15 predicted proteins | sample LP_taG_3_FD_190177 | JGI IMG/M metagenome (GOLD analysis project Ga0257106, IMG submission 190177) | Marine microbial communities from Northeast Subartic Pacific Ocean, Canada - LP_J_2011_P26_10m | ecosystem: Environmental > Aquatic > Marine > Oceanic | place: Canada: Northeast Subartic Pacific...
CGATTGATGACTTATTAGGTGCTGAAGACTCTTTAACTGGTGCTTATTTAAGTGGGAGGAAGAGTATTCCTACTCCGGCAGAGCGCCGTAATGGTGGTACTCGCAGTTTGAAACTTCTTGATTGCTCTCGTAATAATCTTGAGGGATTAAATGTGGAGTTCCCGCTGGGGCGACTGGTTTCAGTCACTGGGGTGAGCGGAAGTGGAAAGAGCACTTTGGTCAATGAGCTTTTGCATCCAGCTCTGGAGCATGGACTTGGCCGTAAGATACCTTTTCCTCAAGGATTGGGAGAACTGCGCGGGCTGAAGTCAATTGACAAAGTAATCGTGATTGATCAATCTCCGATTGGTCGAACCCCTCGTTCTAATCCCGCTACTTACACAGGAGCATTTGATCCCATTCGTCAGATTTTTGCCGCCACAGTGGAGGCAAAAGCCCGTGGTTATCAGGTTGGACAGTTCAGCTTCAATGTGAAAGGCGGCCGTTGTGAGGCTTGTCGTGGCCAGGGCGTGAATGTCATTGAAATGAATTTTTTACCTGATGTATATGTGCAATGTGATGTATGCAAAGGGGCTCGTTTTAATCGTGAAACACTTCAAGTCACCTACAAAGGTCATACGATTGCTGATGTTCTGGAAATGACGGTGGAGCAGGCCGCTGATGTTTTCTCTGCGATCCCTCAGGCTGCTGATCGCTTAGTCACACTTGTTGATGTTGGTCTTGGATATGTAAAGTTAGGTCAGCCAGCTCCAACTCTTTCTGGTGGTGAAGCTCAGCGGGTGAAACTTGCTACGGAATTATCGCGCCGCGCTACCGGAAAGACTCTTTATCTAATTGATGAACCAACCACAGGACTCAGCTTCTATGATGTACATAAATTGATGGACGTTATCCAGAGGCTTGTTGATAAAGGTAATTCTGTAATTTGTATTGAGCACAATTTGGATGTCATTCGTTGTTCGGATTGGGTTATTGATTTAGGCCCAGAAGGTGGTAATAAAGGTGGTCAGATTGTTGTTACCGGAACACCTGAAGAAGTAGCGCAACATAAAACTAGTCATACCGGTCACTACCTTAAACAAGTTTTAAAACAGCATCCTCCCGAATTAACTCAAGCAATTGAGGCGGCGGCATGACTTTTTTCTTTGATCGTTGGGCTGTTGTTGTTCGTTCGCTTGCGTTCGCGTCCGTCATGAGTGTTTCGTTTGTTGGATCCGTTTCTGCTGTCGAACGGCTGACGATTGATCTCCCCATTTTGGATGTGAATGTCTCGCTCAATTTGAAGGGAGCACGCACAACAGCGGAGTTGATTGAGGCCAACCCTGATCTGCAGGAATTAGATCGAGTTGGCGATGGCTCCGTGTCCCGACTTCTTGCTCAATTTCTTACGGCACCTCTTCCCAAGCGCACATCAAGTGTGTTTGAGCAATCGGTGGGCCACCCATTGCTTGAGCAAGCCTTACTGACGGCGTCCGAGTTGGTGAAGGTGGAGGGTTTGCCGGCTGACACCAGTGGACAAATGTTGTCGGATGCTCTGCAAGCCGCCTATCGCGATGGAGAGCCCAATTTGTTGGGCTTGCTCCGTCGCGTCCCGGGCGAGTCGTTATCGATTGACTTTCAGGCTTTGTCTTATAACGCCAAACGCTTACGGGCTAATCAGGATGATGCTCGCGCATTGGTTGAGCAAGGAACAGCGATGGCCCCAGCGCCAAAGTCGCTGGCTGAATCGGGGGCTGAGGGTTGGACGCGTGCGGAGATTCGCTTTCCCGTAGCCCATCGTTCCGAAGTTCTCGACATCACCGTGTTGACGCCAGAGGCAACATCCAACGGGAAGCTTGTGGTGATTTCTCATGGATTGTGGGATGAGCCAGAGAGTTTCGAAGGTTGGGGTCGGTTGCTTGCTGCCAACGGATACACCGTTTTGTTGCCGAGTCATCCTGGGAGTGATGCTGATCAGCAAAAAGATCTCCTCAGTGGTGCTGCTGCACTACCAAATCCTGAGGAGTTACGTTTCCGCCCTCTGGATGTCTCAGCTCTATTGGATGGAGTTGAGGCTGGCACTCTGTTGGTGGGACAACAGATCGCTATTGATGACGTAGCGGTTGTCGGTCATTCATGGGGTGCCACGGCAGCGATTCAATTGAGTGGTTTACAAACCACGAGTAGCAAGCTGAAAACGCGCTGTCAGGATCCTCTTGATTCAGCTCGAAATCTCAGTTGGGTTTTGCAATGCAGCTGGTTGTCGGGAGCTGATCAGGAATCACTGGCTGATCCTCGTGTCAAGGCAGCCGTCGTTGTGAGTCCTCCAATGAACCTTCTTTTTGATGAGTCGAGCGGCTCGTCCCTTCAGGCGAAGGTGTTGTTGGTGAGTGGAACCAACGATTGGGTGGTTCCCTCCGATCCGGAGGCTGTGGTCCCTTTGAAGGGAGGGAAGCCATTGGCGAATGGCCATCGTCTTGTACTGGCCTCAGGTGGTACCCATTTCAATCTTTGGGCGCCTGTGGGTCAGAAGGAAGCCCCGATTCTTGGGCCGCTGATTTTGTCTTGGATTAATGAACAGCTAGCTGTTCCCTCGTCCCATACCTTCAGTGGCGGTGGATGGGGACATGCGTCCGTCCCTTTGGTTGATGTCACTGGACAGCTCTAGAAACACCTGTTCTTAAAAAGTCGTCTTCAAATGATCAGAACAAGCTGATCGATTTCCACTAATTTGCGTTGCATTTCATCATCTCGTTGCGTTTGACTGTTACTGCGCTAACTGCGAAAGATCTAGCCTCAGCCTGGCTTTTAACCGAAGTAAACGCTTTTAGCCGTTGATTTCTAAGGATCTCTTCAGCTTTGAATTTGTTTGAACGCCTTAATCCTTAATCAAGACATGCACCTGATGTCTTGTTCCGTTGAGGGTTGTTTGTGGGTTTTCGGCTACTTCATCTCCATCTTCATGGATTGTTCCGCTCCCATGATTTGGAGCTCGGACGGGACGCCGATACCGGAGGTCAAACCCTCTATGTGCTCGAACTGGTGCGGAGCCTTGCGGCTCGGGCTGAAGTGGATCGCGTTGATGTGGTGACTCGCCTGATTCAGGACAGACGGGTTTCAGCTGATTACTCCCAGCCCGTTGAAGTGATTGCTGCCGGTGCCGGCATCCAGCGTTTTGCCTTCGGTCCTAAGCGCTACCTACGCAAGGAATTGCTTTGGCCCTATCTCGAGGATCTTGCTGATCAGCTTGTGGTGCACCTTCAGAAGCCTGAAAATCGACCTGATTGGATTCATGCGCACTACGCCGATGCGGGTTATGTCGGTGCATTGCTGAGTCGTCGTCTTGGCATTCCCTTGGTGTTCACAGGCCATTCCCTTGGTCGTGAGAAGCAGCGTCGCCTGTTAGCTGGAGGTGGGGACCATCAACAGCTCGAGCAGACCTATTCGATCAGCCGTCGCATTGATGCGGAGGAGTTAGCGCTGGCTCATGCCGATCTGGTGATCACCAGTACGCGCCAGGAATGTGATCAGCAGTACTCCCGTTACGGCGGATTTCGTACTGATCGGGCTCATGTGGTTCCTCCCGGTGTGGACGCACGTCGCTTTCACCCTGGTTCGGTGCCCGCAGAGGTTCGTGAGGTTGAGGGGCTCTTAACTCCTTTCTTGCGTCAGCCTGAGCTTCCACCGCTGTTGGCGATTTCTAGGGCTGTTCGTCGCAAAAACATTCCCGCTCTTGTTGAGACGTTCGGTCGGTCTGCTGTTTTACGGCAGCGCCACAATTTGGTGCTGGTGCTTGGCTGTCGGGAGGATCCCCGCCAGATGGAGAAACAGCAGCGCGATGTGTTTCAGCAGGTGTTTGATCTTGTTGATCGCTACGACCTCTACGGCCGTATTGCCTATCCCAAGCAGCATCGTCGCGATCAGATTCCTGCCATCTATCGCTGGGCTGCTGAGCGCCACGGCCTCTTTGTGAATCCTGCGTTGACGGAGCCGTTTGGACTCACCTTGTTGGAAGCTGCCGCGTGCGGCCTGCCGATGGTGGCGACCGATGACGGAGGCCCGAGGGACATCCTGGCTCGCTGTGAGAACGGCTTACTCGCAGATGTGACGGATCGAGAGGCTCTTCAAGATGCTTTGGAGTGTGCGGGTTCTGATCTTCAACGCTGGAGCCGTTGGAGTGACAACGGTGTGGAGGCGGTGAGTCGCCACTTCAGCTGGGACGCCCACGTTTGTTCTTACCTGGCATTGATGCAGGAGCGACTCATGGCGGTCACCCAGCCAATCGCGCTTCCATCATCCAGTCAGACCACCTCCACGGGAGGTTTTCAGCCCTTGGGCGATCGCTTGCTGTTGCTCGATCTCGACAGCAGTTTGGAACAGCCCGATGGGGATGCGCTCAAGGTGTTGCGTGAGCAGCTCGATCGCTGCTCTTTAGGAATCCTTTCTGGTCGTTCGTTGCCTGCTGCCAGACAACGTTTTGGGGAGTTGTTACTTCCGGAACCAAAGGTTTGGATCACAGGGGCTGGTACGGAGATTCACTACGGCCAGGAGAGTGAGCCTGATTTGTTTTGGTCGGCTCAGATTGGAGTGGATTGGGACCGCGCAGCTGTGGAAACTGCACTGGCCGACCTCACCGATCACATTGAATTGCAGCGACCTGAGCAGCAGGGTTCGTTCAAGCTCAGCTACACGATTCGCGATGCTGGAGAAGAGATCCTTCCCTTGATCCGGCAACGTCTGCGCCAGCGCCACCAGGCCGCGCGTCCCCAGCTTCGCTGCCATTGGTATCTAGATGTGCTGCCCCTAAGGGCATCCCGTAGCGAAGCGATCCGTTTTCTCGCTCTGCGCTGGGGGCTTCCACTGGAACAAATGTTGGTTGTAGCCAGTGAACAGGGTGATGGTGAGTTGGTTTGCGGACGACCCGCCACCGTTGTCTTGGGCGATCACGATCCTTGTTTGGATGATTTTCGACAGCAACAGCGTGTTTACTTTGCGAGTCGCTCCCAATTACCCGGGGTGCTGGAAGGGATCCAGCACTATCGGTTTTTAGGCGGACGAGCCCGGCATGATTAATCCTTGACCTGAACCTTCACAGCCGCTGCACAACGGTCTGCCTTGGCTAGGGCTTCGTTCATATCAGTGCCGCGGGCCAAAGCAACGCCCATCCGGCGTCCTGGCCTTGCCTCTTGTTTGCCAAAGAGCAGAAGCTTCGTGTCTGGCTCTGAGAGGGCTTGTTCAACACCACTGAATTGAACGTGCATTCCCTGGCTTTCGGCCAGGATTACGCGGCTGGCCGCAGCATCGGCAGTTGTGATCGAGGGGATGGGTAGCCCTAATACGGCACGGAGATGCAGGTCGAATTCGCTTAGGTTTTGGCTGATCAGGGTTACGAGACCGGTGTCATGCGGTCTTGGAGAGAGCTCGGAAAACACCACCTCATCGCCGCATAAGAAAAACTCCACCCCAAACAGACCGGCACCGCCAAGGTTGTCTGTGACGGTGCGAGCCATCGTTTGGGCCTGTTGCAGTTGGCTGGGCGAGATCGGCGCGGGCTGCCAACTGCATTGGTAATCGCCATTGGCTTGTTGATGACCAATCGGGGGGCAAAACAGGGTGGTCCCATCGCGTTGACGGATGGTGAGCAGGGTGATTTCAAGATCAAAATTAAGAAATTCCTCCACGATCACCTGGGCCGAGCTGCCCCGGGCTCCTGCCATGGCGATCTCCCAGGCTTGATCTAATTCAGCAGCGGAGTGAACCACGCTTTGGCCTTTCCCCGAGGAGCTCATCACCGGTTTGACGACCACGGGCCAACCCAACGGTGCGGCGGCACGCTGGAGCTCCTCTGCATCGGAGGCATAGGCAAAGCGTGCGGTGCGTAGCGCGAGTTCACCTGCAGCCAGATCCCTGATTCGGTCACGATTCATTGTTATGGCAGTGGCCCTGGCGGTGGGAATCACGCAGATGCCGTTGTCTTCCAGTGCTTGCAGGGCATCCACAGCCAGCGCTTCGATTTCCGGGATCAGTACATCCGGCTGATGCTTGGTCACAACAGCCTTTAAGGCGTTTGGATCAGTCATGGTCAGCACTTCGGCCTGATCTGCGACCTGCATGGCTGGCGCATTGGCGTAACGGTCGCAGGCGATGACGTGGCAACCCATTCTCTGGGCGGCGATCGCTACCTCTTTGCCCAGTTCGCCGCTGCCGAGCAGCATCACTGTTTTTGGGAAGGTCGTCATGGCGGGTTTCAAGGCAGCATGGCTTGATCCTCTCGCTCTGCCCCTCATGCCTTTGCCGCTTGCGTTTACAACGGCTGGAGACGCGGCCAATGGTCTGCTATTTGGTTGGGAGATCGCCACCGTTCAAAAGTGGACTTTGATCTACCTAGGCCTGTCTTCCTTTTTGTTTGTACTGGTGTGGGTGATTGGCGGTTTTCGTCGTCGTTGATTAAGTCGCGGTCGACTCTGCGGATGGATCGCTGATCAAGGTGAGCTGGCGGAAGGCAGGTTCTTCATTCACAAAGCCCCAAGACTCAAAGACGTCGGCATCGCTGTGGGTGATGCGTTGTTGACGCCCTTGTGAGTTGAGCTCAAAGCCCTGTTGTGCCATTCGCCGCATCAGGCTGGCTGCTTCTTCAAAGCGGGAGGCCATCGCTTCAAGGCTGGAGCAGTCGCTCGTGAGTCCAGCTTCTTTCCAGGTGAAATAGCTCATGATCTTGATTGTTCAAGGGACTGTCGATGAATAGTGGTGTTGAGGGTGTCTTTGATACCGCGTCTCTCGGGTTCGACTGCAGCTAAAAGTGAATCACAATGATCTTCTACCAGATTTGTAAGAACGACTGGTTGTAGGAGTCGCTGAGACGTAGAAATTCATAGAAAGAGAAGTCTCCGATGCGGGTTTCTGATTTGCTCAATCAAATTTTGCCTGTTATAGAGGAGGCTTAATAAACTCCGAAATTTGTATTAAGTGACCTCGTTGGCATCACTTAAATTAGTATTAGATAGATGTTTTATGCCGCGATAGTTAGTTACAGGAGCAGTAGGGTCTTGTTTGCAAAGTTAGACGAAGGCTTGGGATCAAGGGGCTGCCTTCTTTTTTACAGACATCTCACTCAATAATCACAATCTTCTTGCAGGCCCTATTGCGGAAATTAGATTATGAGGTATAAGAGAAATATTCCTATAAATGCACATTGTGTTTGTCACTACTTTTGGGCAAAAAGGAGGAGTAGCTAAAACTTGTACAAGCATTCATCTTGCTGCTCACTGGGCCAATAGTGGTCGCTCTGTTGTTTTGGTTGATTCTGATCGCAACCGATCAGCCACTGCATACGCCTCAAGAGGTTTGCTTCCCTTTGATGTTGTGCCTATGGAAGCGGCGGCCAAAGCAACAAGAAGAGCAGACATTGTTGTCACTGATGGTCAAGCCAGTAGCAATGAAGAGGAGTTAAAGAATTTAGTTGAAGGATCTGATTTTATTGTTCTCCCTACAACTGCACAAAGTAGATCAATAGAATTAACGATAGAAATGTCATGCATGCTCAACAAATTTGACATTCCTTATGCAGCACTCATTGTGAAGGCAGATGCGAGAAAGAAGGCTTCGATTCAAATAGCTAGGAGCAGCTTGTGTGGTTTCGACATCCAAGTTCTTGACTCAGAAATTCCATTGTTAAATGCTTTTGAAAATGCTGAGACTGAGGGAGTCACTGTTGATCGGGCGGTCACAAAAAGTGGGAGATCTGATCGGAGAAGAATGTCGGGATTTTTCGCCTACTCACAAGCCTGTCGTGAAATTGAACTGTTAATGCCGAAGCCAAAGGTCATTCCTATGCCCATTGGTTGGAATGTTTCACGTCTAGAAGATCGTGCTGCTTAATTACAGCGATCTGGTTTGACTCAAGCACTCAACAAGCCCTGCGCTGAGCGGGGTGTTTGCTTAAAGAGGAGGTAGCGCGACTCCGATTAGAACAAGTCCTGCAGTGGCCAACCAGAAGCCTGGGACTACAAGCTGCTCTGGTGTGCCGCCTAATTCAAAGTGATGGTGCAGGGGCGACATTCGGAACACACGGCGTCCAACACCATCAGCGCCTTTGGTTGCTTTAAAAACCCACACTTGAACAATCACGGAGAGAGATTCCGCTAGGAACACCCCACCCATCACCAGCAAAGGCCAAAGGCTGTTCGTTAGTAAGGCCACAGCAGTGAGTGAGCCGCCCATGGCCAAGGAGCCGGTGTCGCCCATAAACACTTTGGCTGGATTGCGGTTGTAGACAAGAAAACCAAGCCAACAGCCGGCCATGGCCATGCAGAACCCAGCAAGGCTTGGATCTCCGCTGTTTCCGCGCAGTGTGAGCTGGAGTCCCATCCCGGTGAACACAAGGGCTCCGCAGCCGGCGGCAAGACCATCCAGGCCATCTGTGAGGTTTGTGGCGTTGCTTTCAGCTAAAAACACAAAGACCGCAAGCGGCCAAATCAGCCAGCCCAAGGGAAGGCTGATGTCAAACGGCAAGGCCACATCGCCATTGATCCAACCGCGCATTCCCGCCCAGATCAGAAAGATCACGGCGGCTAAGGCTTGAAGTAGCAATTTCCCGCGTGGCGTTAAACCGGTGTTGGTGTGTTTGGTGAGACTGCGCCAATCGTCAATACCTCCCACCACCATGTAGGCGAGTGTGATGAATGCCAAAGCTAAAAGTTGTTCAGCATGTTGACCGCTCCAACTGATGAGGCCGCCCACGATTACGCCGACCGGCACCACCAGCAATCCGCCCATCGTTGGGGTTCCAGATTTGCTGAGATGGGCCTGGGGCCCCTCTTCTCGGATCACTTGCCCGAGCTTTAAGCCGCGCAGCTTTGGTACACCCCACCAGGTCACGATTGCAGCAATTAGTGTCGCAATCAGTAAGGGGAGGCTTAGGAGGCTGTTGGGGATCCAGCGGTCTGATGCAAATGCTGCTGCAATCACAACAACGGCAAGCACACCCGCAGAGACTTTCCCTTCCAGGGGCGCAGGAACCTCTTGTGCGTCGTTCACGTCCCGTTCCTTAAAGGCTTAGGGCAGGGACCTTAATCAATCCTCCCAATTCCCTTCTGTTTGCTCATCGGCTGCGTTGTAATCCTCTTTCTCGCCCATGAGAGCAGAGAGTTCTTCCTCCTCTACTGTGCTCACCTCAGCTGTGCTGGATTCCTCGTCTTCCACAAGACGACCGCTTGTTTCCAGCCAGCTCAGTAGATCGGGCTCTTCGCGCAGGGGCAGCACTGGTGCGGGTTCTTTCCGCCCGTAACGCGTTAGAGCTGGATTGATGTTGTCGAGGGCGCTCAACTCAGACGACACTGTCCAGTTCCGTAATCGATCATCATAGTTGAATGCAGTTTTGAGGACGTCTCTTGGTCAAAGTGTGGCTGCTCCTATCTACGTGGGGCGGGGCTTTGCTACTGAGTTTTGGCCTGTGGAAGTGGGGGCTCTTGCATCCAGATCCGCTGGTGGTGTCCACGGTTCCAGTGCTTGCGCTGTTGTTTGTCCCTGCCTTTTTGATGGCGCTTTGGCTGTTTTGGCTTGCCCGGCTGGCTCCACAATCGCTTCAGCGGGCCGGCGGGAGTGGAGAATCAGTGCAATCTGATTCAGAGCAGGAGTCCACCTGATGGGACGCGCAACCAAGGTCGTTCTCGCCTATTCCGGTGGGGTGGACACCAGCGTCTGCATCCCCTACCTCAAGCAGGAATGGGGTGTGGAGGAGGTGATCACCTTTGCCGCTGATCTCGGTCAGGGCGATGAACTGGAACCGATACGACTTAAAGCACTCGAGGCTGGAGCCAGTCAGTCTTTGATTGGTGATCTTATTAAGCCCTTCATCGAGGAATTCGCTTTTCCCGCGATTCGCGCCAATGCTCTTTATGAGGGTCGTTATCCCCTCTCAACGGCCTTAGCGCGCCCCTTGATTGCTCGTCGTCTCGTGGAGGTGGCACGAGAGGTAGGAGCTGATGCTGTGGCCCATGGCTGCACCGGCAAGGGAAATGATCAGGTGCGATTTGATGTGGCAATTGCATCGCTTGCGCCCGATTTGAAGGTGTTAACCCCAGCGCGTGAATGGGGCATGAGCCGAGAGGAAACGATCGCTTATGGCGAGCGATTTGGCATGCCGTCTCCCGTGAGCAAAAAATCCCCTTATTCGATCGATCTCAACCTGCTCGGGCGCAGCATTGAAGCTGGTCCCTTGGAAGACCCGATGGTGGCGCCACCAGAAGAGGTCTTTGCGATGACCTGTTCGGTGGATCAAGCCCCCAACGACGCCGAGGAGATCGAGATCCAGTTTGAAGGAGGCAATCCTGTTGCAATCAATGGCAAAGGGCTGGATCCCGTGGCTTTGATCCGGGAAGCCAACCGTTTGGCAGGCACCCATGGCATTGGTCGTCTCGACATGATCGAGAACCGTGTGGTGGGAATTAAAAGTCGGGAGATTTACGAAACGCCTGGGTTACTGCTGTTGATTCAGGCGCATCAGGAGTTGGAAAGTCTCACACTGGCCGCCGATGTGTTGCGGACCAAGCGGCAGCTTGAGATGCAATGGGCAGATCTCGTCTATCAGGGCCTTTGGTTTGGCCCTCTCAAAGAGGCTCTTGATGGCTTTATGGATCGCACCCAGATCCATGTGAATGGGGTCGTGCGCCTCAAGCTTCAGAAGGGCAATGCCACGGTCACGGGGAGAGCTTCCGTAGCCAATAGCTTGTACGTCCCAGCTATGGCCTCATACGGCAGCGAAGACAAGTTTGATCATCGGGCTGCTGAAGGCTTTATCTACGTTTGGGGCTTACCCACACGCTTGTGGGCCGCCAAGCATCGGCGTTGAGTTCAGGCTGCGAGGTTGTTCCTCTGTTTTTGTCGATCGGCTCGCAAGGGCAGAGGAACGATCTCGGCTTCCGGCGGTGCTGCCATTAATTGTTGAGCCTGGGCTAACAACCGATAGCGCTCCAAGAGCGGTTCCAATCTCTGTTGGAATTTGCGTTCAAAGAGGTCGGGGAGTTCGCTAATCAGCGTTTCGTAGTCCCTGACCTGCTGTTCAAGCTCATTCACCCTGGCTCTCAGTGCTTCGACGTCACCACTAGGTGGCCTGGCGGCTTTCCAGACCGGGGGCGGTGAGCAATAGCTGGAGTCCTGATCGGCCATGGGCGGACCTTATCGCCCGTCCATGGCTTGCACAATGCCCGTCAGGCAGGAGCAGCAGCTTCAGGTTCGGCTGGTGCTTCTGTTCCAGGCGCGACGCGAGGGGCAGGCAATGGGCCTTCTTGCTTCACGGTGAGATAGCGAATCACGTCTTCACTAAGACGCATTGCTTTTTCGATAACGCCCACTTGTTGGCCATCACCGTTGTGGCTCAGCTGCACGTAGATGCCTTCTTTGTGTTTGGCAATCGGATAGGCCAGACGACGCTTGCCTTTCATTTGGTTGTCGAGAACCTCGGCACCCGTTTCAGTCAAGATGTCGCGGTACTTGGTCACATGAGACTCAACTTCCTCTTCCGGAATGTCCGGACGGAGGATGTACATGGTCTCGTAATAAGGCTGTTGGGTCATGGAGACAGATCCGACGGGGACTGAAGGCTCAGTGAATGAGCGACGGATCTACCACCATATCGCCTGGTGTTATGGGGATCAGTACAACTGCATGCGAACCGCTTGACTTAAACCCGGTAGGTCGGGCTCACGCCCTCGAGAACACTCGATTAGGGCAAAGATCACAATCGCCAGAACACCCACCACCACAGTGCTGGAAAGGGTGCGCATCATCAGTCCGCCACCGATGGGCAGGATGGCAAACGCATAGCTAATGATCACAATCACGATGTCAACCAACAGCGCTTGCAAGGTGTTGAAGCGAATGAAGTAAGGAACGTTTGGATTCCTCACCACTGCCAAGAACAGCAAGAAAAACACCAGAAGGTTGCCAAGACCGAAAGGAATTCCTCGTTCCAAGATGAACAGAGGCAAGGCCGGCAGGGTCAGCCACTGCAACACAGGAAACTGGATTAGCAGATGTTGACCGATGGGAATGGCATCGCTCCATGGCAACACGTAAACCAACAAACCAAGCAGGCGCTGCCAGATGGGGATGGGCACAGGGTGAAGCTGGTGAATGCAGTAAGGCTAGGCGGCGTTTAGAGGATGACTAGGGTTTTGAGCGCTGCTTCTCTCATCGCGTCCACTGGAACGTCGTCTATGCCGCTCCAACGCCGCAGAGCGGCGGCCCCTTGCTGCACAAGCATTTCCAGTCCGTCATAGGTGCGGCAGCCCAACGCCTCCCCGCGTTGCAGCCATGGCGTTGGTCGTGGCGTGTAAATGAGGTCGTAGAGGATGGTCTGAGCGGTGAGGTTGTCCCAGATGTCCACTCCGAGCGGCAGGGTGGAACCTTGATCAGGCTGACGACTGCTCATGCCAATGGGGGTGGTGTTGACCACCAGGTCCGCTTGTTGAATTCGGGTTTGAAGGTTTGGGTCGTTGTCTAAAAGTTGTTGCAACTGGACACTGCTTGCTGGTCTTCCCTGCTGGAGATCGCTGCAAAACGGATGGAGTGTTTCAGCCCGACGCCCCACGACTGTGATGTCGCTTGGGTTTAAGTCCTGCAAACCCGCTACAACCGCCCGGGCGCTGCCGCCACACCCCAACACCACAGCTCGTGTTCCGCTCCAGTTCACTTCGTTGTGAAGGAGCGGGGCCAAAAACCCCTCTACATCGGTGTTGTGTCCGTGCCAGCCACCATTGGGCAATGGAGTGAGGGTGTTAACGGCTCCGAGCCGTTGAGCCAGCGGACTGAGTTCGTCACAGAGCAGGGCAACGGCCTGTTTGTGGGGGATGGTGACGTTGAGCCCACGGCACCCCACGGCCTCCAGTCCTTTGAGCACGGTGGCGAGATCGTTTGCGCTGCAGGGCAGTGCCATGAAGCTCCAGTCGAGCCCCATCGCCTTCAGGGCTGCGTTTTGCATTACCGGTGAAAGGGAGTGGCTGACTGGTTGTCCCAACAGTGCGACCAGTGCCGTGGTTCCGCTGATCATTCCTTTGTTTGACAGTCCATGACCAGCCTGCCGTTCGGGCTGTTCGGGAACCACACCTCGCCTCTTGGTGATGTCTCTGACGAAGATGCACGAGTTCTAGTCACATTTTTTCGAGAGATAGGAGGGCACTGATGGGCAAGGTTGTCGGCATTGATTTAGGTACCACCAACAGTTGTGTCTCGGTGATGGAGGGCGGCAAGCCCACCGTGATCGCCAATGCTGAGGGCTTCCGCACCACTCCATCGGTGGTGGCCTACACAAAAAATCAGGATCAGCTGGTCGGTCAGATCGCAAAACGTCAAGCGGTGATGAACACCGACAACACGTTTTATTCGGTCAAACGTTTCATCGGACGTCGCGTTGATGAGGTGAATGATGAATCCAAAGAGGTGAGTTATTCCGTTGAGAAGTCTGGATCCAACGTCAAAGTCAAATGTCCTGTTCTCGACAAGCAGTTCGCCCCTGAAGAGGTGAGTGCTCAGGTGCTGCGCAAGCTGGCTGAAGATGCCGGAAAGTATCTCGGTGAAACCGTGACCCAAGCGGTCATTACCGTTCCCGCTTATTTCAACGATTCTCAGCGCCAGGCCACAAAGGACGCCGGCAAGATCGCCGGCTTGGAAGTGCTGCGCATCATCAATGAGCCAACGGCTGCAGCGTTGGCTTACGGCCTCGATAAAAAGAGCAATGAACGCATCCTTGTGTTCGACCTTGGCGGCGGCACCTTTGATGTGTCTGTGCTCGAAGTTGGTGATGGTGTGTTTGAAGTGCTCTCCACTTCTGGTGACACGCACCTTGGTGGTGATGACTTCGACAAGGTGATCGTCGACCACCTCGCCAACAACTTCAAATCGAACGAAGGCATCGATCTTCGTAAGGACAAGCAGGCTCTGCAGCGTCTGACCGAAGCTGCTGAGAAGGCGAAAATTGAGCTGTCGAGCGCTACCCAGAGCGAAATCAATCTGCCCTTTATTACGGCGACCCCGGAAGGGCCTAAGCATCTTGATCTCACCCTGACGCGCGGCAAGTTTGAAGAGCTGGCTTCCACGCTGATCGATCGTTGCCGTATCCCGGTGGAGCAGGCGCTTAAAGACGCAAAGCTCTCATCGAGTGAGCTTGACGAGATTGTGATGGTGGGTGGCTCCACCCGCATCCCGGCTGTGCTCGAGCTTGTGAAGCGCACCACTGGCAAGGACCCCAACCAGACCGTGAATCCTGATGAGGTGGTGGCGATCGGAGCCGCCATCCAAGGCGGTGTTTTGGCTGGTGAAGTCAAAGACATCCTTTTGCTGGATGTCACACCCCTATCCCTAGGCGTCGAGACGCTTGGTGGGGTGATGACGAAAATGATCACAAGGAACACCACCGTCCCAACAAAAAAATCAGAGACATATTCCACTGCTGTGGATGGTCAAACCAACGTTGAAATTCACGTGCTCCAGGGTGAGCGCGAGATGGCCTCAGATAACAAGAGTCTTGGTACCTTCCGTCTCGATGGCATCCCTGCTGCCCCACGCGGAGTGCCTCAGATCGAAGTCACGTTTGACATTGACGCCAACGGCATCTTGAGCGTGACAGCGAAGGACAAAGGCAGCGGTAAAGAGCAGTCGATCTCGATCACAGGAGCCTCCACCCTCTCTGACAATGAAGTCGAGAAGATGGTGAAGGATGCCGAGAGTAATGCCAGTGTTGATAAGGAGAAGCGCGAGAAAATTGACCTGAAGAATCAGGCTGAAACTCTCGCGTATCAGGCTGAAAAGCAATTGGCTGAACTCGGCGACAAGGTTGATGCTGAGGCCAAGACCAAGGTTGAAGAGAAGGCCGCCAAGCTCAAGGAAGCGACAGAAAAAGAGGACTTTGAGTCGATGAAGACTCTCCTTGAAGAGCTACAGCAGGAGCTTTACACCGTTGGAGCATCTGTTTACCAACAGGCTGGTGCAGAAGCAGCAGCTTCGGGCGATCAGGGCGCAGCTGCGGGTAACTCTGGTGATGGATCTAGCAATGCTGGAGATGATGTCATCGATGCCGAATTTACAGAAACCAAATAATTCAAGCCTTGGTTTTTGATTGAATTAGACATAAAAAAGGGGGGCAAATGTCCCCCTTTTTTGTGCCATTATTCGGCGATTGCTGTTACTCCTTAATTGTGTTAGCCGCCGCTTTTGCTTGAACGATCACCTCTGGTGGAAGGGAGATATATCCCAGCTCGGGTGCTTTTGCCTGTGATTCCTCCGACAACATGTAATCGAACGTTGATTTGAGTGCAGCAATGTTGCTTCCGTTGCCGTTGGCGTAGGCAAGCACCCAGGTGAAGGTCACGATGGGATAGCCGTGCATTGGGTTGGCATTGCTACCGATCAGATCGGGCCCGAGGTCGATCGAACCAAGGGCTCGATTCGCTGTGGCATTGGTTGGAACCACCTTGTCTCCGGAGCCGTTTTGAATGGCAGCCGCCTTTAGATCCCCTTTGACATAGGCCAGTTCGACGTACCCGATCCCACCATCAATCTGGGTGAGTTGGGCGGCTACACCCTCGTTGCCTTTGGCACCCACACCAGTAGGCCATTGCACGGATTTATTGGCGCCTACAGCGTTACCCCATTCCGGACTGATTGCAGAGAGGTGCTTAGTGAAGTTGTAAGTGGTGCCAGAGCCATCAGAGCGATGCACCACCTTGATTGCTTTGGCTTTGCAACCCAATGCGCTGTAATCGCGAATGGTCCCTATGAAGATTCCAGCGAGTTGCTCTCGAGTGAGCTTCAATTCACAGCCCGGATTGTGGTAGGCCACCGCAATGGCGCCTGCTGTCATCGGCACCTGAACGACGCCGCGACTCACTTTGGCAATGGCCTCGGCCTGCATGGGCTTGTCAGAGGCCCCGAAATCAACGGTGCCTGCAGTGAATTGACGGACTCCCGCACCTGATCCAATGGATTGGTAGTTGACCTGGATTCCTTGAGGCGCCAGATCTTGGAACCAGCGTTGGTAAATCGCAGCTGGGAACGATGCTCCTGCGGCTGATAGACGGCCTTGTTGTTTGCCAGTTCCCTGATCGCTCGACGAGCAGGCAGCAAGACTGAAAGCGGTTGCAACGCCGATCAGTGCAGTGCTGGAGCGGTTCATGAAACGGCGACGCATGAGGTCGAATGAGCGATTTACTTGCATGTCATCCATACATCTGAGGTGTCAAAGACCAATAACGATCGAGTTGAGACAAGGTCAGGAAGCGGGAATCTTGGTTGTATTCATCATTTGCTGACCAACCCAGTCTGCCGTAGCAGGCGCCAAAAGAACTCCGTTTCGGTAATGACCGCTGGCCAGAATCAAGCCTGGCTCCAAGACCTCAAGCAATGGAGCTGGACGCCCAGAGGGTCTGGCCCTCAGGCCATGCCATTGATTAACGACCTCGGCCTGTTGCAGCCAGTTCGGTGCCAGGCCATCCAATCGGCGCATGATCGAAGGTTCCTCAGCGGAAGGTTCCTCACCTTGTTCGAGGGTTGCGCCAAGCCAAAGCCTGTTGTTTCCATGA
>Ga0257106_1000838_pt1 | contig 16541 bp, 15 predicted proteins | sample LP_taG_3_FD_190177 | JGI IMG/M metagenome (GOLD analysis project Ga0257106, IMG submission 190177) | Marine microbial communities from Northeast Subartic Pacific Ocean, Canada - LP_J_2011_P26_10m | ecosystem: Environmental > Aquatic > Marine > Oceanic | place: Canada: Northeast Subartic Pacific...
TGTAATAAATGGAGTTTTGGAAAATAAGTGTAAAGAATTACATAAAAACTTTCTATATTTTAATAAAAATAAAAGACCATATATTATTTTAAAGTGGGCTCAGTCAAATGACAAATTATTTTCTCCATTAAAAAAAATAAAAAATAGACCGTTTTGGATTAGCTCAAAAAAGAGCAGGCAATTGGTACATAAATGGAGATCTGAAGAGCATGCTATTTTGGTTGGATATAATACCGTCGTTCATGATAATCCCAATTTAAATGTAAGAAACTGGAAAGGAAAAAATCCGATCAGAATAGTCGTTGACATAGAGAATAAATTGAACAATAAATTTAAAGTTTTTAGTGATCAAGCAAAAACCATCACAATAACTAAAGATAATATAGATTCGTCTATACATATCGCAAGTGAAATTAGCAGTTTTCTGTTTAAAAAAAATATTCAATCAGTCATCGTAGAAGGAGGTAAAAAAACTTTAGATGAATTTATCAAAACAAACTTGTGGGATGAGGCTAGAATTTTTACAAATAATAAGAATTTAAAAATAGGAATCGAAGCACCTAAATTAAATGGGAAAATTATTTTAGAAAAAAAAATTGATGACGATGACTTAAAAATTATGAAGCCTTTGTAAGGGCATTTATTATTTGATCTGGACATCGCATCGGTTTTTTGGTTTTAGAATTTAAAAAAATTAATTTGGTGTATCCTGATGTTATCAAACTACCTTGTTTGATGATTTTATATTCAAACTCTATCATGTAGGATGGTATTCTAATTAGTTTTGTAATTAAAGATAATTTGTCATCAAATAATGCTGATTTTTTAAAATTTATATTAAGATCAATAACTGGAAGTAAAATACCGTCCTCTTCCATTTTTTTATAAGAAAAACCTAGTTTATTAAGCCAAGCTATTCTACCCATTTCAAAATACTTAACATAATTACCATGATAAACAAAAGACATTTGATCTGTTTCACTATACCTAACAAAAAATTCTATTTCATCTTCCAAAACCATATTTGATTTTATTTAAAATAATTAAAATTTAATCGATTCTTAATATGAACAAAAAAAAATTAAAATTCAATAGCAAAATGATTTTTTTTTAATAAAAATTTGCACATATTTGTTACTAATAAGAAAGCAATAACCTTTTTCAAATTTTATTGTTAATTATAACAACAAAAATATACCTTAATTAATGATAACAGCAGAATCTGTATGGGAAAATTGCCTCAAATTCGTAAAGGACAACATTCAAATTCAAGCTTATAAAACTTGGTTCGAACCCATCAAGCCAGTTAAACTTGAGGACAATATTTTAAACGTACAAGTACCTAGTAAATTTTTCTATGAATGGCTTGAAGAACACTACGTTAAATTACTGAAATTAGCATTAACAAAAGAGTTAGGTAATAACGCTAGACTTGTTTACATAATTAAAATGGAAAATACTTTTGGAAACTTAAAACCTTTCACAGAAAAAATTCCAAGCCAATCTAAATCAAACATACCTTCTCAGAAAGTACATGTCCCATTAAGTAATCTTAATACTGAACTTAAAAATCCATTTATTATTCCAGGAATTAAAAATTTAAAAATAGAATCTCAATTAAATCCTAATTATAATTTTGATAGTTTTCTTGAAGGTGATGCTAATAGACTCGCAAGATCTGCTGGAATGGCGGTTTCAAATAAACCTGGAGGAACATCTTTTAATCCACTATTAATATTTGGTGGAGTTGGGTTAGGAAAAACCCACCTTTCACATGCAATTGGGGTTAATGTAAAAGAAAAATTTCCTGAAAAAACAGTATTATATATCTCTGCTGAAAAATTTACACAACAATATGTTGATTCAGTTAAGAAAAATAATAGAAACGACTTTATACATTTCTATCAAATAATTGATGTTTTAATTATAGATGATGTACAGTTTTTTTCTGGAAAGACAGGTACCCAAGATGTATTTTTCCACATTTTCAATCACCTACATCAAAATGGAAAACAAGTTATTTTAACTTCTGATAAAGCTCCAGTTGATATGCAAGATATTGAACAAAGACTTTTATCCAGATTTAAATGGGGATTGTCAGCTGAGTTACAAAGACCTGACTACGAAACAAGAGTATCAATATTAAAAAATAAATTATTTAGGGATGGTGTTGAAATTTCTGACGAAATAGTTGATTTCGTTGCAAAAAACATTAAAATTAATGTTAGAGAATTAGAAGGAGCAATAATATCATTAATTGCGCAATCATCTTTCAATAAAAAAGAAATAACATTAGAATTAGCTAAGCAAGTCGTTGATAAATTTGTTAAGAATACCAAAAGAGAAGTGTCTATAGATTATATTCAAAAAATTGTTTCAGAATATTTCCAAATGGATGTTTCTACACTACAATCAAAAACTAGAAAACGTCACATTGTACAAGCAAGACAGCTTGCTATGTTCTTTGCTAAAAAATTTACAAAAGCTTCTTTGGCAAGTATTGGTTCTCAAATCGGACACCGAGATCATGCGACTGTTCTTCATGCATGCAAAACTGTTGATAATCTATCATTTACAGATAAGCAGTTCAGAAAGTATGTAGAAGACCTTTCAAAAAAGTTTACCATCTAGAATAATTTTAAACTTTAATTTATGGAATATGGGTCTTTATACTTAATTCCAAATTATTTAGGAAAAAATTTACATAATAGTTTTGGTTTAGATATCCTGAAAATTATAAAAGGAATAAATTATTTTATTTTTGAAAATGAAAAACCTGGTAGAGCTTTTATAAAAAGTGTATGTCCAGAAAAAAATCAATCAAAATTAATTATTAACACTTTAAATAAATTTACTCAAGAAGAATCCATTAAAAGTTTTTTAGATCCTTGTTTAAAAGGATTAAATATGGGTTTAATTTCTGATGCAGGGTGTCCAGGAATAGCAGATCCAGGTGCGAACATAGTTTCAATAGCACATGAACTAAAAATTAAAATAGTTCCTTTAGTTGGTCCTTCATCAATACTATTAGCGTTAATGGCATCAGGATTTAATGGTCAAAGCTTTAAATTTAATGGTTACTTAGCTATTGATAAAAATGTGAGAAAAGAGCAAATAAAATTACTAGAAAAAAAATCTCAAAACACCACTCAAATTTTTATGGAGACACCATATAGAAATGATAATTTAGTTTCCGATTTAACAAAAATTTTAAAAGCATCGACTAGACTTTGTATAGCAAGTGATATAACTCTAGAAAGTGAGTTGATCAAAACAGAAACAATTCAAAATTGGAGAAATAACAAAGTAAAATATAATAAAAGACCATCAATATTTATAATCCAAGCTACCTAAATTGTAGGCTTTCTAATTCCTTCAACAAAAGATAAATCGTAATCTTTAAAATAATCGATATAAAAAGAAATTGAGGTCCCTAAAGCATCTTTAAAGTTGTCTTTACCACCTCCTCTTAGGTATTTTTTTACATTACCAGGGCCTGACAAATGAGCAGCAGCTAGGATTCCAGATTCAGTAATTCTTGACCCATTTATTCTAGATCCAACAAACCATTTAATATCCTTCCTCAAAATCCATTTATTTCTTTGGACATTTAATAAAAAAACTTTTTCTTGTAGTTCAGGGTCTTTTAAAAACTTTTTACCGCTTCTTACTTTAAACATCTTCAAAGTGCTTAAATTAAATTGGTATTTACCCATATATCCAAATTTATTCACACAGAAATACCTTCCTCCTGATTCTTTAAAAGCCAATAACTCTTTAAATCCATTAAAGTCCTTTTTTAAGTAAATAAAATTTCCAATAAATTGATTTTTTTTAAGTAACACAGTGTATTCTAAATTACTTATTGAAGAAATCTTATTAGAATTTTTAAATACTGGGTTAAAAAAAGAGCTATTTAAAAAGAGAAGAGTAAAAGGGACAATAATATTTGATAGATATGTTTTCAAAATAACAATAACGTATTTAAAATTTTTGCGCAAACCTACATAAAATTTTATTTATGTGTAAATCAATCAATTACCTATTAATCTTATTTTTTCTTAACCATGATGTATACTGCCTTTTATTTCTATTATGTTGTGCATTGGTGTTTGCAAAAATATGATAACCAGGTCTACTTACATCTGCAACAAAAAATAAAAACTTATGATCTTCTAAATTCAAAACGGATTCAATAGAGCTTATATCTGGCATATAAATTGGACCTGGCGGCAAACCTTTATTTCGGTAAGTATTGTAAGGAGATTTAATTCTCAAATCTTTATATAAAACTCTTCTTATTTTTGTATCAAAACCTTTTTGTTGTTTTATTGTATAAATTACTGTTGGATCTGCTTGCAATTTCATTTTTTTCTTGAGCCTATTGTAGTATACACCTGAAATGGTCGGTCTTTCGTCTACTTTTGGAGTTTCCCTTTGAACAATTGATGCCAAAACAGAAACCTCTAAAGGGTTTAATCCATAAGATTGTGCTTTACTTCTTCTAGATGAGTTCCAAAATGATTTGAATTGTTTTAGCATTTTATCTCTAAACTGATTTGCATTTGTGTTCCAATAAAATTCATATGTATTTGGTAAAAAAAGAGCAAAAACAGAATGTTTGTTTAAACTGTTTTGGACTAAAAATTCTTTATTCATAAAAGATTTCATAAGACTTATGCTGTCAGCCTCAATTATTTTTGAAATCTTAGAGGCTAAAACCTCTATCCTCTCAATATTATTGAAAGTAACTTTCACCGGAATATTATTTGATCTAAGAGTATTAATAATGTCATTATTTGAAAAACCTTTTTTAATCTCATATTTACCTGCTTTAATATTACTTAAGTATTCCTTCTTTTTAGCAGCTTTAAAAAAAGTTATGGTATCTATTAAATGTGGACTTAATTGTTTTTTTAAATTATCTAAACCATTTACAGTTGGAATATGTAAATAGATTTTTTCTTTTTCAAAACTTGTGTTTTCTAAATAAAAAGTCTTGTAATAATTAAGTATGAATACAAAAGCAAAAAACAAAAAAATACCTAATCCTAATCTTATTGCAATATTATAATAATATTTATTTTCCAATTATTTAAATTTCAATATATCCTTCATAAACCAGTACTACGTCACCTGATAGGATAATTTTTTCAAAACCATCTGCTTTAGGCTTAAATTCTACATTTAAAATACCACCTTTTGTTTTAATTTTTATTTTCTTCAAACTGGTTAATCCTAATTTATACATAGCTAGAGCTACAGCCGTAACTCCTGTTCCGCATGATAAAGTTTCATTTTCAACTCCTCTTTCATATGTCCTAACATAAAATTCTGAATTTGAGATTACTTTTACAAAATTTACATTAACGCCTTCTTGTTTAAATTTAGGACTATTTCTAATTTTACTTCCATGATCAAATACATTAAAATTATCTAAATCATCTACAATTTGTATGAAATGTGGAGAACCAGTATCTAAAAAAAGATCATTTCCAAAATATTTAACTTTTCTCACATCATTCATTGAAAGAAAAACTGATCCTCCTAATATAGTTCCAGTGTGATTTCCGTCAAATGCACCAAAAACTGCTTTATCATATATAATATTATTGTTTTGGGCAAACTTAACAGAACATCTTGCCCCGTTACCACACATGGATCCTAAACTTCCATCAGAGTTAAAATACAACATGTCAAAATCATTTTTTTCAGAGGGATTTATGAGAATCAACCCATCTGAACCAATACCAAATTTTCGGTTACATAAACGATTAATTAAACTCTTATCTTTAACTGGAAAATTCAAATTAATATTATTTATAATAATAAAATCATTTCCTGTACCTTGATATTTTTGAAATTTAATTTTCATTGTAATAGTTTACGAAGATAAAAAAAAGTTGATGTTGTTAAAATGTAGTTAAAATATAATTTTCTATAATTTAAAAAAATTAATTTTGAAATAAAATTTAATAAAATGAAAAAAATTATCTCTTATTTAACAGTTTCTATTTTTGGAGGCATTACCGCACTATTTATTCACAATTATAGTTTTAATCATAATGAATTAAATGATAATGATGGAATGATTAAAAAAGGGTTTTTGTCCGAAAATAATTCTGTTAATATTTCTTATGATCCTAGTCCATCAATAAACTCAAATTCTAATATTGATTTTACATTGGCTGCTGAAAAAACAATTCACTCTGTAGTACATGTTAAAAATACTAGTATTTCAAATGGGTCTTCATCGATGTGGGACTATTTTAATAATAATCAAAGTGACAGAACTAGAATTGGAATGGGTTCCGGAGTTATAATATCTAAAGATGGGTATATAATTACAAATAATCACGTAATTGAAAATGCCACTACCCTAGAAATAACGACCAACAACAATAAAACCTACAAAGCTACTTTGTTAGGTTCTGATGAAATTGCAGACATTGCAGTATTAAAAATCGAAAGTAATGAAACATTTCCTTACATAAGATTTGCAGACTCAGATCAAACAAAAATTGGAGAATGGGTTTTAGCCGTAGGCAATCCATTTAATCTCACCTCTACAGTAACTGCAGGAATTATAAGTGCAAAGTCCCGTGACTTGAATGACTATGACACTAAAAATCAATCATTTATTCAAACAGATGCTGCGGTTAATTCCGGAAATAGCGGTGGAGCTCTTGTTAATGTAGCAGGAGATTTAATCGGAATAAATACAGCTATTACAAGTGGAACTGGAGGGTTTGTTGGTTATTCTTTTGCAGTTCCCAGTAATGTAGCAAGAAAGATATTTGAAGATATTATTGAATTTGGAAATGTTCAAAAAGGGTTACTCGGAGTTACTGGATTTGGTCTAAATTCTAGAAATGCTGATCAATTAAACATATCATTAACCGAGGGGTTTTATGTAAATGATGTAGATCCATCCATGGGTGCTGCACTTGCAGGAATAAAAAAAGGAGATGTTATCCTAAGTTTAGATAAATTAGAAATAAATAAATTTTCAGATCTATCTGGATATTTAAGCACTAAAAGACCTGGAGATGCAATATTAGTTGGTATAGTTAGAAATAATAAAACCTTGAAGCTAAAAGTTACATTAGAAAAAAATGAGAATGTTGAATTTTATGGAATGCAGTTAAAAAATATGTTAAAAGAAGAATTAGAAGTTTTAGATTTAAATAACGGAGTTAAAGTTTTAAATCATAGAAATAATACATTATTTAGAATGGGGATTGCGCCTGGATATGTATTAATCGAAATTAATGGAGAAGAAATTAAAAATACAGCAGATATCTCTAAATTGGAAAAAGAATTGAAAATTAGTCAAATTACCTTTGTTAGTCCTCAAGGGGAAAAAGAAAGGTTAATATTTGAATAAATTATGATAAGAATAGATATAATAAGTGTTTTGCCTAAATTAATTGAAAGTCCTTTTAACGCATCAATTATAAAAAGAGCTATCGAAAAAAAAATTGTAGAAATTTACTTCCACGATTTAAAAGATTATGGATCTAACAAAAGAAAGCAAGTTGATGACTACCAATTTGGTGGTGGATCTGGAATGGTAATGATGATTGAACCGATCAAAAAATGTATAGATACTTTAAAAAAAGAAAGAGATTATAAAGAAATTATTTATATGACACCTGATGCAGAAATATTAAATCAAAAAATAGCTAATAAGTTATCGATTGATGGAAACTTAATTATTCTTTGTGGGCATTATAAAGGAGTTGATCAAAGAGTGAGAGATAAATTAATAACAATGGAAATATCCATTGGGGATTACGTGCTTTCTGGCGGAGAACTTCCTGCGGCAGTATTATGTGATTCTATAATTAGACTAATTCCTGGTGTATTAGGCAACGAAACATCGGCCCTGAGTGATTCTTTTCAAGATGAAATGCTAGCTCCACCAGTCTATACAAGACCTGCAAATTTTGAGAACATAAAAGTTCCAGAAATTTTACTATCAGGAAATAAAGCTAAAATTGAAAACTGGAGAGAGGAAAAGGCTTTAGAAAGAACGAAAAAAATTCGTCCAAATCTTTTTAATTAGCTAAATTTTCTTGAAACAAAAAAAAACAGTAAATTCGCAATCCATTTGGTATAACCGCTGACGATAATCGTGAATGTTATAACATTTAATTTAAAATTTACAAAATGGAATCTTTAGTAAAATTTGTGCAAGATGAGTTTGTTACAAAAAAAGAAATGCCAAACTTTAAATCTGGTGATACAATAACAGTTTTTTATGAAATTCGAGAAGGAGAAAAAGTTCGTACCCAGTTTTTTAAAGGAGTAGTCATTCAAATCAAAGGAACTGGCCTAACAAAAACTTTTACAATCAGAAAAATGTCTGGCACAATTGGAATTGAAAGAATTTTCCCGCTCAATTTACCAACAATTCAAAAAATAGAAATCAATAAAAAAGGTAAAGTAAGAAGGTCTAGAATATTTTATTTTAGAGAGTTAAGAGGTAAAAAAGCTAGAATAAAAGAAATTAAAATTTAATTTCACTACTTTTCATGAAAAAAATTATTGTTAAAAATCCAATAGTAGAATTAGATGGTGATGAAATGACCCGAATAATATGGGATTTCATCAAAACTAAACTCATACTTCCATATTTAGAGATTAATATTAAGTATTATGATTTAGGAGTAAAAAATAGAGATTTTACTGATGATCAAATTACTATTGATTCTGCAGAAGCAATAAAAAAATATAATGTTGGGATTAAATGCGCTACTATAACACCTGATGAAGATAGAGTAAAAGAATTTACTCTAAAAAAAATGTGGAGATCCCCCAACGGAACTATTAGAAATATTGTAGGAGGAACTGTATTTAGAGAACCTATAATTATGAATAATGTTCCTAGATATGTCCAGGGATGGATCAAACCGATCTGCATTGGAAGACATGCTTTTGGTGATCAGTACAAAGCTACAGATATTGTTACTCATGGTAAAGGAAAACTTACTATGACTTTTACCCCTGAAAATGGTGATCCTGTAAAATCATGGGAAGTTTATAATTTTCAAGAAGATGGTGTTGCAATGAGTATGTACAATATAGATTCTTCAATTTTTGGTTTTGCCAGATCTTGTATGAACCAAGCCTTAACAAAAAAATGGCCCTTATATCTGTCTACAAAAAATACTATATTAAAAGCTTATGATGGAAGGTTTAAAGATATTTTTCAAGAAGTATATTCAACAGAATTTAAAGATAAGTTTGAAAAAGTTGGTATTACATATGAGCACAGATTAATTGATGATATGGTTGCTGCAGCAATGAAATGGAGTGGAGGATTTGTTTGGGCTTGTAAAAATTATGATGGTGATGTTCAATCTGATACCGTTGCCCAAGGTTTTGGATCATTAGGACTCATGACTTCAACTCTTGTCACCCCTGATGGCAAAACTATGGAAGCCGAAGCTGCACATGGAACTGTAACAAGACATTACAGAGAACATAAAAAAGGTAAGGAAACATCCACAAATCCAATTGCGTCTATATTTGCATGGACAAGAGGTCTAGCTCATAGGGGTAAATTAGATGATAATTCTGAATTAGTAAACTTCTGTAAGGATCTTGAATCAGTTTGTATTGAAACTGTTGAAAGTGGAAAAATGACTAAAGATCTAGCTATTTTAATTCATGGAAAAGAATTAAATAGATCTCACTATTTAAATACTCAAGAATTTTTAGATAATATTAAATATAATTTAGAAGCAAAAATTCAATAATTAAAATTTTGGTTTGTATAAATAAATCAATTTCAATATAACAACTTTTTGTTAATGCACTCCATTAAAATATCTCTATTAAAGTTTCTTTTCTTATTTCTTTCAATTAATACATATACACAAGAAAACTACACTATAAATGGTTATATATTAGATGAAAACAGTAATGAATCCATTATTGGAGCTAACATAATTATTCCAAATATTAATGTAGGAACAATTACCAATACTTATGGTTTTTTTTCTATTACAGTTCCTAAAGGAAATTATGAAATTCAAATAAGTTCTTTAGGATATAAAAATTTTACAATAAAAATTGAACTTATAAAAAATGTCAACACCACATTTTTCTTAAGTGAAAATATAGAAAATTTAGAAGAAGTTATTTTAACGAAGGACATTGAAGAAATTGATATAACAAAACCTGTAATGAGTTTGAGTGTTTTATCGTATCAAACTATAAAACAAACTCCAGTTTTATTTGGAGAATCGGATGTTTTAAAAACAATACAGTTACTTCCTGGAGTATCAAACGCTGGTGAGGGTACTGGGGGATTTAATGTCAGAGGAGGAGCTGCTGATCAAAATTTAATTTTGTTTGATGAAGCCATCATATATAGTTCATCTCACTTATTTGGTTTATTTTCCATTTTTAATTCTGATGCAATTAAAGAGATTAAGCTCTTTAAGGGGGGCATACCGTCCTCTTATGGAGGAAGACTTTCATCTGTGTTAGATGTTTATCAAAAAGATGGGAATAGTAAAGAACATAAATTAAGTGGAGGGATTGGAGTGATTTCTAGTAGATTATTGGGTGAAGGTCCAATAAAGAAAAATAAAGGTTCTTATTTAATTGCAACAAGAGGATCTTACGCACACCTATTCTTGAAATTTACAGATATTGAAAACATAGCATACTTTTATGATATTAACACTAAATTAAACTATAAATTCGATAATAAAAATACCATATTTTTTTCAGGTTATTTTGGTAGGGATAAATTTAAACTTAATAATACATTTTCTAATACTTATGGTAACTCAACTTTTAACTTAAGATGGAATCATTTAATTAATGAAAAAACATTTTCTAATACTTCATTAATTTTTAGTGATTATTATTACGGATTAACACTAGATTTCATTGGATTCGATTGGGATTCAGGAATTAAAAACCTAAATGTAAAATATGATTTAAAAAATTATTACTCTAATAATATACAATTTAATTATGGCTTAAACTCTATTTATTATGAGTTTAACCCAGGTGAGATAAAACCTATTAATGAATCTGGAATTAATTATAAAAAATTAGATAGAAAATTTGCTATGGAGAATGCGGCATATTTTGATGTGATACACAAAGTTTCTTCAAATGTGTCAATGAGATATGGATTTAGATTAAATCAATTTTTAAGATTTAAACAAAATGGTCTAAATAGATATTTTAACGACAATCCTGTGGTTTTTGATCAAAACTTAGGTATTTATAGGCAAGGCGAAATAATCGGAGAATACCTAAATAGTGATAATTCCAAAACTATTAAATCCTTTTATAATTTGGAACCAAGATTTAATATTTCATATAATTTCAATAATCAATCTATTAAAGCCAGTTACAACAGACTAAATCAGTACATTCATTTAATATCTAATACAAATGCCCCAGCTCCTCTAGATGTTTGGGCACCGAGTGGACCATACTTAAAACCTCAAAAATTAGATCAAATTGCATTAGGTTATCACTCTAAATTAAAAAATGACAATAAAATAGAGACTGAAGTTTTTTATAAAAAAATTAAAAATAGACTTGATTATATTAATGGAGCTGATTTGGTTGCTAATGAGGCAATCGAAAGAGTTTTATTAAATGGGGAAGCAAGAGCATATGGAATAGAGTTTTTGTACAAGAAAAATAAGGGACGTCATAACTTTTGGATAGCTTATACTTTCTCTAAATCAGAGCAAAAAACAATTGGAAGAAACTCAATTGAAACTGGAATCAATATGGGAAAATGGTACAATACGCCCTATGATAAAACACATGATTTTAGCTTTGTTTCTAATTATAAATTAAATGAAAAATTAACATTCAATACCAATTTCATATTTCAAACAGGCCAACCGACAACTTATCCAATAGGTCAGTATACCTATATGAACCTAAATGTACCTAATTATGGTGCACGAAATTCAAACAGACTTCCAAACTATCATAGACTTGATATCTCACTAACTCTAATTCCTAATAAAAATAAAAAAAGAGATTATAAAAGCGAATGGGTATTTGGAATTTATAATATTTACAACAGAGATAATGCAAATTCTATAACATTTCAACAAAACGAAAAAACACTAAAAAATGAAGCAATTCAATTATCTATTTTTGGAATTGTTCCAAGTGTTTCTTATAATTTTAAATTTTAGATGAAAAAATATTTTTTTTATATAATAATTACAATATTCTTTAGCTGTGAAAAAGTTATCACTATAAAATCAGATTATTCAGATGAAAGAATTGTTTTCGATGCATCCATTTTTAAAAATATAAATGAAAATTTTGCAACTGCAATAGTAAAAGTGAATAAAACTGCCCCATATTTTGGGGAAAATAATACGGAAATCGAAAATGCAAATGTTTATATTAAAACTAAAAATGGAAATATTGATTTAGATTATGATTCAAAAAGAAAATATTATACAAAAACAATTAACTATATAAATTTTGAAGAAGATTACGAAATCTTTATTAAATATGATGAACAAAATTATTATTCTTTAGAAAAATTAATTCAAATACCTGGAATTGAATCTGTAGAATTTGGAGAAAGAAAATCACTTAAAAAAGATGAAATCGAATTACTTGTAACTTTTACTGATCCTTTAGGAATTGGAGATTTTTATCTTTGGAAATTTGGACCTAAAGGAGATGGGAAAAAGTATGATTATTTAGTTTCCAAAGATCTTTACACCGATGGAAATCAATTCACTTTTTCTTTTTTTATTGATAAGACCGAGTATTTTAAAAAAAATGATTTTGTTATTGTAGAAATGACTGGGCTTACTGAAGAAGGTTTTAATTATCTTAATGTATTGACAGCACAAGCTGGAGCACAAAATGGTAGGCCTTTTTCTTCAGCAAGCTCAGTTATTAGAGGAAATATTATAAATCAATCTGATTCTGAAAAATTTCCACTTGGATACTATAGAGTTTCTGAAATTGATTATTTTAGTTTATCAAAAAAAGATGCTCCTGACGGACTTTTTAATTAAAAAATAATTAATGAGCTTTGATAAAATAACGGAATCTGATTCTAAATATGATGACTTAGAAAAAAAGTCTGTCAAACAACTTTTAGGAATTATAAATCTTGAAGATCGTTCCGTTGCAGGTTCTGTACAAAAAGTAATTCCAAAAATAGGCATGCTCGTAAATAAGGTTATTTCTCAAATAGAAAGTGGAGGAAGACTTTTTTACATTGGTTCAGGAACCAGTGGAAGGCTAGGTGTAGTGGATGCTTCCGAATGTCCTCCTACATTTGGAGTAAGTCCAAATTTAGTTATTGGTATTATTGCAGGTGGGGATAAAGCAATAAGAAATAGTATTGAAAATGCAGAGGATGAATTAAATCAAGGATGGAAAGATCTACTAGAATATAATATTTCTTGTAAAGATTTTGTTATTGGAATTGCTGCATCAGGCACCACTCCCTATGTAATTGGCGCACTAGAAAATTGTAATAAAAATAAAATTTCTACTGGATGTATAACTTGTAATCCTGGTAGTACAATTTCATTGATTTGTGATTATCCAATTGAAACTATTGTAGGTCCAGAAGTTATAACGGGGAGCTCAAGAATGAAGGCTGGTACAGCTCAAAAACTAATTTTAAATATGATTTCAAGTGCAGTTATGATTAAATTAGGTCATATTAAAGGTAACAAAATGATAGATATGCAACTAACCAATGAAAAACTTTTAAAAAGAGGGACTTTTATGGTTATGAAAGCACTTAATATATCTCAGCTTAAAGCGTCCATACTTTTAAAAAAATACAAAGGAATCAGAAAGGCTATAAAAATGTACAAAAATGAAGTCTAATCTTTTAAAAAAAGGATTCAAAAATATTTTTTTATCACTTTTTTTAATGTTTGTTGGTCCAACTCTACTCTTTCAATCATTTAAGAATCAAGATCATCCTTGGTCTGAAGGAGTATTATCTTTTAGCATTATAATATGTATTTTTTCTATATTTTTTGGAGTAAAAGGATTAAAGAACATAATGAATTCAATTTTTCAAAAAAAAAGAAAGTAATGTTGCTAACTTAATCAATGATCTTATCTTTGTTATTCTAACTAATAAATTCAAATGATTGAAATTACTTTCCCAGATGGAGCTTCAAGATCATATGAAATAAATTCAAGTCCATATGATATTGCTAATTCTATTAGTGAAGGATTAGCGCGAAACATAATATCTGCTAATTTCAATAATAAAACAATTGAAACAACAACTAAACTTACAGAAAGTGGAAAGCTTATGTTTTACACATGGAATGATTCAGAAGGGAAAAAGGCTTTTTGGCATTCTTCTGCCCATGTATTAGCACAAGTTCTTGAAGAATTTTATTCCGGAATAAAACTAACAATTGGTCCTGCTATATCTAATGGATTTTATTACGATATTGATTTTGGTGATAAAATGATGTCCGAAAAAGATTTCCCCAAAATTGAAAAAAGAATGGTCGAAATATCTAGGGCAAAACATAAGTTCGAATTAAAATCAAAATCAAAAAAAGAAGCTCTTGATTATTATAAAAAACAAGGAAATGATTATAAAGTTGAGTTAATAGATAATTTAGAAGATGGTACTATAACTTTTTGTAATCACGATAATTTTACAGATTTATGTAGAGGAGGGCATTTACCTAATACTGGTTTTATTAAAGCGGTAAAATTATTAAGTGTGGCCGGTGCTTATTGGAAAGCTGATCAAAATAATAAACAATTAACTAGAGTTTACGGAATCTCCTTCCCTAAGCAAAAAGAACTAACAGAGTATCTTAATTTGCTACATGAAGCAAAAAAAAGAGATCACAGAAAACTAGGAAAGCAATTAGAATTATTTACATTTTCTAGTAAAGTTGGTCAGGGTTTACCACTTTGGCTTCCTAAAGGTGCTGAGCTAAGAGATAGATTAGAATCTTTTCTAAAAAAAGCTCAAAAAAAAGCAGGGTATAAACAAGTCATTTCTCCACATATTGGAAACAAAGAACTTTATGAAACATCTGGACATTATCAAAAATATGGTGAAAGTAGTTTTCAACCTATTTCTACACCAAATGAGGGGGAAGAATTTTTATTAAAACCGATGAATTGCCCACATCACTGCGAAATCTTTAATGCTAAACAATGGAGTTATAAAGAACTTCCTGTAAGGTATGCAGAGTTTGGTACAGTATATAGATATGAACAAAGTGGAGAACTTCATGGTTTGACAAGAGTTAGAGGATTTACTCAAGATGATGCACACATTTTTTGTACTCAAGATCAGTTGAATTCTGAATTTAAAAATGTGATTGATTTAGTACTATATGTATTTCAATCTCTCGGTTTTGAAAACTTTACTGCCCAAGTTTCACTAAGAGACCCCAATAATAAAAAAAAGTATATAGGAACTGATGAAGTTTGGGAAATAGCAGAAAATGCTATTATTAATGCCACTAAAGAAAAAAATATTAAATATAAAATAGAATACGGCGAAGCTGCATTTTACGGACCTAAACTTGATTTTATGGTTAAAGATGCTATAGGAAGAGAATGGCAATTGGGAACTATTCAAGTTGATTATAACCTTCCTGAAAGGTTTGAATTATGTTATGTTGATAGTGAAAATAAAATACAACGACCTGTCATGATTCATAGAGCACCTTTTGGAAGTATGGAAAGGTTTATTGCTATTTTAATAGAACATACTGGAGGAAATTTTCCTTTATGGTTGACTTCAAATCAAATAATGCTAATTCCTGTTGGAGAAAAACATAAAAAATACGCTAAAAAAGTTTTAAGTTTACTGGAAAATGACGAAATTCGCGCACTTGTTGATACCAGAAATGAAACTGTTGGTAAGAAAATTAGAGAAGCAGAATTAGAAAAGATACCGTTTATGATCATTATTGGTGATGAAGAAGAAAAAAATAATATGTTTTCAATCAGAGGACACGGGGGAAAAGATTTTGGAATTAAAAGTATAAAAAACTTAATACATTTCATTAATCAAAAAGCAACAGAAACGATAAAAGATTTTTAATTAATTTAAATATACAGCTATAGCAATTCGTAGAAAAAGAAGCAGACAACCTGCTAGAATAATTAAACAAAATCCACATAAAATTAATGAGGATATAAGAGCTAATGAGCTAAGGCTTGTCGGAGATAACGTTGAAGTAGGGATTTACAACTTGAATAAAGCTTTAGAGATTGCTAAGGATTTAGAATTAGATTTAGTAGAGATTTCACCCAAGGCTACTCCTCCAGTGTGCAAAATAATGGAGTACAAAAAGTTTTTATATGAACAAAAGAAAAGGGAGAAAATTATAAAATCTAAATCTACAAAAGTAATAGTTAAGGAAATAAGGTTTGGACCTAATACCGATGAGCATGATTATGAATTTAAGAAAAAACATGGAATTAAATTCTTAAAAGAAGGCGCAAAACTAAAAGCGTTTGTTTTTTTTAAGGGTAGATCTATCATTTTTAAAGAGAAAGGTCAAATA
>Ga0257106_1000839_pt1 | contig 16516 bp, 20 predicted proteins | sample LP_taG_3_FD_190177 | JGI IMG/M metagenome (GOLD analysis project Ga0257106, IMG submission 190177) | Marine microbial communities from Northeast Subartic Pacific Ocean, Canada - LP_J_2011_P26_10m | ecosystem: Environmental > Aquatic > Marine > Oceanic | place: Canada: Northeast Subartic Pacific...
CTTTGTATAACACTTTGTGTTCCTTTGTTATTATCGTATCCTCTTTCGGCATATTCTTCATTATACTTCCTTTCTTCATTAACACTACTTCTTTCTCTTTGCTTATTGTTCGTGTTACCTCCTCTATTTCTTCTCCTTGGATTCTCATCCCTTTTCTCACTTCCCTAATTTCAAGATATCCTTCACTTGTTAACACTTTCGCTTCCCCCCTAAAACATATGTTACTTATCGCCTTCTCCGCCGTACTTAATATAAATTCTACCTCCGCACTTAATCCTCCTTCACTATACTTCAATTTGTTCCCCGTTGTTTCCGTTTGTGTCGCTGCATTATATGTTCCCACTAAACTAAATCCATTATTCCCCATTGTTACATTCGTTAGCGAACCCGCTGTTATCGGATCTAATGCTAGCCCCCCTTGAACCTCCCCTATCGTCTTTTCATTTGTACTATATTTTATCTCAAATGTAGAACCTGTCTCTGGAAACTTTATCGCATTATCACTCATGCTCATTGACAATATTGTTCGCTCTATTCCCCTTTCTAAATTATATATTCTACTATATTCTTGGATTATATTATCATTTGTATTATAGTTCTTATTATTATAATTTCCACCATCATAATCATTATGATTTGTTGCTGTTATTTTTGTTCCATCACTCGTTATACTAACATTCTCTCCAAAATTGTCTTTCACTCCTCCACCTCCTAATATTGTACTGTATAAGTCCCAATTATTTGTTGCATTATTATAATCATAGATTTCCACTTTACCTTCTAACTCACTAGTTGAATTATTTTGATGTTTCATCCCTGTATCTCCTACTACTATCCTCTGTCCATCTCCTGTTATATCTATTGATTTTGATACTAAATGTCCTAGATTTAAATGACTTATTATATTTCCCTTTACACTAAATTCATTATTGATTTCATCATATTCTAATACTACTGTTTTATTTTCGGTATGTGTTACTGTTCCATTCATATCAGTTCCTCCAGTAACATTCATGTTTGAATTTGTTATTGCCATTAGTTTCCCATCATTTGATATATTTAAATATGAATTTGATAGATATGTTATTGCCGCACTATCTAAATCTGGTATGTTAGTATTATTCAATGATTTACTATATACTGACGTCCAATTTGTTCCAGCATAATTATATCTTGTCATGTTAAAATGGGTACTAGTTACATATAACACGTTCCCATCATTTGATATCTTCCCATATGCTTGATTATTTCCTCCTAAATTTGTTTCAGTTAATGTATCGTTTATATCATCATAGTCATAGACCCTTACGGTTGAAAATGTAGTCATTGCTATTTTTTTCCCTGTTCCATCTATTGATATATCTCTAATTCCATCACCTCCATTTCCTTCATGATAATGAACAAATTCACCTGGTCCGTTCATTTCCCAATCGTTGTTATTTGTATTATATTTATAATAATACAATTTTGAATTATATGTTGATGAATAGTTATGTTTATATGCTCCAATTAACACATAACTCCCATCATTACTGAACTCTATCATTGTTCCTGTTTTTAAAACTGACCCTTTTTGAACGTAATCATTTGTATTACTATCATATTCATATATTATTGTACTTAATGTATCATAAGCGGCTCTTAAATCTATTACTCCTACAAGACTTCCATCTGGTGATATCTTTGCTACATATCGCTTTGTTATTGTTTCATCTTTATATTCTTTCTCTAATGCTTGATTCGTTATTGTTACCCCATCGCTTTCTACTACATCATAACTTGCTTCACCCGCTACTCCATTGTAGTTCAAATTTACTTTATTATTTGTTCTATTTATTCCTTCATTTAACGTTACTGTTCCTGTATATGTGGTTCCTCCATTTGCACTTGTTATGTCTCCAATTGTTCCTATGTATGCTGGATTTAGACTCACATAGGCATTCATATTCGCTTCCCCTAATGGTTGATTAAATGTCATTGTTAATGTTCCTGTTGTATTTGGGTTTATTATATTTCCCATACTTATAGATGACAATGCTAAAGCGGGTAATGGAACATTGTATTCTTGTATTGAATTCAATGGATCATTTGGACTTGCTGAATTGTAATTAAATGTAAATGTATGTTCTATTGTCCGATTGCTTGATAACAATTTGATTTCTGTTCCGTCTAAATATATTTGATAAACCTCTGGACTGTCTGTTCTATTGTAGATTTTGACCGAACTTAATATTTGTTCCGATTCCAAATCAACTTCCCACCAACTGGGTTGTCCACCACTATGATATACTGAATTGTCTGCCCAATCACCTGATGTATTACCATCATTTGCTCTTTCTTTTAAACCTCCATGAGCTTCACTACTTGCGCTAGCTGGTTTATTTAATGCTATATTCACATTACTTGTATTATATGCTTCTAATTCAGCAAAATGCAAGTTAACATTTGGGTTGTTCGATTCAACTCTTATGTATCTTATTGCCATTTTATACTTTAATATTAGATTTTTTTTTTTATTTAAATTTATTAAGAGATTAATATTTTATTAAAAATTATATAAAATATGTAATACACTTTAAAACTTCTTAAAACGTTTATAAAAATATTTAAAAGGATTCTTCTAAATATATATAATATAAATTTAAATAATGTTTACTAAAACAGATTTTAAATCAACTAAAACTCATAAAATTTACACGCTTGAATTAATATTAAACAATAAAACGAGTGATATATATACTAATATAGAACATAAATTATTAGATTTATTAGAGTTATCTCATAATGATTATAAAATAATCTTATATACAATAACCAATGAAAAAGTAGAAGAAAATAATGAAACATGTTTTGCGAATTATTGTGGTTCTACTGAATACCCTGCGTTTTATTTTAAACCTATTTTATATACAGATTTGGTGTCAAATTTGCAACCAATCGATACAAGTAATTTGATTCAACAAGAAGGGTCTGATTCTGATTCTGATTCTATACCAGATTTAATATCAGACGAAGATAGTGACGATGAATATTGATAGTATAAATAACAATCTTAACAATCTTAACAATCTTTTATTACAATAAAATTAAAAATTAAATACAAAATTACACGTGCAGATTAAAAATATGAAAAATTTGCGACAAAATATAAGTTTCCAAAACGCCTTCTTTTGTAAAATCCAATGTGCCATCAGGCATTGAAGTCAATGGATACACTTGAATATTTTTTGATTTTACATAATCATATAATGGGGCCATTTGAATTTCGGTTGGTCTCTTAATATCTGCTAATTTAATTTTATTAGACAGTGCTAATTGTGTAACATAATTGTATAAAATTATTGCGAATGCTTTTAAGTTTCCATCTTGTTTCTTATCTGAATTCAAGTTGATAACATTATATATACAAAATATAGTTTCAATATAGTCAAATATTTTCATTTATAATGTTGTGTTTTATTTTATTTTTATAAATTTACTTCAAAACTGATTTAAATTTATAACAAATGGTTATTTAAATGCTTAACGTCTGCGACGACGAGTGCCACGCTTCTTGGTAGAGCGCTTCTTGGTACCCTTACGACGAACAGTGCGTCTCTTCTTAGAACCTTTTCTGTATGACTTTCTGCGTGCTTTGCCGCCAGATTGACAATTACCTCCAGTAAACATAATATACAATAACTAAATATTATATTTTTCAAATACTTATTTATTTAAATAATCTTGAAACATTTTTATTAAAAATAAATAATCGGGCATTTCTTGGAATTCTAAATTTCGCACATAATCAAAATAATTATAAAAAATATCTGGCAAATCATACAATTTTCCTAAATTCATTTTGGCTTTCATAATTAAAGCATTTGATTTTTCAAAGTTTTTATAAATGTTGACTTTTTGCCATTTTAATTTTCCGCAATAAAGATAAATTAACATATATCCTAAACTTTCTAAATCATCCCTACGCGACAATTCCAATAATTTATGACCGTTCAAACTAACATATGATGGTGTTCCAATAATATTATTACTATTTTTCATCTCATTATGACAATTTTCTTCATAGTTTATGTATGTTTTAGAAAGACCAAAATCAATAATATAAAGTTGTTTAGATTCATCATCATTACCGAAAAGAAAATTTTCAGGTTTTATATCTCTATGGATTAGACCTTTATCGTGGATGGTTTTTAATAGATTAATCACTTGGACGCCAATTTGGAGGGTTAATTTGATGGAAAATTTGCCTTTTTGTTGAATATAATGTTCCAAAGATTTACCAAGTAATGTAATAACTAAATAATAATTATGTTCATCTTTGCCGAACCATTTTAAAGTAGGCATACCATAAGTGTGAAGTAAATGTTGATAAATTATTGCTTCATTTTTTAGCATTTTATAATTATCCTCAATGGGTTCAACTTTGATTGCGACTAGTTCATTTGTGCGAATATTTTCACCTTTAAATATTTTGCCAAAATTACCTTCACCTATTTGTTTCAAGACATTATATTTATGATTAACCAATATATATTCCATTATTATATAACAAAAATGAATTAGTTTTATAATCTAAAATGAAATAAACATTTGACAAAAAATAGTAAATAATTTGTAATTAAATTAGACCTATTAATATAATGCAAAAAATAAACCCGGTGTTTTACAATATTTCAACAGAATTGGATATTACAAACTCATCATTTACTTATGGAGAAGTTTATTCTGACAGTGTTATAAATACAATAACTAATTTATATTATGAAGATACAATATTTGAAGATTATTATTTTATTGATATTGGTTGTGGTTGTGGAAAATTATTAATAGATATAACAAATAAACTTAACATTAACAGTTGTGGTATTGAAATAGAACCTACACGATTTGAAGAATGTAAACTACAAATTGAAAATTATAAAATGGATTCAAAAATTGAATTATATAATGACAATTTCAAAAACATATATTTTGGCAATTATGATGTGTTATATTGTTGTAATTTTGTATTTTCAAAAGAAGACAATTTGATGCTTTATGAAAAAATTATAAATGAGTTTACAGGATATGTTATATTATTTGACTATAATCATATTCTGAAACCATTTTATATAAGGGAGCACATTGTAAAAACATCTTGGAGTCCATGTGTTAAAATATTTGTATTTAAATTATAAAAATGAAATACTTTAATTTTAATTTTATAAATACTATTCAATATCAAATACTAATTCAAAATGGAAGGTCAAAATTGTAATATTATTTGCGTCAATGAAACTAGCAAGGATTACAAGAAGAGCATAAAAAGATGTATATATCAAGACCCATATCAGATAGTCGTACCAAGGCTTAATGAGAATTCTTTTATGGTAGTCCAAGTGAATGAAACAGGTGATTGGGAAGCTTTCTTACATTGTCATATAAATAACGAAGTATTAATGTTTGCTACAGGTTTTACAAGAAAACAAAATAGGAGACAAGGTTTGTCGACAAAATTAAGACAATATGTGCTTGATACCAAAATAAAAAATATAAGAAAGATTGAATCACTCACAATGCCAAATAGTCATTCAGACACTTTACTAGAAAAAATGGGATTTATAAAAGAAGGTAATAAGATGGTAAAATATTTAAATTAGTATAAACTAGATTCATAACTACATCCACAAAAATGGTCATTATACAAATAACATCTTTCAGAACAATCATAAAATTCACAATCACAATCTCCTCTACAATATTCACTATTACATTCGCATACACACTTTTTTCCACAAGAGCAAATATATGATTTCATATGAGATGAATCATAGAAGTTATTATTGTTAAAATATTGATGAAAATTTGTTAAAGTTTTTCTTATCTTATCTTTTTTATCTTTACAAAGACTAGATTTATTTTTCTTTTTATTCTTTTTATTCTTTTTATTCTTTTTATTCTCTTTATTCTTATTCTTTTTATTTTTTGTCGTTATATCTTCAAACTCATTTCTGTTATTTTTGGTGGAAGTATTTTTTTTAACAAAATCTTCATCTAACTTTGTTTCGTTTATGTGCTCTATTAATTTTCTGTAATTATCATTTTCATCTAAACAAACTATATTTTGTCGTATTGTGACCCCCCATTTTGTCTCATCTGCAAAACCATTGATTTCGTATAAAATTTCAGAAAAGTCTTTATGCTCGGATATTTCTTTCAACAATAGTTTATATTTATAAGTTATTTGAATTCTATTTTTATTATAATTCTTATTGACGTTCATTTTATCTTCTATTTGTTTGATGCTATCAATTAGTTATTGTTTTTATATTATTCAAATTAATTATCATTTTTTTAATTTATTATACAAAATTAAAACTTAAAGAAATAATATGTATTTTATACAATGTCAAATTCTCTTGAAGAACGATTTGAAACTGCTGTAGAGGAAGTAAAAAATCTTCCAAATAAACCTCAACAAGAAGACCTACTTAAATTATATGGTTTATACAAACGTGCTACACTTGGTTTTTGTAATATTGAGAAACCTTGGGCGGTTCAAATAGAAGCTTCGATAAAATGGAATGCCTGGAACGATGTATCATCTTTAACAATAAATCAAGCAATGACTACTTATATTATGCTTGTAAATAAGTTGTTTCGAGACAATAACATTTTTAAAAATATATAAGAATATAATTATAATTATAATATAATCATTAACCAATATTATATTATAAAATGGTAAAAATCTGTTCTTATGAATATCCCAAAGAAAACGAAAGCGATTATCAAAATTTTTATGTAAATTATCCTTATAATTTACATGATTTTCAAAAGTGGTCAATACAATCAATTGTTACGGGTAATCATCTACTTGTTTGTTGTCCTACTGGTTCTGGTAAAACATTCAGTGGTGAATTTGCTTTATCTTATTTTCATAATAAAGGCAAAAAATCTATTTATACTACACCAATTAAAGCATTATCTAATGAGAAATTTCACAACTTTACAGAAAAATATCCACAGATTAGTATTGGACTTATTACTGGTGATATAAAAACAAATCCAGACGCTGATATTCTCATTATGACAACTGAAATTTTATTAAATAAATTATATCAAATTCGCAGTAACACTGTAACTAATTCATCTGTTTCTTTTGATATGGATATTTTGAATGACTTGGGGTGTGTTGTGTTTGATGAAATTCATATGATAAATGACGAAAATAGAGGGTCAGTTTGGGAACAATGTATTATGATGATGCCGGAACACGTCCAGATGGTTGGATTATCTGCTACATTATATCAACCAGAAAATTTTGCACTATGGATGGAAAATAAAGGCAATCTGTTGCAAAATGATAACCATAAGGAAGTGTATTTAACACGTAAACTAAAAAGAGCAGTTCCTCTAACCCATTATTCTTTTATTACAACAAATTCAGGTATTTTCAAAACAATAAAAGATAAACAAGTTCAAGATGAAATAAAAGCATACGTAAATCATACTCATATTTTACAAAATCATAATGGTCAATTTAATGAAGTTGAATACAATAAAATGAAAAAAATGTTGGCACTGTTTGAAAAACATAAAATTTTTATAAAACGACAACACGTGCTAAATATGTTATGTAAACACTTGGTTAATAAAGAAATGCTCCCTGCGTTATGTTATGTGTTTAGTCGTAAACAATTGGAAAAATGTGCTCACGAAATTACAACAAACTTACTTGAATTTGACAGCAAAAACCCATACACGGTGGATCGTGAATGCGAACAAATTATCCGCAAATTACCTAATTATCAAGAATATTTGAATTTACCCGAGTATATTAATGTTGTAGAACTATTACGAAAAGGTATTGGAATTCATCATGCTGGTATGATGCCTATTTTGCGCGAAATGACTGAAATTATGTTTGCGAGAGGTTTTGTTAAACTCTTATTTTGTACTGAAACAATGAGTGTAGGAATAAATCTTCCTGTAAAAACAACTATTTTTACCGATGTAAATAAATTCAATGGAACTCATTTAAGAATTCTACACGGTCATGAATATACGCAAGCGGCAGGTCGCGCTGGACGATTAGGACTAGACAGTGTTGGTCATGTAATTCATTTAAACAATTTATTCCGCAATGTTAATATTATTAGTTATAAAAATATGATGAAAGGTGATCCTCAAAAATTGGTTTCTAAATTTAAAATTTCATACAATTTATTGCTTAATTTAGTAGATATTAAAAATCAAGATTTCGCTCAATTTGTCAATAAAAGTATGATTAAAGAAAATGTAAATGAATCAATCAATAGTGTTTTATTGGAAAAACAGGAAATAGAAAACAAAATTACACAAAAACAACAAAGTTCGTGTTATTTAAAAACACCTATAAGTCTTATTGAACAATATATTGAAATGAGTAAAAATCGGTTGTCTTCTGTAAATAAAAAAAGAAAGCAAATTGAGCGTGAAATGAGTTCTTTAAAAGCCGAAAATATATCAATTGAAATGGACGCAAAAGATTATAATATTATTTTCGAACTTAAAGAAAAAAAATTGGTTCTCGAAAATGAAATTAATAGTATATCAAATTATTTAAATAATGGTGTCAATTATGTCATAAAATTGCTTCAAAATGAAAGGTTTATTGAAGTAGAAAATGATGAATTTAAACTAACTACGAAAGGTCAAATCGCAAACCATTTGAACGAAGTTCATTGTCTCGTTTTTGCTGAATTAATTGAAAACAATGTTCTAACTAATTTAAACGCAACTGAATTGATAATGGTATTCTCTTGTTTCACAAATGTAAATGTTCCAGAAGATAAACGTTCAATAAATAATGATTATAAAAATCTAGATTTAGTTTGTTTAAAATCAAATTTCGATAAATATATGGAAATAGAATCTTACAGCAATTTTAAAACAGGTATGGATTACAAGATGCATTATGATTTGATGCCTTATATGGAAGAGTGGATTGACGCAAAGTCGGAAGAAGATTGTAAAATGATTTTACAGCGTGCCGAGCAAGAAAAAGATATATTTCTAGGTGATTTTATTAAAGCACTATTGAAAATAAATAACATTGTATTTGAAATGGAAACAATAGCCCAAATAATTGGCAACATTCCTTTTTTATACGAATTAAATCAAATACGCTCTCTAACTCTCAAATATGTTGTTACTAATCAAAGTTTGTATGTTTAAATCATTTTAATAGCATTCATATCATGCTCACTAATGATACCCACCTGAACTAAATTAATATTCATCACACAAATTGGAAACTCATAATTCCTTTTTTTTACGTAATACTCTTGTCCTTGATAATTCAGTTTATTGTATCCATCATAAATATCTTGAGGCACTGACTTTAGTTCCTTTTCCAATTCTTCAATAATCTCATCATAATCAAACTCTCCACTAAACAACAAGTCACCAACAAGATTGGTATTCTGTTTTTGTTCCTCTTGAGGAACTGACTTTATTTCTTTTTCCAATTCTTCAATAATCTCATCATAATCAAAGTCATCACTAAACAACATTTCATCAACAAGATTGGCATTCTGTTTTTGTTCCTCTTGAGGAATTGTCTTTAGTTCCTTTTCCAATTCTTCATTAACCAACATATCTCTTATATTGTAATTAAAATGCATTTCTTCTAGTTCTTCACTTTCAAACATTTCATTTATAATAGTATTGTTCATTTTTTATATTTCTTAAGCAAATTGTGAACAACAATATATTTCTATTTTTGATATTATCACTTTTTGATTATTTTATTTTTTGTTTTTAATGGAAAAGAAAAAAATTATTGAAATAATCAAATTTATTGATAGCGAATTTCAAAAATATGGAGTTCAATTTATTTCTCAAGAAAGTTATGAGATATTATACAATTTAGTTTTACTTAAGTACGATACAAAATAATTTAAAAATGCAAAATAGTAAATAATGTTTATGTATATTTATTTATTATTCGTATTTACACAATTTTTTAAGTGATATTTTAGACTATACTTGCTTTCAAAATTCTTTCCACAAATTTCACAATCATATGAAATACCTAAATGCTTAAATTTAATATGATTATTCAACTGAACTTTTTGATGAAACTTATTATCACAATAATTACAAAAATGTGTTTTTTCTTTATGGGTCTTTGCGTGTGTTTTTAATGCCCATCTTACGGGAAAAGACTTATCGCATCCTGGATAGTTGCAATGAAATGGTTTTTCTTCACTATGCTTTAGTTTTATGTGAGTATCCAGGTGTCCTGATTGCTTAAACTCTTTGCTACAAATTTTACATCTATATTTCCTAAAACGCTTTTCTTTTAAAGAAATAAATGAACCCTCACTTGAAGGACTAATATAAAATGGAGCACTTGAAATATTCATAATTTTAAATTATTCTTTGAACAAATTGTGAACATGATTCATAAAAAATGAAAAATAAAAATGAAAAATAAAAATGAAAAATAAAAATGAAAAATAAAATAAAATAAAATTTTTAAATACCACTTTTTGAAATAATTCAATATGTCACAAAAAATAATATCGCATTTCGGAATTCGTATTCACAAATTTATAATTGAATTTTGCGAAAACTTTCTTGATATTGAACCCAATATTGAATCATTTGAGTTTTTTCGTAAGGCATTAACCCAAGAACAAAGAATACTTCTTTTGAAAAAAATGAAAATCTATCAACTTCAAATGTTTGCTATTAAAAACTCAATATGGAGTAAATTGGCAATATATATTGTTAAAAATAAACTTGAATCTAGATGTTCTTTTCAAGGATTATGTGTTAAAAAAAATGAAAAATTTACATACAATAGTAATAAATATAAGATGACAAAGTTTCGCATTATTTTACAAGAATATCTTATTGAAACCAATAAAATTTGAAGCATATGAAAGAAGAAATTAAAACTCTATTACAAGAAAAAATTGCTCTCGCCGTTTCAAATCGAAGCGAAAGAAAAAAAGAAAATCCATCCAGTTTTGACGACATTATTGGACCTGATGTTATGCTTACACTAACTTTGAATGAGCGAATTAAAATTACTAAAATGTTGAATAGTTATGATAAATTGAAAAAATAAAAAATGAATATGTATTACTATTTAGTATAACACTAATTAAATATAATATGTCACTTATTAGCATTCAAATAAAAAATATCCCTGACTACTTAAAAAATAGCGATTTTTATCTTAATCTAGATTTAAATGACATTGACAATGAGACCATAACTATACCTTCCATTAACTTCAAAAATGATTCTAAAATAAGAAACTTTGATGAACTTATGAACTTGCTTCATACTTTACGCTTTTGGATGACTCCTATGGAAGATTTCTATTGCAACATATTTAACTTCGTAAAAATGTGTAATGATATAAGATATAAGTATTTATATGAAGAATTTTACGATATGGATATTATAAACGACATCAAATATTTACATCAAATTTACTTCATTGAAAGAACATCAGTTCCTGTTATTTTGACTGATAATAATTTTAATAAAGTTTGTGAATTGGGTTTACTTTATCTTTTGAAATATTTTCATAAAACGTGTTTTAAATATAATGATAGTATGCCTTATAATTGTATTGAATATGGCAATTTTGAATGCTTGAAATATTTGCATTCAAATGGATTTCACATTGACGAAAATTTGATTAATACTTGTGGCTTTTTCGGACAAATTAATTGCTTGAAATATTTACATAAAAATGGTTTCACAATAAATGAAACGTGTGTAAATTGTAGTATAGGATTTATTGGGTTAAGATTAGTTAATCCTAATGTAAAATATAATTACTTTGAATGCCTCAAATATTGTCTTGAAAATGGCGGCAAATTAACATCCACATCTTATGCTTATTTGCGTTCCAATAATAATGTAAAAAAAATTGAAAACTTTAATAAAGAAAACGAAAAAATAAAAAAATATATTTATGATAATTACGACCTAGAAACTATTATAAAAGAAGAAGACAAATTGCGTAAACAATTAAACGGATATATTGATTATGATAATTTTGATTATTGAATATATTTTATAAATACTATATATAATGAAGTCATTGAAAAACTTTAGAAATAAACAAAACAAAACATTCAAAAATAAAAGGAACAAAAAGAACAAACAAAAAACAAAACCCCTTTCAAAATATAAAATGAAAGGCGGAGATGTCACTAATGTGCTTGAAACCTCTTTTTTATCAATGGCTTCTAATTCGGATCCAAATTATATTGAAAAGGGCATTGTATTCTTTACACGATCCAAAGGAATAGATGCTTTTACAGATGCTGGAACTGCTATTTTTAATTTTTTCGGTGAAAGTGGTTTTGAAGGTAAACCATACGAATACTGTAAATTAGAATGTCTACAAGGTCTATTAGAAAAAATACCCGACAAAAATAACCAAAAATTGTGTAATGTAAAAATTGATGTCGAAACTAATAATAAACAAACTATTTTCGCACATGGATACGGTCAATTATACGAACTTAAAAATAAGAGTTATAATAATAAGACTGTTGTTATTGATGCAAAAACTGATAATATTATATAAAATATAATAAAATATAATATATTTTCTAATATTATATTATATTTAAACATGATTGAAAACAAACAAGTGATTATTGATGGGTTCACTGGGTTTTTAATGTTTGCCGGCCTTTCTTATTTAACGGAAAAAAATAAAGATAAAGATTATTATCATAAAATTGCTGCGTTTGCTTGGGGTGCTCCTTTTACCTTTTTCTATTTGATGTATATCACTTCTAAACAAGGGAAAAAAGCAGCTATGGACTTCAATAGACACGCTTTATTCGGCACTATGGCAACTTTATTTTTAATTCTATTTAGTCTTTATTTCAATAATATGGATGTAAAATTAAATGTATTGATTTCTTTCTTTGTCACATTTGCTTTTGCTTTTGTTTATTTTAAATTTAAATTATATAATCGTTTTTAACTTATGAATTATTTTTAACATCAACTATATGAAAATCATCAAATGTTCCATTATGCAAAATACTGTTATTAAAAACATATTTTTCGTATTTACGATTGAAATAAAAAACTATTCCAAATAAACCAATTGGTACTAATAATTGATACATATTTCTACTATTATAAATATATTACTAGAAATATTTTTGCTAATATTTTACTCTTCAATATCACAAAAATCAACTTTCACATAATCGTCATAATCATCTTTAATTTGTTCTTGCAATATTTTATTATAATTTGGGGATAAATCACTTTCAAACCCATCACTATCACTATCACTAAAATAATGATGCTGTAATAAATTTGCTATATTTGGTGATAATTTATGATATTGAAAATCAAATATATAACAAGGTTTATTTATATTTGATTCAATTGAAAAATTATTAAAAACATACAATTTTTTATCGTATTTTTCTGATATATTTTTAAAAAATCCTATATAATAAAAGTCATTACATACAAAACTATACTTATGATTCGGTAAAAAGGTCACTTCATCTATATGGTATTTATTTAAAACATTATTAATTTTCAATGATGGATTTTTAAACATAATATATTATTTTATTATTTTATTATTATATCATTTTAATATTATATCATTTATAATTTTATTAATATTGAATAACTTATTGTAGTAAATTAAAATGTATATACCATTAAAAAAATACAATATTTTTCCACCCTTCTTTGTTCCTTTCAAGACTAATAAGCTGTCCTAAATTAGATGAAACAATATCAACAAAACAGACAAACTTTAAACGATTTGGTTCCTGATAATTGTCCACATAAAAAATTTTGAACTTTGCGAACAAATCACTTGCACAAATAATATCACTAGAATATTCAGTTCTCTTTACACATTTTTTTAAAAAGATAGAAACAAAATCATTTGATTTCCTATACTGATTTGTATCAAATAAAACTTGTTCTGGAATTGGATTACCACATCTCTTTAAATCAATATAATACTTTGTTAGTATCCAAAAAAATCCACCCTTCCACAAAGACAACTTTTTATAAATAGTGTCGTCCTTTTTAAATTGAGTATTGTCATCTGGATCAGGGTTATCAACAAATGAACTATTAAAATTCACAACAACTATTCTTCTCCACATTGCAAAGTCATATGGGTCAATCTTCTTCGGTTTGTCATTACAAAGCAACAATAATTGAAATGTTGGACGAAATTCAATAGGATCACTATGAAGCGCACGAGCATACATCTTATCACCACCAGAAATAGCTTTAATCAAACCCAAGTTAATACTTTCTGATACATTTGACTCATGCATAACACCCAATCGTTTTCCTTTCATTCTTGCCAACTCGGGAGTTGCACTTGATGATGATGTTCTTTTTCCAGTAATCAAAGAAACAGGCAATGTACCAACATACTCTCCAAATGATAATTGAAACAATTCAACTAATTTGCTTTTGCCATTGCTTCCATTTCCAGTAAAAATATAAAACTGTTCTTCAATATCACCATCCAAGAACGACGCAAACATTTTCATAACATAGCTCAAAATATCTTGTCTTGGAAACACTTTTCTCAAAAAACTGTTGATCTCAATCACACACGGGTCATTCCAACTATAAGCATAATAGAAGTTTTGTGTAGACAACGAAATTAAATCATCAGGTTTAGCATCACGAAAAATACCAAGCGATAAATCATATACTCCATTGCGACATCCAATTAAATACTTATTTGTATCCAATATTTCTTCAAAAGAAGCAGACTTGATGGTTTTGTTCAAAATATGATTATTATCCCAATAAAAATGTTCAGCACAAGTGGTTAACAACATTTTCTTTTTTAATGGATTTCTCACAAACGACGCAAAATCAGAGCAACACTTTGAATAATAATTTCTAATCATTTTACATTCATCAATCACATTTTCTCTCATAAATTTGACAGACCAATAATGAAAAAGATAGTACAACTCTGTATCAAACAGTTTTGACAAATAAACTCCTTGGTTGCATTTAATCCAAATAATGCCATTAAAATGAAACCAGCTCTTCTTTCCAATATCTGTGCACACAAATAAATTGCTATACAAAAATTTAGTCAAAGCAGCAATATAGTAGCAAACGACATCAAATGTTTGGAAATTAACTTTAATATCTGTCTCTTGTTCTTCTTCATTTTCATTTTCATTTTCATTCTTTTTGTCCAATTGAAAGTATATATACTTATCACAAGCATTCCGAATAAACAACCAAATGTTTTCAAACAACAACAATTGAAACTCTTTGCTAGAATGAATAGAACCAAAATAAACTAATGTAGAAATTCCCAAATGTTTTTTCTCTGGGTCAGGAGTCTTCAACATTTGGTCCCAATAATCTCTGCTAATATTCACCGAAAATCTTCGCATAATGGGAAACAAATTTTTATCTGAAGAAATGTTAATCAATGCCCACATAATATCTTCCTCCCTTGCCATATTGGGATCAATCATCTCTACCATTTGACAAATAAAATCTTGGTTCTCAAATAAAATGTCGGATGAAGTTGATATATTAAACTCTCCAAAAACAGATAACGGCATAACTTCACTGTAATTTGCTTTCCGAATAGAAGAATACTCTAGCAACCTAATGATTTCATACGTTTCCAGTAAATTTTCATCAAAGTTATTGTCCTCTTCATTATTAATATTATATCCCATATACCGCAATAGCTCTCCATTTAATGTTGAACCAACCATCAAAATATTGGAATCACTCTTGAACGCATCACAAAAAGCATTTGTAAATTGAAATTCTTCATACATATCTTTTAGTTCTCTGTCTTCCAGTATTTGGTTTCTAACAAATTTAAAAACCAAATTAAATATGATTATGTTCTTAAATTGAACAATAAAAAAGTTCCTATTTTGGAGAGTTCCAAAACTATTCGCAACAATACACTCTTCAATATTTGACACCAAATCCGTCTTAAACAGAGACTTCAAAATGTTAAACAATTTCTCAATTAATCTCCTCATAAAATGAATTGTAGCTCCTTCATTTTCACCATCATAATTAAAAGCAAATTGAAAAGACGCCGGAAACACTTTCTTCGGTAGTTCAATCAAATTATTTGCCTTTTTTAGAACAACTGAAGAATACAACTTTAAGAAATAATTATACTCTTGGTCTTCAATAAAATAACGAATGCTACTTTCCATACACATATGAGAATATTCATTATGGAAAGTCTCTTTGCTTCTCATATAGTTTTCATATTGTAAAAGAGAAACATCTTCATCTTCTTCCTCCAAATCCTCGTCACAAATATCTGATAAAGCTCTTTTTCTACTTTCCATTTTTACATTATAAAGTGACCTATTCACTTTTAGAATTTTTACATTTTACTCATTTTTATTTTACTCATTTTTATTTTACTCATTTTTATTTTACTCATTTTTATTTTACTCATTTTTATTTTACTCATTTTTATTTTTTATTTATTATTTTTGACACA
>Ga0257106_1000842_pt1 | contig 16477 bp, 6 predicted proteins | sample LP_taG_3_FD_190177 | JGI IMG/M metagenome (GOLD analysis project Ga0257106, IMG submission 190177) | Marine microbial communities from Northeast Subartic Pacific Ocean, Canada - LP_J_2011_P26_10m | ecosystem: Environmental > Aquatic > Marine > Oceanic | place: Canada: Northeast Subartic Pacific...
ACCGCCTCGGATTTTAAGCGCGGAATCCCCAAGGAGACGTCCCGGGAGTCCGCCGCCGAAGTCGCGTACGCTAGAAGCTACGAGGAGCCGACCCCGGGATCAGGGGACCGGCCCTTTACGTTCTCCCTCAGCTCAAGATCGGCCGTAGTGGGCCATCAGCTGCAATTATTTGTCGGCGGGGGCGCGGGGGGAGTTCAGTGTGGTCGACCCACGGGCCGTGGAATTCTCCGGCCCCTGTAGTTGGTACTTCGGAATTCTATCATTCAACTTGCAGCAGCATTGCGGTGCCGCGCTCAATCCAGTGGCTTGCGGGCAACGGTGAAGGAACGTCAATGCACATGACAAAGTTGTTCGACTGGCCATCGGAGGAGATCTGGCCTGAACGGGAAGCTGTTCTATACAGTGGACAAGCGAAAGGACCGTCTGGTTTTCGATCAGTGCTGGTAATTGTTGGCTCAAACCAGATCAAAGGAGCTGCAGTGAATTGTGACTTCGGGAGGCAGTCTACAAGTCCTTTTCTGCGTAAGTCCCACCTTCCGCTGTGGATGAAAATACCCTTGACATGAACACCATGCGCTAGTGGGTCGGCGAGTCTACAATTTTCCTCGGAAACTGATAATAGGCTACATCTGAGATAGATGTTCATTATGTTTTGTGAGCTGTGGGCTGCATAATCCAACTGCATTGCCGAAAGAAAGCCGACTGGCGAAAAAAATGCGCTCAGCCAATAAATGGGTGGGGCCTGTTGTAGTAACCATGATGCAAAAAAATTATACCGCAGGACCAGATCATGGATGTATGCAGTGAGTCTACTATTGGACAAATAAGAAAATCTGCACCAGTCAGTGGGAACTTCATCCCCTGCAATTTGTGAAATCATCTTTTCCAATGATGGGCCCAAATTCTTCTTACCGGAGAGTGCGCTGCTTATGCTGAACAGAGATCTCTGCACCGCGCCGGTGAGTACATTGTACTTGCCTGCTTCGTGGGCCAAGCTACTATCTGTAAATCCGATATTGCCCCCCAAATAGCCCCTCTTCACCTCACCATGGCTCAGTTCGTGTGATGGAAGTAGACACAGCAACTCATCAACTCGAGTTTCTACTCTCTTAAAATTGTCGAACTCAATGCTCTTGCTATTATTGGCACCCTGGGTGAGAAAGACAGCACTAAGTAATGATGCAGTTTCTTTGTTATTTCTCCCTGCCGTGGCACTTTCGTGGAGACCCAAAAACTCAAGGGGTGCTACTTCGGGCAGACCCTCGACCGTTCTAAGCCATGACGCCTGATTCCCATCTTGAAGGGGCATACGAAACTCACCAGAAGGACTGAGGGCATGGCCGGGACGTAAAACGTCAGAGCAGCAGAACCGACTCAACACAAGGCCCAGTAGGCGGTGATCAATCACATCTGTGATATGCCCACCATAAATATATTCCCTGATACAGAGCTCGATGGCGGCAAATGGCGCCGCGTTTTGGCTATCTTCGTGGTTGTCAAGGAGATGAATGAGCTGCTCTGACGACATCAGCAAATCGGATGTCTGAAAGTTATATGACGCGTTCCAACCAAGCCTAAAGTAAAATTCAGTTTAAGCGAGATTCGCAAGTTGCCTTAGAATTGCATGGGACGCCGGGTGCAGACGAGCCATACATGATACGTTCGCGCAAGATTGCATGGCATATGCACAATGCAAAGAAAAGTCTACGAAACTCGTTCCCTCTAGTGCAGCGAGTTAAAAAGTCAGGAGTGCTGGCCAATGCGGACATGTACAGGTCAAGAACAACGGCGCGAACCCCACACAGCGGCTCATAGGCAAACTTGGTGGCTAGGCGAAGTACGTTAGTGGATAGTACGTTCTCGATGTCAACCACAAACCACAGACGAAACTTGGTGTTCGTATCAACCGACGCCCAGCCGAGGCAAACTTCCTCGAGACGCAAGCTAAACTCCGGGCATAATTGCGGGTTTCGCACTAGAACCCACGTACCACGCGAGCGTGCCTGTGCGAGAGTCGCGTCCCCGCTACTCCTGCAACCTGGCACTACAAGTATCTGCGCAATAAATCGATCCATGTGTTTTCCTGTGGCAATCACCATGTTGGCCGCGGCGGCCGTATTTTCACGTGTGGTTGTCACCATAATGGGCACAGCAGGCTTGCTTTCACTTATAATTGAATCAATACTGGCCGGTGGCGCATTGAGGAAATTGTTGCCAAGCTCATTTCGAACAAACCTTCGGACTGCATTTGCTATCTGGTCGGGTCGCAGACACCGAAGAATGCAAAGTCTGTTAACTCCACGTAGGTCAGCATCCCAGTGGCGAGGTAGGGGCTGCTCATGTGGCTCCGAAGCGTCATAAATGCGTTTCCACATCTTGATTTGAGCTTCGAACTCCTCGATCAACCCAGCAAAAGTCGGTAGGGTAGCAAGCGAGCACATTTCATTCCATTGTTCATCCGGTAGCCAAGTTTTCGCAGGGTTGGCATGCTCAGTCACCGCGATTGGTGCCTTTGACTCATGTTCTTGCGAAGTTTTAGTAACACCCAAATCAGGGGGGGCAGACACCTGTTTCCAAGAGACACTCGTAGCGCCGGTAAGCAAGAAGTGCCACTCGGCATCGCCTATGTGCCCCTGAGCAAGATGTGGTCGTACGGCTAAGAGCAGCGCGAACAGTAGCCTATCCTTTGTCAACAAGGCCGAACTAACGCGAGAAAAGAGTGTGTGGGCCAGTTTTATGCGCACATGATCGAGGCGGTTCGACAAATTTTGGTCTGTGTCTGCTTGTATCGCAGCATGGCCAATACTGCACCCTCGAAGCGTACTAAGCAAAATGGACTCGACGAACCACGTGAGAGAGAATGCATACGCAGCCTCTACATGAATTAAGTCAGAGATTGCAGAAAAAAAAACTTGCGCAGCACAAGCTACTGGGATGTAATGCTCATGCGAACAATAAAGATCGCGCTTATTGATACTTAAGTCGAGCTCTTGTTCGCGCAGGCCGCGAACTTCTTCCATCAATATGCGAGACTTCTCGATGGCCTGACCATCATCGAGAACGGAGGTGCCGTCCCCACGTTGCACTGTCAAAGCTGAAAGGACCTCTTTCTCGACTTCGCTAACCCGTTCCTTGCATCTCTTGTTTTGTTGTACAATGTTCGTTCCTTCTTTGTAAAGACTAGCTTGCTCTTGGGACACGATCACACGGAGCATTTCCATCTGAAGGGCGGATGGAGAATGCGCAAAATCAATCAATACGAGCTGCTCGCGCCCGTCCCAGATGACTTCTGGAAGTGGTCGTTTCAGCCATTGTGTTGTCATGTAAAATCTGAATCCTTCCTGGCAGTCAAATACGTTACTGAGGTTTGGAGGTCCAATCGACAGGTTTCTCCTGACGTGCCCAGACCCATCGCCGGTCTTTTCTGTCTCAGTGTAAGTTGCCGTGTTTAATTGAAGACAGCGTGGGATCATTTCTACCATTATCGCCGGATTAAGAAGGTCTTCTTCACGCACATCCTTGATAAGCACAGAGGTGCCAAGCGGAGCCGCAGTTTCAACAGCACGATGTACCCTGGAATGCTCTCCGGACCCGCGGACGACAGTCAAGTAATTTTCTGCGGAACACACCCATTTGAGCGCGACGCCATGGGGGTCGAACAATAACGGCCAACGTCGGGCATGTTTGGCAAAGAGGGCAGACTCGACGACTGACTCCAAATCTACAGCAATTGTATCTGTCAGGCACCATGGGAGAGGCGAGAGGGTATCACGCCACTCGGACAGACGGGGCTCGTTGAGCATAGATGCCAGTACCTGTGGCATTACTTCTCCAACCATGATTGAAAGTATGGGTCACTGCTTGTTACCAATGCTGGTTGAGGTGAGATTCCGTCGCCACGTTGGTTCACACCCCATTCTATGGAAACGGTTAGATCACGGTGTTCACAACACACCGCCCATCCCGCAAGCCATCCGCAACGTGAACATGAGTCCAAAGGGGCCAGATACGTGAGCGCGCCTGCAGACAAAAGAGCATCCGCAACAAGAGACAGGGCTCTTGTATCAGCTTCGCAAGCCAGTGTCTCCCACCGCTCCAGCTCCCCACCCGACACAAGAGCATCTAGCAAGGACTTTGCGCGCTCGAGACGACGAGAGTTGATCAAGATGGTCTCTTGAAGCTCATCACAGCGCTCACGAGTCGCATCTCGTCCAGCAGCAATATCTGCCAATTCAGCCTCAACACCGTTGACTTCATTCCTTTTGCGCTCGAGCGCTTCTAGGGACTTTTCAAGCTCAGACTGAGCACGTGCTGCCGCATCACGTTTCGGTTGCGCAGTGCGCGAAGTCTGCTCATAACTGCTTGCCGCGCGAACCCATCGGCAAAGTGCACTTGAGACAGTCGCGCCTATGAAGCCATCAAGCATATCGGGCTCTACAAAGGATGCTTCATGTGTCGCTCCTGGTCCTATGTAGGTATCTTTTAGTTTTGAAATGGCCTTGCTTGATATTTTGTCATGATCTACTCCGCGTAGCCTAGACACCAGTTGCGGAGGTTCACCTATCAGCACCCGCTGTTGAGCTGCACCCCAAAAATCCAAAACTCGTCGTGTGGGGTCGGCGGGGTCAGCAACTTTGACTGGTTTTTCTCCGAGAAGAATGCAAACAGCCTCAAGAACGGGCTTCGCCCCTATTGGGGGGCGTGGCAAAGCTCGCAATTCGGACAAGTCTGCGACAGACAAAGCTTCGAGAGCGGCATAGGCTTCGTCAAATGCGGGTTGGGCCTGAGCAATCTCACGTTCGAATTCCTCTGCAAGAACCCGCGCTGCTGCTTCTTCGTGAACAAGGGCCTCCGCATCCGCTTCGACTTCTGCGTATTTTGATTCTACTCCAGAAATCGACTTTTTGTGACTTAACTCAGTGTCAAAAACGACGGCTTCGAAGTTGGTTGCATCAAGTGCGGCCCCTGCCGCAGCAATACCATCACCAATGGTCGCGATTGCCTTTTGAGCATGATGAGCTACGTCCAATGCGCGACCATAACACGCGCGCGCGTTCCCAATCGTCGCCTGGGCTCGACTGACATTATCTCGAAAGCACTCAAGAAGCTCAAGGAAGGTCGAAGTTGACGCATACGTGCGATGGTCGTGGCAGGATTTAATTGAAGCATGGATCTGGCAGCATAATGCTACCGCGTTAGCATGAAGCCTTCTCTCAGCGAAGTCAATCGCAGACTCAGGTCGCGCTCCAGGTAGAGCGGAAACTTCTTTGCTATTGCTGTTCGGAGCATCATGTCCGCTCTTTTGAGGACCCTCAATCTCGAGACCAGTTCCAATCACAAACCTGGCCGAACCAAGAAGGCTCTCAGCGACGGCAGACAGTGCATTGTCCTGCCAAGAGGCATGATGGTCAACACACATGAAGTTGGACACTAGCGCTGGAAAGCGACGCAACATCGTGATGAGCTTGACCTTTGTAATGTTTTCTTTTTCCAAAGAGAGAACTAGAGCGATATGAAGGCGAACGCGCACTCTTTCCAAAAAAGAAGAAAACAGATCATCGGAGCTCATTGTTTCTGCATTCTTTGCGCCTCGCTGCCTTCGCATGCGAGAGCGCATCTCTTCCGCAATTTCCGCGCGTTCGTCCACGAGAAAAAGACCCGGAGTCTGCCCAGTAGCCATAACGTCACAGATGTCGACAAGGATCTCCTCGAGAGATAAGACGTGCGTATCAGCAATGAGCAAGCAGACTGGCACATCACCAATACCTGAACGCCTCAAGGCCAACTTCAGTTCGTTGCGCCACGAAGCTAGCGAATCAAACTGCGCGTATGGCCGTGGCTCGAGCAACGTACAGCCAGAAACATGGGCGGCAAGACGCGCAACAGCTCGTCGTCCTGTTCCAGTGGCACCACCAAGCAGAGCGTGACCACCGCCCGACGACCCAAAAGCTCGCACAAGACGCGAGATATGAGCTGCTACCAGCGGAAATACTACTATGCGTTTGTTCCCACGCACCAAATCATCCTTATCTGCATTATCATGTAGCTTACCCGATGAAACCTCGTCTACATCAGTAGTAGATACGGACTCTGAACTGCAGAACTCATCTTGAGCCCGATCTAAAGCATCATACAACTGAATTGTATCACGAGCTTCGAGGTAAACGCCACGCTCAAGGGGGTTATGGAAGTCAGTAAAGATGAGCTGTTGTAGCTCCCGTGATCCAATAGATGCATTGGCAGACCTCAACGATGGTCGCCCGTTTTGTAGTGCTTCGTTGAGGTCTGTCATGAGTGTATCAATATCCAGCTTGAAACTGCGCAATAGTGCAGTCTGTATGTGCGTTACCATCCATTCCTGGTCCTCGAAAACCAACAGCCTGTCACTAAAAGTACGCAAAACCTCATGTACCCAAAGCTTAGCAAGGCCAGACTTGTCAAAGTCATCATCTGCGCGACACCTCAATACTCCCTGTATGCAGCGTGCAGAATCACGAGTATCAAAGGTGCATAATTGTCTGTTTGGGGCGGGTCGTAGCTCTGACACAACTTCTCGCAACGTCCAAATAGTTGCTGCGACGAGAGCTGCAGCAGCCGCCACAATGTCAGATGCGAAGGACTGGGATGCAAAGTGAGACTCAACGAGCACCGTATATACGCGTGTTAAGGTTGTGTCGCTCGGATCTGAGGTATGTATGATCGTGAAATGGCGTAAAAGTCGCACGCTTGCGCTCGCAGCGGCCCGCCCATTAGTGGATGCCCATATTGAAGTGTCTTCAATGCGCTGCAGTATTGGTTTGCCTAGCGGCGTATTGCGGGGATCGACCTGAACTCCCGTTTTCACCACTTCACTATCGTGACATGCGCCCCGCCCTCGGGCACCACTAGAGGTGGCCTTTGCATCAGGGGTTTCAAACCATGAGCCATTTTCAATTAGTCCGCGGAGGAGTTCAAGTGGCATTTGCGTTTTGCCAGGTCCTCGAACATCCGGGAGATTTATATCATCCACAAAAACTACGGCTTTCTGATTTATTGGTGGGCCAAATACACCCTTGCGTCGTTTAACAAGGCGACCAAGTAGCGCGTGAGAAAATGATCGAGCTGAGGTAGTTGCATGAAGCTTTAGATATGCAGTTCGATGCTTCTTTCGAGGCAAGCGTGCAAGTGCCGCGCGAGCATGTACAGTTTTGCCCGATCCTGGAGGACCGCAAAAAAGTGCAGGGTAACCACCAGCGCGCATCATTAGATCAAGAAGTAGTCCAGATTGTACCTTCTGGATCGTAGGCACGAGTAATTCACTAATTACTGTGGTGCCACTAATTTCTGGGGCAGAATATTGTCCTCCCGCCTGCAGCGCGTCCGTCCACATTCTCCATGCTCCAGTTTCATTGTCTCTTGGCCGATATTCATAGTCGTGTGCAGACCCTTTCGAAGGAAGCGGGAGCTGAAGAGTGCCCGAAAATACCCCCGTGAACTCAGGAACACACCAACCCCGTCTTGTCAGTGACTCGTGCACGGTCATATACCTAGTGCGAATGACTCGAGAGTCAGAAATAATATCCCGCAGGAAGACTCCAAATTGTGTCTGAGCTGTTTCAGGACCAGATGCACCCACCGACCACAAAAGTGCCCAGAGAAATGCACACTCGATGTGCTGTCTTCGTTGGCGCCTCTCCTTGACATCTGCCGAGCCTGCAGCTGGAGCAGCTCCCCGCAGACAGATATGGAGCAATCCATCGAGGAGTCGCAACAGCGACTGGACCAACGACTCATCGCTCAAGGGTTCGACATAACCGTGCAGCTCTTGGTGCACAAAAGCAAGGGCTGGTTCAACCAACCACTCAGCTAGTGCTTCGAGAAGTCGACATTCCTCCTCACTCAAATGGAAAGCCTTTTGGTCTGTTAGATCGGGTTGGTATACGCTTTTGGTCGATTCAGCGGCAGGCATTATGTTAACTTTCTGAGAGTCGCCAGCAAAGGTCGAATCTCCTTGAGGTTCTACAACGCCCTGCGCATCGCGCGAGCAGATCCACGAGTCGTAAAGCACCCGCCATTTCATGTAACTATCAGCGAGGTTTACAACACTAATTCGACTCACCATTGCAGGGGCAGCAGCATGTAGAGACTCGGATTCAAATATAATAGATAAAATTTGACTACGGTGAATGAATTCGCCATTTGTCAAGCACAGAGTGGCGGAGTCATCGAGAGCACCGTGCAGTTGCTCTATCCAGGACGCATCGACAGCACCATCCAATACAAGGAATTGGCGCTTTCTTGGAACATCGCAGACGCTCCTCTGCGATACCTCACGAAAACAACCTGACAAAATGCCATCCGTCCACTCGCGACTTTCTGGGTGAAATGTCCCATATAGTTCCCCTAGCGTTAGAGCACCTGGATAGGCGACAAGGGATGCGACAGCGACGTTGGTTTGCGGCTTCAGTAGACCTATGGTGGTGATGAGATTTTTCCAAGTGCTTGTCTTCCCGGAAAACGAGCGACCAATAAGAGCAGCACCAGGCCATGAATTAATTGAATCATGGAGACGCATCACGTTCGTGCAGAAGCCGTCTAACGGCAATTGTTTTCGCGCCTTACATGCCTCCCTAAATGTCGTAACAAACTCCTCACTCAGGTCACGTTCCAGTGCAGGGAGTTCTACGAAAATTGATCTCAGAATTCTTTTGAAAAGCTCACTGTCTCGCAGGGCAATTTCGGACTCCATAGTGTCAGCTAATGCTCGCATGAGAATAGCATCTGTCAGAGCGGGCTTAGCTTCAGCACCTTCCGCAAAACAGCCCTGCGTCCTAATTGCGGAGGCGACAGTGGCTACAACAATAGACATCATTCCCAACCCAAACTGATAATATGGTTCACGACCTGACAATAACTTGGTGCAAAGTCCCAGAGTTTGTGAAATATGCTTGGCCAACGAATGAGCTTGCATGCGTTGCGAACCGTGCGCGCACAACAAGATTTCCGCTATATTCACAGGATCGGGGATGCTTAGTGAAACAGGACGAAAAAGTTCTCGTATTTCACTTGTAAACTTGGCATTGACTTTGCCGGCGTCACATTCAATCACAAATGTTCGAGTCATCGCCCCCAAGAGAGCTCCGTCTGTTTGGAACGGTGACATATTGCTCGCTTCTCGTTGGGCTAATATGAAATTTTCCTTGACTTTGGCCATGGTGACCGAAATCACTTCGAGAGGAAGCCGACTGAAGCCCTCTAGACATATCCAGGCTCCGCTGGTGGCTGCACCACGTAGCAGCATGGCCACTGTTGCACATCCTAGGGTAGGGACACAGTTTAATGTTACTGTGTGGGTTGCCAGTGCCCGAGTGAATCCAACAAGTGTCGCTGAGGCGCCGGCGCCAGTGATGCATCGAAATGTGCACCCAGCGTGAGTTCGAAGCGCACAAAAGAATGCCCGGAAGCAACGTGAGGTCACTGGTGTAATGGCAAGCTTATTTCTCCCACCTCCTCCGAGATACTCATATGCGTATGGTAGACATTGATGAACACAGTGAGTTTCGATTTTGCTCGGCATGCGTGTGTGAGCACCCTCGTTGCTCCTCAAGTAATATCGTAGCTGTACCAGCCATTGAAAATCAGCAACATCAGACGCACCACTATCAACTAATGCACACGTCACATCGCGCTGATGGATATCAAGAACAATCAGCACGCCAAGTGATGCTCGAACCCGGGATGTCGTACCTCCTTCATCATTGATGTCAGTTGTTTGCACAGCACTAATTGTTTCCTCCAACTGGCTTTGCTCTGCTATCAGCAGCGATTTGAGGGCTGCATTTGGGTCGAGCAACGTGTCAGAGGAGATATGAGTATGGCTAGACAACCGATGGCTATTGAGCAATCTAGCTTCCTCTACTTCGGCCGCTGCGACGGCAGCGCGCCGAAGTGCATCTTCAACGCTTCGTGCCCATGCGACGCGATGCACAACAAGAAGCATTTGTTCCTGCCACTCGTGCGCGCGAAGCACACGCAACGCTAAGGCGTGACTTGTTGTATTAAAAAATTCTCTAGTCGAACCTTCAATCGCCAACGCCAAGGAACGACGTGAAACTTCCTCGACTTCACCTAGCCAGCATTCGACGTCGCATCTATTCATACTCGGCCTAATCGGTTTTATATTTAGAGCTAAATATGCAAATTCAAGGCGTTCACTGCCTGAGCTTACTAGAGCCTCATTTTCTAGGCCAGTCTGCAAAGCTCCATTGCTGGGGAATTTTGGAGTGGTGTCAAGGGCCGCGACAATTTCAATTGCACCATCATCAGAATTTCGCGAAAATACAAGACCAGCGACACCAGAAAAGCATTTTAGTAAATACGGCTGTACATTCGTTGGATCAGTTGTGTTTGCAAGAATTTCTAGCAGCTCCGCGTCTGAAATGAAATTAAAGCGCGGAAACGCATTTCGTTTTGCATCAAGATATCCTGCAAGCCCTTTACGAACGAGCTCAAGTTTTGTGTTTGCCTCAATCAAGGACTTTAACATCGCAGGGTGCTCCGATAAACTCAAAACGGCAGGGTGTTCCAGAATAGAAAAGATGGCCGAGCGCCACACTTGATCCATCTCATCGAACAGCACTGCCTCAGCTGGCAGTTGCAGAGCGACATCATCTCCAGTCTTGAAGATTGGCTCAAGGTACAACCACGCCGCTTCAAGTGCAAGTAGTTCGTCGATGGTCTCCTGTAGCTTGGTCAACTTTGCTTCCCATCCTGCAGCACGCTTGGCGTGAGGCCGTACATACTTATTGCCTTGGATTGTTTGAGTTCGCAGAATTTGATTGTCTAATTCCTATGACGATAGACGCAAGTCATAAAAAGAAGGAAGCATTTTTGGAATGGAGTATAGGTGACAAATATGGAAGATCAAATCGAGCATACGAGTATAATCGTTAGTATAATCAATCGCACCTGTTGAACCTCTTCAGTACCACAGAGCCTGTAGAATCCGCGCCACGCCTCAGCTGCAAACACCGCAGTGGTCCACGCGCGTTCCATGTACTCTAGCTGCTCTTCCAGTGCATGTTCATGCCCAGCAGCAACGCAAGTCTCTTCAATGACGCCAGCGTAGTGCTGCAGGCCAACATCGAGCATCTGCAACAAATTTGAGGTGTCAGTTATCTCAAGCGACTCGAGGCGCGTACTTTTTTTAATCTGCGTCCAATGTCGTTCCTTCATGCCTGGCTGGCACACCAGACGCAGTAATGGAAGTTGCTCTTCATCAAATATCTTAACTTCCTGCTGCAGCAGCTTTCCAGCACGGGTAGGCGTAGCACGAGAGTCCCCCCGCTCTTCCAGCTCACGTACAGCAGCTCCCAAAGCGGCTCGCAATTCTACAGTGGAACGTTCTGCGTTCTGCGCGTCAATTGTACTGAGAGGATCATGCTGCCAGTGATTGATCTTTTCGACCCATTCTTTTACAACGCCCCAGAGCTGCGCGAGCGGGGCCAATGCCCTATCAACGATGTTTAGCCGCGTCTGGTTATCAGTCAGGGCCAACTGCAGCAGTTTTTCTTGCCGTTCAATGTCGTTAGCGTCAGCTCGCATGCTAGAAAGAGACTCTTGTACTGCAACGATGCGCTTGTAGATTGCCTGAACCTCTGATGGCGTGAGTGATCCAGCTTCTGCGATTTTCTCGATCCGCTTCTCCAGATTTGTCGCCTCTCGACTGAGTGCCTCCTGCTGCCCTTCAACGAGCATTTCCAAATGCCGCTTTCGAGTCTGTTGGACCTCATGGGAATGAGTCATGCTTTGTCTGACGGCCGCCGGCCACCGACACGTAGTCACGAGGATTGCTGCGTCATCTCGGGATAGGCTCGAACGAGCACAATCAGTTTGAGTCTGAGAGAGCAGAAACTGCACTCGTTCGTGCACCTGTCCTGAATATTCATCCATGAGGCGTGTTAGTGTGTCAATACATCGTGTCGAATATTCTTGTAACGCACGTAGCTCATTGCAGTCTACAGGTTCTACTTGTAGCTGTTCCACAACCTCGCTATATTCTTGACATATCGATACCATGTGCGAGTGATTATCATTCGCAACCGAATCTGCGACGAGGTAGCGGAGGGAGTCAGTTATTTGTATCAACTCTGCTTTACAATTGACACTAGCAACGGAGAACAGAGGTTCGTGTACGACATTGGCAGTTGTCCCCCGCACAGACTCTCCGAGTTCCGCAAGCCGCGAACACAGACGTGCCAGTTGGTCGAGAGATCCGGTCGTATCCCCGCCCTTCCTCGCACGGGCGACCACCTCTGAGCGCACTTCCACATCCACAGTTCCGTCAAGTAGTTTACGGAATGGAGCAAAGCTGCCAACTATCTTAAGTGGCCCTTGAAAGTTTTGAGCGAGAGCTGATCGAACGTCTTCACGGGTTTCAGATACCAAATCGTCGTCAAGAGCGAGTCCACAGGCCCAGGGTCTTCTTTTCCATTTTTGTGAAGAGCTCTGCCAAGTCCATTCCAAGCTTGGATGTGGCAGTCCTGCAGCAGACGTCACCAGACAGCTTATTGCCGCGTCTGCTTGAGTTTGGAGATCAATGAGCGAAGGTACGAGTCTTACGATATCACGGGGCGAGTCTTTTGGAGCATTATTCTCCCGTTGTATTTGTTTTAAGTACAAGCTGAGCTGAAACACGGAAATCCCGCTCGATGTATCAAGACCAAATGAACGAAAAAATGCAGCGAATGCTCGCAATGACCTTTCACATAATACGCGGAGTTGTCTTGACATCAGCACTGCAGCAGCATTACAAGTAAAATTTGTGTGATTGCTACCTTCACGAATAAGATAGTCATCCGCAGAGTCCGCAAAACAAGTTTCAGATCTGCTGCCAACTTGTCGCGCCGAACCGCATTCCAGTTTTGCCCTGTGCATCATGATCCTGTCGCAAAGTTTCACAGCTTTATCAAGGGCGACGTCTGATGGCCTTGTGGTAGGATATCCTGTGGTCATTGCTCGATAGGTTCCCTCAGAGCACTCCAGTACACCTCTAGAATCCAAACTTTTCTTTGAATTCCCCAAACCACTGGCGGATTTGTTTAACAATGCAGATGCATCCGAGAGCCAGCGAGTTCGGAGTAATTCCACCGCAGATGCAGCGCGGGCAGAGATGTGTGCACTAAATGCGTCTAGGGTCAAGGGTAGACGAGTGCAAAATTCAGATGATCCCACATCAGTAAGCAGAACCTCACAGTAAGAATGTCGTGGGCTGGCAGGCACGCTGCCTTGCCGAGCACGGAGATATGCCGCGAGCCTTTTACTTGCTTTCTCACATAAAAAAGTGTTGGAAACCTGCATTTTGTTATCTTGACCATCGCGCGTCTTGTGGTTATAAGTCAGTGGGCGCATCCCAACCAGCCAAAGATACTGAAGATCCACCTGGACCTTCTCAATAACACACAGCTGCTCTTCCAGTTCTTCATACGCAAATTGCAAATACCTTCGCGATACGCCAGTCTGCCGCTGCACTTGCCAGGTAGATAGTTGGAACTCCATGTTAGTCCACGGGCTGATTTCGAACGCTCTGAAGGAGCCGGGCCTCCAGTGATCACCATGGTTGAAATTTGTCGATGTTAATCTGTTGTCATTCGAAGGGGAAGAAGGTCTCCTTCTATGCACTACCCTGCCAAAAACCAAAGACGAATCGCCATGAGGATTGTGCCCAAGCAGCTCGTACTCAACAATAGACCGAGCCACTGCCTTCTTGTAATTGACTCTCACCGAGTCTACCATTTCTTCCACGCAATATCGGCTTTCGTTTGAAATGTTCTCATCGAAGCGAGACGTGATGATGCTAATGACTCGAGCATCCAGATCAGCGAGGGCACGATATGCAGTCCCGTCAATCTGCAAGGTACCTCCGAGCATCACCGCTTGCATCGCTACGTCCGCGTGTTTCCGGCCTACGCGCGACTGGTCATCTAAAGCGCAGCTTCTCTCTGGAGTTATTATCGAATCCATCACGGCAAACGGAGACCGAGCAGCTGGTGCCGTGATCAAGCGACGCTCCCACGCATTGCGCAAATCGTTGCTACAATTCGCAGCTGGGACGCGCCGAATTGACTTGTTGTTGATGATGATGGCGCGAGCCCAGTTTGTCGTCAGAGCCCGCGCCGTTGGAGTATAATACCTCGCTACCTTATCTGAAGGGACTAATACGGTCGAGTCATCCATGTGCGCTATGCACCAAGACTGGTCTGCAGCGTATCGACCGAAGCAGCGTTGCGTGTCCGCAAGCTGTAGTGACAGCGCCGTGCCATCGTACAGGCTGGACCTCCTCAACTCCTTGGCGCTGCGAGTATGCATTGATCCAATCGCGCGTTGACAGAATGCAGGATCTCGATGTCATGGATCTAGTATCTGCGTGAATCACCAGTGGCCCGATTAGGCCTCCGATTTGAGACTTAGATCTTTTATCATAGGTGTCCACGCCGCATACGGAGCTTGGGCACTAGGAACAAATGGCTAATTTGGCAATGGACGCGCCTCTACGATCCCTGCAACTGCATTTTGGCTCGAGGGAGGGTGTGCCAGTGCGTTGGCACGATTTTGGAGAAGAGTGGTGAGATTGAGACTGCCAAGTTTCACGTCTGAAGACCTTGGGGTTGCGCGCGCGCCCATCGTCTAAAAGACCATAATGTGTGCGGTGTAGTGAGAGCGAGGGGTCGCATCGCCATGATCGTCGCGCGCGAGCCCCAAACTTTCAAGTTGTAGGCTTCATCTCCCATAAGGTTAAAGTGCTTGTGTGGGCTCTAGCTGTGTACCGGGCCAAAATGTAGTCCCGGTGATCGGCCCATCGCATGAAACGATGCGTGTCACGGCAGCAATGCCATGACTGTATTCTGGGTCGCAGCTGTGATACAGCTTACGGTAGCACTCTAATACATAAAGCTACATTTCGTTAGGTACTTGTTTTTTAGGCGGCATCCTGAATTATCACTGGATTTGGGGCCGCCAGACTGTCATCGGTCGCAATATGGTGTCACAGCGAGCCCGCGGACTGCGCCATTTCCTTGATGCAATACGGTCTGCAAAAAATCGCGAGATAGAGTCGAGATGCGTCACGTTTGAATTAGCTAAGATTAGGGGCAAATTCGAACATGCCCGTAGACGCGGCGGTAATGCGAAAATGCTGTCCTCGTACGACTTCAAAAAGTATGCGTGCAAGCTGTTTTACATCAGAGTTCTGGGTTATGTGGTTGACTTTGGACTTTGGGAAACCGTCGTTCTCATGGCATCGAGAGATCTGTCGGAGAAGGCGACTGGATATGCCCTTGCAAGCTTACTTGTGGACCCAGCTTCCGAGGATGATACGATACAAGTGTTTGCCATCGTGCGAAATGACTTGAAGATGTCAGCGCTTGCACCCGGTGTCAATGCAAGCTTTGAAGTGGCCTCGCTTGCTCTTTCCTTAGTTGCAAACTGCACCCTAAGCCTCGACGGTTTTCGGCCATATGTTTCTCAGATTGCGGAAGACACCCGAATCTTGGCGCGTATAGCTGTGATTGCACTCATCCTATCATTTTCTTCTGGGTTCAGTCCTTACTGTGGTAGGTTGCAACAAAGTGGGCGCCGAGCTTTGTGATAAGAAGGGCCTTGCTCTGCCTTCTTGGGGTTTTGCGAGGCGGCGTAGCTATCAATGACTTGTTTGATGGCACTGTAGGCCTCCAAGCATTCTCGGTCCGTATTTCCGCCTTACTCGAATTGAGAGCCCAGGGTGCTGAGCAAACTCGGTCGCTTTGTGTTTGTTCAAAATCGATGATGGAAGTTGCGCTGGCTGCAGTCATCGCAGTATGTGGTATCTGCGAGCAGAGTGGCGATTTTGAGTCTTGTAAAACCTTGCTAACGCCAGTCATGCCGATAGTATCGCGTTTGCTTACAATGGGAGTCACGACTGAGTCCGACGACCTGCATATTGTGCAAGCATTGTGGCTTCGATGTGCGCTGCTGAGATTGGTGGCTGTTCACTGCAAATGTGGTTCTATTAGAGCGGGATAGTGACTTCACAAGTACGTTTGCCAGTGCTTCGTCTGGTAGGAACTGAACCTCCAGAGCACGCCGATCCACAGCGTATCAAAGTGCGCGATGACCTAACTGGGAATGGAACACGCCGCCACCCGGGAGATAGTTCCAGATGCCGGAACTAGCATAGTGCCGTACATTGAAGTCCACATTGTGGGTCTGAGCAGGGCCATCTTCATGGGTAACGTCGCGATGGTAACATAGCAGGGCAATTTGAATTATGGGGATGGTGTCATGGTGATGATGGGAACTAGAACTTTACTGTAGTACCCAGCGGTTGGTGCGGCTTGGGCACGAGAAACCCAACGAAGCTGAGTTTGCGGCTTGCCCCTCTCCCTAGCCGCCCTTAAGCGCCCCGCGCCTGGCGCCACCTCTGTCCAGGGAGCCCGTAGGGTCCGTGGGGCGGCGGCGGGTG
>Ga0257106_1000845_pt1 | contig 16448 bp, 7 predicted proteins | sample LP_taG_3_FD_190177 | JGI IMG/M metagenome (GOLD analysis project Ga0257106, IMG submission 190177) | Marine microbial communities from Northeast Subartic Pacific Ocean, Canada - LP_J_2011_P26_10m | ecosystem: Environmental > Aquatic > Marine > Oceanic | place: Canada: Northeast Subartic Pacific...
AGAAAGAGAGAAGAGTTTTTTTTTTTTTTTTCATTTTCCTCATTTTTCGCGTTCATTCGTCACTTCTTCTTCTTTGAAGTCTTCTTTGAAGTAGAAGACAACAACAAGAAGATGATTTTCAACTTGGAAGGATTGACGGTGTACTTCCCGTACGAGTACTTGTACCCGGTGCGTTTTAAACGAGTAGATTTTTTAACATTGCTATTCTGTTACCATTTTCTTCGTCGCGCTTCTCTCTCTCGTTTTCCGTATCCGCGCACGACGACGACGACGTAAACGACGACGACGTAAACGACGACGACGCATCATCATCGTCAATTTACTCACAACTCACATCATCACAATAATAGGAACAATACGAATACATGATCGAACTGAAACACGCGTTGGACGCGAAAGGTCACGGGGCGTTAGAAATGCCCACCGGAACTGGGAAAACGATCACGTTACTCTCGTTGATTACCAGTTATCAGTTGCAATACCCACACTCGTGCGGGAAACTGATTTACTGCACGAGAACGGTGCCTGAGATGGAGAAAGTTTTAGCAGAGTTGAAAGTTTTGCAGAAATATCGCGAGGAGCACGTGGAGAAAGGGAAAGAGGAAGAGACGCACATTTTAGCGCTGGGGTTGTCGTCGAGGAAGAATCTGTGCGTGAATCCGAAAGTTTCCGAGGAAGGATCGAGAGAGAGCGTGGACGCGAGGTGTAGAAACTTGACCGCCAGTTGGGTGCGCGATAAAGCGAAAGAGGAAGCCGAAGAAGGCGAACAAAAAGGAACGAAAACAAAAACGGTTTTAGAAAACGAGAAGATTAGGAAGAGCAATCTGTGCGAGTTTTACGAAGATTTAGAAGCGCTTGGGGCAGAAGCGGAAGTGCCGAAGGGCGTGTATACGTTGCAAGATTTGAAAGAGTTTGGACGGGAGAAGAGGTGGTGCCCGTATTTTCTCGCTCGACAAACGTTACAGAAAGCGAACGTGGTGGTGTATAACTATCAATACTTGTTAGACCCGAAAGTTGCCGGGTTGGTTTCGAGAGAATTCGAGGATAACGCGATTGTCGTTTTTGACGAGGCGCATAACATCGATAACGTTTGCATAGAAGCTTTGTCGGTGAACTTGCGTTCGCAGACGTTGGACGCGGCGCAGAGAAACATCACGACGTTAAACACGCGCATAACAGAAGTGAAGAAAACGGATAGAAAAAGGTTGCAGGATGAGTACGAGCGATTGGTGTCCGGGTTAGCGAACCAGGGTGCAATTTCAAGGCAAAGAGGTGAAGATTTAATGGCAAATCCAGTCATTTCCGAGGACGTCGTGCAAGAAGTTATTCCGGGCAACATTCGACGAGCGGAACATTTCGTGGCCATAATGCGCCGATTTATCGAGTTTTTACGGCACGAGTTACGCGCACCATCAGTCGTACAAACCGCACCGAGGATGTTTATACAGAAATCAGAGGCTGGTGGTGGCGTCGACGCGAAGACGTTGAAATTTTGTTACGATCGTTTGACGTCGCTGTTGAAAACTTTAGAGATTGTTGATACGGAAGAGTTCGGCGCGTTGTCTAGCGTTGCTGATTTTGCAACTTTAATCGGTACGTACGATCAAGGGTTCACCATCATAATGGAACCGTACGACGAGAGATATCCGCACATTCCCGATCCAGTTTTACAGCTCGCGTGTTTAGACGCTTCTTTAGCGGTGAAACCAGTCTTCGAGAAGTATCAATCCGTATTCATTACGAGCGGGACTTTATCGCCGATTGATTTATACCCTCGATTGTTAAAGTTTCGGCCGAACGTCATGAAATCACTCATGATGACGTTAACTCGGAAGTGTTTGTGTCCCATGGTCATCACTCGAGGCGCCGATCAACAACACATCTCCTCCAAGTTTGACATGAGAGAAGATCCAAACGTCATTCAAAATTACGGGAAAGTTTTAGTAGGATTAGCGCAAAGTATCCCGGACGGTATCGTCGCGTTTTTCGTCTCGTACTCGTACATGGAAAATATCATCTCCAAATGGCACGATACCGGGATTTTACGAGAGATTATGCAACACAAGTTGATTTTCATGGAGACGCAAGACGTCGTCGAAACGACCTTAGCTTTAGATAATTACCGCAGAGCGTGTAACGCCGGTCGAGGTGCCGTTTTTCTCTCCGTCGCGAGAGGTAAAGTTGCCGAAGGTATCGATTTCGATCGACACTACGGGCGCGCTGTAGTCATGTATGGCGTGCCGTATCAATACACGTTGTCTCGAATTTTACGAGCGAGATTGGAGTATTTACGAGAGACGTTGCAAATCAAGGAGCAAGATTTTCTCACTTTTGATGCCATTCGACAAGCGTCGCAGTGCATCGGTCGAGTCATTCGTTCCAAGGCTGATTACGGGTTGATGGTCTTTGCAGATAAGCGATATAACTCGCACGATAAAAGATCGAAGTTACCGAAGTGGATATCCAATCACATGACCGAAGAACTTCTGAATTTGAGCACGGATATGGCGTTGACGGTGTCTCGAGCGTTTATGCGACACATGTCGCAACCGTTCTCGGCTAGAGAAGCCGGGAAAACACTATTTGACCAGCAAAAAGTGGACGAAATCGCCCGACGGATGGGATATCCGGGAGGTTGCGCGGTTAATTTAGCGCCGCCGACCAAAAGAATTAAATAAATAGTGTAGATACCAGTAGAAGTAGTTTGTTTGCGCACCAGTAGCGAATTTCTAGATTACATACAACGAAAACACGCTGATAAAAAAATCATCCGCGAGTGAGACGTGAGACTTGGAGAAGAATGCTATCCGCGCATATCGTCCACATCTCCGCTGCTCTCTCTTCCCGACGAGGAGGAGGAAGAAGAAGAAACGCTCAACTCGTATTCGGCTAATTTCGACGACTCCGCAACTCGCGTCAACTTTTCAATCGCATCCTCGCTCGTTTCGCTTTGGAATAAAATCTCTGCGATGTCCGCGTGCGCTTCCTCGGATACGCACCGTAATAGACGTTCGAGTGGTTCTAAATCTTCAATCCTCCCTTCGTTTTCTAAGGCTATATCTAATCGCGTTTGTAACAAAGGGTTCAATTTTGCCTTTTCTCTGTACACGGCTTCGTCGAGAGGGCGATATCTGCAGAAGAAACCAATGTGCCAAGGCATGAATAAATCAAATCTCTTCTTTCCAATCGCATCGGCGCCGAAATATTCCTTCATGAACGTCGTCAATTTGAAATACACGAGCTCTATCCTTTCTTTCGCGGTGAATTCAATCGACGTGTTTGTGTAAAACTCTTTAAATATCCACGGTTTTATGAGCGCGCCGCGCCCAGTCATCGCGCCGTCGACTCCAGACAGGGCCATTTTATCTCTCGCCTCGTACCACGTTAAAATGTCTCCGTTCCCTATGATTGGAATCTTACTTCGGCTTTTAATCTCGCCAATCAAATTCCAATTTGCACTTTTCGTGTATCGCTGCTCTTTAGTTCGTCCGTGAACGATTAATACGCTCGCACCCGCGTTTTCAATCTCCTCCGCTAACTTCAAAGCCGGCTTATCGTCTTCTACGCCGAGTCTAATTTTCACCGATAACGGTAAGGGTGACCCGTTTGCTAATCCTTCGACCAACTTCGCCAGCTTTGCCGGTTTCCTCAACAATCGCGCACCTAAACCTCTCTTCGTGACTTCGTGAGTTGGACATCCGCAATTTAAATCCACGAAATCCGCGTTGAATTCATACGCCATCCTCGCCGACCGAACGCCTTCTTCGATGATATTCGTCGCGATTTGAGCACCAAAAATCTCCTCCGAGTCGTGTCGCCGTAAATGCGTTTTCTCTACCGGGTTCCCTCGATTTAAAAATCTCGCGTAGGACATCTCCGACACGAGGACTTTTGCCTCGAACGTCGCGCACAGTCGTCGAAACGGTAAGTTGCCTCCTTTCGTCAGCGGGGCGAGCCACAAGTGATTGATAACTTTTTCTCTCAAACGTGTTTTCTCTTCCTCGGTGACGAGTTTATAGTCGTCCACTTCTTCTCGTTTCTTGCGAAAGTTTCTTCCGTCAAAGTGTGGTGGTTTTGGTTTTGGTTTCGTCTCTTCGTCTTCTCGATGTTCTTCTTCTTCATCTTCTCCGACCGTCGTCGTCGTCGCGGGCACAGCGTTGGAAGAAAAAAAGAACGAGGAAGAAGAGTCGCCGCTTTTCGTTATAATAACGGTATTATTATTCTTTCCTCGATGATGATTACGATGATGACGACGAGAAAAAGATAAATAACCAGCAGCAGAAACAGAAACACCACCGCAACGAGACGGCGGCGGCGCGATGATGACGGTGCATCTTTTCACCGCGCGACTCGCGGCAAAAGCGGTCGCCAAGCACCGAGAAGGCGGCGACGACATCGACAACATCAGTTGTTTTTTTTTGTGAAACAAAAAATCTCTCAACATCTCTCGTCTGTGTGTCTCTCTGTTCTCTGTTCTCTGTTCTCTGTTCTTTGTTTTTTTTTCTTTTTTTGCCTCTCGCTCTCTCTTCACAAAACACATCCTCTCTCTCTTTCTCTCTCTCTCTCTCTAACACTCTAATAAACACTCTTCTTTCGAACACCAACGAACCCTCGTTAGAGAGATTAGAGAGAGATTAAAATGATGACATCGTCGTCGAAAGTCGTCGGTGGTGTCAATGGTGGGTACGTGGAGATGGAGAGACAAGATCAAAACGCAAGCACGACGACACCGATGATGTTCTCAAAAGCAGCCTCGTTCTCTTCTTCTTCTTCCTCTTCTTCGTCCAAAGCCGGTAAAGGTGGAGAGAATAATAATAAAAAGAATATCAACGGAGCCACGAAAAGGTTGTTGTCTCGCGCCTTTTCGAGAGTGAAAGACGACGACGACGACGATATAAACAACAACAACAACAACAACATTAATAACAACAACGAGGAAGAAACAGAGGACGAACACGAACTGTTATCGTCGTCGACACCGAAATCAACGACGATTCAGACGACAAAAAGACAAAAGAAGAAGAAGAAGAGTTTAACTCCAGCGAGAGGGAGTTTGTGGTCGCCCAGGAGAGACAACAGTCCTTTACCAACGAAAAAGAGCAGCAGCGATGGGGGCACAAAAAATCCCAACCACGGGGAACGAGGGGAAGACGTCATCACGCAGTTTTTAGGGGACGACGAACCTACCATGATAAACAACAGAGAGGCAGAGATGAGTAGCAGCACGAATAACACCAACACGAGGAGTAGTAGCATCAACAGTAGTAGCGGAAGTAGCAATAGCGAAAACTCGACGTCGACGACGGTCCTCGCGAGGAAGAGAAACATCTTTGCTCGATTCTTTGGCGCGTGTTTCGGAGGTGCAAATGCGTCGTCATTCAATGACAACAATACAAATACGAAACAACAACGAAACATACGGGAAGATGCGAAAGCACCGCTCAGGAAAGAAGAGAAAGCGCCGACAGTTGCCGGGTGCGTTCCGGTTCCGTGTCTTAAACCGCAGTTCTCCAACGTCGTCGGCGAAGGATTTACTTTGCACACGGGTGCGTATTTTCTCCCTGCACCGGAAACGTACAGATGCGCGAAAAGCGGCAACGCGACGAGTAAGCCATGTTTAGTTCTCGATTTAGACGAAACGTTAGTCCACTCGTCGTTTCGGCCGGTACCGAACCCGGATTATATAATCCCGGTTGAAATCGACGGCAGAATAACCGACGTGTACGTGTTGAAAAGACCTTGGGTGGATTTGTTCTTAATCGAGATGGCAGAAAAATACGAGTTGGTGGTGTTCACGGCCTCGTTAGCGAAATACGCGAATCCTTTGATGGATAAACTGGATGTCCACGGTGTCGTTCGACACCGATTATTTCGAGACGCGTGTTACCCGTTCCATGGGAACTACGTCAAAGACTTGACCTGTTTAGGCCGCGACTTGCGCAAAACAATCATCATCGACAACTCTCCTTCTTCCTACATGTTCCATCCACAAAATGCATTACCGGTGTCATCGTTCATCGATGACCCAGCCGATGACGCGCTGTTCGACATGCTTCCTCATTTATACCAACTCGAGGAGAGCGAAGACGTTACCGTGACGTTGTACCAAAACGAAGGGTACATGCCTCGCGCTCGATTTTACCCCACGCGCATGGACAGAGCGCCCGCGTACGATAGGTTAGGCAACAAAATCTAGATAGATACTACACATATTAAAGGCATGAAATTTCCATTTTTCACTGATATCAGTTTTGCATATTCTTTCTTCTTCTCTCTCTTTTTCGAAGCGTCGAAGTTGTGTTGTTGTTTGTATTATTATATTGCGAGAGATATAATTGACTGATTGATGGAAAAAAAAGTAAAAACTTACGCACAACAAAAGAGTCAAGAGTCTCGTCTCGTCTCTTCCATTCTTTCTCTCTCTACTCTTACTCCTACTCTTGCTCTACTATTTATATTTGTTTCGATTATTCGATAACATGACGTCGTCTTCTGATGGTGGTGGTCGTGAGGACGGTGAACACGCCGCTGCTTCTAAAGCTGCAGAAGGAGAAGAAGAAGACAAAGAAGAGAAGACGATTTTAGTTTTACCGTCATCGAACAACGACGACGACGACCGAACCAAAAAGAACGACGACGACGACGACGCGCAACACGAACAACAACAAATAATAATAGACCCGGCGGTAGCGGCTGAAATTCCAGAAGACGTCTTGAAAGCGGCGTTAGGGGAGGATTCTTCGGGAGGTAGACGACGGACATCTCGCGTGACAAAAGCGAGAGTGATTATGATAGACGGGCAACCGGTGTTGCGTTCGAACAACTACGGTTTAACCGAAGGCGAACCGAGCGTGTTTTCGAGCGAGTTGGGAGGAAACGATGGAAGTCGAGAAGCGCGTCCGGGTCGCACGTCGTACGTATTCGAACAAAAGAAACCGAGAAAACCGTACACGAGAACTAAACCGAGGGCACCGAAAGTTTTAACCGCCGACGAAGAGGCGACGGCGGTGAACAAGAAAGATATTCAAAAGGACATCGAGTTGGCGATTTCGAAACGGGCCAAGTACTTACATCAACAAATATCGCATTTAAAGCCATTCATGGAAGAGAAGGCGGTGCAAGCATTAGAGGAGAGAGCGGAAAAGTATGAACCGAGCGATAAGCTGTTGATGCCAGTTGAGAATCAACCGGCGGCGATTACTGCGGTGTTGAGAGAGTACCAGCTGGAAGGTTTGAGGTGGGCTGTTCGAATGTTCGATCAAGGATGTTCGTGCATCTTGGCCGACGAGATGGGTTTAGGAAAAACGTTACAATCGATTTCGTTTCTCGCGTGTATCAAAGAAATGCGCGGGGTGAAAGGGCCGCATTTGATCGTCTGCCCTCTCTCAGTAATGAGTTCGTGGATGGACGAACTCGCCAAATGGTGTCCAAAATTAAGAGTCGTTCGGTTACACAGCTCGGATGAAAACGAACGTCAAAGGCTACGAAGAGAAGTCGTGATAAATACAGAAATATACGATGTCGCTCTAACGACGTATGAAATGGCGTGTAATCCATCTTTTGCGCTCGCGTTGACGCAAAAAGTGTACTGGAGATGCGTCATCTTAGACGAAGGGCACAAGGTGAAGAACGAAGAGACGACGGCGCATCAGATTTTGAAGCGCATTCACCGTCAACACACCATCCTTTTGACTGGTACGCCAGTGCAGAATAACTTGCACGAGTTATATGCGCTTTTATCGTTTCTTCACCCGGACGTGTTTACTTCCTCGGAGCCGTTCGACCGCGCTTTTAATTTGAACATGAGGGAGCATAAAGTCGACGAAAAATTACTCGCGAAGGCGCACTATTTAATGCGTCCGTTCGTTTTGAGGAGAGTCAAAGGCGAAGTGGAAGTTTCGTTACCGCCAAAAGTTGAAACGAAAATTATGTGCCCTTTGTCCTCGGCGCAAACGTTTTGGTACAGGCGGTTACTGATGCGGGAATCGGGCGCTTTGCAATCGCTCGAAGCGGCGGCTTCCGAGTACGAGAAAAAACTTGCAGGAGTCGCCGGCGAAGATGCGAAGGAAAAATCTAGTAGCGGTGGCGGCGATTGGCGCAAATTGAACTCACTGTTGATGCAACTGCGGAAATGTTGCAATCACCCGTACTTGTTTTCGCCGGGTATCCAGGATGAAGGCGTCACCTTAGAAGATATCATCGAAGCCTCAGGGAAGTTATCGGTATTAGATCGCATTTTGATCAAGTTGAAAGAAAATGGCCACCGCGTGGTTATTTTCTCGCAGTTTACATCTATGTTGGATATATTAGCGAATTTTTTGCATTTGCGCGGTCATCAATACGCTAGACTCGATGGTTCTACAAATCGTGTGCAGAGGTCTATAGATATTGCGGCATTCAACCGTCCAAATTCGCCTGTGTTTGCATTTCTTTTAAGTACTCGCGCGGGTGGTTTGGGCGTAAACTTGCAAACGGCAGATACGTGCGTCATGTTTGATAGCGATTGGAACCCTCAGGTAGATATGCAAGCGATGGCGAGAGTCCATCGCATCGGTCAGAAGAAAACGGTGCACATATATCGTTTAGTTACTGCTGGCACCGTAGAGGAACGAATGACGCAACGCGCAGAGAAAAAATTATTCTTAGAAAAAATGGTATCCAGAGGCTCAACTGCCGCTGCAGAGGCTATGGAAGCGCTGGATAAAAACGATTTGTATTCGATGTTACGTTTTGGTGTCGATGCCGTCTTCTCTAAAGATTCTGGCGATCCGCCGACAGATGAAGAGTTATCCACGCTCATGGATCGAAGCGAGGAGGGCGAGCGCAAACGAAGAGATTTGCAAACGCTGAAAGAAGACACGCAGTTTACGGCGACTGATTTTGTTGAAGGCAAAGCTGAGGAAACTCCTATTTCAACATTTATGATGCCGGCAAAGATTGCAGAATCCGTTGGCGATGCATCTTTAATTCAGGTGAAAAAGAACACGTCTTTAAAAGAAATCGCAAAGGAGTTTCAAAGCAACATACTTTCCGGTAAGCGCAATCGAAAGACGACGACTATGCAAGTTGACGGCGGTCATGGTCTCGGTATGGTTACCGTGTTAAAGTCAAACGATTACGATTTACAATCTGGCGAACCTTCCGTAAACGCGAAAGAGTCGGGGTTAAATCAAGCGCAATTACAGGGCGGGAAACGTTCCCGTGGTCAAGTCGCGGGAAGAGATTACGGTCACGCGTACACGTGTCAAGGATGCTGGGACGGTGGTCAAATCGTCTGCTGCGACTTGTGCCCAGTTTCTGTGCATCCTGAATGCATTGGATACACCATGGAAGAAATTGGACGCACGGCGAGATGGTCATGTCCGCACCACACATGCCACGAGTGTGGCCGGAAGTCCGCCGCGGTCGGCGGTTTGTTGTTTCGATGCGAGTGTTGCACTCGCGCCTATTGTGAAGACCATTTACCGCAATGTGCTGAGATAATAGGAAAATGTAAACGATTTGAAGCGTTAGGACAGATACACCCGGCACAGGCGTGCTTTATTCGATGCGACGCGGATTGTCAAAAGTTTGGTGAAGAACACGAGGAGATCAAGAAATACAACGCCGGAGGTGATGAACACGGAGGTGGTGTAAAGGGTTCGTCCGGATGGGTAATGGGTAAAAAAGTTGCCATCACGGACGTTTGGATCGAAGATCGCGATACGGAGCTCGAACTGCCATTAGGGAATGGTTCCGTGAAAGCGTTGGCGTACGCCACGTTTACGGATCTCGTTCACTTTTTGTTGCGAACAGAAGGTCCGAAAAAGAACCAAAAGAAAGGAAAGAAAAAGAAACCAGAAGAAGTAGAAAACGAATTAATTAACGATGCGACCATGGAAGAGGAAGCAGAAGAGGAAGAAGCTCCCGAGGCTGGTGAGGATACCGTGATAAGAGGCGCTGTTGCGTATTACACGAAAAGGAACGAAAGCGTTGATGAAATCGCCAGAGAGCGAGGATTGGACGCGCGCGATATTGTCGCTTGGAATAAGGCGGAATATCCAAATATTTCACGCAAGTCGCAACTTTTAGAACGCACGAAACTTTGGATGCAACCAGCACCGCCACCATCAAAGACTTTAGAAAAAATGTCTGAGAAAGAGCAGGCGCAGCGCTTGCTTGAACAGCGCAAAGCCGCAGAAGCTGCAGCGGCTGCTGGATTAGTAAAGGGTAAGAATGAAAGCGCAAACGCGCAAGATGCAAACGTCAACCCTAAAGATCCGTGCGTTTTCGGGCGACCTCTGAAACTTTTGAGACAAAAAGACATCGATCCTGCGGAACGCGATAAAATTATGGCCGAAATGTTCCGACGCGTTCGTCCTCACCTGGAAAGAAACAAAGAAATGGCGAAAGTACGTGAACGCGAAAATGCGGATTTGGCTAAGATTGAACAAGAAAAGGAACGGATCCGTTCGAACGAACGCAATCGTCGCCTAGAGAGACGCGAAACTGGTGCACCTGTTTCTGGGTACGATCTCTTGCGATCTGGATTAGCTTCTGGAGTCGAAGCCTCTATTAATCGAAGAGGAGCTCCTCTTCCCGTAGTTTTGCCGCATAAGGGTCGAATCGACGAAGAAAAAGTGACGAATATTAGAAACGCCATCTTGAGAACGCTCGGCGAACGCAGACGAAAGATGAACGCCGCGGCGACGACGACGAAAAAGAAGAAAGAATGTAAAAACGAAGAAGAAGAAGCGTACATAACTTCCACTGAAATAAAAGTTTTGATGGCGAGACTTAATCGCGCGCACGATGCGGCTACTTTAGACCATGCTCGCGCGATGTGGACCCACGACGAATTCGGGGACGCTCTCGGATACAACTTGGCCATTGTTACTCTAGAACGCGATGGATTTATCGAATCCAAATTACATAGAAAGTGGCCGGAAATCCTCGACTTATGCTCTTTACGATTACGAAAGGATGCTCGAATTCCGGATGCGCTCAGCGGTGAGTGCTCGATCGAACCTGTTGATGAAGATGAACAAACAGACGGCGACGTTGACGACAAGAAGAGTACGGGCGAAGTGAAGAAAAGTCTCGTTATGGAAAAAGTTCCAGTCAAAGTTCAATGCGGAGGAATGGAAGGATTTATGCGTCCAGGAGCTCAAAGAGGGGAGGAAAACGTCATGTTCTACAAGAAAGATCGAAAAGGCAACGTTACTTCTGAGGAACAACTCGTCACGGCTCTCGAGTTTGAGCGTTTGGGTGGACGAGGCAACGCACGAAAGTGGCGTCAATCCATACGTATACATAGCGGTTACCCGATCGAGGAACTAGAAGCGGATGAATTGAAGAGGGGTGTACCCATTGGTAAATGGTTGCGTGACGAAGGTGGCACGTGGCGTGCAAATGTCGTCGGTCGACCCGCGGAAATCTGGTCGGACGGTTCGCAAGCGTATAAATTTTGCGAGTTTGTGGGATACAAAGGCGATTCTGGCGAACACGAAATTCGCTACGAAGATGGCACTCACCAGTGGTTGTTCATATGTCTGAATAAGTTCCGATTTCCAGACGGTCTCCCGGTGAAGTTACCGTACGAAAGTATCCCATCTGCACGTAGTCGCTCGCGAGCCAACGCCAATAAGGATGCGTCTGGAGGAGGAAGAGTAGGACAACGAGGCGTCGGCGGCGCGTGGGCCGCAGATGGAATAAATATGAACGCGAGAGGTACGCTAAACGGCGAGGAAGCTTTGGAATCCGGGTACAGAGTGTGTTATTGCGCAGCAGATGACACCATCGATGGAGTTGCAGCCGCTATTGGCGTGAACGCGAACGAGTTGTACTCGTGGAACGCGCCTTTTTATGAGGAAGGAGACTTGCCACAATCTGGACCGTTGAAAGAAAAGACTCGATTGTTCCAACAAATTCCGCCACATCAAGACGAAGTGCTTGCCGGAGCGGTCACGTTTAACACCGTCAAACATTTTCCCATCAAAGCTGCGGCTTTAGAGACGGAAACCGACTTTCCGGGTGAAAATGAAGAAGTCTATGACCGAGGTAACCCTGGTTCTAAACCGGGATCAAAGCGCAAAAGCGCTGAAGGAGGAGACGATGACGATGAGTACGATAACAATAACGATAACAACAACGAACGAGAAGGCGAACAACTGAAGCAAGGGCGCCAAAAGAAAAATTCGAGGATAAAGAAGCGTGATTTCGTCGCGGAAGCGACGCAAGCCGCTATGGAACTCGAAGCTGAATTGGACGCCCAATGCGTCGTTCGAAATATTGCCATTCCTTTTGAGTACAAGGATAAATCCGGTGCCTTGTGCGATGGCGGACGAAGTGTGTATATGAAAATGAGTGATGAAAAGCTTAAAAATCTCAAAGAGCAACGCGATCGCGCAGTTTCAGAACAGGAAGAAGCGTACGAGAATGCTAAACAAGAGTACGCTCTGGCGCAAGAAATGTTCGAGGCGCAAAGCAAAGGGTACGTCGACCAGCAAGAGGAAATTCAAGCAGAGAAGAAAGCGAAAGCCGAGGCAAAGATTACTACTCCGACGACTATGGATGTGGACGAGAAGGTCAAAACGGAAGGAATCAAAAAATCAAAACGCACATTGATTAGAAAACCAAAACCTCCGCAACCTCCGGAACAACCGACACCAATCGCCGATTTGGATTCGTACGAGGTCATTCCTGTCGAAGAGTTTGTTGATGACGATCCACAATGGCTCGAAACTGCCAAACGTGCGGGGTCTCAAATAGATATCAAAGATATTCTGAGATCAAAAGGAGCGAGCATCGGCGACGAAGCCGTCGGGAAGTTCATTGAAATTCTCGTTCCAATGCGCGGTTTATGGCGACGAGCTACGGTGACTGCGTTCGATACTTTCACCGGAGAACACGAAGTGACGTTCAAATACCCCACGCCGCGCAAAAACCCGATCCTTTTTCCATCGCCTTCAGATGACGACGAAGATGAGGAAAAAGTAGAGGAAAACTTGACGCAGCGCTTTTTCTTACCTCTATTGACAGTGAGATACTTGCCATCCATCTGGGAGCCTTACGAGGGGGTTCCGGAACCACCTTTGGAAGATGGTGGAATGGTTTTTGCTTTACCTCCCATTCCGGTCGCTGTCGGTGGCATGCGAGGCATCTTGTTACCGCAAGGACGCCGCGGCGAGGAACTCGTTCGTTACGCCGTGCTTCGCCGAGATTCAGGTGACATGAAGTGCAGAATATCCGAATACACGTGTCCAGCGACTGAATTTGAGCGCTTGGGCGGGAAAGGTTCTGCGAAAAAATGGCGCCAGTCGTTGCGTTTAGTCGGAAAACATGCAGTCACCCAAGAAACGATGGGAAAATGGCTGAAAACGATTGGCGCGCAAACTGGCGCAGATTCCATCGGAAGACTAGTTGAAGTCTTTTGGCCCGTCCATGAAACCTTCTTCAATGCGGTCATTGAATCGTTCCGTGCGGATACGGGTGAGCACGAAGTTTTATACGACGATGGAAGCAGAGAAACCGTGCAGTTGAGCATGCAAACCGTTCGATGGGGCGGTAAACAACGAGTTCCGGTGAATCCTCCACTACATGGATCGAACAAAGTCGTCGGCGGCGGGAAAGCTTCGAAGAGAGCGAGAACGAGCAGCAACGCGCCGCCAAATTCTGGCAAAAGGGCGACTAAAGTCATCGTTAAACAAACATGGATACAGTGCGACGACTGTTCCAAATGGAGGCGTGTTCCTGAAAAGTCAATCGCCAATCTCGGCGACGACGACAAGTGGGTCTGTAAGATGTCCGCAGACACGACGTATAACAAATGTTCGACGAAGCAAGAAATGACGGATGAGCAAATAGCCAAAGAATTTGAAACGTTGTAACGATACTAAGTAAAATGATGACGACGACGATGCTCCTCTTCTTCTTCTTCTAATACAACAAAATTTTTTAAAAATATACTTCTTAACGACGATGATGATGTAGACGTCCTCCGTACTCCTTTTACGTCCCCATTGCTCTGGCTTTCCTTCTCTCGCCTCTCCCAACCGCGGTGTAACCTTTTTGAATATTCGACACCGACCTAGACGCGCCGCACGATTGACACCTACAATAACTTAACCTCGTCGTCGCCTCTTTCACTAACTGCGTGTCCGAACTCTTGCACATGTTGCAAATCACGTAATCGATAAAGTAGTGTCTCAAAACACCTTCGAACACTTTCGGCAGAAATCTCCCTTTAATAATCAGCCTTTGCTGACCGTCTAAAGTCCCAGTCGTCCCGAGTTCTGCCATCATGTATTGCGTCACGTGCTCGTGCGGTCTGTGCATCGCGTTGCAAATCTCCATCAAGTTTGCAAACACCGTCTTCTTCGTCCCTTCTCTCGCAATTTGCGGCGGTTTAATAATTGTTTTCGTCTTCTCCGACAGCGCCGGATTTTTCTCCTTGAGAATGCCAAAGACGCGACCGAGAAGTTCGTCGTAGTGGTAGTCTCGATCGGAACCGTCCCAAGGGAGACCTAACCCGGATTGAACGCCGCCGCCGGACGACGAGGTCGTCGCTTTATCCTCCTCTTCGTTCTCTCCTCCTCCTTCCTCGTCGTCTGATAACGCGAGTTTCTTCTTCTTCTTTGATTTCTTCTTCTTACCAAACTCTTCGACTGTTGTTATTGTTAAAGTTAAAGTTGTCGTTGTGAGAGGTTGTTTGAGAGATTTTTGTGGTGAGTGGTGAGTTTTTTTTTTTTTTTGAAAGATGAGACAAGTGAGAGAGAAGAGAGATAAAATTTTTGATGAGAGTTTTTCTTGTGTGTCTTCTCAACACTCTCCGCTCAAATCAAATGCTCTAAACATCACCAGCAGCAGTTTTCAGGTCCAAAAGCGGCTTGACGACAGTCATCGCGTTCTCATCGTCACCATCTTCTCTCGCCGAATGAAAACTGCTGCTGCGTTAAGAAAGGAAGAAGCGGATGAAGAAAAAAGAAGACAAAGAAAAACCCAAAACGAGAGAAAAACACGAAACACTTACGATCCAAATCTTCTATTTTCTCCGCGACGGCTGCCGCGACGACACCATCATCATCACCACCAACTTGGTTCGTATCTTCCGTCTCGAACGCGTCGAAATCAACCTTCTTGGATTTTTTCTTCTTCTTTTTCAAGTCAAACTCTTCGTCGGACATGATTCTTTTTATATGATGCGTGTGATTTTCTGTCGGCTTTACCAGAAGAGAGTAGAACGAGAAAAAAAGGAGTTGTCTTTCTGAGAAAAGAAGAACGAGAAGAGGATGTGAAATTATTAGTGTGAATGTGTAAAGTATCATACCATCAAACGCTTTTTTATATAACAGCCGACCGTTAGCTCGCGTCGTGGATTTTATTGTCTTTGTCTTTGTCTTCGTCGGTCGTGAGTAGTATTCGTCGTCGTATTCGTCGTCGTATTCGTGAAAAATGATGGTCGCGCGCGATATCGTTCGGCGGCGTTAATCGCAACGCCACGGCGAGGGAGCTCTTTGTTTCGCGCACGACGAGACCGGACCGTCGACGTCGGTGTTACACTCGTAGATTTTGTTGAAAGCGTCCGCGCCGAGAAAAATGTCGTTTTGTTCGGAAGTCGCCGCCGATCCCAACCACGTGCTGCCGATGTCGTCATTGAAGTGAGTTGCGTTCAAAAACATTTCTCGCATGTTCACGACTTCCTCAACGTCCCATTTAGAAATACCGGTTCCTTTGAACTCCGTGGCGTTCAAAAACATGCGAAACATATTTATGACCGACGACGTGTCCCATTTAGAAATATCTTGGTTGAAGGAGTGCGCGTTACGAAACATTTTCTCCATATTCGTCACGTGACTAGTATCCCAATACCCGATGGCTTCCTTGAATTCAAAATTCGCATCGAACATTCTGTCCATTCTCGTCACGCTGGAGACGTCCCAGTATTTGAGACCTTTGCCTTTGAATTTAGTACATCGACGAAACATACTACCCATATTTTCAGCATTCTCCACGTTCCAAAATGAAATCGGTTCGATAAAATTAGCGCAACCGTTGAACATCTCCACAAAATTTCGAGCTCGAGACACTGACCAGAATTTCAAACCAGTTCCCAAAAACGCAAGTTGAGAATCGAAAGTAGATAGGAAAGTCAAAACCTGCGACGTGTTCCACAAGCTCAAATCCGGATTGAATTGTTCTAAAACTTCCCTTGGAAGCATTGGAGTACAAGGAAACGGAGCTCCAGAAGTCGTTAAACGCAATCCTGAAAACGCAAATGACATATCCGATATCTCAGACGTATCCCAATGCGAAAGAACGCCGTAAATGTCGCCATCAGAATTTCGCTCGGTGTAGCCAACTTCGAGGCAATTACCTTTCACGGGATCTTCTCTCAAACATTGGCAGATAAGATCGAAAAACTCTTGTTGCGGCACCGGTATCTTCTTACCAAACTTGTTTAAAGGCGG
>Ga0257106_1000847_pt1 | contig 16419 bp, 12 predicted proteins | sample LP_taG_3_FD_190177 | JGI IMG/M metagenome (GOLD analysis project Ga0257106, IMG submission 190177) | Marine microbial communities from Northeast Subartic Pacific Ocean, Canada - LP_J_2011_P26_10m | ecosystem: Environmental > Aquatic > Marine > Oceanic | place: Canada: Northeast Subartic Pacific...
CTTTCGCCGCTTCTTGTTTCGTTTGCGTCAAAGACTCCTCCAAAGCTTTCTTTTCCCTCGCGGTCGCTTTCAATTCTTCCAAAAGCATCTGTTTTTTTACCACGGGGAGTAAAGCCTCCTCTTTGTTATTACTGTTTGTGTTGCTCAAAGTCGAACCTCGCTTTGTCGCTGTAATTTGTGGAACGCGTTCTTGTTCTTCTTGTTGTTGTTGATCAACTTGTGTGACTTCTTCTTCTTCTCCGGTTGTTGCGAACGTCCCGTCGTCCGGGGTCCTCTCATTGCTCGTGCCGTCCAAAACCACCGGCGAGTCGTGACTCGTGGTGGTCGTCTGCGCCGCGCTCACGATGTTAGCTCCACCAGACCACGCGTGTGCGTCTTTCACCAATCCCCCACTGGCCGCGGCGAGGACACAGACCGCCCCGACCGCAGATTTCATCGAAATCATCTTCAACGAAGGAAACGACGACGACGACGACGACGACGCTCTTCTCGCAGCGGTAGCGGTTCTTTTCTTTCTTCTTCTGCGATGAGCCTTCATCGTCGTCTCGTTTTGTGCGTGCGCCTGCGAACCCAAACAGAGAGAGAGAGAGAGAGAGATGCTCGTACTTAAAAGTGTGGTAATGTTTCACCTCCACTGATGGATGTGATTTAGTCTTCCTTTCTTTTCCGCGGCCTCTTCTCCCTCGAATTCTCTCCTTTTTTGAGCAGTCGAGTGAAAAAAGAAAAAAGAAATTCTTCTTCTTCTTCTTCTTTTTTGTCTTTCACGTCTTTTTCTTTTGTTTTGTTTTTTTTTCAAGCATCGAGCACAACAACAGATTTTTGGCAGCTGGATTTTGGAAAGACTTTGGGAATAAAAGAACACCAAAACGACTCGTACTACGTTAGTACTGATACTCATACTAACAATACTAATACTACGAACGCGGGGGCAAAAGAGATGTCCGATGAGACTCGTCGTTTAGCCTCTTCTTTGTCCTCTTTGTCTTCTTCTTCGTCTTACGACGACGAGAACAACAACGAGAAGAAAGAAGAAAAGAGCGCGACGATGAAGATGAACTCGAAGGAATCGACCTTTGAACGACGACTGAGAGAGACGCAAAAAACTTTGGTGAAAGAACGCAGGCAGCGAGAAATCACCGAGGCGGTGTTGGAGGAAACGACGAGAGCATTGGACAGCGTGAGACGAGCGTCGATAGTTTTAGCCGCAGGAGCAGCGAGTTCTAAGACGACGACGAATGGTGGAAATGGCTCCAACACCAATGTTCAGCCCGCGTCTGCATCATCGAGTGTTAAATTTATGACCGTCGGACGAACGTTAAAAATCCTCTCGAACGGAGGTAAAGGCGCGGAAGAGACGATTGAGGATTTACTGAGCGAAATCGAACGGTTGAGGAACGAGTTGGAGACGACGTCGCTGAAATACGACGAGCAAGACGCGGAATTAGCGGCGACGAAACAACAACTTCGAGCGAAAGAGGCGTATATTAAAGATCGAAGACAAAACGTGGTGGAGCTGAAGATGGACATACGAGAGGTGACGAGTGACGAGCAAATTGAGTTCATAGATAAGACGAGAGAAGTGTTGAAGGCGGCGGTGCATTCGAGTTTGCAGATTGAACAGCTCAAGAAAATGGATCGCAAAAGGACGCAAGCGCTGGCGAAACTGGTCGAACACATGCAGATGCAACGAGACGCTTTACAGTTGAAGTTGAACGATTTAGGATTTAAGGACACGTCGGAAGATGACGCCATACACGAGGCTATGATTGCGAAAAAGTTTCACAACGCGAACGATGGTGGGGAAGAAGAGCCGGTGAAAACGCCGAGCGGGAAAACTTTTTACGTCACGCGAATGAAAAGCTCCTTATACGAACGCCTGTTTGGAATTCATATTTAAGAAGAAGAAAATTTAGATTTAGATTTAGAGAGGTAGCAGCAATAGAGTATTTAACAACACGTATTCAATTACAACACGCACGTTGCGTAAATCACCGCGTGCGTCGCTTGCAACAATAAACTCGAAAACGCCGTGCTCGGGTACTTGTTCCAACAATACTCCAAACACAACATGATGCCGCCGTTCCTCATGCATTCGAAAATCATATTAATATTACCTTTACGATGTATCAACGACGTCCGATTGAATAAAATCAACGGTAATAAATTGAAATACCACGAGTAAAACTGATAGTGCAGACTCCGAGCGCACAAAACGCCAACAAAATTCCCTTGCGCCAACATCAGCGCCGCGTCGTTTTCACTCGGATACTTTATTCTTTCCAACTCTTTGTCATTATCATCATCTGAGCCACTCCTTTTGCTATTCCTATTTTCTATTCCACTTCTTCTTCTTCTCGTACTACTACTACTGCTACTACTTTTACCACGAAACGCAGACGAAATATCTCTCTTTGCGATGCGAAAGAAGTTTCCAAAGAAATCCCAAAAGAACCTTTGCTCCTTTGCTCCTGGAGGAAGATTTCGTCGCCGGAACCATTTTCTGTGCGCGGCGACGAAAAGCGCCGCGACGTGCACCGAGAGTAATCCATGCGCCAATTCTTTCGAAACGAAACAATCTTCGCTCAAAAATTTAAAGTTCACCGTCCATTTATACGTAAACACGCGCGTCAGCTCAAACGCTCTCGCCAGATAACTCTTCGGAAACGTCAACAGAAACGGCAGCGCTAACGCGACTTGTACGCCCACGAAAACTATTACGCATAAAAGTATCTCCCACAGAGTCTGTCCGTATCCGACTAAAAGCACGAGCGCCGGTGGAAGGTACAACAACGCGTTCATCTTAATCGAAGTTGCCACGGAAAGCCAGGCGAAACCTCTCAAACACGCGCGTCCATTATTTATCGTCATCTTCTTCGCCTTCTTCTCCTTCTCCTTCTTCGCGCCGTCCATAAACGCCAACACCGCCAAGTGACAGAAAATTGTGCACACGCCGTCGTTGAACATTCTCAGCGTAAATATCGAGTGCATCCGTTTACTCAAACACGTCGCCGCGTAAAACGCAATCGGCACTTTCCCACTTCTTTGCAAAATACGTAGAGCTAACCACTGATTAAACACGTACAAAAACGCAAACAAAACTTGCGCGTTTCTCACTTCTTCTCCTGTTATCCACCGTATGAAGCCGTAACAGTAGACAAATCCCGATGGATACACCAAAGGCCCCGTGTGCCCTCCTAACTTTCTGTAATCGTACTCTTTGAACTTGAAAAATCCGTCCACTTCTTCCCCGTACGCGATCCAATCGATTTCCGTGTAACTGACGTATTTTATGATCAAAAGACTCAACGCGAGTTCGAAGATGCACAAGAGAGAAATCGTCATCGTTTTTTGAGAAGTCTTCTCTCCCATCATCATCTCAACGCATCAGTACAAGAGAGAAAGAGAGAGAGAGACCGGGAGAGACGAGTGTAAGTGTTTGTTTTGTAACGAACTTTTTCTAAAGATTTTCCATTTCTTTGTACGCTTCAGAGGGGGGTCAAATGTTCTTCTCGGCGACGAGTTTTACTTTCAATAGTAGTATTAATACTACTCATTCTTCTACTTCTTCTCGGTCTTCTTCTTCTTTGAGACGCGTTTTGTCATCGTCATCGTCACGACGAAAAGCGGCGACGAGTAAGAATAGGACGACGACGAGAATTATTCGATGCGAACAACAAACGATGCGGGAAATTAAAGTGTGCACGAAGAAAGAGTGCAGACGATTAGGGTCGCAAAAAACGCTTGAGTTTCTGGAAGAACGAGGAGGGAAGTTTAATCTAAAAGTCACCGCGGTGAAATGTCTCTCGGAATGTGGGATGGGACCGAACGTGGAACTTCCGTGCGGAACAATCTTGAACAGAGTGAAAGGGGAGGAGAGCTGCTTGAAAGCTTTGGCGAGAACGGTGAACGAAGGCGAGGAGTGCGGCGCATTTATGTGACGTAAGAGGGTGTGAGTTCGCGTTTAAATCCGTTGTTGTTACTTCGCTGTGTATTGTATGTGTATATTATCTTGCTTGTCTACGCGTATCATCATCATCTTCATCGTTATCGTTTTCATCATCACTAATGTCCGCCGCCGCCCGAGCTCTCTAACAACCCTCTCTCCTTCAACTCATCTTTCAAAATCTTCGCCCCTGTGACCATAAACAGCGTCTGCCAAATGCCTAAACCGACTCTTGGAACGATCCCGCGAAACAACCCGCCGACGCCGTTCTCTTTGATGATGTCCTTCATCACGCTCACCATGCTCCCGGTTTCTTGTCCCAAACTCCCTCTGGTTTGCGCTTCTATTCGAGCGACTTCAAACGGATGGTTCCAACACGCCATCGTCCCGCCAATTACCCCGCATATAACTTCTTGTCCTTTAGTCATCTTCACTTCTTTCGAATCGACGTCCGGGTACCAAACCGCCTTCGCTTTCTCGCGAACGATTTCGGTGAAACCTTGACGACTGGCCCAGTTCGTCGCCTGTCGAAACGCGATGGCGGTTCCTCCCGGGTAAAACCCTTTCACTCCAGATCTCGCGTACGTTTCCTTTATTCTCTCCACGCTCGATTTCCCGGAAGGATCATTCACCGCGCCGGTGACTAAATACGTGCACGGACCCATGACGGAGACTTGCGCGATCCCCCCACCGGCGCCGGCGAGAACTCCGGCTACGCCTGGATCGACGTCGTTTTTCAACAAACTCTCGTTTATTCCCTCTTTCGCGTACATCAATATCGCGCCTTTCGTTCCAGACTCGACCATTTTCGCCGACGTGCCTCTCCAAAACGCGTGTATTCCGCCTCCGGATTTGTACACGTTTTTCAACGCCTCCACAGTTCCTTCCGTTCGGTGTCTTCCCATTCGTGTTTTCCAGACTTCGAAAGGCATGCCTAAAGACGCCGCTTCGGCCATTTGGATAGCCGGACCGATGATGATATCAATCGCAGGCATTTTATATTATTTATTTGTGTGTGTGCTCTTCTATGATCTATCTTTATTAAACTACTATAGTGTGTAAGTGTTAAGTGTGTACGACTAATGTGGAAAGACTTGTGTGTTCGTTTGTTTCATAAAAATATAGAAAATTTTACATTTTGCTGCTAAAAAAAAGTAATACAAAGAGATCCTCCTTCCTCTCTTTAAAGACACACACACAGACAGACACACACACACATTTCTTCGATGTAGTAATAGTGTTCGTCGTTTTTGTTCTCGTTCTCGCGGATTTATCAGCCTTTTTAATATATATATTAAATCTCTCGGCGGGTTCGTATTTTAAAAACGAAAATTTTCCCGCGCGCGGCGTCACATTAAGAAGAATAAAATCTTCTTCCGCGAGAACTATGTGTCTCTCTCTCTCTCTCCTTCTTCTTCTTCTTCGCTTTGCGTTTTCACATCGTCGCGTGAAAAAAATCGCAAAGCGCGCTTATCCTCACGCGGAACCGCAACACCCGGCGTCTTGCGGCGTCGAAAAGCCGCCGTTGCCCAAGGCGCCGTCCACTCTTTTACTCCCCGTGGTCACCGGTCCTTTTGCCGCGCGTTCTAATTTATCCGCTTCCAACTGTTTCAACAGAGCTTCTTTCGCCGAGCAACAGCCGCCGCTCGACGCTCCCGCTGCTTTCGACCGCGCGGCAACCCTTCGCCGAAACGCCGCTTGCAACTCTTTCTGCAACGTTTCTTTTCTTTCCGTCACCTCTCTCACGTCCTGAAAAGTTTGTTGAACCGCTTCGGGGAGTTTCAACACTCTCTCATTCGTCTCTCCTTCTTCGAGCACCCACCCGTGGGTTAAAAAACATTGCAATGCACTCTCATTACTCGTCGTTGATTTCCCGCTCTCGAACGCGGCTTTGATTTTCGCGTTGGTTTCAAACTTTACTTTTCGATATTTCTTCTCCGATGGATTTTGTGCGCAGTTTTTGAACAACTTTTCAATCATTTCCAAGCACTCCACGGATTCCACCTGACGTAACGCTTTTTGTTTCTGTTTTATTTTGTTTTTGTTACGATGATGATAGTGATGATATTCATCGTGAGCGTCAGATGAATGGGTCCGTGTCGTTTCGAGAAGAGATGACGCGAGACCTTAGATTTCTCGAAACGACGAAAGAGATTTACAGGAAGAAAGAAAGAAAGAGAGAGAAAAAGAAAAAGAAAGCAATAAGAAACGAACAAAACTCCTAGTAGCAGTAATATTATTACCTCGGTGAGTTCTTGGACGGAGTGTCCGGGAGCGTATCCCGCGTACCCCATGATATTAAGATGAGACGCGAGAATAAGAAGAAGAAAAGTTACGATTTCTTCTTCTTTTTATCTTTTTTTGAGATGAGTTTTCAAGCGTTTTGTGGCTAAAAATTAGTTGACGAAAACGAGAATTTACCAGGAGAGGCACCAGAACCAGAACCAGCGGCTCCACTTCCTCCTCCTCCTTTGTCCTCGCGCGGGTGGTTCGTTTCATCGAATATCATGATCAAAAATTTATATTACTTCTTATTATTAAAAACGAAGCGCGTCATGTATTATATATTTTCATACTCATTAGTATCAGCGCTGCTTTCTCACTTCTCACGGCGATGAATGATGATGCTTTTATCTTCTCGGCATGGAGAGTTTTTCCGCCCATTGAGGGTCGTATTCGCCCGAATCCACGTTGAGTTGCGGATTGGCGATTCGCGAGATCGCGACTAAGAGGATTACCCACATGACGAAATAAGACATGCCGAGCATGAGGAAGCCACCCCAGAGAACTTTGAGCGCATCAACGACGGTGTGTAAGGTCGAGGTGATTTCCGCGGTTTCCGATTGAACAAAGTCGCACGTGATGAGTTGGCCGACGGAATCTTCAACGGCCAGAACGTACCCGAGGTTGTTGAAGAGCGCCACGAAATCATCGTAAGCGTCAGAGGCGACCTGGTTTTGGCCGCATGTCGCCCCGCCAGCAATTTGCGCGGTGGTAAAATCACATTTCGTGTATTGTCCACCACCCGCAGTTGGGTCGATTTTCCCGGTATCCACGGTTTTCGGAATGTACGCATTACCGCCGTATTTTTGTACGTCCAAGTAGTGATTTCTGCAGACCGGATCGGCGTAGTAGAGATCGGATTTATCATTTTGATTTTTATACCAGTTGCAATAATCATCCACGGTTACCCTGTCGTAAATTTGAGACACTTGAGCGCAGTTGGGGCAGATTGCAGTATTTTGCGCTTCTGATTGTATCTCGTTGATGATGTCGTAGTACGTGGAACGTAAATCTTCGTTGACGCTCGAGGCGGAGTTGTATCGACTCGGGCAAAGAGACGAACCGGTCGGAAACGCGTTTTGAATGTTTGCATCCATGGCAAAGGCATCAAAACCAAGGGCGATGTCGTCGATCAAAGTTCCGATGGTACCAAGAGCGCCAAAGACGATCCAGCACACGATCATGACCAAAGACAAAGTGAAAAAGAACAACATCAACATGGTCGACCAGCCGAGGCATACCAAACCCGTCGCGATGATAGCTACGATGAAAACGATAGCCGCGACGACCATGAAAGACAATTCAATTTTCTCCGCGACACCTTTGATTTGATCATTCAAATCAACCACGGACGATGAGATGTCGACGCTGCTCGATTGCAAATCGGCGAGATCTTCCGACCCTTCTTGGGACGCCTGGACGAGCGCGGCGTACCAATCGTTGATGATCACCTCGAGCGACTTCGTCGTGTTGACGAGTTCGTCTCCGAAATCAGTGACACCTTTGGACACTTCCGTTCCTTGAGAGAAGACCAAAACGCACCCGATGCCTCCGATGATGCAAAAGACCAGCATCGCCCACTTTGTAATTTTCAGCTGTCTAGAGGTGTACTCCTTGGGTCTGAAACACTTCTCGTCCCAGCAACTCCCGGGGCAGCACATGGCGCAGCATTTCGTGCACACGCGCAAGAACACGACCAAAAAGCACACGATGAACAATAAAGAGGCGATGGCAATCCCCGGAATGGCTGGCGTGACCAGCGTTTCCAGGTATTGCGCGCTCAAATCGCTCGCGGACAAATACGCCGGTTCCGAGCCAGAGGCATCGTTCCGAGGTAACCCCGTGAAGGTTTCGTAATCCATTAAATTGAAATACGTGTCTTCGATCGCGGACGAGCTGTAGCCGTTTTGGATGATCTGCATCAGCGCCGCGTGGCGTGCATCGTCGTTAGCCATCTTTATTAGCTTCTTCTTCTTTCACTTCTTTAACTTCTTCTTCGGAAGGGGGGAATTCTTTATGCAGAGTTTCAAAGAAGAAGAAGAAGATATCTCGTCCTCTCTTAATACTCCTGTTTTCCCCCTTAATTCTCTCCTTTTCCACAGATTCTCTCTTCTTTTTTTGCCTTCCTTTCTGTCTGGCGGTTTTTTTTGTTGCTGTTCTTTTTTTGTTCTGATGTGTGTTGTGTCTTCTTTCTTTTTGCCTTTTTTTTGCTTTTTTTTTTTTTTTTTTTTTTTTTTTTTCTTTTTTTTCTCTTTTTTTTTTTTGCTTTTCTCATCATCCTCGCAACAACACAACAGGAGAAAGAAACAATAAAGAAGATATAGGATGGAGAGAGAGAGAGAGAGAGTTGAAACGATTTCAGAGAGATGACCACCACCTTCAATTCTTCTGGGGGAGACGGGGTGCTGCGACCAGCGGCGGCGGATTTGGAGGAAGAGGAGGACACAAAGGATGGCGGCAAAGGAGGAACTTCTTCATCGCGTTGTTACGCGATGATGATGATGACAACGATGAAAAGTTTTCGGACGACGAAGAAAAGTTTATACACCACCACCAGAGCACGACTCGCTTTCGCTCTGATGAGTATTATTGTTCTTCTGTTCATCTACTTCTCGTCGTCGTCGTCGTCGCTGGTATCATCATCATTATCCTTCATCTCATCCTCCTCCTCGGGATGGACTTTGCAAAATCGAGCAGCGAAAAAGTTGATGTTGTTGGACGCGACGTCTACGAAAACGCACAACGCGGATGCGTTGGCGCAGCTCTTATTGAATGATAACGACGATAAAGATAACGATAACGAAGGAGGAGACGACAAAGCGACGACGAGTGATGAGGAAACTGACTCCGATGGTGTCATGGACGATGCGATAAAAGTAGAAAACGATTCGTTCAAGATTGAGATAACGCGGAACGCGCACCTGTCGCAAAGATACCAGAACGAGGTGAGAGAGTTGGGGAAGAAAGAAAACGACGCTTGGAATAAAGCAGCAAAGTGGAAGAAACAAGCGGCGGTGAAAGTGATGATGCGGAGTAAAGAGCTTGGGAAGCGAGCGATTTTGAGCTCGACGACGAGGAAAATGTCCATCAATCCGCCGTGTAAACCGATACTCGTCGCGAGGGAGTCCATCGTGGATGCGCCGAAAGCGGTGAGCGCAATCACTCAGAGAGCATGCCGACAAAAATACGTCGAACTGCCGGAGGTGAGCATAGGACTCGTTTTAAGCGATAAGGACAACAAGTTCGCTCGTGATCAAGGAGCAGTAGAGGCTATCGTTGCAAAAGTTAGGGATCAAGTACAAAAGAAGTTGAAGGCGAGCGAGCTGATTGTTTTCTTAGACGGCGATATCGTCTCGAGTCATCTGTTGGAGAACCAGAACAAACCGTTTTCAAAAAATACTTTGAAAATGACATCGAGGGCGAACGATTGGATGTTTGCGTCGAAGCATAGGAACGGGAATGCGCGTGTATTCAACAAGGTGATGCGAGGGACGAGAGCAGAATTCGCGTTACTCTTGAGAGAGGAAGATTTTCTCCATCGCGACGGAATGAGTAGCGGTAATAGCGGTAGTGATAGCAGCAGCGATGGCAATATTAATACAGATTTAGATGCGAGGGTACGGAATATCGTCGCATGGGCGAACGAAGCGTTGAAGTTGCTCAAGAGAGACGAGCATCTCGCGATGGTGACGCCGCAAAACGCCGAGTATTCCTCTTCTGCTACTCAGAACGAACAGGCGGTACAAATAAAACCTCCGAGCTCGTCGGCTAAACCAAACTTGGCATTTTTCGATGGGCGCCGAAGGCAGCCATTGCTCGAGCAGCAACAGCAAAAAGCGAAAAATTTCGCGTCGGAGGAAGAAGAAGAAGAAGACAAAGAAGAAATTGCGACATCCACCGTGGACGAGCTCGGGAAAGATCATCTTCGCTACGCGACGCCTATTTTTGTTCGTCCGAATGCTTTACACCAGATTGGTGGTTTTGAAGAGTGGGGAACATGCTCAGGAGATGCTCTTTTCGATGAAACTTTGCGCGAGATGTCCATTCGTCTCTGGAGAGGTGGTTTTAAGAGCGCTGCTTTTGGTATTCCTGAGGTTTCCAAGACGGCATCTTTTTTCTCTCGGGCGAGTAGCGCAAAGAAAGGGAACAAAATTAGTGCCTATGCAAATTTCGCAAAGACGGAAATTTATCCTAAAAAACGATACGATATGCCGTGGGATAAGAGCACGGATGGAATGTGGCCATTTCTCGTGCCTGGATTAACTTCGGATGATATCATCGAGGCTGAGATGCGCGTCGAACGCGTGCGTTCAAAAAGATGGAAGCCTTTCGACAGTCCAACCGTCGTCGGTAACTGTTTTCCTCCAGACGTTACGGCAAAAGGAGATCCACCAAAGTCCATCCTGAGACAATGCAAGTCTTCTGCAACGCGAGAATTCCCGGTTGCAACGTTAGTCATGCAGTATTTCAACAGAAAAGCTGGTGTGAAGAAACTTTTAGAATCTTTGGAAACGCTTTCATTACCGGTGGAGATTATTATCAACGACGATTCGCGCACGGAGCTTGCCGCATTTTCAAAGTTCTCCAAAAAGCAGCCGAAGAAAAACTCGTTCATTTTGGCGATGCCGAACGACGTGCACGAGATTCGCGCGTATAATCGGTTAGCTCTGATGGCGTCTGCGGAAATTGTAGCTTTGATTCAAGACGATGATTACATGCCTAAAGGAGACGCTTGGCTCTCGAAAGCGATTTCATTATTCAAGAAGTATCCCAAACTGGGCTTACTAGGTGGATACAGAGGTCGCTTAGATGACGGAACGAAGATGATACCTCAGCAAAATCAAAACGATGGTTCTAAGTACGGCGCCGAGCCAGAGAAGGACCGCGCGAAACGAACGAAAGATATTTTATTCAAGGATGTCTCCGTTAACGTTGACTTTATGTTTGCCTATAAAGTAAACTTAGCTCCGATGATTACGAGACGATCGTTGTTTGCTGAAGTTGGCGGTTTTAATCACAACTTTTCCTGTCCAGGACAACCCGGCATTGGCTTGGATTTCGAGTTATCTATTCGCATGTGGAGGTTAGGACGTTCTGTTGGTTTATACGATTCGAAATTTAAACACGGCGTCGGCGACTCAAAATTTTCTGGCACTCACTCTGGCATCGCAAAGACCAAGCGCAAAGCGAACGAGTTGCGGAATAATCTCTTGCTCTACTCCATGTATCCTTCGTTTCACCACAAGAAAGGCACGAGTAAAGCAATCAGTGAGAACAAGAAAATGGTCGACGCCAAACTGATGAGTAAAAATAGAATAACCGCCGCGAGGAAAAAGGAAATCGAGAGACTCGCGCGAGCCGATATCGAGCAAGGGAAGAGAATGCGCGCACGACAGAATCGAAGATCGAGAAATTCTGGATAACGATGATGAATGATGATGTGTCTCTTTTTGTTGTTGTTCTACGTAAGTAGTCGTAGTAGTAGTCAGTAGAAATAGCTGAATACTCAATTTTTTGCAGGGCAAATTCGAGTTTGTCCTATAGAATGTAGAACACCAAGCACACTCTTCTTCAAAACTTTTTCTCGAAAGACGATACTACTTTTTACCGTAAGAAGAAGGAGACGGAGAAAATAAACGTGAACGCAAAGAGTATTATACCTCCATCATCATCGTCGTTTACGTCTTCATTATGGAATTGAGCGACCGAGAAGGGTTCGTGCGCGCGTGCTTGTCGAAAAGTCCAAAATCGTTTCACCAGTTCGTCGTCGAATCGTGCGAACGCGTCTCCCGCGTTTTTGACGAAGAAAAGAAAAAGGAGAACGTTTCGAACAACACCGAGGAGGAAAAGATCATAGAAGACGGCGTTAGGATGATTTTAATCGAAACGGCGAGGTTAAACGTGCAAAGAGACGAGTTAGAGCAGACTTTGAAGGAGGAGATTTTCTTCTCGTCAGAAGCAAAAGAAGAAGAAGAAGGAGATGAAGGAAAAAATCTTCTGACGAGGACATCTGACGCTCTCGTGGACGGTGTATACCCTTTCGTGAAAGGTGTTCAAAATATACTCGGAGAAATGGAAGAAGACGAATGCGGGGTAGATGGTAGTGGAGGAACGAGTCGCGGAATAAAACGTTTGGAATCGTGCGAGGTGAGAGTGGACGCCGTCGTCGCGGAGAAAAACTCGAGCGAGTACCGAACGCGGTTGGAAAACCGCTGGCACTTTGCAGAAGAAGATAGGGATGGCTTGAAAAGAAGGTCAGAGTTGAAGTTTGCGTGCAGCGAAGAAGAAGGTGAAATGCTATCGAACGCGCTGAAAGAAGCGCTGAGAGCGGCGGAAAATGCACGATTATGAAAAAGAGAACGTTGTAAAGTTCGTATATTTGCCTTGTTTTTTTAACTAAATGTTCGCTACGCTTGATCAATATTATACAAATTTCTATTTGGTTTCTATACTTATCATCAAAATATGCTTAATTCGATTCAGACGATCCTTTACTCGAGTACCGATGTCTCAGAGCATTGCCAAAGAGAATTACGGAACTGTCCTGCTCGCTTTTACCCATCGCCGCGTCTTTCTCGTTCTCTTCGTCCTCTTCCTCCGGAGGCGGGCATTTGGGATAATATTCCGCTTTGATGGCACTCGCTTGCCACTCGTTATCATCTTGGAGAGACTCCTCGGACCCGAGAGACGCTTCGCCTTCCTTGTCGACAACCTCTGGAATATTTATCGGGTATCCCAACACTCTAAAATCTGCCTCGTACGTGTCCAGAAAATCCGCGATTGTCTTCGCCGGCAAGTCCGGGTTGTTTCTCCAACACTTTCGAACTTCAGCGGAAGCGATATCGTTTTCTTCGCTCACGTCGGGCAACTCGATTTTATCCGAAAACCGCTTCTGCAAAAACGAAATCAAGTTGGGTTGCATCTTCTTGTTCTCGTTTACTAATTCGCCAAAGTTTCGACGGAAAAAAGACGTGGAAAACGATCCCTTTCTGGACTCCGACGCCTCCTCCGTTTCCTCTAAATACTTTTGCTTCTCCAAACCTTCCACGCGAGGATCCGGGCAAAAACCTTTCGCGTTGCCAAAACACTTCTCGAAACTGAACAACTTTTCTACTTTGTTCGCTAAGACTACTTGCGGATAATCGTGCGAATTCTGCGACGTGACTGGTTCTTCGTCCTTGGCCTCCTCGCCGGCGAAAAATTCGCTCTCGTCGTCGTCATCCGTAAACGTTTCATCGCACGCATCTATACCTTTCGAATCAAATTTCGTTCTCTTATAACACTGCAATCTATCGTCCACGTTTGCCCAATTCTCCATCTTATCCGTGGCCCATTTACCGAACGCTTCGCACGTTTTTTTCTGGTTGTGCGGGAACTCTGCTCGATTGGAGACTTTCGCCCAACGAGGGTCGTATAAAAACTGCGACTGAAACCTATCGAACGGATTCCTACAAATAGCAAAACTATCTTGTACTAACTTCTTCGGTTGAGCGTGCCACGGCGCGACTTCTTTATCCCATCCCGGCGCAATTTCGTACGGTCTCTTCTCGTTACACGCGCCTATTCTCCCGCCTACGCTTCCCACCGCGCTCTCTACCAGCGTCCCGCCCGCTTTCGGCACGTGCACGAAGCTCGGCAACAGTTGACCTTCCTCCTTTTTCTCGTTCTTCGTTGTTGCAATCATCTCCTCGTCAAAGTTCTCCGGATTGGAGTAGCACCCCGGCATGGAGCACCACGAGAGCGCGGCTTCTTTTAAAATCTCCATGTTTTTCAAGTGCATCTTATACACTCGCAATAAGAGCCAAGGGTGCCCGACTCGACTCAACGCCACCAGAGGGGCGACGAGAAATAAAATCGCAAAAAACGTCCACGTGTGCGCGCGATTCTTATTCTTCATGATTGGTTTGAGCAATAACGGCACGTTTTCTTCGTTTACTGCTCTGTCGTTTACGTCGTCGTCATTTATATCTTTGTTGTTGTTATTGTTTGTCTTCTTCTTCTCCTTCTTTGATGAAAAGCGCATCGTTTCTCGTTTTTCTTCCGCGTCCTCGCAAATCCAAATTCTTTCTTCAGCAAAGAGAAAGATATTATACTATTAATAATACTATATATTTGCTGCTGTTCAAACTACTCACCTCCTTCTCTGTTCTTCTTCTTGACTTCTTCTTCTTGACTTCTTCTTGTCTTCTTCTTCCGCGCGACACTACTATCTTTTATAACGAAGAAGAAGCACCAAGCGTTGATTTTTATTTTTTGTGCCGCGACGAGGGATGATGAGAAAAAAAAGAAGAGAAAAGAAAAAGCTGTTTGTTGTTAAAAAGGTGACAAACGAACGAGCAAACACTTTACAAAAGATGATGATGATTAAGATGATGGGTATTTGTATGCATACACACGCGTCGCGTTCATATAGAAAAGCGGACTCGATTTTTTGCGTGCTAAAAATGATTTTATTCGAGCGCTTTCGCCCAGGACGAATCGCTTTCGTCGTTGGCGACGTTCCAGACGAACGCGCTCAAATCGTCTATTTCTTTCTCAGTCAGTCGTTTCGCGAACGTGCACTTACCTTTCCCGACGCAGTTTTCCCCGTACCCGGGCATTTTATTCTTCCCCAACGATATCACTTCCGCCACGTCTTCTTTACCGTTCGCGCCGTTCTTTCGCAAGTCTTGAAGCGAGAGCGTTTTGCCAGCTTCTACGATATTTCCACCGGCGGCGTGGCATCCGACGCACCCTCCGGCGCCTTTAAAAAGCGCTTTTCCGTTGTTCATGCTGCTAATGTTTGAGTCTTCTTCCATCGTCATCGTCGATGCCGTCGCCGGAGAAGGAGGAGAAAAGTGCATGGGAAGCAAAACGCACGCGACGAAACACCACGAGGAGACGAAAACAGTTGAAGACCACTTTTGGTGCTTTTGTTGAATTTGCCACAACGACGACGACTTCAAACGATTATCATGATTGTCTCTCTCTTCTTTTCCTTCTTCTCGATGCAACGACAGGTCCCCGAAGTTCCGTCGTGTGCTGCGAGTACTGTGACTCGAAAGCTTCATCGCTTTCTTCGTCTTCATCTCAACCTTTTCAGAGGAAGGGGAAGAGGATTTTGCGACGAAGAACAGACTGCTGCTCCCCATCATCAGTGGTAGTATTTTTAGTAGTATTCCCTCTATTCCGAGGAACAATGAAAGAAACAGACGACGATTCAGACGACGAGTAACAAGTCCCTTTGTCCTTTATTCTTATCAGACTGTTTATTGTGTGAGTACTATATATACAAGACGTAAGCTGCGTTTCATTTTATACAACTGGAGAGGAAAAAAGTGGAGAAAAATGCTCCTCACAACACAAAAAGAGGCATTTCGGAGAGACACCAACCACCGCACGCGTCGTCGCATGGAATCAACCTCGTCGTCAGTTGCACGAGTTCGGAGGCCCGTCGTCTGCGCTCGTGCACGCGTACGTTGCCTGAAATGCTGTCGCACCAAGGAACATGTCGGTTGTGCTCGTGGCAGAACCGATGCTCCAACCAAAAGAAAGTTCTTGAGTAAAATTCAGTGCTCCTTTGAACATCATTTCCATGGTCGTCACGCTTGAAACGTCCCAGCTAGATATATCGGCGTTGAAAGATCCCTGATTTTCAAACGCACCATTCATGTTAGTCACCGCAGAAACGTCCCAGTATGGCATCATTCCGATGTAGTTAGTAGTCGAATCAGGGAAATTTTTGCCGCTATACTCTTTACACAAACCGTCGATAGGTGCTTCCGCGAGACACCCTGTGACGTGCGTCGCAAAGTCACTATCAGAAATTGATTGACAACTTCGATACCACTCAAAGGATGAATCCCCAGTGCTATCACCCCATGATCCTGAATACGCCCAAAAACACTCGCCGTTTGATGTGCGGTAATTGATACTCGCGCAATCGTCACATTTGGAACACGTCTCAAAGCACTTCGTTGGATCCGATACGATCATAGACGTCGCACCATCGCACGTTATTCCTGTAAAACTCCCTTTACTTCTTCTACTATATGAGGCACTCATGCAGTGGTCGTATTTCTGCTTCAAACTCAGTGGTGAAGGGGGAGGAGGAGGCGACGGAGGAGAAGGCGGTGGAGAGGGAGACGGACTCGGTGGCGGCGGAGGAGGAGGCGACGGAGGAGGAGGCGACGGAGGAGGAGGCATCGGACTCG
>Ga0257106_1000848_pt1 | contig 16415 bp, 13 predicted proteins | sample LP_taG_3_FD_190177 | JGI IMG/M metagenome (GOLD analysis project Ga0257106, IMG submission 190177) | Marine microbial communities from Northeast Subartic Pacific Ocean, Canada - LP_J_2011_P26_10m | ecosystem: Environmental > Aquatic > Marine > Oceanic | place: Canada: Northeast Subartic Pacific...
TCATCAAAACTCTCTGGGGGGTGTTGTTGACAACACTTGCCATAGGGGGGACGGTGCCGAAGCCAAAAACTTGAAGCGTCGCTTCGAGCCAAAAAAAAATCGCCAAGCGCGCTTCCAGCGTGCTCAACGTGCGAAGCGCTTCGACATTTCACCGTCCCCATACAAAAACGTGTTGCGCTTTCACACGCGATGGATGATAGAGGGAAAAAAACCGAAACGAGACGCACTAAAAAAGAGAGCACGGAAGAATAAGAGAGCTTTTTTTTCTCTCAGAAGAAGAAGACACACACACACGCAACGCTTCGCTTTACGCGCTCTCTCTTTCAAAAACTGTCCGCGTGGTGCCAAAACGTTTATTTCGGTCTCTTCCTCTCTTCTTTTTAACTTCTTGTTTTGGTGATGATGACGAGGACGAGGACGAGAAGATGTGCGCTTTCGTGATAACGGTCTCTCTCTTCTTGGAAAGAGATTAGTAGACGATATAGTTTTATCCTCTTACCCTCCTCGTTCTCCTCCGAAAATAAGAATAATGAGAACGACGTTCACGACGATGAGAGCAACGGAGAAGGTTTTATCGAGCTTAACGCGGAGAAGAGAAACACTGCGAGCGCAGTTGGAGGAAAAGATGACGAGAAAGATGAACGACGACGAGAACAGCCGGAAAGAGGAGAACTGTTATTACGAGAAGGAGGAAAAAGAAGAGGAGGAGGAAAAAGAAGAGGCGGAGGAGAAGAAGACAACAAAGAAGGTGTTGTTATTAATGCTGTTCGAGAGAGAGATTGAGAAACATTCGGCGCGAGCGAAAGCGCTCAAAGAGACGGTGGAGGAGGAGACGCGTCGGAACGACGCGATGGAGAAGAACGTGCGCGAACGAGAGGAACGCGCGAGAAGAGAGAAAAGAGCGATGGAGAAAAGAGCGACGAAGAAGAAGAAGAAGTTTGGAGGAGTTTTCTCTTCTTCTTCGGTTAAAGAGACAGAGGAGAACGCGAGGAGAGACGAAGATATTCGAGAGTTGATCAAAATTCGATTGAAGAGTTGCGAGTTTGAGTTGCGGTGCGAACGCTCGAGACTCTTTGGAGAGGTGAAGGACGTGTTTGAGTTGGAAAGCGGAGGAGAGAGGAAGGTGCGTGGAAGGAATGACAGCATTAGCAGTTACGGAAAGTTTTTACCGGATGTGGACGCGTTCGCGTACTCTTCGAAACAATCGACTCAGAACAACAACAACAACAACAACAACAACAACAACAACAAAGATTTGGACGCGTTCATCGAAGTGCTTTTCAATAGTAGTAACAAGAAAAGCGACGACAAAATTGAAAACGAAAACGAAATTGCCGCGACGCTTTCGATGATGAACAGATTCGTCACGCTTTTAGGTAAATATAGCTTCTGCCCGTCGCTCCATCGATCGACGCCGGGCGTGACGAACGCGACGGAGATATGGAAGCCGTTAGATTCAACGACAACGTCTTCGAGCAGGAATTTCGAGCGAGGCGGGAAGGAATCTTTCGACGACGACGACGACGATTACGCGCGCGACGAAGCCGTGAAAGTGGATGAGTTTTTTAGGAAAACGTTTGGAAACGAAGACGTGGTTTTGTACGGTGACATCGCCTCGCCCGAGTGCGAGATATTACCGCTGTATTACGCTCGAGCCGCTCCAAAAAGAAGCGGTGGCGTCGGCGGCGAGGAGGAAGAAGATGCGCGAGCGCAAAAGAAACGCCTTCTCCGCGCCGTGCGTTTGCTACAGAAATCGTGCGAAATAGTCGCCGCGCACTTTGCCGCGGAAGTTACCGAACTCGTAACGAGCGATATCTTCGATGACGATGCAGAGGAGGATGAAAATCAGTATCACTTCACTCGTCGCTTGATGAAAGAATTAAATGGAAATACAAACAACGCCACTCGTGGCGGTCCGTTTTGTTCGTTACTGGTGGCGTTTGAAGCGCTCGTTGAAATCGCGGAAAGGAAACGTTTGCAGGATTTATACTACCGCTCGAGCGCATCTTCTTCGTCGTCTTCGATGTCGTGCGAAGAGCTTTTCTCGTCCGAGGACGACGACGACGACAACAACAAAGAAGGTTTCGAACCGGTTGTCGTGATATCGTCCTCATTACGAAACATCGACAACACGGCAAAGTCCAAAGCGACGATGACGACGAAAAAGAAGAACAGAAAGAGCAGCCGCAAGAGACAACTCGCGGAAAAAAGTAAATCGATGATAAAAAGCGTCTGGAGCTTCGTCGCCGAACCGACGAAGAAATTCGAGAAGAATTTGAAATTGACGCGAGTACCGGAAAACAACGACGACAACGACGAAATATCGAAAGTCAACCGCCCTCATCGCAACGCTGAAAACGAAGACGAAGATTGGGACGTCGTGGATGTACCACACACGCTCATCCGGAAAACGCCCTCCAGCAATAGCGGGGATTCCAAAACGAAGAACATTCGTTTACCGCCACCGCCGTGTGAGGAAGAAAATCTAAACCATTACGTGCGAGCGATGTTTACGGATAAGCAATAGAAGGTACCAGAACAACACGTGTACAACAAAAACAACAACAACAACAACACAAGCGAGCAAGCAAGCAAGCAGCTCGTAGTTAATTATTTTGTATATAAATAAATTCAGAATATAGTAACTCGTAACTGGTGGTAGTAGTAAAGATTTCATTTCTATAACAAGTAAGTCACACATGTGTAAAAATGTTCATGCATGCGTGCAATTTTTTACGTATCTTTTACGAAATAAACCTCTCTTTGACCGAATCAAATTCAAAGCTCGTCACTGTATTTATTCGTCGCATACGTGTTCGTCTTTTGACGGGGTGACAAAAAGTATGGGTCGGTGTTGCGGTCCAAGCGACTGCATGGAATCGACGCCGGATCCTCCGGCGGTGATTCACCCCGACCCGACCGGCGCGTCGAGATTCGTCGTGAAAAAATGCTCCCGATTGAACAAGGATTACGTCGTGTATTCGAAGCGCGTGAACGAGTCGAAGAAGTGGCTGTTCTTGAACCAATCCCAGGACGAGACAACGGAAAAAGGCGGCGAAAAGTGGGTGTACGAACTGGAGAACTACGTCAGGGAAGACCCGGCGTTCCCGAAGCGAGGCGAGATTCTTTGGAGATGCGTGTACAACGAACGGCCAACGTTTCGATTCGCTCGAGTCGAAAGAAACTTTGGGAGTGGGTCATCGCACCAAGTCGAGAGCCAATTCGACGAGGAAAAGGACGCGGAATACACGGGACCGCGGACGTATTACGCAGAGGGCGAACTCGGCAAAGATTATTGCGAAGCGCACAAGTACAGAATGCAAAGCGAAGCGAAATGTCGTTCGATTAAAGTCGATGGATTCGAGTACACGTTCGTGTGCGACTCGCGAGGATGGGTGTCGAAAGAGCAGCGCTACTGGCTCGAAGAAGAGGTCGAGAGAGACAAAGAGGGAAACGTTGTACATCGGGAAATGGTGGAGAAATCGAGCACATCGTACGATTCTCGAGTGTCCAAAATCAGTTACGTCGTGTACGATAAGGACAAAAACGTGCTCGACGAGTTCGCGTGCACCTCGGGCGGCGACGAGGTCGGCGGGCGTCTCGGTCAAAGCGAGATACACTCGAGGTGCTTCGACGCGTCGTTCGAATACCATAAATTTTTTAACGGATGGCTCTGTGGGTTCGGCACGTGGACGCATCGCGTGCACACGAAAGAAGGCATCGATCCCGGTTTTGCGCTCATCTTTGGGCACATTTGCTGTACGGAATTCGGACCGAGAGAAATTAAAAAGGACTTAAACGCTGACCTACCGTTTTGATGGAGAACGATGACAAGAACGACGACGACGACGACGACGACTGGAATTACGTTTGATGCATGTAATAAAAATCAATTTATAAAACCGTTGGGATAAAAACCCCCGCGTGTTGTAAAATAACAAACATTTAAAACGACGACGACGCGTCTGAATCGCTTCTCTGATGGCGCGTCGCGGTTGATGTTCCGGAAGCAGCAGGAAATCCACCTCCAGTCACACCCGACGGCCCGCTCGTGTCTACGCCATAATTCTTATCGTAAGCCTTTCCCTTTTTTGGTTCCGTATACATAGCCAGAGAAAGCAAACATGCCTCGAACAAGCCCGAGCACTCTTTCTTAACCATACCTTGCAACGTCGTGTTGTTAAACTCCTTCATGAATGCCTTTCTCAAGGTTGGCATCTCCTCGTCGCGGTTGGTTAACAACGCGATGAGCGAACCCTGTTTCGATTTATCACCCCACGATCGAATAGCAGCTCGCAACGCTCTCGCCACGGTACGTTCGCGCTCAACAACTAACGCGACTAAAGATTCTTCGTAATCGCCCTTACAGTTTTTGCGAATATCGCGAACTAAATCATTTCCATACGTTATCATATACTGTTCGCGGATTTCCTTCATTTGTTCGGGCGTTCTGTGAACCAACATCGAAATTAACCCCCAATCATCGTTGGAAGAAAGCCATCCTCCAAACGCTTCTTTAAGGTAAACGGCGATTTGCTCTTCTCTGTTTGTGAGCAAGCCTTGAATCGTTTCTCGAAAGTATTTATTCTCAAATATTCCCGTCGTTTCGACTTTCAAACGATCCTTGAGCATTTCGGTGTATTTCATTTGGTACCGAAACTTAAACTCTTCAATCTGTTCGGGCGTTTTGTTGCACAGAAGTTGAATGATTTTTGACTCGTCCGTGCCGATTCCTTTAACCGCGTCGTACATTTCGTTCACCTCCGCCTCGTATTGCTCATCAGAAATCGTCTCTTGGATCCTCGATGGATGTTTCGTCGCGAGTGCGACGACAATTTTCTTAAAATCGCCGGAGACTTTAAACTCAGATGACAACGCTCGAAGTAAATCTTTCTTGAACAGACGCATGTACGATTCTCTCGTCTTTGCTATCGTCTCGTGGTCTAACGTGACGAGTAATCGCACGATGGCTTTGCAATCAGTACCAACACCTTTAATCGCGGCGTGAAACACTTTCGCGTAGCATTCGGGCGCGGCGTCGCATCCAGCTAAGAGCAACGTCCGTTTGAACTTTCCAGACGTTTTCGAGAGCACGGCCCGTTCGAGGCTTTCTTCGTATCTCTCTGCGTACGCCGTTTGTACCGCGTAGATCTCCTCTTCGTCTAACGTGCACAAAAACGCAATCAGCATCGCTTCGTCCGTCCCGAAACCTCCCATCGCTCGTTTCATGATTTGCGCTTGAAAATCCAGTTTCTCCGAGAGCAACGCCACCATGAGATCCCGCAGCGTGCCGCGCGGCACGCAGTCCAACACGTCGCTCAGTAAATCCCCGTAGCCCATTGCTTCGTACTTTTGTGTCAAAATCTCTTTCACGAACCGACCGCGCGAGATGCCGCGCGGCGTCGCCAGAGACGGCACTTTGATCACCATTTGTTTCACGACTTGTTCCACGTCGTCCACGTGGATCGCTCTGTGAAGCTTCCACGCGACGCGATCGATGGGATCGCGAGGCGCCGGCTCCAACTTCAATGGCTCCTTTCCTTTCGAACTGCAAACGCCCATTTATGAGTGAGAGCACCTTCTTTTTTGCTCGACGATCGATGAATAATAACGCGTGATGAAAATGTATTTCCTTTACGACGAGTTGTTGTCACGAGTGCTTGTTTTGAAGTACCGTCGTACGCGTTTGAAAAGTGAGGGGTTCGTTATTCGGGAAAAGTTTCTAATTGTTGAGTGTTACATACGCATTTTTTTCGTTGTAACAAAGCGCTTTTATACCGCACGTATTTACGACTATCTACTTCTAGCACTTGTTGCTTTACCGCCTGCTTCCTCTCTTACTACTCCTAATCTCATCTACGATGCGTTCGATATCTCTCTCCGTCTCCTCCAACGACTTCTCGGTATCCACTACCCACGTCGCTCTCTTCCTCTTCTCCTCGTCCGGCATTTGCATCTCCCGAATCTTCTCAAACTTCTCCAAACTCATCCTCGCGCCAACCGTTCGATTCATCACTCTCTCCCTTTGCGTCTCCGACGAACACGAAACGACTAAAATCCCATCCACGGTATTCTCCAACTGCTTCTCGAAGAGCAAAGGCACGTCGAACACCAACACGTCCGTTTCGTCGGCGGCGTCTTCTGCGCTCGTCTCCTCCTCCTTTTTCCTCCTCCTCGAACGAACGCACTCCTCGACGAACCGTCTCCGCTTCTCTTCCACCAGCGGGTGCACGATAGCTTCCAGCTTTGCCATCTCCTCGGGTACGCCGACGACTTTCTCCCCTAACCGTTTCCGATCGATTGAACTCTTCGTTTCCGAATCCACAACGTCTTCGCCGAATATCGCTCGTATCTTCGTCACCGCTTCGGTTTCTTCGTACAACTCGTGCACCGCTGCGTCCGAGTCAAACACTGGGACTTGTAACTGTTCTTTGAACATTTTCGCGACGGTGGATTTCCCAGAGCCAATCGATCCCGTCAGACCGAGTTTATATGTGTTGTAATGCTGATTTTGTTGTTCTTGTCGTTGTTGTTCGTTTCTATTTTGCTGCTCATCACCGGAGGAGGACATCGTCGTCTTGAGCGAAATCCACCTCGGGGTTGCTTTCCTCCCCGTCGGATGAGATTTCGTCCTCGCGCGCTCGACAGAAGAAGAAGAAGAACAACTTTTCCAAGAAGAAGACAAAGAGAAAGACAAAGAAAATGCACTCAAACTCGACGAAGCACCACTAACAAACGGAATAGGCATAAATGCGAAACCAACGACGACGAGAGTAGAATAACTAAAGCGCGAAGAGAATCCGATTTCTGAAGGTCTCACGAAAGAAAACAACAGAGAGAAAAGAACGCGAGAAGAAATAAAGAAGACAACAAAGAAGACAAAGATTTTAAAAGGAAAAGCATACGTTTCATCTCTTTCGTGGTTTCGATACTAGGATTATGTAACACTTTTCTTCGTCCTCGAGTTTAAGCAGAGACATTAACATACGCGCTCGTGACGTCGTTTCGTTTCGTTTCGACGCGAGTAATAAAGAGCGTACGTAGTACTACGCAAAGACGTCGCATACGTCAAACCTTCTTAAACGCTCTCTCTTTTCATTCGTATTAAACTTCTTTTCTCTCTCTTCTGTGCACTCGTCGTTTTCTCTTCTTCTTCTTTTACGTTTCAAAGTACACTTACGACGTCTTGTTAAATCCTAATCCGTTATCTTCCGCGTATCGCGTCATGAATCGCATGAATCTTTCCCACTCTTGGGAGGAACGCATGATGTATCTCGCTTCTATGCATTTCGGTTTCCCGTTTACGAATTTCGCGTTCACGTCCACCTGTTTAAAGTTATTCATAGTAAATCAGAGTTAAAACGTTTGTTAGAGAAACAACGTGTTTCAGAGAGAGAGACAGAAAGAGAGACGATGGAAACATCGAGAACACGATGATGAGTCAAAACGGGGAAGCGATGACGTCTGACGTTTTAAGATACGAAACACATCGCGCGATAAGATGATACAAAAGACAACAACAACTCACCGTGGTCATCTCGCCTTCCTCGTCGGACAAGTACATCCCCGTGATGTCCCCTGTCGCGCTTTCGAACACGTCCGGGTTTTCGAACGTGAAAAACGCCGTCCCGGACGTTCCGTCTCTCGACTTTGTGAGTTTCACGTCCGGGACGGACGTTTCCACGTCGCCTTTGACGAAGGAAATCGTCGCCGCGTTCGAGATCGCGAACGACTTTCTTCGTCCGCTGCTGCTGTTAAAATTGCTACTGACTAAAGGTGACGATTGTTTTGCTCCTTTTCGGAAGGGCGCGAGGGTGGTGGTGGAGGACAGAAGGCCGCAGCGCGAGGATAAAGTTGACATTTTTTTCTCTCTATCCGCGCAAAAGATTAGTGTGGTCGTTTTGTTCGCACGGAGGATGAGAAGAGACCGAAGCTGAGCGTCTCCGCAGAAAAAATTATCAAAAAAAGTGCCAAAAATGCATTTAAACGCTTTTAAGAAGAAGAGTTGTAGAGTATTGGTGTGTGTGCGTGTGTTTTTCTTCGGTGTACGACATACTAGTATGCGCGACAAAAGTATTCAACGTATTTCTTCTCTGATCATCTATGTGGTACAAAACAACACGTTGGTCCTCTCGTTAGTAGTAGCGGAGACGAGTATTTAAAGCGTCGTCGTCGCGTTCAAAATGCGATCGCGCGATATAGTTATCTCTCTATTATTATTATTATTATTTTATAGTATTAGGATAGTAACCGAACCCGTTGGTGTCCGGGGCGATCCGGCGGACTTCTTTTTCAATCTCGACGAGTTTCTTCTCGGCTTTTTTCAGGTTGATGTCGAAACCGACGTCGTTTTTACCGCCCTCGTTGCCAAACGCGCGTTGCGGGCCGGCGATTTTCTGTTCCGTGGCTTGTTCCAAGCGGAAGAGGTTGCTTTCCAACGCTTTGATTTCCGAGCCGAGAGCTTTCTCAATCTTCGTGATGTCCGATTCTAAAATTTTTTCCACGTCTTTACCGACCAGTTTTTCCGTGATCTTTTCCACGTCTCTTTCGACGACTTTCTCTACCGCTTTCACATCGTCGCCCAAAGTGTCTAAATCGGCGATGTTGGTCACTTTGACTTCCTCGGGCGCTTTACACGAGTTATCAGTGATAACCATCTTGTTCCAATCGACGTTCACTTTCTCCGCGGCAGCTTTCATGCGCGGAATAAATTCTGGCCGTAACGTTGGTTCAGTCGCGTAGACGATAGCGCCACCGTACCCGTCCCACGCGTCGTTCGTGCCTCGGTAATACACGAACGCGACGCCTTTCTCTTCGTCGGCGTAGAAACCGTCCTTCGGGATGATCCAATCGTCTTGGTAGTGCAATTTCGTTTCCGGGTTCCCTCTGTTCAAGAAAATCGCCTTATCGTCCTCCTGGTAAAACCGTTGCACGTCGCCTCTCTCGTAAAATTGTCCGTTTGGCCTGTTCACTCTCCAATTGATTTTGATGTACATCTTATCGTCGTCGCCTTTCGCGAAGAAGTGTTCTTGACAATCGAAAATGTCGAAATCTTTATTCAAGCCAGCGACGATGTACCACCTCTTCTTCTTCGTCCAATCGTCGATGGTGACGTTCTCTTTCGTCTCAATCGCGTCAAAATCAGGCACTGGATATTCCCCCGTCGATTGTCTCTGCGCCACGCACGCGTTCCTGGTCACCGCGCACGTGTTAAATTTTTGCACCGCCGGCGACGCGTACAAATCCCCGCATCGAATCTGACAATCCGCCTCGTCCGGTTTCCCGAAACACACGTTCAAGCACGCCAACGATTCCACGCACTTCTCGTCAGCCAAGCACCCCGCTAACTCCGCTTTGCAGTTTTGCAACAAACAATCCCCGGTGCGCTTCGTCGTGTTTTCAATTCCAATTCCATTTCCAGTACTGGCGTATGCGACTGATGTTGTTGATGATGATGTCATCATCATCATTGGATTCCCCCCCAGTGATAAAGTTAACGCCGCGAGCGCTCCAACGGACGCGTTTTTCATCCTCGTTTCTATTCCTACTCTTGCTAACGAATTTTCTTCAGACTTCGTCTTCTTCTTCTCATCGTCAGAAGTAAAAGACGACGACGAAAATTTCTTTCTCCTCCTCGTAGTATTCCTCGCCGATGATGATGATGATGATGATGATGATATCCAAGACTTTGATGAGTAATCGTTCCTGCTAAAACTCTTGCTGCTGCTGCAACTGCACGCGCGAGAACACGACGGAATTTCGAAACTTAACGCAGTTAGGTGTCGCATTTGAATAATTGAGAGTGCTTTTGTTCTTGTTCTTGTTGTCGTGCTTTCTTTGCGTTTGGTCGTAAATATATTTATAATAATATGTGTGTGTGTGTGAATACAATGAAGATGATGATGATGATGATGATGATGCGCAGGTTAATGTTGTTGTTTCTTTCCTGTGTTTTCTCGGCTTTTTCTCGTTTTTTTCTTGGATAAGTTGCAGCAGGAACCCACACGCAAGAACACACCAGTCAGAAAAACACGACAAAGAGAGAGACTCTCTTCTTCTTCTTCTTCTTCTTCAAATTCCTCGTTTTTTTGTTCTCGTCTTGCAAAAGAAAAAAAGAAAATCTCATCTCGCAAGAAAAAACCCGTTCGTTGTTGGTGCTTTTCACCCAGAGGTGCCAGAAGAGATTTCGAGACGAGATTTTCTTTTTCGAGAAGGAGGAGGAAAAAAGATAAATTCGAGACAACGAAAAGAATCATCATCTTCTTCTTCAGAAGAGAACGCGCGCGCGAAAGAGCACAGACACACACAAAACCAGAGAGAGAGAGAGAGAGAGAGAGAGAGAGACGACACTTTTTTCTTCTGATATAATTGTTGTTGTTTATTTTGTGTTCGTATTTTGCGAGGACCAGAGAGAGAGAGAGAGAAGACATTTTATCGCCTCTGAAAGAGAGAGAAAATCGAGATTAGTATAAGAGAGAAGACATTACATCATCATGTTTTTAGCAGCACAAGCATCAGCGCTCTCGACGACGACGATGACGACGACGACGATACTACCAAGAAGAACGACATCATCATCATCATCACAATCGGCCGTCTTTTCTTCCGTTTCTTCTCGACGAGGAGGAAAAGCGATAAAGAAGACGACGACGACAAGAAAACTCAAGAGAGGAGTGATGGTTTCTTCTTCTTCTGATAAAAATAATTCCTATAAAGTCTCCCCGGAAGTGGAAGCGACGCGTAAGCCGACGCCACCGACGAACCCGAACCTCCCGAAAGTCTTAGTCGCCGGAGGCGGCATCGCCGGTTTGATCACCGCGGCAGCGTGCAAGCGCAAAGGGATGGAAGTCGTGGTCTTTGAGAAAGTGACCAAGTATAAACCGTTCGGCGGTCCGATTCAGTTGCAGTGCAACTCGCAAGGGGCGTTGGATTCTATCGATCCGAGGATGGCCGAGGAGGTCTTTGCGAGAGGAATTATTACCGGTGATCGCGTGAACGGGTTGTTGGATGGGATTTCGGGAGAGTGGTTCTACCGCTTCGATACGAGGCAGCCGTGTTATATGAACGGGTTACCGCTGACGTTGGTGTTGTCGAGGTACGATTTGTTGGATATTTTGCGAGAAGGCGTTGGGGACGAAAACATCATGATGGGCACCATCGTCGACGAGTACGAGCACACGAACGATGGCAAGGTGATTGCCAAGTTGACGGACGGGACGACGCACGAAGGAGACGTGTTGATCGGATGCGACGGGATTCGATCGAAGATCCGTAAGCAAATGCGCAACGGGCGAGAGACAAAGTTGGCGTACGCCGGGTACGCGGTATATACCGCCGTGTGCGATTACTCGCAACCGTTTCGAGAGCCGCAGTATACGGATCCGTCCAAGATTGGGTACCAAGTATTTTTAGGCCCGAAGCAATATTTCGTCTCCTCGGACGTCGGGGAAGGGAAACAACAATACTACGCTTTCTTGGAAGTGCCGGAAGGTGGTCAAGACGTCTACGCATCTTGCGACGACTGGCCCACGTATAAAGAAATGTTGTTGGACCGATTCAACGGTTGGGCACCGGCGATCAAGGAGAGATTGGAGTGCACGAAACCGGAAGATATCGAGTTGAGAGACGTCTGCGATGTGTTACCCGATCCGAGATGGGTCGATCGCAGAGTCGCGTTACTCGGAGATTCCGCGCACGCCGTACAACCAAACTTGGGCCAGGGCGGCGGTCAGGCAATTGAATCCGCGTACGTTTTGGCGGACGAATTATCCAAGTGCGAAGGTAAAAAAGGGGTTGAGTTGGCGTTGGTTCGATACGCCACCAGACGCTTTTTGCGAACCTCGAGCATCCACGGTTTGAGTCGATTTTCTTCTTTGATGAACACGTTTTATCGACGATACTTGGGCGACGAACCGTACGATTGGTACCCAGAGCCGGTGAGAAAGTTTTGGGAGAGCGTGTCGAAATTAAAAATTCCGCACCCAGGGTCGGTTATGGGCCAAATCATTCTCATGGGATCGATGCCGGTGATTTTGGAATACGTCGGCGCCGGTTTCTTTGGTTTGTTACCGGAATGGTTAGCCGGCGCGGCGACCGGGAACGGTAAAGACCGCGTGCCGAGGAACCAAGTTCCGGGCATTTCTGCGCCTTTGCGTGACTTGAAACCGGATGACTTCAAAATGAAGGGCATCCCAGGCATCGCAAAATAAAAATCTTAAGAAGAAAGACAACAACGCGCAGGCACGAACGAGAAAGATCTCAAGAACAATAATAATAACACACACAAACAAAAATTGTAAAAGTAAACACACGATATACCATTCATATCAGTTATGAAACAACTTCTTATTACAGTATAGCTACTACTTTCTCTTTTCTTTTCTTTTGTACTTCGTTTTATTTATACGATTCCGGTTGGATGCACCTCACCAACGACGGGTTCGGTACGAACAGCATTCGCATTCCTCCAACTTCAATCAACGCGTGCGAATGTAGTCTCGCCCGTTGGTTCGTCTCAATCGGTTTGTTGTTAATCCAAATCGGTCTTTTTCCTACATTCCTTAACGTAAACTCTCCGTTCCATCGCAACTTCAAATACGCCTGCACTCTCGAAATCTTCGCCGCGTTGCCCTCTTTGCTCAAATCCACGTCCACGGCGCTATCCGTCGTGCTCCTCCCAACCGTGGACTCTCTCTTCGTCAACGTAAACATCGTGTTCTGTCCGATAATTTTCGCGATTATGCCACTTCTCGTCATCGCTCGTGATGCTACCGTCGTCAAATCTGTCTCTAACTTTGCAATTTTATGAATGTTCCTCTCTTTCCTCTTCGACTCTTGTCGTTTCAAGGTTTCGTCCAACTGCGCTTTGGACGGTAGAGGATCGCAATCGGTGAGAATAAACAACTCCGCGTCTTTGAAAAAGTTCACCGCGGCGGCGTTATCCTCTTCATCCTCCTCCTCTCCCTCGCCAGAAATTAACCTCGGCACTTCTCCGCCCCTCCTCTTCTTCCAACTCGTCCTAAAGTCGTCGCCGACGTTCGCCTCTACTTTCGGCGCTTCCTTCTCCGCGTACTCTCTCAATCTCTTCGCCGCCTCGTACGCGCTCTTCTCGCCGAACAAAATCCCTCGCCATCTTTTCTCGATTTCCTCCAGCGCGTACTCTTTCGAAAAGTTCACAATTGGCATGTGCGTCGTCGTGTTTTTTCCACCTTTCGTCGTCGTACTCGTTCTCGCAAAAGGGGCTGCTAAACTTTCCAACGCGCACCCGTTTTCCACGCATTTGATCAAAAGAAAGTCGTCCGAGACTGGCCAATCCTCGAGGACGATGATTTCTTCTTTCTTTTCTTCCTCCTCTCTTCCTTTTGTCGTTTCCTCGTCCTCGTTCGTTGTTTTTTCCTCCTTCTCTTCTTCTTCTTCCTTTTTCGCTTCTTCTGCGTTTGCGTCGTTTCCGTCCTCCTTTTCCTTTTCCTCCTTTTCCTTTTCCTTTTCCTCGAGTTTGTTTTTCTCCGGCGTCGGGAACTCTTGGGTTCGATCGAATTCCATTCGAGCTTTTTCGTTAAAGGAGTTTGCGTCGTTCACGTTCTTAAAAGCAGCGTTGGACTTGTTGTTATCAACAAATTCGTCGTCGTTTTTGGTCGTCGTCGTCGCGACGAGTGGTGTTGCTGCGAGCGGTTTCTCGTCGTCGTCGTTTATATCGTCGTTCATGTTTCTTCTGTTGCTTTTGTGGTTGTTGGTGCTTTTTTTGTGAAAAATCTTATTTAAAAAAAAAGAACTTCGAAAACGCACGAGAATGAAAGTTGAGAATTTGAGACCCTAAACATAAAACCAACTTTGCACGAGAGCGTGACACGTCACCCCCTTCCCGTCCCCTCCACGCGCGCGCGTTGACTGGGGACCGCGCGCGCGAGAGAGGTGCTGAAAACCGCGCGGATGCACCCATACACCTCATAAAACGTTCGCAGGAACTCGGAGCTGGAAAATACGCGCTTTTTACATATTCTCTCTCTCCGTTTATTTTCTTCGTCGCAAAAAAAGAAAAAACAGGGGAAATTGAGGAAAAGAAAGAGAAAGAGAAAAAGAAAGAGAAAGAGAAAGGAGGTTTACCCCGCGAGCGACTCACAACATCGAACGCGAGAAAAGATAAATACGAGAGGAGAAACATGAACGAAAACGATTTCACTGCTGCCTTTGATGCCGAAGACGCATTCGCATCACGGATGGATTATATGCGAAGAAGAAGAAGAAGAAGAAGAAGAGAAGTAGAAAAGGAAGAAGAGGAGGAGGAGGAGAAAGTGCGAAGGCAGAGAGCTTCCGAACCTCGACGAATTTGCTTTGTCCTCGATGGGACCCAGAAAATAACACGGAACTCGAGGTCTCATCTGGGTCAAGGTTTGGTAAAATATTGTTCAAAGTGCGAAGCGTTTGCGCGGAGCGCGAACGCGTCTCTCGAGAAGAGTCACGAAACCCGGAAACCCGCAAAGCAGGTAGGGTTGCCAATCCAGAAGCGAAGAGAGTAGAAGGGAATGGGATGGGTTAGGGTTTAGGGAATATGAACAAACGAACGTATTGACGCCGTATGTATGATGGCGTTTTAGAATACAAAGAAGGTGTGCTCTTCTGATCAAGTCAAACTCGCCAACGTATAATAGGAAAAAATTTGGTTTCAAAAACAAAAAAGAGGTCCAAAACGGAGCGCACACGTGCAAAACGAACGTGCACAAAGCAACAGCTTCAAAAAAACTTCTAGTGAAGAAAAAATCGAGAGAGAAAAAAGAGAGAAAAAGAAAAAGACATTTGTCTTTTTAAAAGTGCGTTGTTTGCACACGACGTGTTAAAAATACTACTGTTTTAGGAGGGCATTCATAATAACACAACTTTAGTATTTATGGGATACAGGGACCGCGTGAAGTCGTCGGCGATCCGTATCTACTTGAGCACGCACGAATTCGCCGGACCGGCGTTGGTGTTGGTGCACGCGAATTTCGCTCGAAACGCAGTCGCGTCGAGAAACATGTCAGTTTGCGCCGTCGTCGCCGCGGATCCGGTCCACGAGGAAATGTCTTGGTTGAACGCAGAAGCTAACTTAAACATATAAACCATACTCGTCACTGACGACGTCGTCCAATTCCCAATGTCGTGGTTGAACGCAGAAGCTAACTGAAACATCCATTGCATAGAAGTCACTTTTTCCGTGTTCCAACTCCCGATGTCCTGGTTGAACGCAGAAGCGGAATTAAACATAGATCTCATATCAGTCACTTGCGCCGTGTTCCAACTCCCAATGTCTTGGTTGAACGCAGGAGCTTGATAGAACATTTGATTCATCTTACTCACTTTCCCTGTATCCCACTTCGAAATATCAGCGTTGAATGTACTTTTACCGCCAAATCCTTTATGTGCACTTCCAGTCCATCCACTCATATCCGTCACTAAACTCGTATCCCAATTCGGCATCGTTCCATACGGTTTTCCAGACGCCCACTCAGTGCACTCGCCAGTATCCGGCGCTTCCGCTAAGCAATCCGCAACAAACGCGTGCCAACTCGCGTCCGGGATGCATTTGGTACACGTGCACGAATTCGGTGGACCGGTGACGGCGTTGGTGCACGTAAATTTCGCTTGAAACGCAGTCGCGTCGAGAAACATTTCAGTTTGCGCCGACGTCGCTGCGGATCCGGTCCACGAGGAAATGTCGTGGTTGAATGCAGAAGCGGAAATGAACGTTCGTATCATATCCGTCACTTGTGCTGTGTTCCAACTCCCGATGTCCTGGTTGAACGCAGAAGCGGAATTAAACATAGATCTCATAGTCGTCACTTGCGCTGTGTTCCAACTCCCAATGTCTTGGTTGAACGCAGAAGCTCGATTAAACGTAGATCTCATGGAAGTCACTTTCCCTGTGTTCCACTTCGAAATATCAGCGTTGAATGTACTTTTACCGCCAAAGCCTTTATATGAACTAATTTCAGTATATCCACTCATATCCGTCACCAAACTCACGTCCCAATTCGGCATCGCGCCGTGCGCGCCGTATTTGTCCCACGAAGTGCACATACCATCCACCGGCGCAATCGCTAAACACTCTGCGACGTACGCGTGCCAGTTTGCATCGAGAATCGGTTCCGGCAACGTGCACGTATTCGCCGGGCCGTCGTTCGCGTTCGCGCACGCGAATTTCGTTCGAAACGAAGTCGCCGCATAAAACATGTCGGTTTGCGCCGTCGTGGACGCGACACCGGTCCACACAGAAACGTCTTGGTCGAATGAAGAACACTCGTAAAACATCCGTTCCATGCTCGTCACTTGAGAAACGTCCCAGTTTGTAATGTCCTGGTTAAACGAAGCGACAGATTCAAACATTGCGTACATGTCCGTGACTTTGGACGTGTCCCAACTCCCGATAGGTTGGTTAAACG
>Ga0257106_1000849_pt1 | contig 16405 bp, 17 predicted proteins | sample LP_taG_3_FD_190177 | JGI IMG/M metagenome (GOLD analysis project Ga0257106, IMG submission 190177) | Marine microbial communities from Northeast Subartic Pacific Ocean, Canada - LP_J_2011_P26_10m | ecosystem: Environmental > Aquatic > Marine > Oceanic | place: Canada: Northeast Subartic Pacific...
TCACTTGCGTTGGTTCACTCCTGAAATAGAAATGGATCTTTGTGGTCATGCTACATTAGCTGCAGCACATTGTTTGAAATCTATACTAGATTATAAAAATAATCAAATAATTTTTGAAACTTTAAGTGGAGAATTAAAAGTAGGATTCGACCATGAGTATTATTTGATGGATTTACCCTCTAGAATGCCTATTGTTTCGCACTTACCGGAAATTATCATGGAATCTTTAAATATTTTGCCTAAAGAAGTTTATAAGTCTAGAGATTATTTATTGGTTTACGAAAATGAAAATCAAATAAATAATGTAAAAATTAACAAAGTAATATTTGATAAAATAAATTTAGATCCTGGCGGAGTGATTGTTACATCTAGGGGTGATAATTGTGATTTTGTTTCTAGATATTTTACTCCTCAATCTTCTATTTTAGAAGACCCAGTTACTGGTTCTTCCCACTGTTCTTTAACTCCTTTTTGGGCAAAAAGATTAAATAAAGAAAGTCTAGTAGCTAGACAAATCTCAGAAAGAGGAGGTGCTTTAAAATGTTTGAATAATGGAAACAGAGTCACAATAAGCGGCAAAGCTAAAACCTGTTCAATTGGAAAAATTCTAATTCAATGACTTATCTCCTTGAATTAAGCTTTGATAATAATCTTAAAATCTCCAAGTAAAGCCATATAAGTGTTACTAAAAGTCCAAATGCACCATACCATTCCATGTATTTTGGAGCTCCTTTTTCTGCACCTTCTTCAATAAAGTCAAAGTCTAAAACTAGATTAAGTGAAGCAATGACAATTACTACTAAGCTAAAACCTATACTCATTAATGATCCGTTTGTGGGATTCATTATCGAAAATCCTGCTCCAAAGAAACTTGCTATAAAAGAAAACAAATAAACTATAGCAATCCCACCTGTGGCTGCAAAAACTCCTAATTTAAAATTTTCTGTTGCTTTAATTATACCAGATCTATATGCAAAAAGTAAGGACATTAAGATGGAAGCAGTAATCAAAATAGCATTGAATACAATTCCGTCGTATAGCTGTCCGTACATAAATGAAATACCACCTAGTAGTAGGCCTTCCAATATTGCATACAAAGGAACTGTTATTGGTGCCCATTCTTTTTTTATTATGGTAATTATTGCCACTATAAACCCTCCAATTCCTCCAATTATCATAAGTAAGGAAGAACCTTCGTTAAATGTAAAATACCCAGCCATTAGCATCAGAAGTAATGATATTGCGGTTTTATCAACAGTTCCTTTTATAGTCATAACATCTTCTTTTATCAACGGACCGTTATGATTTCTATTTATATTGTCGAAAGTTTTTGAACTTAAAGCTGGATTTCCAGATCTGTATGAAAGGTGTGATCTCATCTTAAAATTTTTTTTACAAATCTATAAAATTGTAAACCATAATTCATTAAATTGAGTAAAAAATTATGGTTTATAAGCCTATCAACTTTAAAGAAAAGTTTCAGTTATTTAGCAAACTATGGACACCAAAGGTAATTGCTGAGATGAATGATTATCAATTTAAATTGGTTAAGGTTAAAGGAGATTTTAAATGGCATAGCCATAAAAATACAGACGAAACTTTTGTGGTGATAAATGGGAGTTTACAAATTAAGTTTAGAGATGGGCATATTGACTTAAATCAGGGGGAAATGTTTGTTGTTCCAAAAGGATTAGAACACAAGCCGTATGCTAAAAATGAAGCAAATTTATTGTTGATTGAGCCTAAAGGTGTCGTTAACACCGGAGACTTAGAGAAAAACAAATTCACTGCAGAAAATGATGTTTGGATATGATGTTAAATTTAATTTTTTACTATTAGTTTTTTAGTTAGATAATTAAATCTTAAATAAAGCATAATTGAAGCGGAAATTAGGCCTATGGATAATCCTATCCATATACCAGAACTTTTTAAAGAAGTATAAAGACCTAAATAAAAACAAATAGGGAATCCTATTATCCAGTAAGCTATAAATGTAATCAGGGTAGGGATTTTTACATCTTGCATTCCTTTTAAAGCGCCCAAAATAGCAACTTGCAATCCATCAAAAATTTGAAATAATGCAACTATAATTAGAAGTTCAGAGGCTATTAAAATAACTTCTGAATTTTCAATAGTTTTTGCAATATTATTTGTGTCAAGATATAAAGTAGGAAGCCAATCTCTAAGCAACAAAAACATCACAGCAAAAACAATCTCAATTAAAAGTGTTAAAATAAAAACGGAAAATGCGATTCTTCTTAAAGAAACAAAATCGGAAAGACCTTTTTGATTACCAACCCTTATCATTGCTGCAACACTCAATCCTACACCCACCATAAATGTCATAGCTGATAAATTAAAAGCTATTTGGTTAGCGGCTTGAAAGTTTTTTCCTAGAACACCGCTTATCCATATGGCAGCTGTAAACATTCCAACTTCAAACAGCATTTGTAAAGCTGACGGAAATCCAATATTAATAATTTTTTTAAATATTTTTGAATCTATTACCTTGAATTTAAGGTCAAATACATAAAGCTTAAATTTTTCTTTTTTGATAAAAATAATCCACAAGAAAAAAACCATTATAATTCTTGAAATCAGCGTTCCAAGGCCTGCGCCAACAACTCCTAATTTTGGAAATCCAAAAGATCCAAAAATTAGCAGGTAATTTATTGTAATATTTATAATGTTAGCCAAAACAGTCGCATACATGGGGTATTTTGTTCTAGAAAGTCCGTCAGAAAATCTTTTTAAAGCTTCAAATACAACAAGTGGAATTATAGAAAGTGAAATGATATTTAGATAAGGAATTGCTAAGTCAACAACGTCACTTGGTTGATTCATTTTGTACATAAAAGGTGTAGCCAGCACCATCGCTATATACAAAAAAATGCTTGAGATAGAACACAATATTAGACCGTGCTTAAAAGCGTTTCTTACACCTAATATGTTTTTCGATGAATCTGCCTCAGCTACTATTGGTGTTATTGCTGACGCAAAACCTACGCCTAGTGACATGGCAATAAAGAAAAAACTATTACCAAGAGAAACTGCAGCTAATTCTGCAGCACCGAGTTGGCCAACCATTATATTGTCAGCAAAAGAAACGAATATATGACCTACCATTCCAAGAATAACCGGAAATGCTAACTTTAAATTGTAATTAAATTCTTTTGTATAATTTTTTAACAAAATTTTAAAAATAATCTACAAATGTAATACAGTTATATTAATATGATGAAAAAAATTTATTTTTAAAAAATATTGTTTTTTTGCCTTTTTTGTTCATTAAAAAGTGTTTTTTTAGCTTTTTTTGACACTTTTATCTATTTTTTATTAAAAAAATATTTTTTCTTCGATTGATTTCCACAATAAAAGAGAGGCTATCGTTCTATATGGAGACCATTTTATTGTTATTTGATCTAAAAGATCATCACTTAAATCAGATATTTTATAATTAATTTTAATACTGTTGATCAAAGCTAAATCTCCCTTTGAAAAGATATCTTTATTAAATAAAATGAATATTAAAAACATTTCTACAGTCCATTTGCCAATTCCTTTAATTTTAATAAGTTCTTTCATTACAGAATCCGTGCTTTCTGAATAAAAATCAAAATTTGTATTTAAAAAATAATCGTATACATTTTTTATATACTCCACTTTACGATAAGAAATTCCTATTGACTTTAATTTGTCATTTTTTATTAAAATTATTTCTTGGTGAGATAAACCAACAATCAAAGTCTCAAATCTTTTTTTAATTGTAATTGCAGCCTTAAAACTTACTTGTTGTTCGATTATTAGTTGAGAAATTGCTTTAGCAAGATCATTATCTTGCCTATCATATAATGTGATCTTATGCCCTAATTTATTTATTAAAGATTCCATTATCGGGTCTTTTTTTAAATGTTCAAAAGACTCCTTGAACTCTTTTTCCATATAATTTATTTACTTTGGTGTGTATCGTAAAGATATAGAGGAAGAGCTAACGAAAAACCAACTAAAAATAAGCTGATTAAATATTTTGTGGGATTTATTTTTTTTGTTTTGTATTGATGTAGAATGAATATTAAAAAGGAGGTGGCCGCAACTGTCAAATCCATTGATATCATTGATATTGGATGTGATGAAAAGATCTCCGCCCAAAAACCACTCATTGACCATTGATTTTCTATTAGAAAATTTATTAAATGGTAATAAGGAAAAGCGATTCCAATAAAACACATTAATAGATATATTTTTTTTATCATATTTAATTTTTTAAAATTTGAGAAATTTGTCTTTTTATTTTTTTAATTCTCATTTTTCTAAACTCTACTTTTTCCGTTTTTCCACTCAAATTTGTTCTTGTTATTTTTTTTTTCAGTTTGTTTATTTTCTTCCCAAGTTTAGGAATATCCTCTTTTTTTAATATTTTCATTTTATTTATTTACTGTTTTAATAAAGTTAATAAAACATATTTACATAATAAGATTAGTAGTTTTTCAAATATAGAGGGCTTTAAATTTTTATATTTTGAGCTATATAATCTACCAATCTGGCTGCTAGGAAAGCCGTATTTTCGTCAATATCAAAGTCTGGATTTAGTTCAGCAATATCACAAGAAATTACTTTTTTACTTTTAAGTACAAAGTCTAAAACCTTGTATATAAAAACTGGGTCAAAACCATCGGGTGAAGGCGCGCTAACACCTGGCGCGTAAGCTGATGAAAATCCATCTAAATCTATAGTTAAATACAGGAAGTTTACTTTACTAATAAAATTATCGAGTTTTTGTTTTAAGTTATCATTAAAAGTTTCGCAATCTAAATTTGAAACGTAGGTAACTTTATTTTTTTTAGCAATTTCAAATAATTCTTTGCTATTAGATTGCTGTTGAATTCCAATTGCAAAGTATGAGGCGCTTTTGTTTTGATTTAAAATTTGATTGAAAGGTGTGCCTGAATTTGGTCTATCCTCCACATTTCTCAAATCAAAATGTGCATCAAAATTTATAATTCCTATTTTATTTTCTGGTGAGTGTTTAACGGCATCTTTTACTCCGTTAAAATTAGCAAAAGCTATATCATGTCCACCTCCAATAGCTATGGGAAAAACTTTGTTTTTAATTAATAAACTGATGCTCTTTGAAAGAGATTTTTGGCAATCATCCATATTATCTTCAATACAAATAACATCTCCAAAGTCTATGATATTTTTATCTTCCAAGTGAAAAGGAAGGTTACTTAATTTTTTTCGAATACTTTTTGGTCCTTTCCTTGCTCCTATTCTTCCATGATTTCTTTTAACTCCTTCGTCGCATACATACCCAATTATTCCAATGGTATTAGCTTTATTCTTTTGTATTTTTTCTACATTAGAGATATCTAATTGTTCGTGCCAATATTGATTTTTGAGTTTAGACTTTCTTCCAGAATAATTTTTTTTGTTTCCAGACTGGTAGGCAATATTTAGGTCTTTAAATAAACTCATTAATTTATATTATTTCATTCCCTTTTAAAAAGACTTTTTCTATACAAGAATTTCCAAAAGAATAAGGTATATAGTTGTAAGAATTAATTTTTTTTGTTAAAATTAGATTTGCTAATTTCCCTCTTGTTATTGAACCTACTTTGTTGTGTAAATTCATTGCATATGCTCCATTAATTGTTGCAGCGTTTATAGCTTCCTTTGTTGTCATTTGCATTTTTATGCATGCACTTGCAACCACAAAGTTCATGTTTCCAGAGGGTGCTGAACCTGGGTTATAATCTGATGCTAAAGCCATTGGCAAACCTAAATCTATCATTTTTCTCGCTGGGGTATATGGAATATTTAAAAAATAGGAGCAATTTGGTAATGAAACCGGCATTGTTTTGGTTCCAATTAAAGCTTCTATATCTTCATTTCTCATTTCTTCCAAATGATCAACTGATAAAACATTGTTTTTAACTCCGACTTGTACTCCTCCAATTGTAGTAAATTGGTTTACGTGAATTTTACCAACCAAACCTTGTTTAAACCCAGCTTTTAAAATTTGGTCAGTATCGCTAACTGAGAAATAGTCAGTTTCACAAAAAACATCAATAAAATCTGCTAAATTTTCTTTTTGAACAGAAGGGAGCATCTCATCAATTAACATTTTTATATAACCACTCTTGTCATTTATGTATTTATTGGGAACTGCATGTGCCCCTAAAAATGTAGCTTTTATTTCGATAGGGTAATTATCTCTTAATTTTTTAATAACACGCAACATCTTAATTTCACCTTCTTTAGTTAATCCATAGCCAGATTTAATTTCGACAGCTCCGGTGCCAAGATGCATAATTTCCTCTAAACGGGTTTTGCTTTTGTTATACAAAACTTTTTCTGTAACTGCTTGTAACTTCTTAGCGGAATTTAAAATTCCTCCTCCATTATCTGCAATCTCTTTGTAAGAAAGTCCATTAATTCTGTCTTCAAACTCATTTTCTCTGTTGTCAGCATACACTAGATGCGTATGAGAATCACACCAGGTGGGAAGCACCATTTTTCCCTCAGCGTCTATTATTTTAAATTTAGTTTTTGGACAATTTTCCATTGTTCCAAAATCTGCGATCAATCCATTTTCCACTAATAAAAAAGCATTCTTGATGGTGGGTAAAACATTCATCTCTTTTCCGGAAAGAAAATCTATGGAAATTTCTCTTACTTGAACTAATTCTTTAATGTTTGTAAAAAGGATATTCATTAGAATAAATCTTTTAAAATATTTTCATTTACCAAATTAGGTAAGGTAATTTTTAAATTAGGAGATCTTTTCATTTCTCTTTTAATAGCGAAAAGAGCTTCTTCATTTCTTGCCCAACTTCTTCTAGCAACTCCATTATTCACATCAAAAAAAAGCATATTTCTTAAATTCTCCTCAGATTCCTTTGTTCCATCTATTAACATTCCAAAACCACCATTTATCACTTCTCCCCAACCAACTCCTCCTCCATTGTGAATAGAAACCCAAGTTGCTCCTCTAAAACTATCTCCAATTACATTATGAATTGCCATATCTGCAGTAAATTTACTGCCGTCATAAATATTAGAAGTTTCTCTAAAAGGAGAATCGGTTCCACTAACGTCGTGATGATCTCTGCCCAATATAATAGGACCAATTTCACCATTTGCAATAGCATTGTTAAAAGCTTCGGCAATTTTTATTCGACCTTGAGCATCTGCATATAGAATTCTTGCCTTAGATCCAACTACCAGATTATTAGACTTTGCATTTTTAATCCAAGTAATATTGTCTTGCATCTGCAGTTTAATTTCTAAAGGAGAATCCTCCATTAATTCTTTCAAAATATTTTCAGCAATTTTATCTGTTTTATCTAGATCTTTTTCATTTCCAGACGAACAAACCCATCTAAAAGGTCCAAAACCATAGTCAAAGCACATTGGACCTAAGATATCTTGAACATAAGAAGGATATTTAAAATCAATATTATTTTTTGCCATGACATCAGCTCCAGATCTTGAAGATTCTAATAAAAAAGCATTACCATAATCAAAAAAATAGGTTCCTTTTTTAGTATGTTTATTAATAGAATTTGCATGTCTTATTAAAGATTTTTGAACTTTTTCTTTAAATAGTATAGGGTTTTCTCTAATCATAATATTGGATTCATTGTATGATAAATCCATAGGATAATAACCTCCTGTCCAGGGAATGTGAAGAGAGGTTTGATCTGAACCTATATGAATAAAGATATTTTTTTCGTCAAATCGTTCCCATACTTCGATAACATTTCCAATAAAAGCGATAGAAACCACCTCGTTTTCTTTTTTTGCTTTTAGTGTTCTTTCAACTAAAATATCAATATCATCTATTATAAGATCAACCCAACCTTGTTGGTGCCTTTTTATAGCAGCTTTTCTGTTTACTTCTGCGCAAATAGTAATACAGCCCGCAATATTTCCTGCTTTTGGTTGTGCTCCACTCATGCCTCCTAAACCAGACGTTAAAAATATTTTTCCATTTGGGTTCTCTTCTTTTTTCAAAATTTTTCTAAACGCATTCATCACAGTTATGGTAGTTCCATGTACAATTCCCTGAGGACCGATGTACATAAACGAACCTGCGGTCATTTGACCAAACTGAGTGACACCTAAAGCATTAAATTTTTCCCAGTCATTAGATTTAGAATAATTTGGAATCATCATTCCGTTTGTGACTACTACTCTTGGGGCATTCTTAGAAGATGGAAATAATCCAATTGGATGTCCAGAATATAAATGTAAAGTCTGATTTTCTGACATAGTTGCCAAGTATTGTACCACTAAAAGATACTGTGCCCAATTTTGAAATACAGCTCCATTTCCACCATAAGTTATTAATTCCTCAGGATGTTGTGCTATCTCAGAATCCAAATTATTATGAATCATTAATATTACTGCAGCGGCCTGTTGTGTTTTAGCAGGATATTCTGAAATTGGTCTTGCAAATATTTTATAAGTTGGCATGAACCGATACATATAAATCCTACCATACTCATTTAATTCTTGAGCAAATTCCAATGATAGCTCTTCATGCCATTGTTTTGGAAAATAACGTAAGGCGTTTTTTATTGCTAATTTCTTTTCTTCAATTGATAAAATTTCTTTTCTTTTAGGAGCTCTATTAATATCTTTTGAGTAAGGTTTTTTTGCTGGTAAGGCTTTAGGAATTCCTTGTAATATTTCTTCTTTAAATGTCATACTTTACTATAAAATTTTTATTTTCAACCATTTCAATCATATTTTTTATATCCTCTTTTAAAAGTCGATCCTCTTCTAATTTTTTAATTTTTTTTCTTATTATATTATGATTTTTTTCTATAATTTTTGAAAACGTATTGGGTCTTCTAAATTCTAAAGCTTGCGCCGCATACATTAATTCGATAGCTAATATTTTTTCTAAATTTTTTAAAATTTGATTGAATTTTCGTCCAGAAATACTTCCCATAGACACATGATCCTCTTGTCCTAGTGAGGTAGGTATGCTATCTGCAGATGGAGGAAAACACAAAGATTTATTTTCTGTTACCAAAGCTGCTGTTGTATATTGCGGAATCATAAATCCACAATTTAATCCCCCACTTTTAGTTAATAAACGAGGTAAACCAAATTTACCTTCGAGCAATAAATAGCTACGCCTATCTGCAATATTTCCTAATTCTGAAGCCGCAATTGAGCAATAATCTAATGCCATTGCTAGTGATTGTCCGTGAAAATTTCCACCTGAAATAGCTTCTTTTTCACTTAAAATAATAGGGTTGTCTGTTACAGAATTCACTTCTATTTCGGCTAATTTTAATAAATGATAGTATGCGTTTCTAGAAGCTCCATGAACTTGAGGGATACAACGCATTGAATACGGATCCTGAACACGCTCGCAGTTTTCATGTGAGTTCATATTTTGTGACCCTTTAAATAAGTTTCGCATTCTTTCAGCTACTACTATATTTCCTTTAAAGGGTCTTAATTTATGTAATTCTTCTTTGAAAGGAGAACAACTCCCTTTGTAACCTTCGATGCTCATTGCACCGGCAACATCTGCTAAATCAAGTAAGTACTCCATTTTTATTAAACCTACTATTGTATGAGCAAGTATAAATTGAGTACCATTTATTAAACCTAAACCTTCCTTTGCTTCTAATTGAATTGTTTCTAATTGGTGCTTTGCTAATATTCTTTTTGCAGGAACAATTTCATTATTAATCCAAAACTCTCCTTCACCAATTATTGGTAAGAACAAATGTGATAATGGGGCTAAATCTCCTGATGCTCCAACAGAGCCTTGTTTAGGAACAGTTGGTAGTAAATCATGATTAATAAAATAAATAATTCTTTCAATCAAAGACAAACGAACCCCAGAAAAGCCCTGACATAATGCATGTACTTTACAAATCATCATAATTTTAGATAGTTGCTTATCTATATTTTCCCCCACTCCGACAGCGTGAGTTAACAATAGATTTTTTTGTAAAACGCTTGTTTCTTTTGAGCTAATTTTAACATCACATAAAGGACCAAAACCAGTATTTATGCCATATACTGGCTTCTTTTTTTTAACTATTTTTTTGACATTTTCTCTAGATTCTTTGACTATTTGAATGGTTTGTGCAGTCAATACCCCCTCCATATTTCCGTTAGAAATAGCAATAATTTTTGGTGTTGTTAATTTATCTATCCCGTACTTAAATATCATCTTTTGAGGCATTTGATTTTTTTAACTAAAGTTGTTTTTTATTTTAAAGATAATGGTTTTCGTTTTGAAGATATTATAGTCCATTGAACTTCTAATAAATTTAGTAAAAATAATTTTGCAGATTTTATGCATCCAAAATTATTAGAATAACAGCTGCAATATAAAATTAACTTTAGTTCTTCACGAAATAACCTTTTTCAGAATTTTTAATCACTTCATTCCATTTAAAGTATCGACCATGCATTGTAATATATACCCCTGTATCTAAAGTTTGAACATAAGACAAAGCACAACCAAGATTAAAAAATCCATCTGAGGAACTTCCAAAAGCATAAGGGATCATAGCTCCTGTCAAAATTATGGTCTTATCAATTTTTTCTTTGGCAATTGCTTTGGCAGTTTTTACCATTGTATCTGTTCCATGGGTAATAACTATTTTGTTTTTCTGAGTTTTTTTACAATTGGCTATAATTGTTTGGACCTCATTACTTTTCATTTCCAAACTATCAATCATCATTAGTGTTTTTATATCGATGTCAAGTTGTGATTTACTTCTTTTTAACATTTCAGGAAGGTGTGTTTTTTTAAAAAACAATTTTCCGTTTTTATGGTTATAACTTTTATCGAATGTTCCCCCAGTAATAAATATTTGAATCATTTTTAGTGTTATTTAAAGATCAATATTCTTTTGCTAAATATAGATATATAGGAAAATGATCACTGTAACCATTTAAAAATTTTCCACCTGCGAAACTTTTAAAAGGGTATCCTTCGTATTTTCCACTCGGGTTAATTAGATATTTTTTATTGAAGACGGATGCTTTTAAAAAAAACAATCCATTTTTATTATCAACCAAATTTTTAGACAAGAAGAATTGATCAATCATGTCCCATTTGTCTCTGTATCTGTATGATCCGTAGCCCTTTCTGTAGAGTTCTTCCATAGGATTAAAAAGTTGCCATTCTTTAATTTTACTTTTTTTAAATGTGGTATTTAAAATAGGTTTAATACTCTTGTCACTAGGATTATCATTAAAATCTCCCATACTGATAATGTTTGCTTTGGGATTAGATTGTAAAATAGAGTCTATTATTTTTTTATTTACTTTTCCAGCTAAAATTCTACTGGGTTCACTTCTCATTTGCCCCCCAGATCTTGACGGCCAGTGATTAATTATAAAGTGAATAGGATCTTTATCTAAAAACCCTGAAACAAGCAAATGGTCTCTGGTGTAATCCCTAGAACCATCTTTTCTTTTTAAATATAATGGATATGTTTTCGAAGAACTAAGTTTAAATCTATTTTGTTTATATAGCATTGCGACATCGATTCCTCTTTCATCAGGAGAATCGTAATGTATAATCTGATAATCTTCTTTTATTAACGATTCGGTTTTTATTAAATCCTCTAAAACTCTTCTGTTTTCAATCTCACAAAGACCAATTATTGAAGGAGCTTGGTTTGTTAGATCAAACCCAATATCTGCAATCACCTTGGCTATATTATTTAATTTTTTTTTATAAATTATACTTGTCCATTTGTCCTTGCCTTTAGGCGTCCTGTCATCGTCCCAGGTTTTGGGATCATTTATTGTGTCAAATAAATTTTCTACATTATAAAAGGCAATAGTATTTACTAAGAAATTTTTTTTGGAATCAGTTTGTCCAACTAAAAAATTTGAACTTATAAAAAAAACAGTAATTACTAATAATCTTTTCATAAATTAAACATAATGAGCTAGTGGTTGTAATAATTATAGAAATTTAAATTAAATACTTTAATTTAACAATATGAATTTAACAATATGAATTTAATAAAATGGATTTAACAATATGAATTTAATAAAATGGATTTATCTAGTTTTTATTTTATTCACACTAAATTCTTGTTCAAATAATAGTCAGGTTGATAATTGTGTTGATTTAGACTTGATTGATTTAAGTGTTGCGTGTACCAAGGAATATAGGCCTGTTTGTGGATGTGATAAAAAAACTTATTCAAATCAATGTGAGGCTAATAAAAGTGGTGTTACAGAATTTGAAATGGGAGAATGTAAATTTATTTAAATAATTGAATTTTTGTAATCAATTTTGAAAAGTGGAATTGTAAAAAAAAAATTATAAATTCGCGCTTAAATGTTAAAAACTTCAATTAATAATCCAGATTATTTAGGTGTAACTGCAAACGTACTTTGTATGATTCATTGCTTTGCAACTCCTTTATTGTTTTTATTTCAGGCTCAAAACTCTGCATTAAATCATGACACACTTTTTTTGTGGCAGTCATTTAATTATTTGTTTTTATTAATTTCTTTGATTGCAGTTTTTTTTTCAATAAAAAATTCTACAAAACTTATTGTAAAAATTTTTTTAATGATTTTTTGGTTAGTACTTAGTTTTTTAATTATTAACGAAGGTTTAGAAATGATTTATATTTCCGAGTTTTACACTTATTTTTCAGCAAGTGCTTTATCATTTTTACACATATACAACTTGAAGTATTGTACATGTAAAGATGAAGACTGTTGTGTGCACTAACATAGAGTTTTATTTTTTCAATAAAACTAAAAACATCCTTAAATGAATGTGTTGTCGAATTTTTTATATTTGTTTTCTAAATATTTAAAAAAATAAAAATGAAAAAAACAATCACAGTGGTATTAATGATGTTGATTACTTCAATGTCATTTTCGCAAGAACTAATATCTCATTCATCTGTAAGAGTTGATGACTCGGAAAAGAAAGGATATCTTGAATTAGAAGAATTTTGGTCTTTAGTTCAAGAACAAGCTATAAAAGATGGGTATGCCCAAAGATGGATGGTTTGGGAATTTTTACAAAATGAAGGGGAAGATTCCGAAGGAAATCCTGATTATTTAATTATGAATTTTTATAAAGATTCATTACAAAAATTAAAAGGAAGTAATATAAACTGGAAAGATTATGCTAAAAAAGTTTATAAGGGAAAATTGTCAAAATCAAAATTTGAAAAAAAATGGAATTTACCAACTGGCAAAAGAAACTTTTATGAGCTTGAAAGACTTGACAATACATACTGGCATGGCGAATTAAAAGCAGGAATGGAGATTAGTCTATTTGCATTTAAAGCATTAAATGAAGATTATGAGGATTATGAAATGAAATTTTTTAAGAAATGGCATGAAAAAAACATTTTAGATGGTTCTAGAAAATGGTGGGAATTTAACAAAGTGATTTCTAGTAGTTTAAATACGGAATCTTCAACAGAGGGAACACCAACTCATACAACTATTGATATGTATGGTAGAGAACGCTCTCAAGAAGAAGTAGATGAATTTTGGAGTAATTTAACTTTTGAAGATAGAATGATGATAAAAAATGGATTGGCTTCAAGAGAATTAATGAAGACATACCGACTTAAGCTATTAATGTTTAAGTAATATATTATTAGAATTAGATCTTATAAAATAAAAAACCCTCCATTTGGAGGGTTTTTTGTTAATCTTAAGTAAATTACTATTTACCTTTTACAAATGGAAGTCCTGTTTTTGGACTTTCAACTACTTGTTTTCCAGAAGGAAGCTCGCATCCTTCAGCTCTTTCGTCCTTAGAAAAATAATAAATAGTTTGATTTCTACCACCTTTTAACTCTACATCCTTAGAATTTAAAAAGTAACTTTTTCCCTTACTGTTTGTGTGTTTGTATCCCATTATTTAAAATATTAAGTTAAACGTTAATTAATACTAATCTATAAAAAAATATTCTTATCTGTAAAAAAACTTCTTTCTCTGTTAATTTTTTTTGTTAATTACTTTTTTTTTTTTAAATATAAAAGTTGATTTTTTAAAAAAATTAGCAATAATTTTTGAATTTTTTGTCATTATAATAAACAACATTAATTATTATAAAATATTGATATACAGTTATTTAGATTCTTTAGACTATTTAAATAAACTAACCTTAATATATATTTATTTTATAGAGGTATATCAGAGAAGAATTTTTTAGTACATTTCTTTAACCTGTTGACAAGTATTGTTTTTTTATATAAAAAAACTTCTTTTTTGAGATGCTATCATGTGGTTCACTTATAATTTTACCTTTATAAATAAGAAATATTTATAGAGAAAATAGATTAAATTTTTTATAATTCTATTTTAATTATTGTGTTTATGGGGTTAATTTTTTCTTCATCCAAAAATAAAACTATTCCTTCATCAAATTTTTCATAATTGACTTCCCTGTTTGATTTAAAATATAACATTTTTTTAAATTTACTTGTAAACCCTTTTATAATGTACTTCTTTTTTTCATGGTTTAGTAGGTGAACATATATTGTTTTACCCTTTATAGTAGATGCAATATCATCAGTTGGGTTTATTGGCCCTTTTTTTGTTTCATAAATACTTTCACCATTTACTTTAATCCAAGAACCTATTTTTTTTAGAGATTCAACATGTTCTTCTTGAATTTTTCCGTTTGGCATCGGACCTACATTTAAAAGAAGGTTACTGCCATATCCTGCTGCTTTAACTAAATAATGTATTAACTGTTTTGTTGATTTATTTTCTCTATCTTTTAAATTAAAGCCCCAAGATCCGTTTATTGTCTCACAAACTTCTAATGGCAAATTCCCTATATCTTCCTTAGATGTTGCAAAATTTTTAGTTTTTTTACCAGGCAGGTCTTTTTCAAACATTTGAAAATCTTCACCTGGGTTAGGAGATAAATGGTGATTGCTTCCAATTAAAGCTTGTGGTTGAAGCCTGTGTATTAATTCATACACTTCTTTTAATTTAAAATCTACATTTATTTTTCCAAATTTGTTTCCATCCCAGTCATGTTGATCCCACTGTCCGTCAAACCAAATTCCACCTATTTCTCCATAGTTTGTAAGCAGCTCTGTAAGCTGATTTTTCATAAAAGTTATATAAGAATTCCAATCACCTTCTCCTCTCCCTTCAATACCATTTCCTGTTCTTCCCCTTGGAAAATAATCATCTCTATACCAATCCAATTGTGAGTAATAAAAAAATAGTTTAATCCCATGTTTTCTACAAGAATCCGATAGCATTTTTAGAATGTCTTTTCCATATGGGGTCTTATCAACTATATTGTATTCAGACGCGTTAGAATCAAACATAGAGAATCCATCATGGTGTCTACTAGTTATAGTAATGTATTTCATCCCTGCATTTTTAGCCATTAAAACCCATTTATCTGGGTCAAATTCGACTGGATTAAAAAAACTTGGTAGTCTTTCATATTCTTTGATAGAAATATTTTGATTATTCATTACCCATTCACCATCTCCTAAAACACTGTATACCCCCCAGTGTACAAAAAGTCCAAATTTTGCATCCTCAAACCATTTTCTAGCTTCAACGTTTTCTTCGCTAGGAATATATTTTTGTTGAGAATTGGAAAATATTGAAATAAAAAAAAATGATAAAAGAAATAATCTTTTCATTATAAAAATATTATAAATACATTAGTTAAATAAAATTAATGAAATTTTCTAAGGTTTTTTTAGAGCTATTTTTTTAAAACTTAAATATTTGAAAAAAATAAAGTGGGTACTTTTTTCGATTTTTTTAACGATAAGTATTTTATCTTTTATCGTGGTTTTTTTAATGTTTTCAAAGCTGTCTTTTATTGACTACCCATATTTATATTCAGGTTTGATTTTTCTTGCCATATCGATTTTACTTTTAAAATATAAAAATTAATTAGGGTATAATATATTTTGAATTTCTCTCCAATTTACTAGTTTAATATTATTTTTAATTAAGGCATTTTTAAATCTTTTGCTAGAAACTATATTAAAATCATAAAACCTCCATTTAGAACCAAAATTTGGATGATCTACCGTAATTTTTTTCATTTCAGAATCATCGTAACCCAAATGAACAAGAATTTGACTTAATCCTGGCTTGAGGTTATTTAAGATATCAATATAAAAATCTTCAAAGTCATTAAGATCCATACCGTTTTCTGCCATATATAAGTCATCAATAATCACTAAATTTTCTGGTTGAGTAAAATTTTCATCAAATTGTACTGTTACTAAATCAGGAACAAACACTGCTAGTTTATTTTCTTTTGCTAATTCTAAATAAATTTTAAAAAAATCTTTTTTAAAAAATAGCGCACCCTCATGACTATCAATATGGCTGATATTGATTCCCATTGACTTTGCTAAATCAATTTGAGCTTGCAGC
>Ga0257106_1000850_pt1 | contig 16403 bp, 8 predicted proteins | sample LP_taG_3_FD_190177 | JGI IMG/M metagenome (GOLD analysis project Ga0257106, IMG submission 190177) | Marine microbial communities from Northeast Subartic Pacific Ocean, Canada - LP_J_2011_P26_10m | ecosystem: Environmental > Aquatic > Marine > Oceanic | place: Canada: Northeast Subartic Pacific...
AGCTTCTCAAACTCCACCGCAGCCTTCTCCATCTGCTCGCTGGCCTTCTCGGTGGCCACCGAGGCGCGTTCCATGGCCTTGAGCGCGGGGGCCATGACGACCATGAACGCCGTGGCGCACGCGGCGACGGACCCGAGCGCGAAGAGCCCGACGGTGGCCATCAGCTGGTTCTGCGTGAGGACGACCGCGGCGGGGCCGTGGGGTGCCTTCGAGGTGGCGGTCGCGGTCGCCGCCTTGCGCGAGCCCAGCGCGAGCTGCGAGACGGCGGGGTTGCCGGAGGTTTGGCTCGCCGCCGCGCGCGACGACGCGGGAGAGACGTACGTGAGCCCGGAAATCTCGTCGGGCAACGCCGCTTCGACGACGACTCGGCAACCCGCCTTGGCCTTTCGGAAATGCTGACGTGACATCTTCCGCCGGAGGGTCCACGTCACGTGCACGTTCCGCGCGATGCCGCGAGGCGCCGCGCGCGTCGGTACCGCGGACCCGAGGACCCGCGGACCCAATGCACAGACACACCGGGTCATCTTCGCCGCTCCTGACAGTGTGCGGGGCGGGGCGAGTCCGGCCGAAGAGTCAGGGTGCAAGATTGCTACTAGGTCTGGTCTGGCGCGGAAACCAAAAGACGAGGCACGGAGTCTGGAGACTTTCATTTTACACCTCCCGACTAGAACTCTTACTCCAATCCCCTGGTGTCCTTCGCCGTGTACCGCCTCATCTGCGCCGCGTTACTGATCTCCCTGCTCCGCCTCTTCAGCGTCTCCGTCAGCGGGTGCGTCTCGCTCGGCCTGAACTTCTCCGGGTCCTCCCCAGCCGCCATGGCGTGCTTCCCGGGCACAACGTTTTGCCACCAAAAGTCGCTCAGAGCCCGGTACATCATGGCCCAGTACTCAGGGTCCCTCTCCACCCTGTATATCGCGCTGCCGTGCTCCACGGTGTAGCAGAACAGGTCGCACCACTGCCTGTCGAACACCGCCATCAGCCCCTGCACCTGCGGGACGTAGTACCACGGAGCGCGAGGGTACGGCTTGGCGCCGATCGGGTCGCCCTTGTTCCAAGGGCACTTGATCTCGAGGACGCCGGGGGGCATGCCTGTGTGCGGATCCACGTCCGCGGCGCCGGGCGCGGCGATGAGCCCGTCGGGCGATGCCCCGAGCCACAGCTCCGCTTCGTCCGGCGAGAGCACCCTGAAGAGCATGTGTGAGACATCCGCGCCCGTGAGTTGTTTATACGCCTCCACCGCCTCGTCCTCCTTGCCGCTGCCCCACTCGGTGGCGTCGTTCCCGGCGAAGGGTTCCGCTAAACCGAGCTTCTCCTCCCACAGCTCGTTCCGCCCGCCGCGCCAGAACCCGCACGCGTTGCTGAACGCGGACGCGGTGAGACGCGAGGATCTGAGCGCGAGCCACCTGTCGCCGCCCTGCGTCTCGCCCGAGAGCGATCCCAGCGCGACGGACCCGACGCCGTTGGTCCCGGGCGCCACGAACATCGCGTCCATCAGTGGCCCGCCGCCGTTACCACCCGGGGAGATGGACGAAACGGCCATTCCCGGAATTGGAACCGTCGCGTCGGTCTCCCCCGCCGCGTTCTCTTCGTTCCCCCCGTCCGACGACGAGACCTGGCCCACCTCCTCCCGCTGTCGGACGTCCTGCGCGAGAGCGTCTTCCCAGCTCCTGCTTTCGATGACCACGCCCTTGCCCCCGGGTTTGCCCTTCTCCCTCGGGGCTGGTGGCTTGGAGTAAAAGTCCGCGAGGTTCCCGGCCGGCTCGGGTTGGGGATGACTGGTTGGGGATGACTCGGGTGGTTGGGACGGTGACGCCGCGGTCGGCGGCGGCGTCATCTCTCGGCGGAATGATTCCGGCCCTGGGATCCCGACGGCGGGAGGCTGCGGTGGCGCGGCTCCTCCGAGGAGGAGGATCTGCGCCTCCGCGACGAGTGTCGCCCTCTGCGGCGGCGAGAGCGCGCGGTACCTCGCGAATCCCCCCGCCACCGCGCGTTCCCACCGCTCGCGCCCGTCGCTCCCGGGCGGTAAAACCTCGGTACCGATCTTGGTCAGCTCGTTCGCGGCGTACTCGCTGAACAGGCTCCGCGCTCCTCGGACGTCCACGTGACCCTTGGACTCCTCCAGCTGGAGCGCCTGCAGCGCGCGGCCCACGCGTCGCTGCGCGTCCCCGACGGGCGCGGATGAAGGGCCGGGGTGCATCGAGCCCGTCGCGCCCGCGGTCGCCGAGCCGTGTCTCCTGCCGCCCCGCTCGTTGGCGTGGTAGTCGTGGGGTGTCGACGCGCAGTGCGCGGCGATGCGTCGCGCGGCCCTCGCCCCGCCGGGCGCCGCGAGGCGCCCGAGGCAGAGCCTGGCCACCACCGAGTGGTGCGACATCCGGGCCGGCGCGGCGCGTGTGTGTGTCGAGGCGCAGATGTTGCTTTTGAAAAAGCGGGAAAAAGAAAAGCGAGCACATCGCGCCGCGGAGATGGACAGCGACGACGAGCAGCGGGGACCCTTGGACGTGACGTTCCGGGATCTCACCCCGACGAACGAGCCCGCGCTTCGACGGCTCAACTCCATCGTGTTCCCCATACGATACTCGGTGCGTCCGCGCCCCCCTCGCACGCCATCATCGCTTCGCGGAGGTAACAAGCCCACTCGACGCGCATCGCTCACCCTCGACACTCGTCCCGAACCCGCCTCGCAGGATAAGTTTTACCAGGAGTGCGCCGCCGCCGGTAGGGTGACGCAGCTGGCGTACATCGGCGATGAGCTCGTGGGCGCCATCGCGTGCAGGCTGGAGCTCACGCCGATGAAGTCGGCAGCTCGGCTCTACCTGATGACGGTCGGGGTGTACGCTCCGTACAGGAACGGGGCGATAGGCACCCGGCTGCTGAGGCACGCGCTGAACGAGGGATCCGCGGATTCGTTCATCGAGGACGCATACCTCCACGTGCACACCCCGAACACGGAGGCCATCGCCTTCTACAAACGCTTCGGCTTCGTCGAGGATGGCGTGGTGAGCAACTATTACAAGCGGCTGGAGCCCCCAGACGCGGTCGTGCTCAAGCTGAACCTGAGGGAATGGAAGGTGCGTCCACCACCGAACGATACCCAACGAACCCATCGACATATCCCATCCTCCCGATCCAACCCTAATAAGTGTCCACGCACGCTAACACGTATCAATCTAACACCTATCCGAGCAGTGCGAACCAATCGAGAGAGTCGGTTACGACGGCGCCGGCGAGCCGCGGAGCGTAGAGCCGGTCCCTGGTGCGGAGGCCGGGGAGTAGACAGTCTCGGGGCGGACGTCGCGTGTGGCGCGGCGTGTAGGCATAGTTTCGTGGTAATAATGTAGAACGGTAGTAGTCTGGAAATCTGGCAGCGGGGTGCGTCTCGAAGATGCGTTGATGATGATTAACGTCGTGTGATGGCGGGGGATGGAGAGACGCCTGGCGCCCGCGTCCCCGCTCGAGTGTTGAAACACCGAATGCAGTGTATATTACATCCAAGAGATGCACGAAATCCACCCTAATATTCGCTAGCTTGCCCCAAGCGTAGCGCACAAGACACGGCGCGCTTAGTTGTTCTGCGGGAAAAAGGCGGGGGTGGGGAGGTCAGTTTCTGGCGTTTGCGGTGATCACGCGCGTGAGGGTGGAACTGCGCTGGCGAGGGGCTGATCTCGAGCCGCGCGACGGCGGGGAATCGATCTGGCACGACCATGCGTTCGCGCACGCGGTCGATGTCGAGTTCCGGACGTCCGCGCGTCTCGATCGAGCGCAGCCTGGCGCGTGGATGGGACGAAAAAGCCCCGATCCCGCCAACACCTCTGTTGTGCAGGGGCGGTTTTTAGGGGGAGAGCTGTGCGGATGCTCACCTTCACGAAGCCGATGTCCTTGGCATACTCGCGGAAGCACTGCCTGCAGATGTTGAGGTTGTACTTGCGAATGATACCCCACTGGTTCGAGCACACGCGGCTGTTGATGGAGGGAGAGGGGACGAGGGGTCAGCGACGTTGAGGGGTGAGGAGGTCAGGGTTGGTCAGAAAACCCTAAAAACCCATCTGGACGGTGACGCTGGGAACGACGCGGAGGCGGCCGCGGGAGCATCGAATCGAGACGTCCGAATCGACCAAAGGTCTCGACGGAACGGTATCGACGTCCCGCGGGTCGTCCACGCGCTCGCATCGACCCGAGATCGGCGTCGAGCGTCGCCGCCAACCGGTGAAATTTTGGCGAGAGAGGCACCGTTTCCCGGTCCCGCGCGTGTCCGGAGTTGCACTCACCAGCGGCGCTGGCCCTTGCCGTTGCACTCAGCCTTGGTAGCCCAGATGTTGGCGTGACCCATGTTTGCTAGCGAAGCTTGAACCTTTGCTTGACGCAACGATTCGCGCGCGCGTTAAAGAGGGCGACCGCGTAGATCCCATCCCCGCTTTTTTCATTTCGCAAAACTCAAAAAACGAGCGCCACTTTCGCGAAATCGAACTGGGTCACTGTTGCACTTCAAATAGTTACCTATAAACGCGCGAGTTTAGACCTGAGACGCTACGGTTGTAACTGTTTGCATGTCTCAAAGGGATATTGAATTAGGCACGCCCCGAGCGATGGCCAGAAAGAGGATGACAAACCACGTGCCCCAATTCTTCTCACAACCCTCGCTCGCTCGTCCTCGCCCTGCTGACACGCGCATCTCACCGATATTCGCGCATTCGCTGCAGACAGCAGTACCCGAGCACACGCCAAGAACGCGTCACTGATCCTCCGCTTACGTGAACCGCCGATACGCGCAAGGTGCGTCCGAGACTCTGCTCGTGTTGAATCCCTTCGTGTTGATCTTGCATGATCAGTGCTCGGTTGATACCTCCGTTTGCGGCGTGCAAGCGGGCCTCGCGCGCGCGTTCATCGTCCCACTGAACCGAGTGAGACCCCACGCGCGCGGTTATCGTGCGTGCGATACTGTCGCGGGTCGTCTGGCCACAGCGTCGCCGCGAATTCCACCGCCCCGTCCCGCTCGAGCCCGGCTGACTCACCACACGCCCCTCTTATTTCCCCCTCCCGCGACGTGACTAACAGGTCACGAGGCATAAAATAAAATGACCATCCTCCGACGCGCCGCCCCGACCCGGTGGCTGTACCCCGCGATCCTTCTCCTCCTCTTCATGGAGAAATCATCCGCCCTTGAGATCGCAGGCTACGGGGGCAGCGCTTCGTGGTCCTAGATTGGCGCCACGTTCGAGAGCGACGGATCATACTCTCCGGGGGAGTTGTTGTCTTTTTCCCAGGATGGCTCGCGCCTGCTCGTCGGCGTTTGGGAATACGTCGCCGTGTACGAATGGCAATCCGGTTCGAGCACCTGGACGCAAATCGGTGATGATATCGAATGCGATAATATGATCACCAGCGCGTCTCTTTCAGGCGATGGCAACGTGGTTGCGCTCGGCGACGGCTCCGACAACTCCGATGCAGAATTTGCTTGGAACGCCCGCGTGTTCCACTACTCAGGCGGCTCTTGGCAACAGGTCGGTTCCGATATCGTCGGGCCTTTGACCGAGAGCGCCTATAATGTTAAGGTGTCGATATCGAGTGATGGCAAGGTGTTGTCGGTCGGGAACAGTGAATCTGGGACATCCGACCACAACGCGACGCTGACGGGCCGAGTCCGAATTTACCAATGGCCTTCAAACGACTTGGCAGCGGCTGATACGTGGACCCAGATGGGTGAAACGATCGAAGCGGGGGGGACGGACGAGGGGACGTCGTCGGGGGAGCCATACAGTCGTTTGGTCTATATGGATGCGGGTACGCTGTCCGGCGACGGCACCCGCGTTGCCGTGTTCCGTGATGACCAGGGGCTGAGCACCGGTTACGTCTACGAGTGCTACGTCTACGAGTGGAAATCATCGACGTGGTCCTTGGTCGGAGACGTGATATACCTCTATGGGGACGCATCACTTTCGAACGACGGAACCGTCGTGGCGGGCCTCTATTCATTCATATATAAAGAATCGGGCTCTGGAGCATGGAGCGAAATCGGAGGGAGTTCGGCATATTCTTCGGGCACCAAGGTGTCTCTCTCAAGTGATGGTACTCGTGTCGCACATGGATATGCTTATGATAATTCTGACGTCGGCATTGTCGTGATCCAGGAATGGGACTCAGATGCTGAAGAATGGATGACCATGGTGCAAATCACGGGAGTAGCGGCAGATGAAGCTGGATCCACGGTATCCCTTTCCGGGGACGGGTCTCGCGTCGCCGTGTACTCTTCGGGGGCAAAACACACGCGGGTGTTCGAGATGACTGGCACCACCTGCGACACGTCCACCGCTCCATCAAACGGCGCGGTCGGCAACTGTCCCTCGACACTCGCGCTCGGCTCGAGCTGCCAGCCGGAGTGCGACACGGGTTACGCCGCGACGAGCCCGACGACGACTTGCGGCGTCTCGGGGATTCTGAAATCCAGCGTCTGTGAGGAGGCATGCGACGTGTCATCCGCGCCGGCCAACGGCGGGAAGGGCGATTGCGGTGAATTTCTCGTGGGTGGTTATGATGCGAGTTGCACTCCGACGTGCGATGATGGCTACGTCCTCAAGGGGGGCAACAAGACGACATGCAGCCACGACGTTGTCCTCGATGCGGCCGAGTGCAGGAAGAGGTACTCCTGGGGAGACGAGAAATTCTGCCCGAAATGGGAGGATCGCATGTTCTGCTTAAACGCGAAGACGGAATCTGATTGTGACGCGGCGAGAAGCTGCGTGTGGAGCTCTGATGGGTCCGGGAGTTGCTCCCACGACGATGTCACGTTCTGCGCTAACGTGGAGACGGAATCTGATTGTGACGCGGCGAGAAGCTGCGTGTGGAGCTCTGATGGGTCCGGGAGTTGCTCCCACGACGATGACGACTGGAATGACATGACCGGTGAAAGTTATTCTGATTTCGGTACGAGTGCATGCTGGGACCATGAAATATGGCATGCAGCTAATCATGGAGAATCCGAGGAAGCGGCTGCTATGTGCAACGCCCTATCAAATTGTAAATGGTATGACGGTGGTGGGTCCAATGGGTGCTCAGTTGACAAGGATCGCGTAAAAAAGATTATATCCGACACCGGCGCCCCTCCTGGCGTGGCCGGTTACTGGATTGGGTGGTGGACAGATGCGTGCTGGTACCTCCCAAAATCGACCTGCACCACCAGCACAACTGTCAGGGGATGCGAGCTCTCTGACTATGACGAATGGCCATGTCGACCCAGCTTGGCGAAACAGGTAGCCGCCGGCGCCGATGGTTGCACCGGACACGCTGATTTTGAGGCGGTCGCCGCGTTGGGCGGCATGACGGTCGCCGAAGCGCGTGAGAAGTCCATGGCCAAGACGGCGAAAGAACAGGCGGAGGACGCTCGAGACTCGATTCTCGAGGGTATCGCGGACGAGAGGCTGAAGAAGAAAGCCAAGCTCCTGGCGGACGCCGTCATCGCCGGCGAACCGGTGAAGAAACTCTCCGCCAAGCTCGAGGCTGCGGACGAAGCATCCGCGTGCTCCAGCTACTACCTCAAGGCCAGTCTCAGCCCCAGCAAAGGCGCGTGCGTCGCGACGGCTGCGTCCAGGCGCCGAGGTCGAGCGCTCGCCGCGTCGACGTACGACGTCTCGGTTTTCTTCAAATCATCCCAGCTCAGCGACGGCGCGCTGAACGCGGCGGCGGAAAGTCTCAAGGCTGAGGGCGTGAGCGACGTGAAGGTGACCGCGTCGGTGGATCCCATAGCGGAGCTCAAAACGATACCGGGCGTCGACACGAGCGCCGTCGACACGCTGGAGACTCAGTCGGAGATTGCGAACAAGGACAAACCTCCGTCGCCGCCGCCGCCGCCGTCCCCACCGCCAAGTCTCATCCTCGATGATGATGACGCCGCGCCGCGGCTGGGATCGGGCGCGATGTTCGCGAGCGTGTGTGCGCTACTCTCCGTCGCGGTGTTGATGTGAGTGTCCGTCCGCCGCGGGCGCGGGTCCGCTCCAACTGCTGCCAGCAATTTTTGGAGAGCACCTTTAATCGGAAACGCCAAATTCGCCACCGTTTTTGGGCGGGGCGCCACTTCCAGGCGCGCCGTCGTATCGCCCACTCGTGACCTCCGCTCTCACCTCGCCGCGCCGAGTTGTCCGCCCTCTCGAGTCCGAAGGTCCGTTGCGCCCCGCCGCGCCCTCCATCCTCGCGTCTCCACCGACCCGTCGCGCGCGCGCCGACCCCGATCGTCTGTTTTGGCTCGTCTCATTTTGGAAGCGATGCCGCTTACGTCCCAACGCGCCCTGAACCCATCCCATCGTCCCGCTCGCAGGTCCCCCCGGGCTCCGTCCATGTCGTCCATCGACGTCGATGAGCTCGAGGTCCGGGTTCGCCGCAGGCTCGCGCTCGTCGACGCCCGTCGCACCGACTCCGCCCCCGGGAACGCCCGCGCCCGATCCGAAGATGCCCGCTCCGGAAAAGGAACCGCATCGCTCGAGCGCAGGCTCCCCTCCGACGGCGGCGTGGTCGCCCAGAAAGCCGCGTCCGACGTCGCCACCATCGCGTCCGCGTGCGAAGGTATCGCGATCTTCGATTCCCTGCGCCCCGAGGAACGCGACGCGCTGTTCCGGGCCATGTACCGCCTCGAGTACGCCGCGGGCGAGGCGGTGGTGAGGCAGGGAGAGGAGGGCTTCAACTTTTACGTCGTCGTCGCCGGGTCCGCCGTCGTCACCGTCCGTCGCGACACAGACGAACCGTCGGACCGCCGCAAAGCGCACGAGAAACAGCAGGAGCAGGAGGAGGAGGAGGTCAGGACGCTGTGGCCGGGCGACACCTTCGGCGAGGTCGCGCTCCTCCACTCGGTGCCGAGGTCGGCGACGGTCCGGTGCGGGCGACGCGCGGCGACGGTGTGGGCGTTGGATCGCCAGACGTTCAAGCGGACGCTCTCCGGCGGCGCGTTCCAGCGACGCGAGGCGTACGACCGGCTCCTCGGCGGGGTGCCGACCCTGGAGAGGCTCGACGACTACGACAGGAAGAGGCTCGCCGATGCCGTCGTGCCGTGCGCGTTCGCGAAGGGCCAGGCCATCTGTACCAGAGGCAAGGCGGAGGGCGCCAAGTTCCACATCATCGAGCGCGGCGAGTGCTCCGTCGAGCTCCTCGGCGGCAAGGAGGTTAACCGCCTGAAGCCCGGGGATTACTTCGGCGAGGTCGCCGCGCTTCAACGCGCGGAACCGACCGCCACGGTCGTCGCGCTCACCGGGGTACAGACTCTCAGTTTGGACCACGACGCTTTCGTTCGGATGCTCGGCGAGGACGTCATCGACGCCATGCGCAGGCGGACCCGCGCCTACCACTACGCCACCACGCAGGACCGTGCGAGGGCGCCGAGTACCCTCCCCAAGCGCGCGAACACGTATCACGGCGGGGGAGTGACGACGACCAACCCGGGGATGGCGACGGGCGCGAGGGCTCGGATCGGGTGCGGCGACGGAGGCGGCGGCGGCATGCTCGCGGCTCGCGCTCGACTTCGCCGCGGGAACGTCTCGACCCAGGACACGTCCTCGTCGTCGTCGTCGTCGGCGACATCGTACCTCAGGAGGTACACGGAACGTAAGTCGTCCATCGGGGATGCCGGCGCGCGCGTCGTTCGATGGAGGGACGAACGGGGTCGATCCACCGTGCGCCGGCGCGACTTATCGTTTCACAAGGAGCTTGGCGTCGGCATGTCCGGCGAGGTCTACCTGGCGCGCGCCGCCAACCTGGGTAACGCGCACTGCTGCGTCAAGGTGATGTCCAAGCGCAAGCTCCTCCGTCTGGACCAGGCGGAGAACATCATGCGCGAGCGCGCGTTGATGCGATCGTTCGGCGACACGCCTTTCGTGATGCAGTCGCTGTGTTCGTTTCAGGACACCGCTCACCTCTACCTCGTGATGGATTTCATGCCCGGGGGCGATTTGTTCCAGCTGCTGGTCAACGGTACCGATAAAGGCACATTCACGCCGCCCACGGTGGTGTTCTACGCCTCGGAGGTTCTCCTCGCGCTCGAGTACCTCCACGGCCGCGGGTACGTGTACCGCGACCTCAAGCCCGAGAACATTTTGATCGACGGCGGCGGTCACCTCAAGCTCGCGGACCTCGGGTTCTGCAAGCCCTTACGCCCGGGCGAGCGGACGTACACCACGTGTGGCACCAGCGACTACATGGCCCCGGAGGTCATGCTGTCGCAAGGGTACGACATGTCCGCGGACTACTGGGCCTTCGGCGTCCTCGTGTACGAGATGCTCGCGGGATACGCTCCTTTCCAGGCCAAGACGGACTCGCAGCGCCACCGGCGGATCCTCACCGCGGACTTACGGTTCAAGGACGGGTTCCAGCTCCGCGCCAAGGACCTGGTGAGCAAGCTGTGCGTCGTGGACACCAGCCGACGGCTCGGCATGCTCTCCGGCGGCGTCGACGACATCAAGCGACACGCGTTTTTTCACGAGCACGGGAAGGCGGACTGGGCGGCTCGGGCGCGGCGCGAGGCGACGCCGCCGCTCATGCCGGTGATCCGTCGCGCGGAGGATATGACGCGGGGTGATGCGCTCAAGTCGGTGGCGCGGGCGACCGCGGCGGAGGCGCCGTCGCCCGCGTCGGACAGAGTGTTCGGTGAGTACTTCTAGCGGGCTGGTTTTTCATGCACAGCTGTCTCATTTTTTGTCAAACCAACTGAAGTCCCGCGTGAAAAATGAGCTGCCCGAGGGGCGCTCCGCCCGCGTCGGTCCACTCTCCGCGTCGCGTCGGCGCACGTGCGACCGGGTAGGGTTGGACGCGTGGACGCCCACGGGCGTGATGGGCATCGGCGACGACGGGGTGGATGCCGGCGACGGGGTGGCGCGCGACGAGATCGTGCGTGAGACGACGATGGTTCGGGATCCCAAGGGCGATGGGAAGAGATCCGACACGGGCGACCGGGCGGACCGGCGGGCGGACCAGCATGCGATCGATGAGCTCAGGCGATACGTGTGCCGCGTCCTCGGCGTCGATCCCAGGGTTGAGGGTGAGTCCGTCGTGCCGTCCGGCGGCGTCGGGTCGTCCGCGACGCGCGTGAACTGGCAGCGCGTCGGCGCCATCAGCGACGCGTGGATGGACGAGGCGAGCGCGCCCGTCCCGGAGGCTGAATGGATGCGGGAGGGCAGAGAGGCCGCCGAGGCGATGGACCCGATCGACGACGACGATCCCAAGATCACCGAGGAGCACACGCGGGACATCGCGATCGGGCGCATCGGACCCCGACGCGCCCTCATCGATCGCAAATCCATGAGAGGCGACCTCCAGCTGTCCGACCACTGCTGCTCCGCCTACTCCCGCTCCAACTTCGCCAGCTTCAAGGCGAACACGTGCGTCTTCAACGGCAGGTGGCAGTACGAGGTCACCGTACGCACCGCGGGGATCATGCAGGTGGGCTGGGCAACCTTGAAGTGCCCGTTCACGGCTGAACACGGCGTGGGCGACGCTCAAGATTCGTACGCCTTCGACGGGCACAGGGTTCGCAAGTGGAACGTATCGCCCACGCCGTACGGTCAGCAGTGGGTCCCGGGCGACGTCATCACGTGCTGCATCGACCTCACCGGCGACGAGTTGGGGGGAGGGACGGTGACCTACCTACGGAACGGGACGCACATGGGCATCGCGTTCAGGTGAGTTTCTTTTTTTGTTTCTTTTCGGGCGATTAGACTGACCCGACGTCGCGTTTTGTGTACAGAGACGTCCGGCGTGGACGACCCGGCCTGGCGTACTTCCCCGCGGTTTCGCTCAGCATGAACGAGTCCATGGATGTCAACTTCGGGGATTCGCCCATGCGGTACCCGCACGAGGACTACGTGCCCCTCACGCTCGCGCCCGTCGTCGAACCCGCGTGGAAGAAGTCGATGGAGGCGTTCGGTCGGCTCTGCGCCTTTGGCGGCGTGGACGACCCGACGCCGTCGCGGGTCGGCTACTATTGTCGCCCCGAGGGTGTGTACCGTCAGAGCGGGACACCCGAGTTGCTGACGGTGGATGACGAGGCTGTGTTGGCGTGCGCGACGCTCCGGGGCGCGGGTCCCCTCGGCGGCGGCGCGCGTAACTTCGACCCGGAGTGGGAGTCGGAGTGGCTCCAGCGGCGGCACTTAGTCCGCGGGTTGATTCGCGTCATCACGCGCGAAGGGGAACGAAGGCGCGTGTGCGAGTACGAACGCACCGTGCGTCTGCTACGCGTCGGCCTGTTCGACGGTCGGTTCAACCTCGATCACGACAAGAACTGCGACGACGAGTCCATGGCGGCCGGAGTCTACGGCGGCTCGGGGAGACTCGAGCACGACCTCGTCAACTTTGGCAGGTCGGAGTACGGCATGGTCGTCGGCGAACTGACCGAGGCGCTCGCCGAGCACGTCCGTTCGACTCCATTTACGGACGACGAGCCGTTACCGGCGGGATACGAACGGTCGGGCATGCCGTCGCACGCGCCGCTCGCGTTCGCGGCGGCGATTGTTCGCGACGAAACGGCTCGATCCGCGTGGATGTTTAACGAGAAATGGGGCAGGGAGCTCGAGGATTTTCTCACGTGGAAGTCTCCATCTCCCGAGGACCTCGCGGCGATGCTGCCCGCGGGCTCGGTGTGGTGGCCCGGCGCGGGAACGTCGGAGGCGATCTTCGTGACGGCGGACGGAGGGGACCATCCGGGCGGGGCGGGGTCGGAGATTCGGTGCAAGGCGGAGGGGTTGAGACTTCGCGCGTGTATGTCGAGGTCGTGCGCGATGCACTGCGGGCTCATCGACGCCGTCTGGGGGCACTGCGGCTTCGGCGCGAAGACCGGCGGGACACCTTTGCGAGGTGAGTTCAACACCGGATACGGTCACGGCGTCGAGTGGCTGACGGCGCTGCACGAGAAGAACATACCCGGGCGGTCGGTGCCGCACGGACACAGACCGTCGGACCCGTGCATCATGGGCTCCCTCTACTTCGCGATGCTCGCGCTGATCCGACCCGAGCTGGAGAACCCGAGGCTCCCTACGGATACACAACGGTACTTTCATTCTAACCGGAGCAACTTTGGGATGGCGAAGTGGTCCCCGTCTGGTTTCTACGACAGCTGCGCGCACCAGTTCGACCTTCCCCTCTTTGGCGGCGGGGTATCGCACGTCATGAAGACGTACCCGCCGTGTCACTCCGCTCCCGCGATGAACCTCGACGTCACCGCGCTTCGGTCGACGAGTGACGCCCCCGTGGTTGACCTGGCGGATGCCGGTTTACCGCCGCTCAAATTCATCTGGTTCAACGAGAAGACGTTCGACCAGGTCCAGTTCCTGTACCACCTCGCCGTCGGTAACCAGTACAAGTCCGCGGCGTTCCAGCTGCAGGCCCAGATCCAGTCCGCGAAGCAGCTCGAGGAGGCGTGCAAGACCTTGCCCAATTTGGAGGCTGAGCAGCTGAGGCACAGCGCGCAGACCAGGATCATGACCCAACTCCAGGTCATCTCGGACGAGTCGTCGACGCGTCCCCCGGATGAAGACGCGAGCGCCGCGTTCGTCGAGCGGCTCCGCGGCGCGCTCACCGAGGCGACCCAGCTGGCGAGCCATGGCATGGTATCCGACGACGTCGCCGGCGCCATCACGGCGGCGACGAGGAACCTCCAGGACCGTTACAACGTCGTCTTGGTCGACGAGGAAAACGACTCCACCGCGGCGGCTGACGAGACGCGGGAGGTGGCGAGCGGGTTCATCGGTCGGATAAAAGAGGAGCTCATCAAGCTGAGGGACGAGGTGGTGGACACCGCTCGGGTCTGCTGGTGGCACAGGGCGGTGTTGCACAGGCCGGAGCAGCAGGCGGGGATGTTCGCGGCGGCGGCGTACCAGGCGCAGGTCATCCTCGCGGCGATGGAACGAGGAGCCGAGCCGCGCAGGTTACCCTCGGACTCGGACAACGAAGACGAAGGAGAGGATATCGACGACGACGAAGGCGACGAGGATGTCTACGAGGACACGGATGAGAGCGATGAGGATGGATCCGTCGAACGCGAGAACGTCGACACCGACCCGGAGATGGACGAAGACGACGGGACCGACGAGGACGTGGACGAAGACCCGGGCGGTGGTCGCCCCTATGATGGTCGCGTCCCGATGACGGTCGATGATGGTCGCGTCCCCGGCGTCGACACCCGGAAGGGCGCGCTCCTCCAGCACATCCCGGCGTACCACCTCGAGGTTCTCATCGACTCTTTCCACGCGCTTCGTCGCGGGGACCCGCCGTTCGCGCCCGTCGCCCCCGCGCGAGCCGCCGCGAGCCCCGGGCTGCACGGCGTCGTCAAGCTCTTGGTGCGACACTTCGCGGATGAGCGCGTCGTGAACCCCGACGTCCGCGACGTGATGCTGCAGAGCGTGTCCGTGCTTCTGCAGTACAAGGAGTACGTCGCGGTGTTCGAGGCTAACGACGAGGCGCGGCGCGAGATGGTCCCCGCGCTGCTTCGATCGTTCGACAGCAGGTTCTGGATCCCGGTGTCCAACATACTCCTGCGCCTGTGCAAGGGCGTCGGGTTCGGGCAGTACGACGACAGGGCCACGAAGGTGCTCTCCGCGATCAAGGCGACCAAACACGTGGACACCGTGGACACCCCAGGGCTCGATTCGCAGCGCACTGACGAAAACATCGCGACAACCGACGGGCCCGAGTTTGGCGCGTCGCCCGACGCGACTCTCGCTCGCGCCATCGCCACATCCGTGGACAGCTCCAGCCCTCTGTTCCGCGCGCTCATCGTGGACACGTTCCGGGAGGATCCCAAGTTGCTCGAGAGATTCCTCGACCGTGTGTTCAACACCCTCAACTGGACAATCACCGAGTTTGGCGTCGCGCTGAAGGAGATGCTCGACATGCGGCAGCGCGCGGCGGCGGCGAGGAACCTCCAGCGGAAATGTACCGTGATGCTGGAACTCAGCGCGACGCTGGAGCGGGTGCTCGAGTTTCTCACCCTCGAGCTCCCCGCCGCGTTCCTCGACAGCCAGGCGTCCATGCGCATGAAGCGGCTGGTTGAGATTTTGCTCTTCGTCCTCGGGCACACGTGCGGCGCGGGTTCGGACGCCAAGCTGTTTGAACAGGCGCTCAGCATGAAACTCCCGGTTTTCGTCGCCGATAAAATTTCCCGCGCGCCCATCCTCGCGCCCATCGCGGGGATCATCCTGAACCTCGAGATCGCCGCCATGGCGTGGGTGGAAGGCCGCGGGGATGACTTTGGCGTGGACGAGGTCTCTGACACCGTCGCCGACGAGCTCGCGGCGGGCGCGGGTGAAAACAACATTTCGCAGCTCGAGTACGTCTGCGCCTTTGACTGGGAGACACACTTCGGGTCCTTCACCGGGCGTGAGGAGGCGGTGATGGAGCTGCGGGACGTCGTGCGGCGGGTTCGTGACACGCGGGGCGACATCGAGCGGCGGCGCAAGGCTGAGGACGAGACGGACGTCCCGGAAGAGTTTGTGGATCCGATCATGCAGAGCTTCATGTCGGACCCGGTGACGCTGCCCGGGAGCGGGGTCGTCGTGGACAGGGAGACGATCAGGCGGCACCTGCTCACCGGGGACGGCACCGACCCGTTCAGCCGGACCCCGCTCGATGAATCCATGCTCGTGGACGCGACGGAGCTCAGGGAGAGGATCGACGAGTGGCGCACGGGCTTGCACGTGACGCCGCCGGACACCGCCCTCGAGGACGTCGATTAAGAGTCTTAAACGTTAAACGTAAAACCTTTTAATATGCTAGCTAGCTAGTCTGAGTGGAGAGTGAGACATTTGTTCACGTGGGCGTCTCGACGATGCGGATCGTCATCGAAAACTCCGGGTCCGTCGACGCCATCTCCTCCGCGACGGCGGCGTACGCCTTCGCCGCGTCCATCTGATCCGCGGAGTGAACGACGACAATCTTGCTCCAGCCCCTTTTCTTCGCCTCCTCGAAGGAAAACCTCGCGCTCTCCGCCGCGTTCACGCCGGCTTCCTCCAGCACCCACGTGAACTTCTTGCCCACGCACGTGTGCCGCCTCGCGCGGTGCTCGCAGCCGCCCTTGTTCCCCGTGAGCTCTCGAATCCTCCGGTGCTCTCCTCGTTCGTCTCGCGAAGCGCCAGGTGGCGGGCCGGGATAGACGTATCCGAACCCTGGCAGCGCGCACTTCGGGTACGAGTCGTGGACGTACTCGGTTTTGGTGTACTTGGCGATGAGCTTCTCGGCGAAGTGGCGCATCTGTTCCGCCGGGGAGACGTTCTCCCAGGAGTGATTTACGGGTGCGCCGGTGAGGATGAGATTATCAGCCATCTTCGCGCAGTACAGCTGTGCGGCGAGCAGCGTGCGCGACTCCAGCGCGGGCGTGGCTGGGAACTTCGTGTCCACGCCGTAGCCGATGATGAGCGCCGCGTCGTAAGGTCCGTCGTCGG
>Ga0257106_1000851_pt1 | contig 16388 bp, 14 predicted proteins | sample LP_taG_3_FD_190177 | JGI IMG/M metagenome (GOLD analysis project Ga0257106, IMG submission 190177) | Marine microbial communities from Northeast Subartic Pacific Ocean, Canada - LP_J_2011_P26_10m | ecosystem: Environmental > Aquatic > Marine > Oceanic | place: Canada: Northeast Subartic Pacific...
CGACGACGATCGACAAGGAGGAGACACTGGGCCGCGCCATCAGCGCGCTCAACGCGAGCCCGGGGCGAAAGGTGAACGAGTCGGGGCTGGGATTGGTCCTCGGCCCGCCCGCCGCCGCTCCGGTTTTGGTGGACGTCCCGCCGCCGCCTCCCGTCCGCGGACCAGCCGCTGACGTCATCAGCGAGTCTCCGGGGGAAAAGGACGCGTCGCCTCGGCCGGTGCTAAGGGAAGTACCGCCGCCTCCTCCTCCTCCGGGCCGCGCGATCGTCGAGGCGCCGCCGACGGTTCGAGAGGTTCCGCCTCCGCCGCCGCGCTCAGAACGCGCCGCGGGGACGCCACCGTCGCCGCCCGGGCCGTACGGCATGAGAAGGGTTCCGACCACCAAGTTGGACGTGCCCGCCGCTGAGCGCATGATCAAAGCCGCGCGGGCCGAAAAGACGAAGCGCGGGACGGATGAGCCACCCGAGCCGCGCTGGACATCGTCGCACGGTAAGGGAAAGACGGAGAAGGTTGGCAAACACGGGCCGTTACCCGGCACGTACCACTGCGCGATATGCAACCGCGACGTGCCCATGAGCGGACGCGAGCAACACGAAACGGGCGCGAAGCACCGCGAAAACGAGAAGGCGTTTCTCGGCCGGAAGTCTGATCCGCCCAAGCGCGTCGTGAAGGTGGTGGTTCGTAAGAGCTTCGACTCGGACGACCTTCGCGACCGGATCGATCGGACGCCGCGTGCGGGCCCGATCATCCACGGCAAGATCGCGGGTGTCGGCAAAGGACCCGTGACCCAAATCCAGCCCTCCGCGAACGCCGTCGGAGATTTGGGAGGCCGGCCCGTTTCCAAGGATGGCGATCTCCCGCTAGTTCAGACCACGAGCTCGGGCTGGGACGGCCTGCCCGAGGCTGAGGCCATGGCCCGGCCCGTGATGGTCTCGTTGGCGCAGGGTCTGATCCCGATGCTGCCGGTGACGCAGCTCGTGTCTGTTCGAACGGCTCGAGGGGACGTCGTGTACATGGCGCCCATGCAGCCCATCGCCGAGGACCAGCCAGGGGTCCAGTCCGTCGACCGGGTGACGACCAGGACACACGCGACGGAGACCACGACGACGCGGACGATGACGACGGAGATGGTGCGGTCGGAGTCGGAGTCCGGGAAGATTACGCGCGACGAGTGGGAGCGGGAGAGGAAAGAGAAGAAGAGGCAGAAGAAGGAGAAGAAGGAGAAGAAGGAGAAGAAGGAGAAGAAGCGCGAGCGGGAGAGGGGCGGCGATGAGGACGGGCGGGACGTCGTCAAGCGACCGAAATCCGGCTGGAAGGGCTGGATACAGAACGACGATGTCCTTCGCCTGGACGACTCATACGACGCCAGCCTTCAGTCCGGCCCTCCCGGAGGTTTCTGAGGGACAAACACGCGACGACGGAGAGTATTTTGTGTGGACACGGACCTTTGATGATGACTCACAGCGTCACCCCGCGACTACTACGATCAACTCGCGCTCATCTGATCGAGCAGACCCCGCATCTCCCGCGCCCTGGGCGCCAGCTCCCCGCCGCCGCGGTCGATGTCGTCGAGCCGCGGCCTCAGCGCCTCCAGCGCTCCGCGGCAGGCCCACGCTCGACTCGCGCGCTCCTCCCCGACCAGGTCCACCCCGATCCCGCCCCGCCTCACCGCGTCCATCGCCCTCGGCGCGTCCCGCAGCAGCGACATGAACCGTTGCGAAACGGTTCGAGTGAACCGAAGCGCCAGGTCGACGTACGAGGCGTGCGGCGACTTGAGCAAGTCCCGCATCGACGGCGTCAGCGCGGCGGCGAGTTCCAGCGAGAGCGTCTCGTGTCCCCCCGCGACAACCGGCGCGTCCATCGCAGCCGTGGCCACGTCCACGACCGCGGACTGGTCGCCGCTCTTAACCAGCGTCTCCGCGACGCCGCGCGTGTCCCCCTTGACCCACATGTTCTTGCACGCGGTGAGCGTGGTGAGCCTGGCGGTTAGGATGCCCGAGACGGTTCCGCCGTCGGAGCCGCCGAGCCGTTTGAGAACCTCCTCCTCGCTGGGCGGCGGCGGCGACGCGGGCGCCGCGCCGGCGCCGCCGCCGGGGAGGAACGCCGCAAAGTTGATACCACGCGGTCCGCCCGGGGACTTGGGCGGGGGCGGCGCGGCGGCGGCGGCGGGCGGCGGCGGCTTCGTCGCGGGTGAAGGTTTCCTCTCCGGGCTCGCGACGTACTTTGGGGGTTCGTACGCCGGCTTCCTTTGTTCCTCGTGTTGCCCGTGTCGCTCCGTGACCCGACCGCGGTCCACCGCCATCGTCGCCACGCGCCCGTCCTTGATCCCCGCGCCGTCACCCACCCCGCCGTTGTTCGCGCGCTCACGTTCCGACCGCGCCCTCGCCATCGCCGCCGCGAGCGTGTTCGTTTCCTCGTTAGCTTCCGCGCCCGACTCGTTGACGACGAATTCGCTCGTCGCCTCGAGCGCCGCGGACCGCAGGACGTCCAGGTCGAACGCCCTGGACGAGCCCATCCCGGTGGCGGTGTGAACGTACCGCTTACGCTCGCGCGATTGCCTGGTCGCCGCGGAGACCTGCGCCTTGACGGGCGACGGCGACGGCGACTGCGCCGGTGACTCGTGCACCTCGATCGTCGGCGGCGGCATCGACCGCCGGAGCTCCATCGAATCGTGCAAACCTCCGGGCGGGCTGACGATGACGTCGGGTTCGGGTTCGGGCGTCGGGATGTCCTCCTCGATGACCTCGTCCGCGTCGGACTCGTCCCCGTCGCCGAGGTCCGTCTCCCAATCGGACTGATCGCGCGACTCCGGCCGGCCGGAGTCCTCGTTCACCGCCCTCGTCTCCGCTCCGCCCGGAACCGCGAGGTTCAGTGCCCTGGTCAGCGGCGTCGTGGGCTTGGGGTTGGCGTACACGACCGTTGGCGGTTTATCCGCCATCGGGTCCGCGCCTATGCCGTGCGCCGCGGCGAACCCCGTGTTCATCTCCATCCTCGATTGCGCCCCGGCGCCGTCGTTCAATTCGACTCGAGCGGACGACCCCGGCGCCGACCCCCTCGGCTCGGAGGTGAGGTGCGACGGCCTCGCGGACGCCTCCCTCGCGCGGTCCGCCGAAGCCTCCACGCGCGCCTTCGCGGCCAACGCCGCGGCCGCGACAGCCTCCTCCGCGCGGCCCGAGTGCGTCGGCGGGGGCCGGCTCTCGTCAAACTCGCCGCGTCTGTCGGGCGCGTCCCTCGTGCCGCCGCCGCCGGGACCCACGTCCTTGCCGCTGTGAAAGGGCTCGCACCTCGCCAGGTCCACCACCCACACCCCCACGAAGCTGTTGGAGCACGACGCGCCGAGTAACTTACCCTCGTGCGTGGACAGGTCCGTCAGTTTGGTCCACGACACGTCCACCGCGTCGCAGCACCGGCTCGGTTCCCTGTGAACAAAACACACGTGTCAGACTAATTGCCCATATACGAGAATTAAAATAAACGCACCACTTCCAAACCTTGAGAAACTCCGACGTGCCGGTCAGCAGCGCGTCGCCCTCGGGTGTGAACAGCATGGACCGTACCCCAGTAGCTTCGACGGCGGTATCCACCAGGTCGAACGTCTCGAGGTCCCAGAACTTCACCGTGCGATCCGCGCTGCCGGTGGCGACTAGTAGTTCGTTTGGATGGAATTCGACAGACGTGACGGGCCCGTCGTGCGCCGGGAGCTCTTTGAGTAGTTTACCGGCGGTGAGGTCCCAGAGCTTGATCCTGCCGTCCTGGCCGCCGGATAGTACCCACTTGCCGTCTGGGGAGAACTTGGTGACGCTCACGCCGCGGTCGTGGCCTTTGTAGGTGTGTATGCATCCCTTGCGGCGAATGTCCCAGATCTTCGTGTTGCAGTCGAGCGACCCGGAGGCGAAGAACTCCCCGAACGGGTGGAAGTCCACCGATATGACGTTGCTCCTGTGGCCGGTCAGCGTGCGGACCACCTTGGCCTCCTCCAGATCCCACAGCTTGAGCGTGCCCCCAGCGGCGCCCGCCACGACCACCTCCTCGGCGTGGTCGAACGTGACGCACTCCACCGCGGACTGATGGCCCGCGAGGGAGAGGATCGGGGTGGACTTGCCTATGGACCACAGGTTAACCTTCTTGTCGTCGCCGCCGGTGACCATGACGCCACTGGACTTGCGCCCGATCTTAAGGCAGTTGACCGCCGACTGGTGCGCGTTGAACTCCTGCGGGGACGATGGGACGGACGGGGGGTGGGGGTCAGGGATTTTATTTTTGGCGATTGCGAGGGTGCCCATCAATGGGCCGGAGCACGGGAAATCACAGCGCCGGGACCGGGGCACGGACCTGCAGGCGATACGCGCGTTTCACCATGGCGCCACTCGCCCGTCGGCTGCGTATGGGCGCGAGTCTATGGGCGCACAGGCCTCGCGCGGCCCACTCTGGAGCACGGAAGATTCAAAATATTGACCAAAAAAGTTAACTCGGTGAGCAGGGAAGCTGAGCAGGGAGGTGCTTTTTTTTTGGAGATGATGATCGGATGCTCGGATACTACGCCGACGAGACGGGCGGTGTCGATCATTCGAAGACGCGGGCGACGACACCGACGCCTCCCGCGCGACCACGTCTCGAAGCTACGCGGACGTTCGCGGGAAAATGTTAAGAAGTACTCGTATAGATATGATACAAACACGCGGTCGAAGGCTCGAAGGGTCATCTAAGTACTGGTCGGCCCGTCTCCCGATCGCCCAAACCCACGCGGCGCTCACCGGCTAGTGGTGGTCGTCGTGATCGTCGTGCTCGAAGTGCGGCGCGTGGCCGTAAATCAGCGTGTCGCCGTCCTTGTAGAAGCGGTAGAAGATCCAGAACCAGGTGAGCCCGCCGAGGCCGTACGCCCAAAACTTGTGAAACGCGCCGGGCTCGTGGAGGGTGAGGCCCTCGTGCGTGACGCCGGGACCGCCGCCGCCTGCGGGTTTGGTGAGATGTTTTGTATGGGTGAGCGGCCGGGTGCGATGCTTGGACGAGGGTAGAACCGCGCGATGGGACGGGACGGGCGTCGGGATCCGGGGCGCGACGATTGCGTGGGCGCCATCTTAGGGTTCCCTTCACCACGAGCGGGGGGTTGGAGAATGACGCGGGACGCACCCATGGCGCGGGTCTGCTGCATGAGCGGACGCGGCGCGAACTGCGGCGCGGTCTGACGCGTGACCGTCTGACGCAGCGCGCCGGCTGCGAAACCCATGGCGGAACGCGCCGCCATCGTGCCTCTTCCTTGCTCGTCGAAGCGCGGAGTGCTCTCGCGTATCATCACGACGCGAGAGATATCGCAACGATCGGCAGCCAAAACCAAAATGTGCGATTTTAACAGCGCAACACACTGTTAAACCGAGCCCAACACCCGCGCTCAACACCACATTCCAGATGGGAGCCGCGGGTCCGACGTCGCGCGGCGCCGCCGAGGCGGAGCCGCTTCTGGACACGTCCGTGCGACTCGTGGACATCAAGAACGCTCGTCGCATCGCCCAGTTCCTCACGTCCGTCATCGCGCTCGCCACCTTCGTGGTGCTCGCCGTCCACAACGGGACCGCGGGGCGATGGGGCGGAGTCATCGACGAGCGCCCGGCGGAGGCGCGGCCCAGGCACGGCATGCCTTACCACCCCATCCCCGGGCGCTCCAGGCTCGTCGCGCACGTGGACGATACCCCGGACGACACGCGCGACGCGCTGAGGCGCGAGCGGTACAAGATCGACGACTTCGTCGCGCAGCTGGGCTCGGCGGACGGCAAAGCAAATTCCGCCGACACGCGCGCGGCGCCTAAAACGCCCGAGAAGGCGTCCGACACGACCACCGCGACCGCGACCACGCCACCGTCCACGAAGAAGAAGACGCACGCCACACCTCCCGAGACGGACTGGGTCACCCCGATGTACCTCCTCCACGTCCCGAACGACGAGGCGGACGAGGCGAGGCTCAAGGCTGATCTGGTCAAGCTCGTCGCCGCGCACGGCATCGCCGCGGTGAAGAAGAACGTTCGACTGACGCCGTCCGTCGACGCCACGCGCTGGCCACACGACCTCGACCAGGCGGTGTACGCGCTCAAGTCGGTGTTCGAGAACCTCGGCGGCGACTACAGGGAACCCGACCTGAGCCTCGTGAAGGACCTGCCGTGGATCAAGGCTTTGGACGCCCGGGATCGGCGCGGTCGGCTCCGCGAACCGTGGAACGGCGGTCTGGTCGCGTCCAGGGTCAGCACACTCTTCGCGCACATGTCCCAGTGGCAGCTCGCGAAGGACAACGGCAACGAACACACCTACGTGGTCAACGCCGATGGGCTTAACCCGTGGCTGCTCTCCGTGCCGGTGGTGAGTTTATTTTAATCATCGTACGGGCAATTAGATACTGACGTCGTGTTTCATTCACAGGGTGCGCTCGGCAGCGTGGTGCAAAACGCGCCGAAGGACTACGACATCGTCTTCGTCAACCAGCCTTTGTTCACCGGCGGTAAGCTGTTCAGCCGGTTCGGGGACTTCACCGGACACACCGTGCAGCTGCACGAGTGGGAGCAGCGCGGGGTCGTGGGGCTCGGGACCTACCTCTTCTCCAACCGGTTCGTCGACACGGTACGTTTATTCATGTTTTTGTACTCGCATGGGCCATTGGAATGACGTCGTCTTTCTTTTACAACAGGTTTTTAAACACGTCGCCAAGCACGGCGCCGACGACTTGGACTGGTGGCTGGTGGACCGCATGTGCACCGCGGATTCAGTAAACGCAAACGGGGATTTCGTCGGGTTCGACGACGCGGCAGACGCGACGCGGCCGATGCTACGGTGCTACCACGCGCTCGGCGTGCTGGACGAAGGCGAGAACGGCGGGTTGACGTTCAAGAAGCACGAGGGTCGCAAAGGAAAGGCGGCCTGGGAGAAAACAGAAAAAACAGAGAAAGGCGAATTGGGAAGGCGCGAGGGGTCCAACCCGCTGGGACTGAGGGGGAAGACGTACTCGAACGCGGCGGAGTGGATAGTGACGCGCGCGAAGGAGGTGGAGACCGTGAAGGAGCTCACCGCAGGCGCGTAGGCGAATCGTTTTTAGTAAATCGTTTCGAGTCACAAATCACAATCCTATGCGAATTTAGTCTGCAAAACACACCCAGACTCGGCGATGGCCGACGCCTATGCGCGCGGCCGCCGTCGAGCCTCTTAACCCAACACCAGTCGTCTCCTCTCGAACTGTTTACGCGTTCTTGACGAGACCCTCGAGCTTAGCCTTGAGGGCAGCCTTGCGCTGGTCGTAGGTGAGCTTCTTGGGCAGCCACGACTTGGCGCCGGCGGGTTTGGAGCGGGGCTTCTTCGTGTGCACGGGATCTTCGCGGATGGCTTCGAAAACCTCCTCCATCTTGTCCTCCAGCTCGGTCGGGTCGAAGTCCTGGTCGTGGTAGTTCTTGAAGTGCTCCTGGTACTTCTCGGGCTCCTGGGATGGGTACGTGGGAAAGAGTGGGGCGGCGGGTGAAGGTCAGGACTCGGTTCATCGTTGGGACGCGGCTCTGAGGAACCCTAGGCGAAGAAAAGATTGGTCGAGAGTGTGGCGCGGGGGGGACGCGGGTTCGGGTGGGGTGAGACGCACCTCCTCCTCCATCTCCTCGGCGTACTCGGCGACGACACCACCCTTGATGTAGCGCTCGAGAGTCTCGGGGTCGAGGGACTTGTCCTGGAGATCGTAGCCGGCGTAGCGCTTGTCGTTGTGGGGGATGTTGAGGCCACCATCGACAGCACCCTTGAGCGCGGCGAACACGCGGGATCCGGTGGAGGTGCGCACGAGGCCGACGTCGAGGAAGCACTTGAAAGGTTGGCGCTCGTCCTTGTCCGCTTGGACGTTGTAATCATCGCCGATGTTGTCGGTGTTACCCTCGTACGTCTCCGCGAGGTCGTACTTGGTAAGGAGGCGACGAGCGCAGAGAAGACCGGTGGCGTAGGTGGCGGCATAGTTGGTGAGGCCAGCCTTCATGCCGAACTTCGGGAGCTCGTGCGAGTACGCCGAGCAGATGGTCACGTCTCCCTTGATGGTGGCGTAGATCACCTGGCAGATCACATCGCGGTTGGTGAAGCGGACGGAGAACCTGTACTTGGGGGAGTTGTACTTGTTCTTGTCCTGGAGGATCAGGCGCTGGCGGGCGTAGTAGTCCGTCTTGCCTGCGGGTTAGGGTCCCAGTGAGAAAAATAGCGCATCGTTAGCGGGAGAAAATCGAGCGAGGCGCGCCGGTGGAGACGGTCGTGGGGGTCGACGGTCGACGCGATGACGCGGCCGACGGTCGCGGAATGACGCGAGGATCGGAGGACGCGATCAACGCGAGCGAATCGCGCGTCGAGACCCTCGCGCCCGGCCGCTCGCCGGGTCGCTATCGCGCCAAACCCTCGATCCCGTCGGCTTCGGGGAGGAACTGGGAACGTGGACTCACCCACACGGCGACGCGCGAACTTCACCTGGAACCTCTTGAAGTAAGAGGTGGTCTTAAGGGTGGAGTTGGAGCGCGACTTAGTCTTACGCTTACCCATGGTGCCTTACTGCGTGACGTACAGCGCGGCTGAAAGAGGGCGGACTAACGGCGAATCTCACGGTTTTAGGGTCTCCTCTCCTTTCTCTCCAGCTCTCCTCTCCTTTTTTCGACAAATTTCTTTAATTATTCGGGAATTCCGAAGTTCTAACGGTTAATACCCATACTTTCGTTTCGGACGCCCAATAAATGAGCACGGTCGTTGTATGACTCGAGGTGACACGTGATCGATGTAATTTATGATTAACGCAATTTCGCATTCAAGAGGGCTACAGTACGACGACGACGTCCGGAAGGCCGTCACAGTTTCTTCTTGACGAGCACCGTCAACGTCTGCGGCTCCGGCACCTGGTTTTCGTCTATCCACAGCGGCACCCGGTGCTCGCCGAACGTCTTGAGCGCCTCGTCATCCTTGGGCATCACGAACATGCGCACGTCGCACTCGAGCTTGCGCTGACGCAGAACCTGGCGGGTCAAACAGGGAATTCGATTCGGGTCAGCGCTGACGTCGACGAGGCGGTGATGAATCCCGTGATGGTGATGAACGACGGGTCATTCACGGAAGAGACGGAGGGGAAATGACGGGAGCCGACGCCGCGCGAAGCCGCTTGCATCGGTAGAGAATTAGGATAAAATGTGTGTCCTCACGGTTTATAGGCATAATTCCCTCAATTCAGAAGGAGGCGCATGCTATTCAGGAGTGACATTCTTTTTCGTCATTTGCAAGCGGCGGCGCGTGCGCGGCGGACAGGTGTGAAAGAGCGGGCGCGAACGAACACGCGAGCGGGCGGCGATCGAGAGAGGGGTGAAAAAATAACGCCGGTTTTCGCGCGCACCTCTTTCTGCAGCAGCTCCGCCGTGACTGGCAAGCGCGGCTGTTTCGTCTCCTTGTCCGCGATGCGCTTCACGACCAGCGGTGTTTTTACTAGGATACCGGTGGCGATCTTAATCTCCTGTTCGATCGATCGGTCGGGGTCATCGTCAGCGGCGCGCTGAGGAGTCGGCGGGTGGCGGTGCGGGGTGAAAAAAAACAAAGCAGCCGCGTCGACCGGTACGCTCAGTTCCACAGCCAGGAATTGAAGCAATCACAACATGTCACATAGATTCAGCGAATGTAGGTAATTGCGAAATTGCTCGTCACCGCGTACCGGGCCGAGAGGAGAGGGACGGCGGAACCCGTGCCGTGGAAGGGGGGTAAAACGTCCAGACGCTCAGACAGCCAAGGGAACACCGTTTTGTAAACATCGGTTGATGCCTTCAGAAACTCTAGTCCGTAGTAGTAGTCGCTCATCAACGCGTCGGATTTGGTCGGGTGGTCGGGTGCCGGATACGGGTACCCTAAACAAACGCGGGATCGGGTCCGAGCTCTTTCGACATCCATCGACGGCGGGACTCACCTTCGCCACGGCGTCGTCGCCGTCCGTTGCCATCGTCGCCTCGGTCCACGTCTCCCTCTTCGTCGCCGCCTCGGCGAGCCTGAACTCGCTGGGGTAGGTGGCGAACTTGTACGGGACGAGGTGGTTCCTCGCCCTGCCGGGTTTCACGTTCACGACGGCGCCCTCGCGACCTAAACCTTCGACGTCCTGCGCGGATGGATGAGTGGGGGAAGATCGGTTAGGTTAGGTTATTTCATCGGGGCCCCGCGTGCTTCTGCCATGCCGGCGACCGAGCTCGCGGGTTCGCGCGTCCGAATTCGGATTCGACGACGCGAAACGATCGGGAAGGACGTGCGGAACGGGTGGGTGGATCGAAACGCACCTGGAGGAGCACGACCTCGACGCGGCGGCTCGACCTCTTGGCTCCGCGATCCTGGCGCCACAGCGCGCCCGGGCCGTCCCATCGGGAGCCTCCTCCCGACGCGAGGGACTCGATCTCGGCGCCGCGTGCGATGCACGCGGCGATCGCACCGCGCACGGTGGTGCGCCCGGAGGTGCTGCACGCCTCACGAGCCGCGCGCGCTGCGAGCCACGACATCGGACACGGTGGCCGTTGGTGTGATGTCGATGAGGGAGACTACGCCATCGTTGGATACTGCGAAATCGCCCCGAATTGCCTATAGCACCATGTCCCATTTTTTCGCAGCCCTTCACTTTGTAAAGCACACAATAAAGCTATTCGGAATAAACTCGAAATATGTGATTATTACCCCAAATACGAAATGCCCGGGGCGCGACATATCAGGTTGGCGCCTCGAGACCCTAAACGAAAAAACGATAAACACATCCCCCGTCGAGCCTCGGCGTCCTCTTTCGGCTGCGCCTCTCACACGCGGAGTAGGTAGCAAGACAGGAAACATGCCGACCCACGTGAGTACTCCGCATACCCCGCCCTCGGCGTCGCCGTCGACGCCGTGCGCGCCGTTTCTGGCGGGTCATCCGACGCGTGGAGCCCGCTGTTTTTTCACCCACGCGAGGCGGGATCGTTAACCCTCGCTCGCCGGTGAACCCGACGCCGCGAGGGCGCGAGCCCCGAAGACGCGTCTCGCGCGCTTCTACGCATGCCCAGGGACATCACGCTGACCCCTCCACCCTCGTTTTCCCTCCGCAGACTCACAAGAACCGCAAGAAGCGCGGTCACGTGTCCGCGGGACACGGTCGCATCGGCAAGCACCGCAAGCACCCTTCCGGTCGCGGTAACGCCGGTGGCCAGCACCACCACAGGATCATGATGGACAAGTACCACCCTGGTTACTTCGGAAAGGTGCGTATCGCGAAGAGATGTTTCACCGACAGAGGCGCCGCGTCGGCGCGTCGCGGCGCGTCGCGCGCGCGGCCGTGGTTTCCGCGCGTCCTCAGTTTTTAGGGTTCAGGGCTGCCATGAGCCGAGGGAGGGATGGATGACGATTAGATCCTCCGCCCCTCGGCTCGCTCCCGGCGCGATGCCGTCGCGTCCGCGTGATGTCGACGCCGGCCCCGAACCCGCCCGTTCGTGTCATCCCCGAGAGTCCCCCTGGCGAGAGACGAGGACCCGCGTGCTGACGCTCGATTTCCCCTTTTTTTCAGGTTGGCATGCGCCATTTCCACAAGCTGAAGAACCACTACCACTGCCCCATCATCAACCTCGACAAGCTCTGGACGCTCGTGGGTGAGGAGAAGCGAGTGGAGTGCGCCAAGGACAAGAGCAAGGCGCCCGTGATCGACCTCACCGACCACGGCATCTTCAAGCTCCTCGGCAAGGGTCAGCTCCCCGAGCAGCCCGTGGTGGTGAAGTGCCGCTACATTAGCAAGCTCGCGGAGAAGAAGCTCAAGGAGGTCGGCGGTGCCGCCATCCTCACCGCCTAAGCGGTTCGGGAGATTCTTACTCGTGGGTGTTGTGGCGACATGGGTTTAGTTTTAATGCGATGAGCTGAACTTCAAACTCTAAAAAAACGACCAAATCTCAATCGCCCGCCATCCCGCGGTCCCCCCTCACGACTGTGGTCCCCCCCTCACGCCTCGATGAGCTCCTCCTCGACGCCCCCGTTGCCACTGCTGTCGACCCTCCACTCGTACGCCTCCAGCGCGTCCGTCGGGTCCATCTGCAGCAGCACCACGAACTCGTCAAAATCGATGAGCCCGTCGCCGTCGGTGTCCGCCTCTTGGATGCAATCCGCCACAGCCTTGCGCGCCTCGGAGGTCAGCTTCCTTCCCTCCTCGTCGTCGTTCATGAACACCAGCGTGGCGACCTCCTCGGCGTCGATGGTCCCGTTGCCGTCCTTGTCCAGCATGTCGAACGCGCGCTTGACCCAGTTGGGGTACTCCGTGGACGACCGCTCCAGGGCTTCCCAGTCCACCAGCGCGGCGAGAAACTCGTTGACGTCGATGAAGCCGTCGTTGGTGGTGTCCAGCTGCTCCAGTAACTGCTTACACTCGTCCGTGGTGATGGTGTAGCCAACCTTGCGCAGGCCCGCCTCCAGCTCCTCCGGCTCCACGAGCTTGTCCCCTGACGTGTCCAGGAGGTCGAAGAGCTCGAGGAACTGGCCGGTGAGCTCGCGCTCCTCCGCGACGACGCCGTCAACCTCGGCGCCGTCGTCGCCACCCTCGTCCCCCTCGGGAGTGCTCTCCCGCAGCTGATCGCCGAGCAGCCGGAGCACCGACCGCTTCAGCAGACCGTACGTGCTGAACCTCTGAAGCCTGGCCACCACCTGCCCGCCGATGGGCTGCTTGGCCTCCGCCGCCGTCTGCTGCAGCCACGGGTGGAGCAACGCGGCTCGGGCGGTGATGCGCTTCGCCGGGTCCCGCTCCATCATCTTTCCCACCAAATCCCGGCACTCACCGCTGAGCTGCGGCCACGGTTCCGTCTTGAAGTCGATCGGGTCCTCCAGAATCGCCCGGAACACTTCCTTGGCGTTCGGCCGCTGGTTCACCTTGTCCACGAAGGGCAGGCGACCGGTCACGAGCTGGTACGCCACGACGCCGCACGACCACACGTCAGCCTCCTCGCCGTAGTTGCGGTTGATCACCTCGGGGGCCATGTAGGACGGAGTGCCGCACCGCCGCGCCAGTCGCTCGCCGGGTTTGATCAAACCGGCCAGGCCAAAGTCCGTCGCCTTGAGCGGGCTCCCGGGTTCCGGCCGCTCGAAGAGAAAGTTGTCGGGTTTGATGTCCCGGAAGATGATGCCGCGCGAGTGGCACTGCGCGGCGGTGCGCAGGACCGATCGCACGAGCTCCGCGGCGTCCGCCTCGCTGTAGCTCATCCCCGCGCGGATCCGCCCGAGCAGCTCGCCGCCGGTGCACAGGTCCATGAGCAGGTGCACCGCGTCGTCATCCTCGAACGAGTCGTACAGGTACACGATGCTCAGCGAGCTGCCGATCTTCCGCATCACCTCGAGCTCGTTGCGGAGCTTGGAGTGGTAGTACTGCACGGACGTCCTGCTCGTCGGCGGTTGTCTCCACGGCGCCTTGCGGATCGTCTTGAGCGCGAAGAGTTTCCCGTCGGACTTGCGTTTCACCTTGCGGACGATGCCGTAGGAACCGGCTCCGATGGGTTCCTCGTCGTCGAGCGATTTGACCTCGTAGAGCTTGTACAGATCGCGCCTGAGGCCAAAGTCGGGGCGGAGCTCGTCTTGTGTGAGCTCGTCGAACGCCGGGGACTTGCGACCGCCCGGTGGGGGTTGCGTTTTGGACGCGGGTCGGCGCTGGGACGAGGACTTGGGCGGCGCCTTGCGCGTGGGGCGCGTCGCGACGCGTTCCGCGTCGGCGAAGGCGTCGTTCTTGCCCCCCTTGCCCTTGGATCCCTTCTTGTCCTTGTCGCCGCCGAGGTTGTCCTTCATCCACTCGCCGAGCCACGCGCGCGTACGAACGTCGCGGCCGGACTCGCGTTTTGAGTCCCGCCGAAGCGACGCGGCGCGAGCAGCATCATGGCCCCGGGGTTTCGGGGCTGGCGACGCCGACGCGCCGGGACCTCCTCGATGCGCGTGCGCGCCGGAGCGGCCCGCGCGAGCCGACGCGATCGCGGATGGCATCGACGACATCGCGTGCGGAGCGCTCATCCCTGCGATGCGCGGTCCCTACGCGTCCGTGGAGTCGCGCTGGCCCGCCCGCCGAGCGTGAAAAAAGCTGCGATGCGAAGGCACCTCGGAGCCGCTCGTCGTAGAATCGCCGAGGGCCTCTTGTTCCCGAGACGCGCGATGAGAGCGCCAGGGGGTTCAGTCCGCGTTCGAGCCGAGCTGTACAAGCGCGAGTCCTGAAGCGTTAGCGGTATCGACTTCGAGTGTCGCGCGGCGTGCAGTGTCCCTACACGCGCGTTCACGCACCTCCTCCGCTGTGAGAGGATAGGATAGACGTGTCGCTCTGAGACGGGAGATGGAGACGATTTCTTGACTCGTATGACTTTTTATGCAAAACACCCGCGCGTGTAGGCGGAGACGAAATTCGATGTTTTTAGCAACCGATCTATGCGAAAGGAAATCACGACAGTCACTCCTCGTCGCCGTCCTCCTCAGCCTGCTTGGCGATGTTCCTGAACCACCCGCCCATCCCCCCGACAGCCCTACGCAGCCTAGCAGCCTCCCGCGACTCATCCGAACCCGCCTCGCCCGACGGACGCCGTGGAGATCGGTACGAATCCCTACCGTCGCCGTACCCCCACGGCTCGTCGTCGCCCTCGCCTTCGTCTTCACCGCCGTCGGAAGATGAACCGGCGCCGTCCTCGCCCACGAGCTCGCCCGACTTACCGCGCCACCACCCGAGCAAATCCTCGAGCGGCGAGCTCGACGCGGAGACGCCGCTCGAGGCGCCTGTGAAGTCGACCCACGCGCCGCGGAGACTAGATAAATAACTTGAGGACGCGGCGGACTCCAAGTCGCCGCCAGCCTTCTCATCCACCTTCGCGTCCACCTCCGTCGCCTTCGCCTTTGGCCTCGCCTTAGTCGCCTTCTCCGCCGCCTTCGTCGCCTTGGCGCGTGCCTTCTCCGCCGCGGCGGCGGCTTTCGCTTCCGCCCTGGCCTTCGCCGCGGCCTCGCGGTCCGCAGCCTTGGACGCCGCCGCCTTAGCCTTCGCCCGTTCCCGCTCGGCGCGAGCGTCCGACTTCGCCTTGGCCCTCGCCTCGCGCACCGCGTCCTTCCTCGCCCGTCGAGAGGCGCGCTCTGCCTTAGCCTTCGCCCTCGCCTCGGCGCTCGGCCAAAAGCGAACGCCCCGGAGCCGGTGGACAAATCCGTCCGTGACGCCCCGCGCACGTTTCGAGACGCCGTGTAGCCGGTCCCAAAGTTCCCCTCGCGCGCGTCGCAGACCCCCGGCCGCGTCCGCCACCGCACCACGCGCCGCATCGCGCGCCTTCGCCGTCCTCGCCGCGGCGCCGGCGAACACCCGCCGCGCTCGATCCACCCCACGCTCGACGGATCCCTTCGCTCGATCGACTCCGCGCTTGACGGATCCCTTCGCTCGGTCCACGACGCGCTTGATGGGCGCCTTCGCTCGGTCGCCCCCCCGCGCCAACGCGTCCCTCGCACGTCTGGACGTCGCGCGGACGCGCTCGAGGAACGATCCAAACCGCGACGACGACGACGCGGGGCGCGGGGCGGCGGGGCGAACTTCGTCGGTTTTTTCCGCGGCGGGCTCGGGCTCGGCGTCTGATACACGCGGCGGCGTCGGGGTGGCCGCGGCGGAGTCTTTGTCTTTCCCGCCACGTGACCAGCCCGTGAGCCACCCCGATGGCGACGGGGATGGGGCTGGGGAGGACGTCGACGCGTCGTCGCCGGCGGTCTCCTTCGTCACATTCGTCGGCTCGTCGTCAGCCGAATCGTCTCGCTTCTCCGTCGCCTTCTCGCCCTCGCGGCGTTTCAACTCCTCTTCGAGGACGGGCAACGCCGCGCGTATCTCGTCCAGCTTGGCCCGTAGCTCGTCCACCTCCATCGGCGTCCCGGAAGATGAACCGTCGTTAGATGAACCGTTTCGCAAACCTCGAGCCGCGAACCCGTCCATCACGCCGCCGTCCCCAGCCGCCGCCTTTCTTTCCTTCATGTTCCGTTCCCACTCCTCCCGCTCGCCCGTGTTGTCGATCCACCGCACGAGCCCGTACGCCAACGCCGCGGGTCCCATCGCCACGAAGATGTGCCACGCGTGCCAGTCGTACCCGAGGCCGGTCCGCGCCCGGCCCATCGACCCGGTCGCGTCCGAGTCGAATACCATCCGAGCGGACTGGCCAAAGTCGATATCTTTACCCGCTCGCACCAGCTTCTCCGGGTCCGGTTCGATCGGCTCCACCGCCTTGGGCGTGGGGTCCACCGCGGGCGTGGGCTTAGGGGGCGCCGGAGCCGGCTTCATCGTCTGCGGAGGAGGAGGCGGTGGCTTCATCGTCTGCGGAGGAGGAGGTGCCGGAGCCGGCTTCATCGTCTGCGGAGGAGGAGGCGGTGGCTTCATCGTCTGCGGAGGA
>Ga0257106_1000854_pt1 | contig 16312 bp, 8 predicted proteins | sample LP_taG_3_FD_190177 | JGI IMG/M metagenome (GOLD analysis project Ga0257106, IMG submission 190177) | Marine microbial communities from Northeast Subartic Pacific Ocean, Canada - LP_J_2011_P26_10m | ecosystem: Environmental > Aquatic > Marine > Oceanic | place: Canada: Northeast Subartic Pacific...
CTGTTGCTGTATCTGTCCTCACCTCCTCTCTCTCTCTCTCTCTCTCTTTCCTTTCCCTCTTTGCTTGTTTTACGACGCGTTCTTCTTTTTCGCCTCAAAAACTAAACCGACGCGCAGAGGCGAGGGTAACTTTGCGGAGTTGACGTGGATTGTTTTCTCGACGACGGTCTTCTTATTACGAGTACTCTCGTCGTCGTCCTTTTCCTCTTCGTCGTCGTTGGCTACAATCGTCACCGAAAACACGTCCGAGGCAAGTTTTGAGAGATTTTCTTCGTATTGCGACGCTAAAACGCCGCCTATCCAAACCGTCGCGCCGTCGCTAGAGACGCCCGTGATGCCTTTGGCGGTGTCCATCATGTCGTCTTTTTCTTTTTTATCTCCTTCTTTATTGTCCTTCTTCTTCACGTTGTCCTCCTCTTTTTCCTTCTCTCTTTTCCCGAACGTGTTTTCGTGTTCGCTTTCAATCGCGTCCAAAACGTCCGCTAAAGTTGCCTCTTCTAAATCAAACACGCGCTGAACGAACAAACCTCGACCGCACTGCGAACATCCCTCGTCTTTGTACAATTTCATCAAGTTTTGGTACACTTTGTCCGATCCAGCGTACATGACGTAATTGTCCATGGATTTCAAACACCCGGTGGCGATTTTAAACGCCTCGAACGCGCAATACGCGGAAACGATGGCGTTCGTGCTCGGAATCGCGGGAACGATATTTTTCACCACGCCCAACGTGTGATTGTACGTCACGCCGGGAATCCCAAACGATTCCGCGCGTTTCAACGCGCGCTTGTACACCCACGTCACATGATCTGGATTATCGCCATCGAACGCTACTCCTCCTCCGCTGCCGCCTTTTACTCCTCCTTCTTTTTCGTCCGTATACTCCTCCGGAAACTGCACAATCTTCGCGTGTTCTATGCAGTGTGCCGCGCTCCTCGGCGTCTCCGCAATCGTACACAAAGGAAACGTCGTCTGCGGAGGAAACAACCAAGTCGTGCACTCAAAACACGGCGTCTTCCCGGGAATAATCACCCTCGCGTGCCCTTTAAACCCTTCCGTCCCTCCATCAATCAAAGGCGTCCACGTCCCTTCCCTCGCCTCGCCGGACTCTCTCTCAAACTCTAAAAACGAGCAGTACACTTTGTTTATGTACCTCCTCGCTTCGATCGAATCTAAACCCATCACGACCACGTGAAACTGCCTGTACCAGTTATCCTCCATATCTTCTATTCTTTTATAATGCCCCGTAACTTTCGCGCCTCGTACTCTCCGATTCACCGCTCGCGCCGCTCTCGTCGCCTTTGGCTCACCCACGTCCTCCTCGGTGAACAAAAACTGTCGATTTAAGTTGCTCACGTCGATGGTGTCCATATCGATCACGTCGATGTGTTTAAACCCGGACAAGGTTAAATCTTTCAGAAGTTCGCACCCCAAACCTCCGGCGCCGACGACGAGGACTTTTATGTTCTCCCGGACCAAGGAGAGTAACGACGGGTCCGGGGAAAAACCATCTCCCTCTCCGTCAAAGTCATCAACATCGGTGAAGATTCCCGAGCCGGCTCGAGCGCAGAGCGGGTCGACGTCCGCCCATCGTTCGGTTGGATTTTTGCAGAAGAATCGATCGCCGTCGTTTTCGTCGTTCACGTCGTCGAAGTTTCCTTCTGAATCGTCGTCTTTTCGCTCGTCCATCATCATCTCAAAAGCGTTCGTTTGTGGCGAATATTTGACTCGAAAAATTGCTCTAAACTACGCTCTAATTTTCTCTAATTACATCTGGCATCTATCTAATTATACACGCTGCTGTTACTATTCAAAAGCGACCAAAAAGCGCGCATTATCGTCTTTCACCGCGTTTCGGTCTGAATTCGTCGTCGTGGGATCCTCCGACTTTCTCTCTTTCGCGCGAGAGAGCGAGAGCGCTTTGCCGCTTCGCGCATCTTTGTAAAAACGTGGAGTAGAAGTACATCTCTTCTACTCGGGGTTGTTTCTTTGTTCGCTCTTTTTGAGTCGAGCGGTGACGAAGCGACTTCCTTTATCGCCGACGCCGAGTCTGATCAAATCGTCCACGTAGGTGACGTCAATCCAACCGCGAGCGTTGAAACGTTCCAGAGGAACGCGAACTCTTTCTTTGCCAAAGACTTCAATCTTCGCATGCGTGAAACAGACCGAGAATCTCGGACGCGTCGCCGACGGAGCGAGAGAAGCCGCCGCCGAGGAGCTCGCGCTATTATAACTACCATCGTCTCCCGTAGTTCTCACGCAACTTCCGAATATTCGTACCGAAACCGGAACGCGATTGAATACGAGCAAATCTGCCCGGTTTTCGACGCGCTCGTTCTCGAGGTCGATGATTTGAAAGTTTTTCGAATTAGAAGAAGAAGAAGAAGAGGACTTCGTCTTCTTTTTCCTCGCAGACGACGACGACCCGGTCACTTTCGTCACGAAACTTCCAATCTTTCCTTCTTTCTGCTTCCGTTCCTTCTCGCTCGCGTCCGTCGCGCCTCCAGTGAACAATAAGGAAAACGTGCCATCCACTAAACCCAAATCTTTCTCAACATCTTCTTGCTCTCGCTCGAGCGCGTCCATGAGCGCGAATATTTTATCTTCAAGTTGTTCACTGCTTTCGTCGTCCGAATTCTGTTTCGAAGCGTTGTTGATTGTGCGGATCAACTGAATCGATGATAAGTTGTTGTTGTTGACATCGTCATTATCAGCGTTATCGACTTTTTCCATTTCCGATGCGACGCAACGAAGATATAGAGAACGACGACGACGGCCGGCGGCGACGGGGAAAGTAGACGCGCCCCTCTGCGACGACGACGACGACGATGCGGCGAGAAGACATCGGACGCATCGAGTTTGCATTTGATTCTTTGATGCGGGACCAGATAAAGATATTTTTTGTAAGTTCTGAAGATATTTTGCTTCTTGTCTCTCTCTAAAAAATGTTCTTCTGACTCTCTCTCTCTCTCTCTATCTATCTATCTATCTATCTATCTATCTATCTATCTATCACAACTCCTGACTCGTCGTCGTCTTCGTCGTTTACGATGCCTTCCGTTTCGATGCGAAACGCGCAGGATCGCGCCTCGGCGAAGGGCGAGCGGAACGCGTCCGCTCGGCGACGGCGGCGAAGACGAAGAGAACTGTTTCCTCCTCCGTCCGTGCCGTTGTCGTCGCGGGTGAGAAAGACGCTCGAGTTTGGACAGTTTGCCCAGGCTAAGCCTAAACCAGGCTTGACGAAACGGTTGGAGGTAAAGAAGCGTTTTGGGAAGGCGCGTTTGCCGTAGCAATCGGTGTCTTCTTCTTCTTCGGTATTTTTTTCTTCTCCTTGCGTACGTTCTCCCTGGTGTTTGGATTGAAAGCCGCGGTGATCGTTCGCGTTTCGCGCGTCGTCGTTGGAAGCGCGCAAGACGTCCGCGGTGCTTTCCTTCTTTTTCGTCGCGACGTTGATATTGTTTCTAAAAGCGATGCTGTTATCGTCGTCGTCGTCGAAAGAATCCACCACGTGATTGGTCACCACGACGGCCAAATCGTGTTTCCACGCAAACTCTTTCAACAAGTGCGTAATCCTGTATAAAAACTGCGCTCGAAGAATTACCCGTTGCGCGTTTCGCTGCTTTTCGCTTTTGCCTCTGTCGTCTTCCTCTAAATCCTCCCTAAACGGTGCGGTGAGCGAGTCAATGACGATCAATTTAACCGGTTTCCGACGAATCTCTCTTTCTTCTTCATCTTCTTCATCTTCTTCATTTTCACCGCCATTCGTCTCCTTCTTCTTCTTCTTTTTGCTCCTCCTGTTACTATTACTACCATCACCACCACTACTGCGACTCTCTGTGCTACATAAAACTGTAGAAACGGACCGTAAAACCTCCCAACAATTCTCCGCATTTCCCATCGCTTGGAACACGTAAATTGAATCCAACACTCTCCTCTCGTCTTCCTCGTCTTCTCGTTCTTCTTCTTTTCTTCTCCTCCTTTGCGCGTCCTCCTCCTCCCGAACACCGGGGTTGTTATTCTTGTCGTTCCTTTTCTCCTTCTCCCACTGCCTTCTCCGCTGTATCTTACGCCGCTCCCTCCATATCTCTCGCAACCGTTCCACCGGGAACTGTCCTTCCGTCGTCACGTACACCGCGCTGAAACCGCCATCGTCATCATCATCATCATCATGCTCATCATCTCCAAAACGACGACGACCCGACACCGTCTCTAGCAACAGCTGCAAGCACAACTGCGATTTCCCGCTCCCGTTCTCTCCGACGAACTCCGTCATCGATTTCGTCTTCACGCCGCCTCTCAGTATTTGGTCGAGATTTGAACACCCAGTCGAGAGCGTTTCGTTTTGCATCAGAGACGCTGGAAGTGGCTTCGGTGGAACCAGAAGAAGCGAGGACGACGTCATCGTTTCTTCAGCACCAGTAAAAGTCGTCCTCTTCTTCTCGTCCTTTGTCTTCGCGTGGTCTTCTCGATGTTGCCATTCTTAGTAAACTCAGATATGTTATACAAAGGGAATCTCCTCCCCGCAACATCGTCTCATCATCTCTGTTGTTGTTGTTAATGTTGTTGTTCTCAGGCGTCGAGTAAAATACCCTCGTTGAGAAGAAAAAGAGAGCGTGTATACAGAGCGCTCTTTGGACTTCGTTTTGCGCGTTTAAATCCGCAACAATATAGGAACAGAGAGGAATGTAAAGAGTAAAGAACAATTTGAAATTTATGACGCAGAACTTCACAAAGATGACTTCTTTTATCAACGCGCGGGAGGAAGAGGAAGAGGAACAAGCATAGGAGCTTTCCCGCTGAAACAACTGCTTTCGACGAGGCGCTTTAGAGTACCGAAGACGACCGCATCTTTAGTCGCTGTTTATACGCTTACACGTAGTAAAATGGAAGCACAAAGAAGAAGAACGAAAGTGACCGTCGTGACCGGAATGCTCAACGCCGGGAAAACAACCTTCATACGAAACGCGTTGTTGTTCGAGAGCGGTCGTAAAAAGAGCGAAGGTTTCGACGAAAAAAGAAGTAAGAAAGAAAAGATTGCGATACTGGTGAACGAGTTCGGGAGTTTAGGCATCGACGGCGCGGTTTTAGAAGCAGCAGCGGCGAAGAAAGGAGGAGGAGATGATGATGAAGATTCCAGCATCTACGTGAAGGAAATCCCGGGCGGGTGCGTGTGCTGCGCGGCGAGCGGGTCGATGCCGTTCCTCGTCGCCATCAAACACGTGTTAGAAAAAGTGAAACCGGATAGATTAGTGATAGAGCCGAGCGGATTGGCACACCCGAGCGGGTTGTACGATTTGTTTACGAAGAATGAACATTTGAAAGAACATGTCGATTTGAGAGGGATGGTGTGCGTCGTCGACGCGAGGGCGGTCGGGTGTTCTTCTTTGTCGGTTGGAAAAGAGGAGGAGGAGGAAGCGAAACGCGTGCGAGAGAGCGAAATGTTTCGGGACCAAGTGTCAATGAGCGAAGTTTTGGTCGGATCGAAATTGGATTTGTGCTCGGGAGTAAAAGGAGGAAGAGGAGGAGACGAAGAAGAAGAAGAAGCGGAAAGCTTTGCGAGACGCAGGTTTCGAGAGTGGGCGGCGAGTTTGTATCCCGAGAAGCGCGTGGTTAAATTTGCGACGGATTTGTTCGACGAGAACGCCGAGACCTCGCCATTTGTGGCGATTGATCGAGAAGCGACGTCGTCGCACGATTCGCAAAATTCGTCGTTAAAATCGTCATCGTTAGAAAAAGAAGGAACAGGCATCTCGCGGCCTTTTCAACTTCTCGCGTTGACGCCGCCGGTTGAACCCGGCGCGAAACCGCACCTCTCGACGCACGATACCGAGGATTACTCGAGTCGAGGTTTTTTGTTCCACCCAGACGATATCTTTCGTCGCGATAAAGTGCTCGAGTTTTTTCAAAGCCGGTGCGCGCCTCAGACGAAAAACGAAGACGAACAGAATGAAGCTTTCCGCCTCGTTCGCGCGAAAGCTGTCGTTCGCGTCTCCGACAAAACCTGGGTCATCCCGTCCTTTGAAGAATGCGAATCCAAACCGAATGTCATTTTAGAAGAAGTAGCCTACCGAAAGGATAGCAGATTCGAAATCATAGCTTCGAAAACAAAAGCCGAATGGTCGAAAGAGGCTGAAAAAGAATTTTGGGCCGACGTGGAGACGCGGATCCTTCTCTGTCGTCGTTGTTGAAAGAGCTCTCGTCGCGCGTATTGTCACGCGTGAACTGCATGTATGCATACAATATTTTACAAACTGTCGTCTTCTATGTTTTGAGTATCATCGGCCCACTCTTCGTGCTCGATTTCTTCGTACTCTAAATCAGAAACCGCGGGGATTGCAAATTCTACAGAAGAGTTGCGTCGTCTTCTCCTCCGACCAATGGTGTGTTCTGGTCCGTGGTTTTGTAACTCGGGAAATGCAGTGGTACGTGTTGCCTCTTCGACATCGTAACCGAATTCTCTATCTTCTCCTACTTCTCCTTCTACTTCTTCCTCTTCTCCTTGTCCTATTTCGTCGACGCCGGACAGATGTTGTTGGAGTACAGTCGGTCTCGCGCGAACGACGGGAGGTACCGGTGGCGGAAGCACACTAAATGCACTGCTATTATTTTTGCTATCAGCGACCGTAACCACGACGTTTCCGTTTGCATCGAGCGGTATCACTAAATCGTCTTCGTAGTCGTCGTAGTCGAAATTCTTCTTTCTCCGGGGCTCAATTTCCACGCATATAACTTTCGTCCCGTCCGGTTGCACGCACGATTTCCAATGCTCGTACATCTCATCTTGCGTCCTAAACTTAATCTCACTCTCCGACCTCACCGACGCTTCCAAGTCTTCGCGTTCCTCTATTTCCCGTCTCCTACTTTGCCATTTCCTCTTCCACAAACGAAACGTCAACGCGAAACACAACACAATCATAGTTATGATTAACATCACAGACGTCTCAAAAGGCGTCGAAGTCTTCTCGCTATCGTCTACCGCACACTTCCATTCTCTCGTTCCATCTTCGCTAAAACCTCGCCACGTCTTTAGTTCGCATGGACAATATCTCTTCACGACGCCTTCGCTTTCGTCTTCGGCTGTCGTTTCGTCATCCGTCCACTCGACGACGAAACCGGTAGCGGTAGCGGAAGAATCATCATCATCATCATCGGCGTTGCTGCTGTTGCTAGTATCTTCGCCGTTCTCGTCCTCGCCCTCGTCGGGGTTTATCTTTTCCTCTTCCTCCTCTTGCACTTCCTGCTGCTCCTGAAGGTGAGACGCCCACCACGCGTCGCACGCCTCCGCGAACGTCGTGTCGCTCTCTAAAAGCGCACGGCGAGGCAAAGATGATGGAAAACCCATTAATAGAGATTTCAGAGAGACGATGATGATGCTCCTCCTCCTAATCTCCTTTATCTCCTCGCGTGTGTGAACTGCGTATAAACTCCTTCTTCTTTCCGTGCTCAAATTCTTCCCAAAGGTCGTTATCTTCTTCAAAGATCTTTGCGCTGTGTCTGTGTCAAAGTCCTCTTGAGGAGAAACCGAGCGCGTGTTGTGATCGCAAACAGAAGAAACGAGAGAAGAAGTCGTCCGTTCCTCCTCTTTTTCTTCCTCTTCTTTAACTTCTTCTTCGTATTCGTATTGTGCGCTTTCTTTTTCTCGCGTCTTTTGGTCGAATTTTGTCTCGAAGCGTCGGCAAACCCCTAAATGGAGAAAAGAAAAGTGTGCTGCGCGAGTTTTTGTATATGCGATTATTGTATAGTATTACAAGCTTTTGGATGTGTGATGATGACTATGATGACTATGATGTGTGTAAAGTTCCATATTCGTATCGCCAACCAGGTGGGAGAGGACAGTTATTGTCGAGGAGGTATTGTACACATTCCGGGTGGTTGTTCTTGTGCGCGCAGTATACCGCCCAAGGGTCCCAAGGCGCTTTGGCGGTTTCGTGTAAGTACTTCAAACAGTCTAAGTGGCCGTTCTCGGCTGCATTCGTACAAGCATGTCCGTTATATTTATCATACTTACGCTCAACAAGATATTCGAGTATGTGAAGATGACCACTTTCAGCAGCCCAAGCTGCAGTATAAGAATTCCAAGGCGCTTTCGCTTCTTCGAGTAAGTATTTGAGGCACTCGAGATGACCTCGTGCAGCAGCATTTGCACTCGCATCCTCATCGATAGGACACTCATTTGCAACGCAATACTTTACCATTTCCAGATTACCTCGATATGCGGCTATGTGAATCGTCTTTTCATCCTACCTACACTCTCGGCCACAACTCTCCTCTCGCGCCCACTTGAGCAACTCGAGTTTATTCGTTTTAGCAACTTGCCAGCAGAAATATGTTTCTTTCCTATAATTCGACCACCACCACAACGATATATGCTCCCCCGCAACCTCCAACGTAGATATCGACGACATCTCTTGAACCTTAAACCTCTTTTTCAAATCACCCGCGCGAGACGATCTCTTAATCAACTTTCTCGTCGCACTATTCACTCCGTATAAGAATTTCACATCCGTCGCATTCAATCTCGGAAGAATATGTTTGAAACTCACATCGTCGTTATTCACGATTAAATCCCACACATCTCTCTCCCCTCTTCGTCTTTTCTGCCCTCGCGTTTTCACCCCTCCTCCTTCTGGAAGAGGAGGAGGATTTGACGAGGCGCGCATTTTCTCTCGTTTCGCGCGTTAAAAGAGTAAAGTCTTTAGTCGATTTCTGACGAGTTTTCGGCTGCTCTTTTGCCCCACTTGTCAAAAGAGGACGAGAACTTACATTACGTTTTTGAAACACAATACTATGCGACGACGAGGCGCGAGAGAAGGGGCCAACGACGACGAAAACGAGCAGCTCTTCTTTTCCGTGTTTGACCGAGCGAAAGTTATAGAGTTTCTTCTCCGAGGCCCGCACGGGAAGAAAGGAAAGGATTTATCATTTTCGTCCTCAGAGGAGGAGGAGGAGGAGGAGGAAGATGACGGCGGTTTTAGAAGAGGAGGAGAAGAAGACGAGGAGGAGTATTCCGAGAAGGAAAACGAGAAGACGTCTTTAAAGACGAAGAAGAAGACGAGCAAAACAAAGGAACAAAACGTTTCGATGACGATGAAAGAGCGGAAAAAAGCCGAGCGGTTTTACCAGGTGATGCTGAAAGAAGCGCAGAGACTCGTGTGCGAGGAGTTGAAAGAGGAAGACGAACGAAAGCGAGGAAGAAAATGCGTCGTGGAACTGGATTTGCGACGGTGCGAAGAGATTCCTCTTTGGGCAAGGAATCGAGCGCCAGAGACGTTTAGTTTACTCACGACGCGAATTGCGGTCGCGGAAACGTCCGGAGACGCGTCGACGACGAAGTTAATCGTGGAGTTACAAGACGGGCACAGAGTGGAAGCGGTGATTATTCGGCATTTGAAAGGGCGGCGAGCGGAAGGGAAGAAAGGTTTGGGGGCGACGTTGTGCATATCGAGCCAGGTTGGGTGTAAGATGGGGTGTACTTTTTGCGCGACGGGGACGATGGGAGAACTCGGGAATTTAACGACCGGGGAGATTGTGGAGCAAGTCGCGCACGCGAGAAGGATCGAGCCGAGGGTGAGGAATATCGTGTTTATGGGGATGGGTGAACCGCTGAACAATTACGACGCCGTCGTGGACGCCATTCGGTGCATGTCACAAAGCGAAAATCAGATGGGATTTAACATTCCGTGTCCGAAGATTTGCGTGAGTACTGTCGGGGTGATTCCAAACATTTATAGGTTTAGCGAAGATTGTCCGACGGTGTCGATGGCGCTGAGTTTACACGCGCCAACGCAGGAGATTCGGAAGAAAATTGTCCCCACGGCGACGGCGTATCCTTTGGACGAGCTGATGCGATGTTTGGACGATTATTTAGCGAAAAGTGAGAAGAATTCTATGCTGGTGGAATATTGCGTTTTGAAAGGTATAAATGATACTAAAGAGTGCGCGAGGTTGCTCGGGGAGTTGTTGGGTGGGAAGAAGGTTGTGTTGAATTTCATTCCGTATAATCCCACAGACGTCATCGATGGACACGAAAGGCCGAAGATGGAGGACATACAGGCGATGAACACGATATTAAGGGAAGAGTACGGGATGACGACGACGGTGAGACAAGAGATGGGTTCGGATATTGCCGGTGCGTGTGGACAGTTGGCAATTTCCGTAAACGGGAAGAAACTTTCGTCGAAGGAGAAGAAGAAGACGAACGAGGACGAGGACGAAGGCGATTGCGGCGAAGGAAGCATCCCGGGCATTCGAGACATTGAAGAGATGCTGGGACAAGATTTAGTGAGCGCTACTACAAAGAGTAATAAGACTAAAACAACGACGACGACGACAAAGACGACAACAAGAAAAATTGAGACGATAAAATCATCCGAGACGAGCAGTTTCACGCACTATTTCTTCAACGATTGGACCAGAGCAGAAATCGCCATGCTCGGAGTGGCGTCGGTGTGCTCGCTCGCTTTACTATCCGCACGATTGGTTAGCAGTAATAAAAAGTAAAATTAATGCTCGTGCACTTTATCGGTAAAGCGACGGAACAACTCATCTCTTTAAATCTCTATCCTCTTCTAATTCCCAGTCTAAACCGTGTTTCTTACCTTCTTCTCCGTCGTTGTTGTCTTCGAAATCGTCTTCATCAAAGTCGCCATCCAGATCCTCGCTCTCGGAAGTGAACTCGCCGCCTTCATCTCGAAGAATTCGTTCTGCGCTCAGGCTGTCGCTATCGGAAAATAAAACCAAGTCTCCTTCGTCTTCGGAACTCTCTTCACTACTTTCATCCAAACGGGGTTGTTTTTTTACGGCATCTGAATCTTCCTTTCCTCTAGATAAAGCCTGTGAAACGATATACACCTTTCCGAACGTTCGAGAGTGATGTAAGATCTGGTCGCACACCCACCGATGAAAACTTTCATCATCACCATCTCGCGCGCTTTGTTTACCCAAGGGAACTATTCTGGTCAATTCATCTTCACGGAACAGAAATTTTTCTGGTCGCTTTTGCTTTATTTTCTTCTCGCGCGCCGCTTTTTTTGCCTTGCTTTTTATCGTTCGTTCTAAAAGACTTGGACGCTTCAGTTTGATACAAATCGCATCTCCCACGCTTCTATTTTCTAGAGCACTTCTAACATACGCCATTTCAATGTTGCACCATGATATATCCCAACAAATCCGATAGGAGCTCGGAGTATTAACCGGCGACCGCGTTGAATTTGAACTCGTCATCGCGAGCATTAATCGGTAATTCGTAGCGAAAAGGGTGAAATTCGCATTCGCCGGTAAAACTTTGCTCTTCTCGTCACGCATTAAAATTTGAGTAATGTCCATATTCTTTCCAACATTAATTTGCCACGCAAAGTGCTCGTTTGCAAACGCTCTTCTCGAGATGTTCTTCGAACTTGATATAGCTCTCCATAATTTTTCACAACTCAATAGTTCTTTACTGAAAGGTCGCAATATTCCATCAGCTGAAGGAGCTCTCGCCGGTCTGACTCTTTTCGCGAATTGAGCGCCGTGAGATAAGCCAACGAGTTCTTTCGCCTCACGAACACTGCCCGATGCTCCAGCAGCCATGTGACTCATCATTCCAACAGCACCCGAAACTGGCTGCGCCACCGCCCCAACCAGACCTTTGCCAAAGCCTTTGACGAATCCTTTGGCGCCAGATTTCATCGCACCTTTGACTGGTTGCATAAAGACACCGGTGACGCCACTTAAAACGCCTCTGGCTAAAGTTTCAGTTCCATCCATCAGTCCAACGACCGCAGCGCCAGTTTTCACGGCTGATTTATTGGAGTCGTCGTCATCGCGACTGTCTTTCGAACCGATAGCAAACTTCTCGCGAAGTGCGGATGAGAGCATTGTAGGCTTCTTCCCTCCTGCTTGCGAAACACCAAAAAGATCTTCCAACGCGCGCCCGCCGGACAATTTTGACAGCCCCATCGATGCACGATTCAGTGCCAAAGCCACTGAATCTAACGCATCAAAGCCAGTCAACAATCGAATAATCTGTAATTTGACTTGTTTGACGTACGCCTTTGTCAAAGTATCCTGAAATGTTGATTTTTTCGCGCATTGGTTTTCGAGTCTCATAGGACGTAAGTCAAGCGTGGCTTCATCCAAGTTGACAACGGTGACGATACCGGGGAAAACTTTTCTAATACGTTTCGGGCGTTTTTGTTCCGACGCGCGAAATGATATGGCGATTCTTACTTTCGAGATTTTCATCATTTCTATGAATATCTGAGGATCCGCTTGATGGCTTTCTTTTCCTTTCGCAACTGGAGATACCGCGCTCTGTTTCGATCCATCAACGAAATGATCGGAAAATTCAAGCGCGCGCCATAACGAAGGTTCATACGCGGCAATATGCAATGGAGCATTCGAGAAATTTATCAATATTTCTTCGTATGCATTCGTTTTACCGTCCGCCTCGAGATACGATCGCATACCAAAATTCAACATTGGCGGTACTACAAGTTCTTTTGCATCGTGCATGACGCGAAGCAAAACTGGATACTGCGTCGTAGGACTCATATCATCAATTTGCAGCGAGTGTAATACAAATCTGATGGACGAGGCGGACGCACCAACAATTGATTGTTGGTGTTCTAAATCCATTCCTTTCAATGTCACGACAAAAATTTCTTCAACATTCGAATCAATCGTCGATAAAACAAATTCTGGTATAGAAAGAGTAACTCTTCTCGAGACAACGACATCGTTCTGAGCAGAAGGAACCGATTTCTCTCTTTTACTCGCCGCGCGATCGAGGGCGGCATCTTGTTGCATCTTCTTCTTCAACGCCATTTCTTTACTCGGCGGCGAACCGAGTATCTGCTCTTTTAAAACACAATTTCCTACTCTCAAAGAAAAATGCACTCGCGAAGAACCGTGCGTCAACTCAGTTTTCGCGACGTGGACGTGTAAAAAATCATCTAAATCCTCTAACGCTTCAGCGTCTCTTTTATGTATGGGAAGTAACGTATCTCCAGTGTGCGTCGATTTAAGCACAAAAGGCATCACCCATTCTTCGTCACGTTCTCGCTTGGCGTACAGTACTCTCGGCAAATTTGTATCAGTCCATCTCAAAGGAACACCGCGCTTATTCTCGCGTTTAGAGTGCAAAATAATGACATCCTTTTTCTCATTAAACACATGTTCTTTATTTGGATCGACTTGGGTAAGATGAATGTTTTCACCGGTATCGTTGATGAGGCTAAATGCAGGTTCGAGAATGATAGCGAGACATTCTGTGAACATGCCTCGCGTGTGCTCCAACCCATCTCCAATGTTTGCAAGATAATGCTGTTCCTCTGAGCGGATACTGATTGGATAGCTCGTTTGACCATCTTTCGTTAAACACTCTACAACGACGATTCGTTCTGATATGAAATCTCGCTCCGCGATTGGTAACGGTTCAGATAAAGATTTCTTGGAGCATCCTATCTCTAAACGCTCATTCTTGGATATTAATCTAGCTGCTGCCTGTTCTTGACGCTCGCTCGCACTTTCGGCACCGATGAATGTTATTCTGTCCTCGGGACGTCCCGTAGTCCCTCCTTTTAGCACGTACACTTCGCTCAAATCTGACCCGTTCGTTGGTAGCGTCTTCGAAAGATAAGCCGTCTGCGCCGATAGTCGGGCAGACGAGTCGTCGACATGGCTCTCATCGCTGATTCGCATTTCAGATGTATCATCTATTAGAGACATCGCTACATCAGACATCGAAGGATTACTCGAAGTTTCTCTTTTCTTATTTTGCTTCCCACCATCAGATATCGCGGATGAGCGAAATACGATATCATCACCGGTTCGATTGATTAAAACTATGGGAGAACATAAAATAAGCACCCTCGTTGAAGCGACGTCAGTTTCGTCCCATTTTGAACATACAATTTTAACTGAAGATTTCATGGCAATCTTATTTCCAGAAGCTGACTTGCTGGAGTGGCTCACTTTCACCACCTCGAAGGCGTCCCGAGATTTAATACCGTTTTTAGCCGAAGATCCACCGCTTAGAGAGTCTGTAAACTCAGTTCCAAATGTGAAGGAACCACCGGAATTTAAAATCGGCGCATCCTTATCATTCTTTGCCGCATCTTTACAACTTGCCGGCGAAACGGGAACTCCGTAATTAAAATAATCAAAATTCTTATCGAGCAGTGTCGCGCAGTCTATGAGCTCACTCGGTTCCCATCCACCAGTAATTGACTCTACGCGAGCTACGCACTTTGCTCCTGGATCCACGTAGTGTGTCTTTGCAATTTCACCCGGACCAAGAATTTTCGAATACTTCTTTTTAAAGCAATACATTTCATTTTCGCGTAGTTGCTCGTGTGAGTTGAGCGAAATTTCGGCTGACACCGGCAACGCGTTCTTCACACACCAAGGCGCAGATAATGTGACAATCCATTCGCTATTCAGCGCCGCCGCTCGTTGAAAATCGACACTTGTTTTATCTGAAGGTTTTCTGCTCGCTAATGTAACATTTTCGAGCGGAAAGCGTTCACATCGAACGGATACGAACCAGTTCTTTCCTTTTAAACCATCAGCGTCTTCGCAAACGTGCACTGCAGATTCTTCCACTCCGTCTGCAAGCGCCAATCCCCCACGTTTATTCGCGCGTTTTATCATAGCGTCTTCTATCGCAGACGATTCACTATTCAACCGGTCATCGAAGTTTCTGTCGAAAAAGCCGGATTTTACCGGCTTAGCCCACGAAGAAAATAATTCGCTATTACTCTCCTTATCTGTACCTAGGACACGAAAATACACGTGCGAGGATGCATCGGGTCCAATAACAGCGCTTGGAAGCGATTTTTCGCATCCTGCCTCAATGATGGTCCGGTACGTGACGTGATGGTTCTCGACGTCTACGAAACTTTCTCTATTACTCGAAGACATGCGGTCAGTACTTTCTGAAGATGCGCCAAAGGGGACGACATATCTACGGGTTCGTGTCCATCTTCGCATCCTCACAAAGCTTAGAGCGCTTTTCGTCTCCTGTCCAGCGCGAAAAGGATATTTTAATTCTGGAAAGCTTCCCGCGTACGCAAAACCGTCCTCATCGCAATGAGGATGTGTTGTATCAACTTCCCATTCATCTTCCTCCCACGTCCAGTCAGCCGGCTTATTTGATTCTATAGCGGACAAAAAGTCTTCTTTCAAAGACATGGAATTAGAACCAGTGCGGGTGCACCACGCTTTGCGCTCCGTGAGTAAAAGATGCGTAGAACGCCATCCTCGGAAAGGAAGAAAGCGCTCGTTTTCGAAAGCTTCTTCAACGACACGTCGTACTCTCTCAGACTGCGTTTGATCGCTACTTCTGCTTTTCAGAGATTCGTATCCCAAACTTGTTCCATTCCCATTGTTTGCCTTCATTTCCAAAGATTCAGTTTTTTCCGGTGTCATCCTCGCCGGAACGACAAAAATTTCAATCGACCGATCCGTTTCGTTCCGGAATCGGGAAGGTTCCCGTATAGTTCGTTCAATCCTCTGCGTTATCGGATCAATTGTACGCGCTACAACAGCTTTAAGAACATTTTTTTCCTTCGATTTTACTGCATCATTGTAATCAAGGAACTCGCTCAAATCAATCGCATCTGACGATTCTGAAAGCGTCAGCTCTTCACATATGAGTCGCGTCCAGGGTCCCTTAGGATGCAAACTCAAATAATACGATGGCACAGAAGATGATGATTCCACAGAAATTTTCCTCGAGAGAGCATTTGTTGCCGAGCCACCTTTTGAATCGCCTATGTGAGTTTGCCTAGTCCTTGAAGATAGTAGTGATTTTTGAGCATTACTTTCCCCTCCGGAAGTTCTATCTGCACCGTATCCTTCGAAAGCAACTTGAATTTCAACATCATTCGGCAACTTTATGGTACTCGACCGAGATGGCTCGTCGTCCATATTAATTAAATCGGACAGAGTCACATCGCTCAAAAATGAAATTATCTTACCGTGGCCACCATTCCCGCGAGCATCTATTATTGAAATGCGCACAGAGCAAGTATCGATCGCATCCGAAGGAACTCTCGCGATGAACTTATCCGACCAGATGCATTCGACATGCGAATCTTCCTTCGACGACGATGAGGAGGAGGCTTTGATCAACCTAGAAGCGCGTGTTCTCATTAAATTCTCAGCAAAATTTATTCGAGCATACAATTCAGATTCTCCTATGTCCACCAAATTGCGATTATTTGCTCCAATTCTAATGCGACACTTTGCAAACGTTAGAACGAATGTTGACTGTAATTGAAGCGTTTTCATTCGCATTTGTGAAGATGACGAGATATTCGGATTTAAG
>Ga0257106_1000855_pt1 | contig 16311 bp, 7 predicted proteins | sample LP_taG_3_FD_190177 | JGI IMG/M metagenome (GOLD analysis project Ga0257106, IMG submission 190177) | Marine microbial communities from Northeast Subartic Pacific Ocean, Canada - LP_J_2011_P26_10m | ecosystem: Environmental > Aquatic > Marine > Oceanic | place: Canada: Northeast Subartic Pacific...
CCAGCCGGCTCGCCGCGTCGCAATCTTCGCACGCCCCGCGCGCGTCCCCGGCGTTCAGCTTACACTGCGCGCGGTTGGACAGCGCCACGACGTACAGCCTGTGCACGTGTACCTCCGCGCACAGCCTTCCGTTCTTGGCCATGCGGGGTCTCAAGGTCTCCGCCACCTCCCCGTATTTTGCCGACGCGGCGGGGAAATCGCCCTTCGCGAAGAGTTCGTTGCCCTCGCCCTTGAGCGCCTCGAGCTGGGCGAATTCCTCCTTTGGGACGACGAACATCTCTTCCTTGCCCTCTTCCGTCGTGAAGTTCTCGAAGTTTTGCCCCGGTAGCACCTGCAGCCGCGTCCACCCTTCGCTCGCGTCGGCGGTGGAGGAAAAGACTATCCAAAAGTCCCCGCGGTCGGGTCGGCACATCTTGCGCAGGGTCTCGAGCCCCCCGCTCATCCCCAGCTGCTCCTCCGCCATCTTCGCGAGGTTACTCTCCTGCTCGTTGATGATCGTGCACGGCAGCCACTGGCCGTTGATCGTGCTGAGGTTCGTGGGGAACTCCACGACGATCAAGGTGGTCTGCCCGTCGATCGCGCGCGCGCGCACCTCCTGCGCCTTTTTATACACCGAGAACCACTGCTCCTTTGCCTCCATCTTCTGAAGCCAGGCGTTGACCTCGAGCTCGCCGGCTGCGACCGGCTTTTTCGGCGCCGCGTTGGCGCCGTCGTCCGCGTTCGGAGGATCCATCGCGCCTAAACCCGGTCGCCCTCGCCGGAAGCGCCCCAGACTTTGAGTCCAATCGTTCAACACCGCGGGGCTTTTTTTAGGTCCAGTCACAAGGTGGCGCGAACTGACGCACCTTCACAACCGACTTTTCCACGACTAAGAGTCTTACCGCTCCGTCGTAGCTAGATTACACACGAAGCTAACGAACTAATCCTCCCCGTGCACAGCGTGCGACCGCGTCCGCACGAACCGAAGCGTCACCTCCACGCACGAACTCCCGCGGAGCGACGACGGCGGCCACGACTTGACCCTGTACTCGCCCCCGCTCGCCCCGGTCGTCCCGCCGAGACCCGCGGGCACCACCAGCGGCAACGCCCGCGCCACCTGCGCGTCCACGCCCCTCATCGCGGGTATCCTAGCCTTGGGATCGACGTAGTACGCCCCAGTGTCCGCGTGCGTCTCGATCAGGGGTAACGTATAGGTGATCTCGTTGCGAAGGATGGCCCAGACGTCCAGAGGCGCCGCGGTTGTTTCCGCCGCCGACGAATTTTCATTTTCCAAAGCCGACTCGTTGGACACCACTCGCGCCGATACCCTCCACGGCCCGATCGTGACGGGATCCTCCGCGTCCAAGGTGACTGCCACATCTACAGGCTCGACCCACGTACTCTTCTCCGTCCACGGGTAGTGCGGGAAGAACTCGTTCGCGAACATCCCGAGCGTCTTGCCCGTCACGAATGTCTTATTCGTCTTCTTCAGCGTGATCCACCCGTCCTTCGCGGCTCGTCGCTTGGCGAGCGTGAACCTGTCTATCAACTCGCGAACGGACCGTTCCTTCATCATCCCGGACCCGAGGCCGTGGCACATACGCTTCAACGCCTCTTTCCAGAAGAGCATCGGCGCGTGTTCGTCTCCGGTGAAGTCCGCGTACGAGCCCGCGTCCGACAGTTTCATTCGCGACGAAAACGGCCCTAAAACGGAATCCTCCACCATCCGTCCGAGCTGCGCGCTGTCCTCGCCCAACAGCGACAGGTTACGCGTGAAGCCATCGCCGAACATGTCCGCGAGGAGCGGGAGGAGCTGGTTTCGAAGCTTACCCCGCGTGGACCAACTCGGGGTGGTGTCCAGAAAGTAAGGGACTCCAAATTTGTGCGCAAAGTCCAACACCGGTTCCTTCGAGTGCGGCAGCATCGGGCGCCATATCCGAACACCCTCCACGATACCTTCCTCGTTCATGCCGTTGACGCCGAGGATGTTAGCGCCGCGGAATATGTTCGCGATTATGTTCTCCTGCACGTCCCCTTGGTGGTGTCCAACGAACACCGCCGGGAACCCGTGGGCTCTCGCGCACTCTTTATACAATCCGTATCGAATCGCGCGGGACTCGGCTTCGTACTGTTCCCTGGGCGTCGAACCGCGCTTAACCTCCGCGATTCGACGTACCACGCACGTGATGCCACGTCGCTGACACCAGCCTCGGACGAAATCCGCCTCTTTCCCCGATTCTGGCCTGTTGTCGTAGTCGATGTGCATGGCGACGACGTCCAGATCGTCGAACGACGGTGCCAGCGCTTTCAACGCGGTGGCCAGGACCATGGAGTCCACGCCGCCGGAGAGAGAGATGGCGACGGATTTGGGCGGCACGGGATTCGAACCCTCGTCGAGTTTGCGGCGGAGGAACGACTGCACCGTTTGGTACACCGGGTGAGACGGCATGGACTCGGCAGTCTCGGCGTCGGGGACGAACTCGTGAAACTCCAAAATCTCGTCGCCGTCCACGTGCTGCTTGCCCTCCAGGTCCTGCAGGCACCGCAGGGTGGTCTTACGAAACTTGGCGAGCAAATCCGCGCACTGCGTCTCGGTCTCACGGCGCGCGTCGAGTCGCTCGAGCGCGAGTTTCAAGCGCGGGATGTCCTTCCGCGTGTGGCGAAAGGGCATGAGCAGGAACACCTGCTGCGGCGTGGGCACCCTCGCGTCCCATCCCTTTCGAACGCACGCGTGTACCACCTCGATGCACCGCGCGTCGCACGCCGCGACGCGCGCGTCCCTGTCCGGCGCGTGTCGGTACACGTGCCTCGAGAATTGGTCTAGCGTCACCACGAGCGCGACCGCGTGCGACGGGGACGTTTCCGCCCACGCGTCGAGGTCGCCGCGCTCCGCGGATGAGAGGGTGGCGCCGAAGCGATGCGTGATGGCGTCGTCGACGCGCTTCTGCATCTCGCCGGTCCTGTCCCCGGCTGGGAACCACTTGCGCTTGTAGTTCTCCTGTGGATTTTGGGAGGCTCGGGTACGTCAGAAGGACAGGCGCGGGGACGGACGGTCATCGATGGGCGGTGGTTTCAATCATTGAAGGCGGCGGTGGTTTTCCTCTGAGCGTCGGCGGTGCCTCGAGCAGAATGGGGCGCGGTCGGGTACTCACGTCGAGGTCTCCGTCGAACCAGAACTCCAGAACATCCTCGTGGGACGTCGCCGATGTCGCGGATGCGTCATCGGCGGTCGCCATGTCGCGAACGACCCCTCGGGACCAGTCGCCTGAAGCGCCCCGCCGTGTGAGATTGTTTGTTGTCTGGTCTGCGAGATTGTTGCCACTCGGAAACGCCCACCGGAGGCGCGCTGCTGGAGCCACGCTCGCGACTCGTCGATCACGGTTCAAAATAGCCAACTGTATCTCTCGCCAGACCGTTAAAACCAAACGTTCACATCTCCGTGCCGGCGGGCCGGAGTGTCGCGACGAGGATGAGGCGGAAAGAGGACCCGCTCGATAACATCTTCGCCGTCATACAGGGACACACGGGCCCGCCCTTGGCGCTCCTGTTGGTCACCGCGGCGACGGTGGGCAGCGCGCTGACGACGCTCGCGCTGCGCCGATCGGGACCCGAGGCTTCATCCTCCCACCGCGCCGAGGGAGACACCGACGAGCTCGATGACCTGGACGAGACGTCCATCCAGGACTCGGCGATACGGCCGGCGATGAACTCGACGATGAAGAGGGCGGACGATGCCGCGTGGGACACGTACTTCGCCATGGACGCACCGACGCCGTCGGGCCAGGTGGACTGGGCACGGCACGATCACACCGAGTCATCGTTTGAACACGACGACATCGACGAGGAGACGCTGTGGCGGGGCGCGTCGGAGGCCATAGAGACCTTGGCCGGGGACGGACTGAGCTCCTCCGGATTTAGCGGCGCGAAGAACGTCAGTGTCGGCGACGCGATGGATGACTCGCCGCCGTTGAGCGAGGGCGCGAAGCGGCGGATGGACGGACGGCGAAGACGAAGCTTGGATGGAATCGACCAGGCGAGTTTGTCGCCGAGGGTGTTGACCATCGCGGAGGATGCGACGATTGGACCGACCGAGCACGGCGATGAGACCGCCCGAATGGTGACACCGGTGACGCAAAAGGCGACGCAGAAGCGTCTGGACGCCGTCTTCGCGGCGCAGGAGGAATCCCCGAGACGGACGGTGCTCGGAAACGTGACGAACGCGCGACCTCGACGATGAGCGTCGCGCCGTGTTTTACTCTACTTGCTTGTATACCCGCAGTTGTTGTACCCTGACCTAGCTTTACACCTCATAATATCGAGAGACTTATAATACCATCACCGCGGCTTGACGACTGTCCTGGACGCGCGCGCGGACATCGCGCGCTGCCTGTGCGCGCGCAAACCCGCCTCCCTCTTCGCCTCCCACGCCGCCTCTCGAGATTCCGCGATGGCCGCTCGTTCCTCGTCGTGCCTGTCCATCTCCGCCAACGTCTCCCCGTCCGCGTGAGCCACGCTCCGCCTCACGTCCGCCAAGTCCGCCGCGACCTTCGCGTTGAGAGGCAGGCGCGAGTGCAACGCCTCGAGGTCCCCGAGCGCGCCGCGCAGATCGCCGAGCTCGACCCGCGCCTGCGCGCGGCGCCGACGAGCCTTGTCGTGGTCTGGGTCGCTTCGAAGCGCGGCGGACGCGTCCTCGAGCGCAGCCTCGGCATCGCCAACCTTGAGCCGCGCGGCCGCCCTGTTCGACAAACATCCCGCGTCGTCCGGTGCCAGCTCCAGCGCCCTGGTGTAGGCGTCGATGGCCTCCGCGTATTCGCCCCGGCGAAAAAACGCGTTGCCCTCGACGCGAATGGGCTCCACGGCGGCTTCACGTTCCGCTCGTTCCTCAGCCTCTCGCGCCGCGCGTTCGCGTTCGTGCGCGCGCCGTCGCTCCGCCTCCTCACGCTCGCGCACGGCGGCGTCGACGCGCTCCCGCACCCTCGCGCGTCGCTCCGCGTGGACCGCCGCGGCGGCGGCGGCGGCTTCAGCCTCCGCCGCCGCCAAATCAGCCGCCTCCCTCGCGTCGGCTTGGGCGTTGGCGCGCGACGCCGCAGCCTTCGCGTCAGCCGCGGCGCGCGCGGCGGACGCCGACGCCGCATCCGCCGCGGCCGCCGCCGGTGACGACGGGGGCGAGGCGGCCGTTACGTTTGGCGTTATCATCCGCCGCCGAGCCGGCGCAGACGCGGGCCGCGACATCGCCGCCCGCGACGCTCGCCACTCCTCCATCTCATCCTCAACCTCGCTGTCGTCGCTCTCGACATCCTCATCACGCGCTGACATCATCGTCTGGTTACCTTCCACGGTCTCCCACGCGTTGATGCGAACGGTCGGCTCGGGGATCCTCGGTCGGAACTCGCCGTTGAACGGAAGAGGCGCGGCCAAATCAGCCGCCTCTCTCGCGTCGGCGTCGGCGTCGGCGTCGCCGCGGCCGGCCGGCGCACCGAGTGTCGTCGTGAAGGAGAGCCCGGCCGGTCGCCTGGCGCTGCGAAGCCTCGCGTTACCCCGGCCGTACGGGTCGGTCATCGGGCCCGGTCGGTTTCGTTGAGGAGCGCCCGCGCCGCGAGGACCGCCGCTCGTTTCGTTCAACGTGTTCAACGTGTTCGACGACCCGCGGGTCAACGCGGACCTCGGCCTGATCGGACGATTCGCGCCCATGCCCCTGGCGTGCTCCCTCGCCCACCCCTCACCCGAGGTCAACGACGCACCACTCCCACCACTCGTAAACGCCGCCGCGACGCCGCCCGCCGATGACGAAGATGTCGTGACTGTTCGCCCGTAGGAAGCGGCCCGTCGCGCCGCCGCCGTCGCCGCCGATGGAACCAGCCCCGGTCCGGCCGCGTCCGATCCATCGTCATCGTCGTCATCCACTAACCCAAAGTCCACGTCGTCAACCTTGAGCGCGTTCACCGCGGCGCGCTCCCGTTCCAGCTCAGCCTGCCCTTCCGCCGTGCGCAGCCTGGCGAGTAACGCGTCTAGGTCCACGCCGCCCACGTCGAGGTTCAGGCTCACCGAAGCTCGAGGCGCGATGCCGTCGCGTAGAGTCTCCGGGAGGTTACCGTCGGCGTCCAACACGCCCCGCGACGCGAACTCGCGCTCCACCCCGGTCGCATCGAACGGTTGCAACTCCGCGTCATGACCCGGCGTCATCGCGTTGGACGCGTCGGCTGTACGGTGGTCGTTTGAATGCCTGTTTGCCAGGCGACCCGCCGCGCCGGAGAGCCACCCGTCGAAGAGCGAGCTCATCGCCTCGGCGACGTTCGTGGGCGCGTGCGTGTGCGTGTGGGTGGTGTGCGTGTCTGCGTGCGTGTTGATTCCGGCGGGTGGACCTCCGCGGCGGCCGACGGCGGCGCGCGCGGTCCGCGGCCTGGCTCGAACGGTTGGCATCGCGTCTTCGTCTTCGTCGTCTTCGTCGTGATGGCCGTCGAGGTGCGCGGCGACGATGCGCGCGGATCGTTCCTCCTCCCTGGCCAACGCCTCCGACGCGGCGCGTTCGAACGCGGCGAGCTCGTCGCCCTCGTCGCGGAAGATCGGCGCCGCGGCCGTCGTCGCGGTCGTCGTTTCGGACGCGGCGATGGAGATGGCCGGGTCGGCATGATGGCGAGCCGTGGAGGACGAGGGAGGATCGGCCGAGGTGAAGAAGATGGGCAGCTCGCCGTCGCTGCTCGAGCCGTCATCGTCGCTGCCCGCCTCGATACTCGGTATGAACTGCGATGAATGAGACGGGGGGAATCGAGGGTGAGTCGAGGGGCGAGCGGGGTCTCGGCGCGTCGGTGGTGGGTTGACCGATCTTTGAGCAACTGAAGAAACGAAGGGGCGCTCGTCCGGGTACGACGGGCTCGTACCGCACGCGTGCCCTCGAAGAGCGCCTCGCGGTCCCGTCGGATGCTGTCGCGGACGATGGAGAACTCGCTCGGGCCGTGGCCCGACGCCTCGCCCACGTCCGCGCCCATACCGGCACTGGGCACTGGGCACTCGGGGAGATGGGAGCTCTCTTTTTAAAAGCAACGACCATGACTCATCGGATTCCGACTTGCTGACTGATAGGTCATAAGGAAAAGCATACTCGTATAATGGGTTAGATTTCGATATTCTGATTCTCGATTCAACCTGTTTGCATGTGAAGTCGAAATCTGGAAATCGGAACGTTTCAACCAATCAGGTACGAGCACGTTTCTCATCGCATGACTCATAAAATGACGAATTAATCTCCCGTATAAACTGATGAGATCTCTAAAATATGACCTGCGGCTGTGAACCTAGCGCTGACGACTGTCGGATTAACGCGGCGGGGCTCTGGGACCCGACGCGCACTCACGTCCGCGCAGGCGAACGAGAGCAACACACACCGGCGTCGTTCGACCTAACCGTCGACCTTCACCGAACGCGTTCCGGTCTCCAGAACGAGGGAGTCTTACCAGAGGGCGTTCACCCGCACTCAGTCTCGGAGACAAAAAGCGAGGATAGAATCCACGCCTCGTCGCAGTTGGGCACGGACAGCGCACGCGCGTCACCACAGCTCACGAGAATGAGCGCCAACGTCCTCGCGTCGATGTTCGCGACGGCCAGGGTGGGCAAGCCCGGCGACGCGTCGCTCGGCGCGCGGCGCTCCGCCGCGATCGCGCCCGGCGCGCGGCTCCTCCGCGGCGCGCACGTCGTGCCCGCCGGCCGCCAACGCGAATCCTCGGTCGTCACGCGAGCCATGGCGGAGGAGGAGACCAAGACCAAGAGCCGCTTCGTCCGCGACGAGAACGGCAAACTCGTCCGCACCACCGCGCCCGCCCCCGACGACGAGTACCGAGGAGGCGGCCGCGGTCGAGGCGGCGGCCGCGGGGGCGGCCGGGGAGGTTTCGGCGGCCGGGGCGGTCGCGGCGGATTCGCAGGTCGCGGCCGCGGCGACGGCGCCACCGGCTTCCGCGGCCGAGGCGGCGGCCGCGGCGGCGGGTACGCCGGTCGCGGCGGCGGGTACGCCGGTCGCGGCGGGTACGGCGCACCACCCGGCGGAGGCCGCGGCAACGACGGGCGCACCAAGAACTTCGGCGCCAACGCCCAGAAGGGGGCGTTCCAAGCCGCTTGGAAGAACAAGAGAGGCGGCGGCCGCCCGCGGCTGGGATTCTCCGCCGCGTCCGGTACCGAACAGAACTCGCGCAGGCGCAGTGGCAAAGCCGCGCGCGCCGCCAAGCGCCGCGAAGCCGCCGAGGCTAACAAGGCTGTCGCCGTTGAGATACTCGAGATTCCCCCCGGCGGCATGGACATGGACCAGCTGTGCGAAGATCTCGCGACAACGCAAGCCGAGGTTATCAAAGTTCTCTTCATGAAGGGCATCGCCGTGCAGATGGGCCAGGTCCTGGACCGGGAGACTGTCATCGCCGTCTCCGAGGCGCAGGATGTGGAGTGGATGGACCAGACGGAGGGTGGCATCGCGGACATGGCGCGCAAGCTGACGTCGTTTTATGAAGACGACGAAGAGGACGATCTCGAGGACCGCCCGCCCGTGGTGACCATCATGGGACACGTCGACCACGGCAAAACCTCACTGCTCGATTACATCCGCAAGTCCAAGGTTGCGGCGGGCGAGGCGGGCGGGATCACGCAAGCCATCGGCGCGTACCAGGTGAGCACGTTCATCAACGAAGAGGAACGCAACATCACATTCCTCGATACCCCCGGCCACGAGGCGTTCAGCGCGATGCGAGCGCGAGGCGCACGCGTCACCGACATCGCCATCGTCGTCGTCGCCGCGGACGACGGCGTCAGGCCGCAGACCAAAGAAGCCGTCTCGCACGCTCGCGCCGCGGGAGTTCCCTTGATCATCGCCGTCAACAAGATGGATAAGGAATCCGCCAATCCCGATCGCGTCCGCGACGAACTCGCGGCGCTGGAAGTCGTGTGCGAGGAGTGGGGCGGCGACGTCCCGTTCATCCCAGTCTCCGCCAAGACCGGGATGGGCATCGAGCAGCTGCTCGAGACCGTCGCGCTCACCGCGGAGGTTGAGGAGCTCGTCGCCAACCCGGAATCCAACGCGAGGGGAACCGTGGTGGAGGCGTACCTCGACAAGCAGCGCGGCGCCATGGCCACGCTGCTCGTTCAGAACGGCACGCTTCGCATGGGCGACGCCGTCCTCGTGGGTAGCAGCTGGGGTAAGGTTCGCGCCATCGCGGACGCCTACGGGAACAAGCTCGAGGAGGCTGGACCGTCCACGCCGGTTCAGATTATGGGCCTCGGCGGAGTTCCGATGGCTGGCGAGGAATTCGACGTCATGGACACCGAGACGGAGGCGAGGGACATCGCCGCCGAACGCGCGTCCAAGGAGCGCATCAACACCATCGAGGGCAACACGGTCTCCTTATCCAACCTCGCCGCCGCGAAGGATGACGAGGATGGCGTTCAGACGATCAACCTCATCGTCAAGACGGACGTCTCGGGCTCCGTCGAGGCGGTGAAAGCCGCGTTGGGCGCGCTGCCCCAGGACAGGGTACTCCTCCGGTTCCTTCACACCGCCGCGGGTGAGGTGACGGAGAGCGACATCGACCTCGCCGCCGCGTCCGAGGGGATCATCCTCGCGTTCAACACCACCGTCAGTGACAAGGTGACGGACCGCGCGAAGGGCGCGAGGGTGGAGGTGCGTTCTTACGAGGTCATCTACGGCTTAGTCGACGAAGTGCGAGCCGCGATGGAGGGCAAGCTCTCCGGCGTCAAGGACGAGGTCTTCATCGGCAAGGCTGAGTGTAAGGCGGTCTTCGGCGGCGGTAACTCGAAGGTTGCGGGTTCGCTCGTGCTGGAAGGGCAGCTCACGATGGGCGCTAACCTCCGCGTGATGCGCAACAACAAGCAGATGTACCTCGGCAAAGTCGGCTCGTTGCGCAGGATCAAGGATAAGGTGAAGAAGGTGGAGGCTGGCCTGGAGTGCGGCGTCGGCGCCGAGCCCGAGTGGGGCGACTGGAAGCCCGGCGACGCCATCGAGTGCTTCGACCTCGTCGACAGGATCCAGACGCTCGAGAGCGCGTCGGATGATCTGTCGAAGAAGGTTGACGAGATCAAGGCTGCGGAGGAGAAGGCCAAGGCCGCCGCCGCCGCCGCCGCCGCGGAGAACGCCAAGAACAAAAAGGATGACGAGGAGGACGGCGACTCGGACCTCGGCGCCCAGGGCGGCGGCAGCAGGCAGAGGGGGAGAGGCAGGAGCAACAGCAGGCAGAAGGCTGGTAGCCGTCGCTAACGGGGGTTGTAACCTCGCCCTCGAGAAAAATCTCGGGCGAATGGTGTCTTGATTTAAACTGACTTCAGAAGTGAAAACACAGCTGTGTGCGCGCCCGCTGGTCACATCGCCATGCCCCCTGCCAAGTTGCGCTTCCTGGCGGTGCCGGACTTCCGCGCGAAGGGCGTCGCCGGCGCGCGCGTCGCGCCCATGAGCGTCGCCGCGGTCCAGCCCGGCATCGACGGCAAGCTCTCAAACGCGCGGACACTCCTGCTGCTCGATACCGCCGGGAAGGAGTTCCCTTCGTCGGGGGTCTCCTTCCGGGAAGCGCTCGAGACGTGCGTACCCCCCGACGCGCACCCGGACCCGCGCGACATGGCGGCGACGGAGAATTTCATGATCGAGGACGAGGTGGACGATCTGGCGACGGCGTACGACGCGGCGGTGGTCGACGCGGACTTACTCCCGCTGACCCTCCCGCCGCCGTCGATACGTTCAAACCACGACGACGTGAAGTCGTTCCTCTTGAGCGCGCTCGAACGCGAGAACGCGACCGCGGGTACCGGTCTCCGTATCGCGGATCTGGATCTAGTCGAGGCGCCGATCGTGTCGCGCGCGAGCGTTTTCGACGACGACTCGACGCTCGCCGCGCCGACGGGCGCGCGACTCGCGCTCGAGCTGGAAAAACATTTCCGCGGCGACGGCGGCTGGCTCCCGACTAACTCGCCCTCTCCGCCCCCCCGCTTCGAACTGTTCGCGCCGCTCAACCCACGGGACCGCGATCGGGCGGCGCGCGCATCCGCGGAGCGTGAGATGCGCGCGCCGTTCGACGCGCGCGTCCGTCGCGCGCTCGCCGCCGTCGACCGATCCGACTTTACCCCCCCGACGACCCCGACCGACGACGACGAGCAGCTCGATCCGCTTCGAGAGCTCCCGGTTCCCGTCATCCTCCAGGACACTCACGCGCCGACGCTCGCATCGTCCGAACCCGTCGAGCTTCTCGCGGCGCGCATGGGGTTCAAGCAGGTGTCCGTGCCGCGCGTGGACCTCACGTGGCCGCCGGACGCCGTCGCCGCCGCGGAAGCCGCGTTCGACGGCGGAGAACTCGAGCCCGTGACTCAACCGGCGGCTCCGATCGCGAGTCCGCCCGCGTGGAACCTCGCGGACACGACGCGGGTGATGGCGGCGGACGACGTCCACGTTCGCCCGCCCGCGCACGTCGGGTCCGTCGTCGCCGCGCTCGACGCCGCGGGCGACGCCGCGAGGGCTTTACTAGAACGACAGGAACGCGCCGCCGACGCGATGGCCGAAGCCGCGGATATCGAAAAGGCGATGCGAAGCGACGAGAGCTTCGAGAGAGCTTCCAGAGAGCTTCGAGTGCATTCACGCGCGGTTCTCATGGGAAGCGGCGGAGGAAACAACACAAAAGTCGGGGACGTGGAAGGAGACGCCGACGTCACCTTCTTCATCCGGCCCGGGGGATTACGACCCGATTGCGCCAGGTCACCCGCCGACTTCTTGGCGCCGCCGCCGATTCAGTCCCCGACGGCGCGCGAGGCTAACCGGCTCTGTAAGCTCGTGGAGTCGCCGCTGTGTGACCCGCAGCCGCCGCGGGCCACGCGTGCTGGCGACGGCTACGGCGGATACGGCGGTTCGCATCCCGTGATCGACCTGACGACCCAACGGATAGACCGCGACGCCGGGGCTAACCCGATTCGCGTCCCTCCGGAGATCTCCGTCGAGGTCATCGACGACGACGACGCCGCGCTCCTCGACGCGGTGGATCACGCGGCGCGTACGGCCAGACAGATACATACGACTGAGTTTAAGGAGTCGGACCTGGACTACGTCGACGATCTGGCGTACCCTCCCGTTCCGATTCCGCGTCCGCGAGCGGCGCGAAGGTCGCCGCCGCGGTCGGCTTTCAACCCTGGACGCGATGTGGACGAGTACCCACGAGTGCCCGGACCCGCGCGGAACCCCTCACCTCCGCCGCCTCGACAGGCTCCCGACGACGCCGGGTGGGGAGGATGGGAATATTGGAACGGCCTGGGCACGCGCGGCGACGAAGGATTTAACCGTGACCGTCCCGCGCCGCCGTCACCGCCGGACCGATCGCCGCTCCGGGACTTCCGCCTCGACGACGAATTCGACGAGCCCATGACGGACGTGCGACGCATGGTGTCCGACTGGCGCACCCCTACCGCGGCGATGAGCCCCCCGCGACGTATCGATCGCGGGTGGGGCGGGAACGCGAGCGCGGTTCCCCGCGAGGAGCGACGACGACGACGCGGGTCGATCGACTCGTTCGACTTTGACCGAACTTTCGATCACCGCCGGTTGAACTCTCGAGCGCCGCCGCCGCCGACGACGATGGACCCTCGCGGCCCGGACGACCGACGGTTTCCGTCGCGAAGACACCGCTCGGTCTCGCCGCCCGGACGACGTTACGGTCACGACGACCGTTACGACGACCGTTACGAACTACCCGCGTACCCTAGGTCCGCGGCGCGGGGTCCCGCTTCGTTCGATCCTCGCGACTTCGGCTCGGGATACGGCATCGAAGCATCGGGACGCGACCGAGAGCCCCACGACGCTCGTTACCGCGGCGCCGGTGGAGGCGACGCCGCATGGGGCACGCCTGAGAAGCTCCGCGGGATGGGACGGCGCACGCGGGAGCACGGGGCGGGTGGGTTCATGGGTTCGAGGGCGGAGGGTGAGTCACCGTTCAGCCGGGGCGGTCGCGGAAGGAGCCGGGCGGAAGGAGGGTTCGGGTTTGACGATTTCGGGTTCGGTGTGGCGTCGCGCGGGCTCGTCGCGGGTCGGCGCGAGCGGGCGAGGGATAAGGGCCTGGACGAGTTCATGAAGATGACGGGTCAGTTCAGGTACGGCGCGTGAGTGTGGGGACGGGCGGGTATGAGTTAACGGTTAACGACGGCGGGGACTTGTACAAACTTTTAATTGATGACGATGAATTTCACTTCACGCGCGACTTTTCATTTGGAGCCGTTCTCGATCGCGTGACTCACTCTCGGGAGCGCTCGGAGAGGGCGACCATGGGGTCGGTCGCCGGGAATAGCGGCGCTCCGCCGCTCGGCGAGTTACAGGTGAGCGCGATACCGCCGATCCCACGCCCTCGCACGCTCGACGCGACGCCAAACCCGCGTCGTCCCGCGTTCGACCCGCCCTTCATCAAATCTGACTCACCCGTGCCGTCTTTCCCTTACCCTTCCACCACGCAGTTCTCCGCCGACTTCGAGGGTGGCAACATCGGGGACGTGCGACGCGTCGCGGACAACGAGTACGAGATCAGCGTTCGGCACGACACCAACAACCCGCGTCAACGGCTCTGGTTCTACTTCAAGGCGCAGAACGCGCGGGCCGGGCAGAAGGTCTTATTACACATCGTGAACTTCTCAAAGACAAAGTCGCTCTATCGCGACGGCATGTCGCCGCTCGTCCGGACCGCATCCGTCCCGACGTGGGAGCGGATAAACCCCAAGAGCGTCTTCTACTACAAGCAGAAGGACCGACCGACGAAGAAGCAGGACGATACCGGCCGCGGAAGCCCGGGACCAGACGGCGGGCGGGACAGCCCCGAGGATGGCGAAGGCGGCAGGAAAACGCCGTGCGTCCTGTCCATCGTCTACACGTTCGAACGAAAAGAAGCGCACTGGTTCTCGTACAGCTACCCGTTCGGATATACCATGCAGCAACACCTCCTGGACGTGCTGGAGCGCAAAAAACTGCCGTACGTCAAACGCGAGCTGCTCTGCCGAACGCTGCAGAACAGGCGGTGCGACGTTCTGACGATAGGCGAGGACGTCAACGTTAATCTTAACGACGGTGACAACGCGAGGGACGAGACCGAAGCCGCCGGACCGGCCCAAGGCGACGCGCCGCGCTCTCCCTCAGAGAAGCCCGCCGAGAGCCCGCCCACGCGCCGCTCCGTCGTGATGATCACGTGCAGGGTTCACCCGGGTGAGACGCCGTGCTCGCACACCCTCCGCGGTTTCATCGATTTCGTAACCGGCGACTCCGCTATGGCCGTGAAGCTTCGCAAGCGCGTCACGTTCGTCGTCGTACCGATGCTGAACCCGGACGGATGCGCGCTCGGAAACTACCGGACGGACTCCACGGGCGTCGACTTGAACCGCGCGTGGCGTAACGCGGATAATGGGACTAAGGGTGAGTGGGTGGGAACCGGGACCTTCGCCGAGCACAAGGCGGCGGAGCAAAAAACGGCTCGGTTTCCCACGCTGCGACACGCGATGGCGCTGGCACGTAAATACGCCAGCAGTCACACGCATTCACTGGAGTTTTACATCGACATCCACGCGCACAGCACCAGCAAGAGCTCCTTCTTCTTCGTGAACGACCCGCACGATGACGAGGACGTCGGGGCGTGGGAGCGGGTGGCGGCGCTGCCAAAGTTGATGGATCACAACTGCGCTCAGCTGGACGCGCCGGGGTTCAGCCTGAGCGCGTGTAGGTTCTGCTCGAACCCCGACAAGGCGGGGACGGGCCGGCGCGCGGTCGGGGACATGGCCCGCGCGGCGCACATAAAGCGCATGGGGGATAAATCGAGGCCCGCGGGTCAAGACTCGGACGAAAGGCTCGCCGCAGATAAGTCAACCCCGGAGACCATGTGCTACACCCTGGAGATGAGCTTCTACAACGCGCCGTCTCGCGCCAGGCAGTGGTCCCCAGCCACCAGCAACGAGGACTCGTACGAGCGACACGGCGTCGGCTTGGCGCACGCGTTCGTGGACTACTACCGCCTGAGGCCGCCCACGGAGCAACGCGTGGAGGGGATCTTGCGGCGGATGGACAACGCGGCCAAAGTCGCGGCGGGTTCGGATCAGGCGGCGGCGTGGACGAAAGGCGACCTGATGTTCGGGTTCGGGACGCAAATATTCGCCGACGGGGGCGCGTCGAATAAGGTATGGAACAAAAACGGCGCGAGGGAGGCGAGGGCGGCGCTCAACGCGCGGGAACCGTCGTTCACCAGGTGGCTATCGGTGCGATCGCAGACTCTGGCGCCGAAAAACGTCTCGGCTCCGCCCGTTTCGCCGACGCCCTCCACCGCGAATAAGACCTCAAAGAAGACCCTAGGGTCCGCCGAGAAGACGTCGCCACGCGGGGGTGGTAAGAAGGCGGCGTCCGTGGGGAAGCACAGGCGGAACGGCTCACCCGCGGCGGCTTCGGGCAAGAAAGAGACGCCAGGGAGTTCCGCCGGAAAGGAAAGTAAGTCTTCGCCGGGGATCGTACCCACGGCGTTTGAATTCGTCGCCATACCCACCGCGCCTTCCCCAACGTGCGACGCCAACCTGGCGGGTAAGAAAGGGGTAGGACGGGCGAAGCTTCGGTCGAGAATGAGGAACGTGTCGTCGCCGCCGCCGCCGGAGGACACCGTCGCGAGCGATGAAGACGGGGTTGAACACAAAGAGGTAAACAAACACGAAGAGGCGCCCGGGATCGCGGCGGCGGACCCGGCGTTTTGGATACCCACCTCGCTCCCACCGAGGCCACACTCCTCGGACGTGATGGGAACGGGTGGGTCCGAGGGTCTGTACGGTCTCGCCGCGGACATGGCTCGCGCGAGGGTCGACGCGGGAGCGTTCGGGCTGGCGACTTTTGCAGAGTCGACCGGTCCACTCTTCGGTGCGAGTTTTTCAGAGCAGAACGGTTCAGGGGGATCGATTCAGAGTGAGGGTGCGGCGCGTCGGTCGCGTCCACCGCCGAGATCCGCGCCGCCGCCGCTCTATCCGTGGGAGGAGGAGGACGATGACGGCTTCGGCGACGCTTTGGTCGCCGCGAGGCGGCTCCGCAGCGCTTGAAGCGGATAGAGGTACAGTGACGATAGTCCACCTTGAAAGTTAACAACGATCTTATTAGACCAACACGTTCTTCACCCTGGGCACGACTTCGGGCCCTTTCGCGCCCCACAGCAGAACGTGCCGCCCCCACCTGATCGCCGGCTTGCGTTTTGTGCTCCGGAGCTCCTCGAACGCGGCGAACGTGAGCCACGACAGCGGTCCCGCCGACGATGTTACGTGGAAGAAAGCGTGCAGCGGGAGGGGTAGGTCCTGCAGCGGCGAATG
>Ga0257106_1000857_pt1 | contig 16276 bp, 21 predicted proteins | sample LP_taG_3_FD_190177 | JGI IMG/M metagenome (GOLD analysis project Ga0257106, IMG submission 190177) | Marine microbial communities from Northeast Subartic Pacific Ocean, Canada - LP_J_2011_P26_10m | ecosystem: Environmental > Aquatic > Marine > Oceanic | place: Canada: Northeast Subartic Pacific...
TTCTAAATCAATATGGGAGGTCATTTTGGCCACTCAGGCATCAATAACAAAATATCAATCAATAGCTGAAACTTATAAAAATGATAATGCATTTATGAGATCGTTTAACAAAGGGCTGAATGTAGCATTGCTGTATAGAGCTATTCTTTTAATTCTTGTTGTAATGTTTCCACTAGAGGCGCTGCTGCTATGGTGGTTACCAAGCAAGGTAGGAGTTATTTATCTTTCTGCTTATTTTAGTTGGTACCCACATTATCAGATGGACACTGGCAGATATAAAGACACCAAATTTTGGAGCCACTGGATGCCAAGGTATTTAAATCACTCGATGCAACTTCACTTTGTTCATCATCTTCATCCCGGCATTGGACATTATGATGAACCAAAAGCAATCGAAGCTCTTAAGCCATTCTTGGTTGCAAGAAAAGTTCCAGGGGCAGAAGACATCCCTGAGAGAGTAGAGTACAACCCGCTTATTAAGTTATAAGGTCATATCCCGACATTACAGTATAGTTTAGTCATGATATTCTTAGATCATGAAAGAGTATTTTGGTAGCTGCCATTGTAAGACAGTAAGATTTTCGTTTCATTCAGATGAGGTTGTCGAACTATGGAAATGTAATTGCTCGATTTGCAGCATGATTGATTATGACCATCTATTTATCAAACATAATTTATTTAACATTACTGCTGGAAAGAGGTCGATACAAGAATATGTTTTTGAGTCCAAAACGGCTAAACATTTATTTTGTAAAAATTGTGGAACAAAATCTTTTTATCAACCTCGATCACACCCTGATTCATATAGCATAAACCTTAAATGTGTTAATGACCCTCCTCAAATTAAAGAGGTAATACATTTCGATGGAAAGAACTTTGAGGAAAGTATTACAAAAATATAATAATGAATCCTTTATTTCAAGATCAACTAATTCTAAGCATGCAAAATGTATTTCTGCTTGGCCTCTTGGCAGCTTCTATAACTTTAATTTTACTGAAAAGAAGGAAGAGCTCATATTTTTTGAGTGCTTTACCTTTATTTGTTTTAACTTTTCATCAGGTTGATGAATACATACTATCTCCATTACTTCTTGGGAATGAATACCATTTTTTAAATTGGGCCTACAGGTCTGGACTCGACATATCTCCGATTGAGGTAGTATCAATAAATTCTTTTGGATACTTGCCGGCGCTTATTATTTTTTTATTTAACCCCTCAACAAAACTATTCGCTTTACTCTTTATACTCATAACTAGCACCACTTTAGCTAATGCAATGTTTCATTTAGGACTTTCTACTGCCCAAATCGAATACAGCCCCGGGATGGTAACAGCGCTATTTTTATTCTTACCTTTATATATAAAATCAGTTTTACTAGCGTCAGAAAGATTGGCCTCTTTGAAACAAATATTTGTATGTAGCTTATATGGATTTGGTATTCACTATATTGCTATTTGGCTCATAAATATTTATTAAAATTCTCTATTATGTAACCTTTCCTTTTTGATTTTATCAAGGAATACCTATTCTAAGAGTTATATTTTGTATGGTAGGTTCTGTGATTGTAAATTTTGCTTGATCAAATGATGGCGCTGACATTCTGCCCATTACATTATTAGAAAATCCATATTGCTCCTTTGGAATCCCGAGAAAATTTTTATCCATTTTGAAATTTCCATTAGAATCAACAAAAAAAGTTATTGCATATTCTCCGTGAGGCAACATGATATTTATTTCAAGGTCTTGGGGATTTATTTCTCCTGAATAGGTAACGCAAGACTCTTCCTCAGATTCATTTTCAGTCACTCCCTCAAATCCTGCTGCACTGTCGCAGACAATAAAATACAAAACTCCAGGCTTGTTTAAATTCAAAATATTTATCTTTAAGTTTGATTCTTCAGAATAAGACTTAGGTGTAAATACCATACAAGTTAAAATAAGAGGAACAGCCCAGCAATACCTCACATATTTTGATAGAATTTTTTTCATATTTTTATTTTATACTGGTATATTATTTGCCATCAATATGGTCTAGCTTTGCTTTCATTGAAATAATACTATCACAAGACTTTAATATTTATTCTCTATTAAAGCAGATCACTTTTGATTGCGTCATTTCTTGTATTGCATAACGCACGCCTTCACGCCCTAAGCTGCCACGTTTATAACCGCCAAAGGGCATGGCATCAAAGCGAAAGTCGGAAGAATCATTGATCATCACGCCACTTGCTTCTAAGCTATCTGCTGCTTTTAAAGCCGTTTCCAAGTTAGAAGTAAAAATACCTGCATGCAAACTATAATCTACACGATTTGCCCAAGAAATTACCTCATCAAAACAATCAAATGATTCCAAGATAACGACTGGAGCAAAGACTTCTTTCATGCATAATCGAGATGTAGTAGGAACTTTAGTCAATACTGTTGGGGTATATATATTATCGTTACGTTGATGCCCTGTTAGCAACATAGCGCCTTGCTTAATTGCATCCTCCACCCAAGATTGGATACGCATGGATTGCTCAGGCGTTATCATCGGTCCAACATCGGTTGTCTCATTCATAGGATCACCAACATTGAGTGCTTTTGTTTGTTCGACAAATGCTGATAAGAATTTATCGAAAATACTGCGTTCAACAAAAATACGTTGGGTACCGATACAATTTTGGCCTGATGCCCAAAAAGATCCAGAAACTGTTGCTTTTACTGCCTTATCAAGGTCACTGTCCGCCATAATAATTACGGGTGCATTGCCTCCCAAATCCATTGCTATTTTTTTTAAGCCAGCAGTCTTTGTAATTGCTTCACCTGTTGTCATTCCTCCTGTAAAGGAGACCATACGAATATCATTAGCAGATACCAGTTCCCTTCCAATATCGGCATCGCCAATCACCACAGAAATAATATGCTTATTTAATCCTGCGCGTACAAACGCATCAACCAGTTTAATAGAAGATAGTGGAGCAAGTTCTGACGGTTTTAAAATAACAGAATTACCAGCAGCAACTGCAGGCCCTAACTTGTGTGCGACCAGATTAAGAGGATCGTTGAATGGAGTAATCGCCAATATAATACCCAGAGGGTCGACGTGGGTGTAGCCTTGTCTTCCTCTGGCACCCTCAAAGGAATCAAAAGGAATTATTTCACCACTTATTCTCTTAGCTTCTTCTCCGGACAATTCCAATGTATTAATGCATCGGGTAACTTCTTTGCGGGCCTGCATAATAGTTTTTCCTGCCTCGTTCACTATTAATAAAGCAAAGTCTTCTAGCTCATTACGCACAATGGCAGCCGTTGCAAATAAAATATTGGCACGCTGATAACGAGCTATTTTCCGACTGATTTCAAAGCCGTGTTTGGCACTTACTAGCGCAGCCTCAACATCTTTTGAAGTTGCCGCAGGAATAGAATCAATAATGATCTGTGAAAAGGGGTTTATTACATCAATCATTTGTTGATGCTGTTTATTTTTCTCAAACGGTTCAGTATTAAAGGATTTCATACTAAACATTCACATGCTGATGAATTGCAATAATATCTGACAAGATAGCGTATGCGGTCTCAGTTCGTCCTGCACCAGGTCCAGAAATCGTCACATCACCCAGCATTCCTGAGGTAAAAGTAATTGCATTAACCACACCATTGATACCACTAAGTGGATGAAATAGGTCAAGCTTCTTTGGTGAAACACTTGCAATAATAGACCCATCGTCTTTCTTGCTAGCCTCACCTATAAGCTTCCAATGCTGACCTTCCGCAACGGCTTCTTTTATCATAACTTCAGAAAGGGAAGTAATGCCTTCACACTTAACATCATCTTGAGTTAAATTAGCACCCCATAAGCGATTCGCTAAAACTATAACCTTTAACATTACATCCTTACCTTCAACATCAGCACTAGGGTCCGCTTCAGCAAATCCTTGTTGCTGTGCAGAGGTAATAGCATCTGTAAAAGTTTGACCTTGCTCAACCAAACCCAAAACATAGTTTGCAGTGCCATTCATGATGCCAGTGAATTTATTAATCTCACTGCCCTTCATTAATTTGTCTGCAAAGCGAAGGACTGGTGTGCCGCTCATCACAACACCCTCATATTCAAAACTGACATTATTTTTTAGCGCTAAATCTATTAACTCCTTTTCTGCAAAAGCAAGAGGGCCTTTATTTGTAGTTGATACATGCTTGCCATTAGCTAATGCCCAGCGACAATGCGAGATAGCAGCCTGTCCTGTAACTGAGTCAGTTACCGTGGCCTCAACAATAATATCTGCATTGCTATTTTTAATAATATCTTCATTGTCTGCCTTTGCATTCCCATTTCGCAATGAAGCAAAAGCTCCTTTAGCTACCGGCAATTCGTTAAGTAAGTCTAGGTCGATACCTTCTGGCGAATACACTGATCCTAAAAATATATCTGAAACTGCAACAATACGTATATTAAAACCCATTTCACGATAAAATTTTTCTGGATTTATTGAAATAATGTTAACTAGAGCTCTATTAACACCGCCAAAACCAATAAGTGCAATGTTGTAATTGATTTTATACATAATGCGAAACCTCTAAAATTGAATTTTCGGTATTATTACAAAGGTGGCTCCAAAAGACTTGCGCTAATCAACCAAATATATGGTCATTTTGACCAAAATTTGGTTAGTTTGCTAATGAATTTTTGAAATTGTTTTGTGATAATAATTTGATTCCTAATTATATAAATATGAAAAAATTTCTCGGCTATACATTAGTTTCAACATTCATCCTTGCTAGTTGTAGTGAAGGTAGAGATTCAGGAGGTGGTAACTTTTGTTCAAACGCTCCGAATTCCGCCCCGGTGATTACTACTAACAATGATGATTACATCTATATGCAAGAAAACCAAACAATTGCATTTACCGTTGAAGCCACTGATGCGGATGGAGATGTAATAAATTTTACTAAAAATCAAAATGATGATGGAGGTCTATATATAAACGGTAGCACGATTTTTAATAGCGAAGATTTAATAGATATTGATAAATTTACGGGAGTGGTAACTTTTAATGAAGCTCCAGATTACGAAAATCCTGTGGATACTGATGGTGACAATATTTATAAAATCTACCTTAGTGTTAACGATGAAAAAGATTGCTTCACCCCTTACGTACGAAACCGGATTTATAAGATCTTTGAGATAAAAGTAACAAACGATCCTTCAGATGATGATGATGAAGCTTGGTCTCCATGGGATGGAAATCTGATTTTAAACAATGACTATGCGCCTTATGATAAACATCTAACGTCATATGGGCTCATCGTTGCAGGCCTTCCAGATGTGACAGAAGATTTCATGAAAAAAATTGGAGATATTGTAAATGCTACTTTACGTAGAAATGGTATAACAACCGATCCTGACAGAAATTTATTGCTAGGTAACATCATTTACTACCAAACCTTGCAACGAGTGGGGTCAACGGGAATGAGCAGTTATGACCCGCCTTTAGATGAAACAAACTATCCAGGATGGGATTATGTAAATGACAACTATGAAGTTATTGATTTTATTTGGGAAGCCACTCAAAACTCCTCAGAAGACGAAAAGACAAATGCGGCTCAGGTCAATGCAATTATCAAGCCTCTCTTGCATACAATTACGTTAATCCTAGAGAAATCATTTACTGCATGGAGTTATGAAGATCCTTCATCTGAACTAGTACTAGCTATGAATGAAGCCATAAATGGAGGCTATTATGATCCAACTGGCAAATTTGGAGACCTTTCAGAAACAGACCCAACTGCATATAAAAGAGCAATAGCCGAAGATTTTGCATACTGGATGATTTATACTGCATGGGGCTCATATTCTTCTTTTTTACCAGGTGATTCTCCAGAATGGACAATTGAGACTCTTGATGAAATGGAGTCAAATACTCCTTTAGCTTATGCACTTTATGACGATTATATTTATCGTATCTTAGGTAATCCTATAAGATACTTAGAAGCATTAACTTTTGAATTAACTCAAACAACACTAAACTAAATGATATGTCTTCCCAACCATTAATTTCGATATAAAAAATGAAAACTATTGAGTGAGAGTATAGAAATCGTTTGAAACCCCTAAAAATATAAATTATTTAGTTTTAGACAAAACAAAAACTGTATTTGTATCTTCAACGCTTTTTAGATTACTTATACTTTGCCATATTTCATGAATCCGCTTTTGTGAAGGTGCTTTTATAAGAAGAAAAATATCATGCTCACCACTTACAATGTAACAAGATTGTACTTCTGATATCTTGTTTGCATAGTCAATCACTTCGTTATTTCGCATACGATCTTTACGATAAACCATAATAGATGCAACTACTGATTTATCTTCAGCCAGCTCATTACCCAAGATCGTTGTGTAGCCCTTAATGATGCTTAATGTCTCTAGTCTTTTCATGCGATAAGTTATTGCATTGCGAGATAAATTTACAATAGAGGATAATTCAGTTATTGATATGCGTGCATTATCTGTCAATGCTGTGATAATTTTATGATCAATATGGTCTAGCTCTTTTTTCATATTTTTCCTATTTTGGAAGCTCAAACAGATCCTCAACTTTGCACTTAAGAATCTTTGAAATCTTCAAAGCCAAAACAGTTGAGGGAACATAAATACCATTTTCAATAGCATTGATGCTCTTCCTGGATACTTCAGCATTTTCAGACAGAGCTTGCTGAGTTAAGCCATCAGCCATGCGAAGCTTTGCCAGATTATTTAAAAGGTTTTTATGATGCTTGCCCATTAAAACATGTCCTTAGTTCTTTTCAAATTTTGCAACTGCTTTATCTATCTCAGAGCCTGCATTAGGATAGATATATCCTGCAACCAAGGAGCCAAAACCAATACAGATAATCAATAGACCGACTCCTGTCAGGAACTTTATTTGTACTAGGCCAAAGATAAATAATCCCAATCCTATGAACATGGTGATAACCCCATTTCTTCTGTAATCCATTGGCTTTTTATTTTCTTTAAAACTTTCTAATAAATCTTCAATCTCAGAGGGATCTTTTAAGTTTTTAGCAATCTCTACCATAGCCCCATATTTATCTTTTTCCATTCTAGTACTGTAGTACAAGATTACCCAAGTAATTAATACCGGCATCAATATTGCCGCATATGCAGTTCCTTGCTCCATCATTAAATGTATTTCATCCATAAAAGCTCCTTAAAATAGTTAATTTTTCTAAAAATGTAACGCAAAGGTATCATCTATAATGTGTGAAGTAAAGGTTACATGTATAAAAAGTCTCTTTAATATTTATTTATCTAAATGCCTGTTAGGGTTAGAGTGTACAAAGATATAAATATTCAAATAGGAGAAATCATGGTTAATCTAATCGCTGGGACTGCTTTGTTGTATTTCATTCAACTTTTGCTTCCAAACATTCTTAAGTCAAATGGTGACCAAGCCAAAAGAGCAGACAAGGCAGTTAAAAACTTAATGGAATCACTTCCTGTATTTTTTACAGTAGCCATATTGTCAGTAGTCATGGAGATTGATGAAAACATGTCTTTAGCTTGCTACTGGCTAGTTTCTAGAGTTTTGTATGCCTTAATTTACGTTTCTGGTATTGGCATGAAAACCGCCGCAGGAGCCTCTTCAAAAATACTTCAACCATTAAGATCTATAGTATGGGTTGCCTCTGCAATCTTACTAATAATTATGACAACCAACTTAATCTAAATTACAGAAAGAATAAGAAATGAGGCAAATTAACTATATTTTTATCTTTTGTTTATTTTCTGCAAGTTGCAGTAATTCGCCGGAGCCAAATATTCAACTTGTTGATTTTGCTAATGACGTCTCTGTACAAAAATTAGGACAAAGATTGATTGATCTTCCTAGAGGCCTCAATTCATTAGAGTCTGGATTATTAGACGCTGAAGAAATTTTCATTGCTGTTCATGGCAGCAGAAGCGAAGGATATGAGTGGGTGTATCCGCTTAAGACTATCAATACTAAAAAGAAAGAAATGTTTTTCTACCGATGGCCTGATCAGGGTTGCTTCCAAGCTCCAGCACAAAGGCTATCAGAGGATATCGCAAATCTATTGGCAGAAAATCCTTCCCTTAACAAAGTTATATTGGTCGGTCATAGCTACGGCGGGATATTAGTTAGTCATGTTTTAAAAAACTGGACAAGAAATACGCCACTTGAAGCTCATATCATTGCCTCACCCTTGCTAGGCAATGATTTGCTAATTAATACTTGTAATTATTCGCATATAAAAACAATCAACCCCAATACTGCTCTTTTTGAATGGAGAACTCAGCACCAATTAGACAGTGCATTTAAAGACTTATCACCTAACCCTCAAGATATTTCAATCACAGGCAGCTCAATAACTATTCTGCCTGATACTTATAAGGGTAATCGCCTTGGCCATAATTGGTCTATTAGCTGGGTTGCCGATGAGGCATTTCAATCAGGAGGTCAATAATTTAAAGGCTGGTGTAGAATAAAACTATGAAAAATTTCAAAAACCTTATTGTTCTTGGCCCATTAATATACGCACTTCACCACTTCGAAGAGCATGTCGTATTTAATTTTAGAGAATGGAGGTTAAGATATTTTGCAAACAATAACCCCAGTTCCACAGAGGAAGTTTTGATAATGCTCATCTCTCTTCTCTTGATAATGGTCTTCATTCATTTAATAAAAAATAATCGAGCAAGCGCGCATATAGTTTTATTTTTTCTTATGACAACTCAGGTTGTAAATGCCTTATTTCATATATTCTTTAGTTTTTATTATTATGATTTCAGTCCCGGTGTAATAACTGCAATTTTGCTTTACCTACCTGTGAATTTTTTTATTATCAAAGCAGCTTTCAAAGAAGGGTATCTTAAAAATAAAACAGAGCTCTGCATTCTTTTCGTATTAGGCATGAGCACGTTTGCTCTTTTTGAAGTAATCGGCCCTGTTGTCATTCGTAACGTAATTTTGCTTTGCCCGCTTTATTATCTTGTTATTAATAAAATAGAAAAGGCATAGGAACCAAAGTGACCAAAAAGATACTACTAAGCCTCTTTATATTTTTAATCTTTTTGATAATTTCTGCATTATTAATCCTGCCGGCCATGCTAGATAAAAGCATGAATCCAGTGTCTGATCACTTGCCCTTTGAGGTATCTGTTAAAGCTAAAGAAATTCATGAGACTCTGATAATAGGCGATTGGCATGCCGATAGTGCTCTTTGGAATAGAGATCTAACAAAAGCATATGACTACGGTCATGCAGATATACCTCGTTTGCAACAAGGGAATGTAGCATTGCAGATGTTTACAACTGTTACTAAATCACCCTCAGGACAGAATTACGATAGCAATGAGACAGGCGCTAGTGACAATATTACTGCTTTGGCTATAGTCCAAAGATGGCCTATCAAGACATGGTCTAGTTTATTTGAAAGGGCGGTGTACCAGGCAGAAAAAATCAAAGACTTTGCCCAACGAGATCCACAAAATCTCATGTTAATAGAATCTCAATCTGACCTAAGCAAGTTCCTGGAAAGAAGAATAGATAACCCTAAATTAATAGGCGGCTTAATCGGAACTGAGGGCTCTCATGCCTTAGATGGAAATTTAAATAATGTAGAAAATTTATACAACAAAGGTTTTCGTATGATGAGCCTTCAACATTTTTTTGATAATAAGTTGGGCGGCTCTCTTCATGGAATCAGCGGAGGCGGGCTAACAGAATTTGGTGAAGAGGCAATAAATGAAATGCTTCGCTTAGATATTATTATTGATGTCTCTCATTCATCAGAAAATGTTGTTGAAGACGTACTTGAGATATCCGACCAACCAATTGTTGTAAGTCATACCGGGTTCAACGGATACTGCGAATCACCTAGAAACATTAGTGATAGCTTGATGCAAAAAATAGCTGAGAGCGGCGGTCTTATTGGTGTGGGATTTTGGGATGGAGCTATTTGCGACAATACTCCTAAATCAGTCGCAGAAGCCATCGTCTATGGAATTCAGCTTGTTGGCTCTGATCATGTCTCACTGGGCTCAGACTTTGATGGAACTATTACTCCAGGCTTTGATACCTCTGAGCTTGTAGCAATAACCCATGAGCTTCTTGAAATGAATACAAGTGATTCAGATATTAGAAAAGTTATGGGCGGCAACATGCTTAGGTTCCTTCAACAAAATCTACCCATAAACTAAAAATGATAACGGAGCTCGATCATTTAATTATTGCCGTAAAAGACTTAGATGAGGCAGAAAAAAATTACGAAAAGATATTTGGGGTAACTTCTGTTTGGAAGGGAGAGCATAAAGAGCTAGGTACCAGTAATGTATTATTTAATTTTAATAATACTTACTTTGAACTTTTATCAGCAACCGGAGAAGGTCTTGGAGCAGCTCTTGTCGACTATTATTTAGAGCTAAGTGGAGAAGGTCTTATTGGAGTAGTCCTTGGGACGGATGATATATACAAAGCCACATCGGGGATTCGTGAAAGAGGATTTGTTGTCGCAGATCACTCTGTAGGTGAAGGGATTAATTCTAAAGATAAGAAAATTAGAAAGTGGAATAATTTATTCTTGCCGCCAGAATTAACAAGAGGAATATTTACTTTCATCATTGAACACACTGAAGGCCAGCTACCTTTGACAGAAGTTTTCAAGCCGTCGTCAGTAAACAAGCTTGATCACCTTGTAATTAATACAAATGATGCAGACGGCTTTATAGATATTTATAGGGACCTTTTTAATATTAGGTTAGCTCTTGATAAGACTATAGAGCACTGGAACAGCAGGATGCTATTTTTTAGATTTAATAAAACAACCATAGAGGTTATAGAAAAAAAAGACGATAAAGAGCCAGATGACAAGTTATGGGGCCTAGCATGGGAGGTTGAAAGCATAGAGGCAACTCATAAAAGACTCCTAGATGAAGGAGTAGATGTCACGCCAATCAAAGAAGGCATAAAAGAAAAAACACTAGTAGCAACGATAAACTCTCATACTCACAACGTTCCAACTCTTCTCATTGAGCATGTCCGTTGAATATATCCTCAAACATTGGCACCATAGCCTTATAGTTAAAATTATGACTAACAGTAAATTTCAAAAAATATCTTATTTAATATTAATGTCCTTCGCTACAAATATTATTTCTAATCCTGCAACTGGGACTATTGAAGAGTTTTTTTTAGAATCGAATCAATCTTATGAAAGAAGAGTTCAGGTCTATTATCCATTTAGTAAAGAAATAGATAAAGATACAAAGTTTATTATTATGAACGACGGTGAGGAGTTATTTGATGGAGCAGACTCTTATAACGATAAAGCTTGGAATATTGATAAAAGCTTTTTAAATATGAAAGAGCAGGGATATCAAGGTAATAATATCGTCATCATTGCCATTGATAGCGCAAAAAGAGCAGATACTCAAATTTTTAATGAAACGCGAAGGTATGCTGAGTACTTTCCCAATGAAACAATTGAACTTCTTGAGGGAGGTATCAAAAAGAGACTATATAGGTCTTATATTGGTAAAAAAGAACAAAATTATCCAAGTTTTATAGTAAAAAAACTGATACCTTTTTTAGAAAATAAATTTCAAACTAATCTCGATAAAACTAATATGGGAATAATAGGGGCAAGCATGGGTAGCTTGTCTGCAATCAATACCGTAATAGAGAATCCAGATTTATTTGGATTTATAGGGTGCATATCTACTCATTGGATTGGTATTAATCCTAGTGCCTACTTTCTTCGATTTTTTAACTTAGGCAACAGCAAGACGTTCGGAGACGCTGACATTACTGAAAGCATTATTAAATATATTGAGAAAAATGCAGATAAGTTAAAAGATACTAAAATTTATTTTGATCATGGAAGTCTAGGACTAGATACTTTTTATCCAGAACCACAAAAAATAGTTAATAAAACTCTAGACGCTAAGGGAATAAAATATAAATATGAGGTTTTTCAAGGGCACAGTCATGATGCAAAATATTTTGGACAAAGATACGAAAGCATTCTGGTCCACCTTCTAGACATTAAATAATTAGCTATGAAAACTGAAGAAAATATAAATCGCTTTCTTGGGGTCTGGTATCTATCAGAATGGAGCATTCAAAAGCCTGACGGAAAGATTATTCTGCCATTCTCAGGAGCTGTTGAGGGATATCTTATATATAACCAAGAAGGTTGGGTGTCAGCAACTCTCATGGAAAAAGAACGTCCTATCTTGTCTGATAACAGATCTGAATTAACCCGGCTAAGAGATGAGTTAAATGACAGCAAGGATTTATCCTTAAATTCTGACACTATGCACCATTTACGAAATCACTTTTTAGCAGCACACGGCTACATTGCTTACACAGGACCATTTAGTGTTGATGAAAACAATGTATATCATGAAATAAAAACTAGTCTCATACCTCAATGGATAGGAACTACTCTTGTTCGTGAATATGATTTTAGTAGCAACAATCACCAATTAACGCTGAGCGCAAATCAAGGAAAATTCATTGATCAATTAATTTGGAAACGAGAAAATTCAAATGACTGAGATAACTTTCAACCAAGTTTATGCTATTGGAGTCCCTATAGTATTTGCCATGATTCTTGTCGAAGTGGTTTTATCTAATCTTAATAATAAATCTCTTTATAAAAGAGGGGACACCTTATGCACTATAGGTTTATTGCTTGGAAATATTTCTGTAGTTTACTTAGTAAAAGGAGTTTCTCTTGGTCTTCACTTTTATCTTTATCAGTTTAGGCTTTTTGATTTAGTAGAAATACTACCTCTTTGGGCAATATGGGCGCTAACTTTTGTTTTGATTGATTTAGTCTTCTATATTTATCATCGCTTATCTCATCGCGTTCGCTTTCTTTGGGCTATTCATATGAGTCATCATTCTAGTGAAGAAATGAATTTCGCTGTCTCCTTTAGACAAGCATGGCTTGGACCAGTCTCAAAGATTCCCTTTTTTATAGTACTGCCTTTAATTGGGCTAGATCCAACAATTATTGCTATTGCCGGTGTTATCAGTACTTTGTGGGGAATAGTGGGCCACACCCAAATCATAAATAAATTAGGGCCTCTAGAGTGGGTTTTTAATACCCCATCACATCACAGAGTTCATCATGGCTCGAACGAAGAATACATAGATAAAAATTATGGCAACTTACTAATTATATGGGATAGGATATTCGGAACTTTTGAGCCAGAACAAGCACCGGTTAAATATGGTTTAGTTAAAAACGTAGATACTTTTAATCCAGTGAAGATAACATTTATGGGTTGGATGGATATCATTAAAGATATAAAACAAGCTGAAGGACTTAAACAAATATCCTATCAAATCTTCGGACCTCCAGAGTCTAAAATCAACCAAGAAAGAATTTAAACACTAAACTTATAGTATTATTAACTTATGAATATAAAAAAAATAACTGCACTTTTCTTACTTACTCTTTTCATACCTATGGCTTTTTCTCATGATTTAGAGAGAGCAGTAAGTAGCGAGGAACGAGACCCAAAAAATACTATCAGAGATTCCTCAAGACATCCTTTAGAAACACTAAGCTTCTTTGGAATAAAGTCTGATATGACAATTATTGAACTATCACCAGGCGGTGGATGGTATACAGAAATACTGGCTAATTTTTTACATGAGCCTGGAAAACTTATAGCTGCTCATTTCGATCCTAATTCAGAAAGAGCTTACTACAAAAGAAGTAGGGCTAACTTTGAAAAAAAGATGAGTGCAAATTCCATGTTTGATACTGTTGAAATGGTAGCCATAAACTCAAACTTAGCAGAACCAAATACCGTTGATGCAGTTCTAACATTTAGAAATCTTCATAACTGGCTTGGATCAGATATGGACTTAATCTTTTCTAATTCTTATAAAGCCCTGAAGCCTGGAGGGTTATTTGGGGTTGTTGAGCATAGGGCTAAGCCTGGAACTTCAATGGAAACAATGAAAAAAAGCGGCTATGTTTCTGAAGAGCATGCAATAGAGATAGCCAAGAAGCATGGCTTTAAACTAGTGGCTAAATCAGAAATTAATGCAAATCCAAAAGATTCAACAGATCATCCGGGTGGAGTTTGGACCTTGCCTCCAAATCTTAGACTTAAGGATGTTGATAGAGAAAAGTATTTAGAAATAGGGGAGAGCGATAGAATGACCCTCCTTTTTAAAAAATCCTAATCAAAAACCTACATAGGTAAGTATTTCACTATTATCTGCTCGAACTGAACGGACATCATTTGCAGCAAAGCTTTCATCGGGGTATCCCATTGCGATACAAATCATTATGCTTTGGTCGTCTGGGATATTGGCGTGCTCTCTAACAATATGAGATTGCATAATGCCTTGACCGTTAATAACGCATCCAATTCCTCTTTCCCAAGCTGATAGTATGATTCCATAAGCTAAAGATCCTAAGCCAAAATGAGTAATGCCTGCAGGCTCTAAATATTTGTCGTATGTAAGGACAAGTGAAACAGGTGCATCAAATTGACGGAAACCTCTGAGCATCCAGTCCATGCGTTTTTCTTTATCGTCTCTTTCAATTCCCATGGCTTCAAATAACTGTATAGCTACATCAATCTGCTTTTGTCTGTGCTCACCCTCATACTCTTCTTTGTAAGCAAAGTCGCGCACATGGGGCTTGCCAGCCATAGTCTCATCCACATTACCCTTTCTTATTTTATCAAGCACCTCACCACCAACAGCATGAATATGCCAAGTTTGAGTGTTATATGAAGATGGAGCCCATTTAGCCCCACTGATTATTTCTTCAATAACCTCTTTTGGGATTGGTTTATCTAAAAAGCCACGAACACTTTTTCTTGATTCTGCAAATTTACTAAAATCCATAGTCATATTCCTAAATATTAATATGAAGATTCTGTCATATTTTCTTTATTTTTTATATATTCATTTATGCGTCATGTTCTTGCAACCCTGCTGAATGCATTAAAAAAATGATAATATAAAAAATATGAAAACACTTACAGAAGAAATAATTTTTGACTGCTCTGCTGAACACCTTTGGTCGATTCTATCTGATGTCTCGCGATGTGACTGGGTTCCAACAATCAATCATATTCGCCTAGAGGGAGATTGTAGATTATTTGACATGGAAGGAATGGGCACTGTGAAAGAGAAGATATTGTTATTAGACAATGACTCAATGACATTGCAATATTCAGCAATAGAAACAAGAACTCCAATCGATCATCACTTAGCTACCATGCAGATTTCATCAGTTGATGATGTTAGTTGTAAATTAGCTTGGAGCACAGAAATTGAGCCCGAGATATTTGCTGATGCGATTCACCAAGGAATGATGATATCTATTGATGGGATCAAGCAGGTTATATAAATCTATGGATACTTTTTTATTAATAATTTTGGGATTAGTAGCTCTTCATGCTATCGAATGCGTTGTATATAGAAAAAAAATTATGAACTCACCCCATGGAAAGTTTATAGGTTTTTTGCTCACCATGCTTTTTGGCATAGTTTATTTAAGACGACTAAAAACAAAGAGAGATTGATTTAATTTCAGAAGGGTATAAGATACCCCCCATGGGTATATATAGACCGTTCATCTTTTTAATTCTTCTTTTCCCACTTTATGGAGAGGCGAGACCTATATCTTATTCTGGCGGCCAAACATTAATGACCTTTACTGACAATATGCAAGATTCAGTCTATTTTCATTATTCTCCAACCTATAAATATTCACTTGGAATAGAGAGTGTTAACAATAAATTCTTTAATAAAGATTATTCATATTTAAGGTTTACATATCTGCTAAATAGAAAAAATACAGAATCTTCTCAAAGAAATCTTTATTTTCAATCTGGTTTAAGCTCTGAAGGGGTCGATAATAATTTTTTTGGAATGCATGGAGACTGGGAGACAAGAAAGCTATTTGTAGGATTTGGCTATAAAGAGATAAATAATAAAATTAAAGATTACTCAAGTCAGTATCTTCAATTAGGAGCTGCTCCTTATGTCGGAGATTATGGAGATTTACATACTTGGGTTATGCTCAAAACTAAGAAAGATACACTAACAAAAAACTGGTCAACATACCCGGTACTAAAGTTCTTTAAGGGCAACTTTTTGATCGAGCTTGGCTATAACAACAAAACTGAATGGGATACCCATTTGATGTATAGATTTTAAGGAGAAACTATGAAAATTATTTTAACAATGCTAGCGCTTATTTCATCTTTTGTATGGGCAGAGCCTCATGACA